>ERZ504995.50-NODE-50-length-14355-cov-5.358951_pt1 | contig 14355 bp, 1 predicted proteins | sample MGYA00514197_ERZ504995 | MGnify/ENA primary metagenome ERZ504995 (study PRJEB26094, sample SAMEA4028455) | Ovis aries | biome: host associated; feature: stool; material: fecal | place: Italy | collected 2012 | study: EMG produced TPA metagenomics assembly of the Sheep...
GTGCCGGCGGGGAGCGCGATGTCGCGCCGCTCGACGAAGCCGCCGCCGCCGCCCCCGCCGGAGCAGTCCTGGCCGCCCGCGCCGCCGCCGCCCACGAGGAGCAGCCGGGCCAGGCCGCCGTCGGGCACGGTGAACGTGCCGTCGGCGAGGAACTTCACGACCGTCGACTGGTCGTCGAGGACGACCGTCGAGACGGACTCGCCCGTCGTGCGGACGCTCGCGGGCACGAGCGCGGCCGAAGCCGGCAGGATGAGGGACACGATGGCGCCCGCCACTACGGCAAAGCACCCCTTTCGCGAAGGAAGGACTGCGTTCTTCATGTTCGTTTTTCCTTAGGCACTCCGCCCAGGCGGACGGCGGCAAAAAGCAATAGAAAGAGTAGCATTCTACCCTTCCCCTGTCAATATCTGTATAACAATTGTATTTTCAATATGTTATCTCACAGCCCATCGCGGGCGCCCACGATCCGCGCGCGCCTTCCGACGCAGAGCCACGCCGAGCGTCGGGAGAGGCCCAACGGGCCGTTTGGCAAGCCGGCCGGTTCTTGCGCGGGCCCCGGCCCGACAGGTTCTGTACGTGGACCGCAAGGCGGCGTACCACACCTGCTTCGCCTGCGACGATCTGGCCGCGGGCGAAAGCGTCTTCCAGTCCTCGCTGCGGTGCGAGAAACACCGGGACCGCTGCTACCTCCGGCTCGACCCGCGGTACAAGGGCTCCGTCCGGATGGTCCAGTTCCAGGCCAACACGAACGCGTGGCACTACGTCCCGGCCGACACGGTCGTGACGCTGGACCGGCTCTACTTCACGCAGCACCGGCCGATCGTCCCCGTCGTCGACGACGGGCCCGCCGTCCCGCTGGACGACGCCCTCTCCGCGACGGACCTCGTCCGGGCGATGAAGGTCGGCTGGAACCTCCGCGGCTCGCCCGGAGGGCTCGCCCCACCGGCGCCGCCCCGTTCCGGGTGGGGCGAGGCGTCCTCGCCGAGCCGCAGCGCGCCCTACCGCAGGATCAGAATCGAGGTCTTGTCGGTCTCGTCGGTGCAGACGCGGACGAGGCCCGTGCCGGCAAAGTGGTTGTCGTCCACAATGTCCGCGCCGGACTCCGACGAGCCGTAGAGGCCCTTCCGGAGGTTCACTCCGTCCACGTAGGTCCGGCCGACCCTCTCGACCGTGCCGGGCTGCGCGACGAACTTGGAGCCGAGCGTGCCGTGGTCGTGGAAGTGCAGCTCGCGGCGGCAGAAGGAGCCGACGCGGTCGATCACGACGGACGAGTTGCCTCCGTAGAGGTGAACCGGGACGTCGATCTCCGTTGCGACATCGGCCGTGCCCAGGTGCAGCTCCGACCCGTTGACGGAGATGTGGTCGTCAATGCCCGTCTGGTCGCCGCCGAGCAGCAGCTTGCCCGGGTAGGAGACGACGAGCCCCTTCGGCGCGACGATCCTCGCCCAGATCTCGTTCGGGTCGGCTCCCGTGCGTGTCGTCCACACGTAGGCTTTCTCCGGGAAGTACAGCGTGCCGCGCGTCCCGGCCTTGCAGGCCTCCTCCGTGTCGATCCGTTCATGGAAGGGCTGCTTGTTGTTGTCGGTCCCGCCGGGGCCGAGGACCAGCCCGCCGGAGGAGATCGTGAGAGTCCGGCCCGCGCCGAGCTCCGCGCCGTTGTCGTAGCGGCCCTCGAGTACGAGCGAGTTGACGGTGACGTCGTGCGTAAGCGCGACGGAGAGCCCGGACGATCGAACGTTCTCCAGCGGGTTCGAGACCGAGTCGAGCGCCTTTGGCTCCGGATGTCCGGCCAGGACCAGCTCGCCGTCCTCCGTCGCGCCCGGGAAGCGGAGATACCCGGCGCTTTCCACCGGAGAGGCGATCCAGGGCACGATCGGGGCGGTCGGGTCGAGGATGTTCGTCCGGACGTCGGCGGCGCCATGGCGCGCGACGGCGGTCCCCGTCCCACCGAACGCGTGTTCGTGGAAGCCGCCGAGGGCGACGCGGACGCGCCAGCTGTCGTCATCCCCCGTGTTGCCGTTCTTGTAGGAATTGTAGAGCCGGTCGGTGGAGACGTGCAGGACGCCGTCGCCTTCGTGGCGAAGAACGTCGAACGCGAGATTGTTCGTCGGGGACGTGACCTGCTTCGTCGCGCCCAGGGAGAAGGCCGACAGCCCGTTCCGCACGGTCAGCGATCCCGCCCCGTGCGGAAGGCGGATCGCCAGGCCGTTTTCATCGAGCCACCCGTCCTTGATGAGTCCCGGGGAGCGGTACATTCCGCCGTTCATGATCCAGGCCTTGGCCGGGAAGGAGTTGGACATCGCGTAGTCGCCGGGGGCGCCGTAGTTGTGGATGTTGCCGAAGGAGAGGACGCCGTAGGAGGCCCCGTGCGAGATGCCGCCGTTATAGCCCGCATGCCCCTCGACGAAGAGCGTCGCGTCGTCCGCGCTCTGCATACGGTGCTCGCTGTTGAGCATCCAGAACGATCCGCCGCGGCTTCCCATCGAGAACATGTCGTAGGGCTGCTTGTTGCGGAGGACGAACGTTCCCTCGAACGGGATGAACGGATCGTAGCACGCGCAGGCTCCCGGGCCGTCGTAGAGAATCTTCCCCGAGCCGGTGAACGGAAAGTTTCCGCCCAGCAAGATGGAGGCGAATCCGCCCTGGTCGTCCTGATAGCTCTTGAATCCCGTGAAGTTGAACATGTGGAGGGTTCGTCCCTCCGGAATTTCCCAGAACCGTCCGGCTCCGGTTCCGCAACGGTATCTCCCGAACTGACTCCGCCTCGCCGTGTCCGTGTAGTCCGGATACGCGCCGCCATCCCACTCCATGTCGCTCCCCAGGCGGATCGCGAGTGTGGTCGCGCCCGCCGAACCGTTGCCGATGAGGAGATTCGGACGGCGGTCCGCGGCGGCGGAGTTCCCGAGGTTGCAGAAGCGAAGGAGCGCGGGCGTGTCCTTGCTCGACGACTCAAACGTCAGCGTCGCGGCATTGGAGCCGGCCAGGCGGATGGCGCTCTCCCAGGAGCCGCCGGGTATCGCGGATTCGTCGAAGCCGAAGTAGAGCTGCCCGACCGTGACGTCAGCGTCGACGGAAAGCGTCTTTCCGTTGGCCACCGGCGCGATGGCGACATCGTCCGGCCGGCTCGGCCACGAGGCCGCGTCGGCGGGGTCGGTCAGATTCTTCCAGTTCCGCGGATTCGACCAGTTCCAGCCCCCGGCGTTCTTCTCGGCGAGGAAGACGCGGCCGTTTCCGACGGGCTCCGGCAGGCAGACCGCGAGACCCAGCGTTTTGCTGCAGACGACCTCGTCCAGCAGGGGATCGTACTCGAACGCGGCGACGGCGACGAAGCCGGGCTCGAGGGCGCGGATCGTCCGGCCGTCCTCGAGCAGCTCGAACGGACGGACGCCCAGGAGCACGTAGTAGTCGCGACCCGTCGAAAGAGCGGGAAGAACGAGCTTGTCCCCGACATGCATCGGGACGGAACGCAGGTCCGAGAGGGCGCCGATCGCGTAAGCGTTCTCGCCGATGGTGAACGTCTTCTGGTAGGTGCGCCGGTAGACGCTGCCGCCCAGGCGGCCCTCGACGGAGACGACGGCCGTGTGCGTCGATCCGGCCTCGCCGTAGTACACGGCCGAGTAGGTCCCGACGTCCGTCCGGTTGCCGAAGGACTGGATGGACGAGCCGTCGACGCTGAACGTGACGAAGTAGACCGTCCCGGGCTCGAGCTGGACGCACTCGATCGTGAGGGTGGTGGCTCCGGCCGCCCCGGCGATCGAGCCCACGTCCGTCATCACGAACGGCTCGGCGCGGGTCGTGATCTCGCAGGGGGCGGAGACGCCCTCGACGCCCCAGACGTTGACGGCGTGGCTCCGGGCCGCGTAGGTCGTGCCGGACTTCAGTCCGGGCGTTTCGGCGAACGTCGCGAACGGTTCCTCCGTCGCCAGGAAATCGCCAAAGGGAACAGCGTCCTCGAAGTTGCCGGACTCCGACACTTCAATCCAGAAGCGCGCCGATTCGCCGCCGAACCCGAACGCGTTCACCGTGGCCTGCCAGTCCACGGACGAGAACCCGACGCGCACGGGTACGAGCGTCGTCACGGGCGGCCCGGGCAGGAGCGTCCGGCGCTCGAGCGTGCCCGAGTAGCCCCACTCGCCGCGGTCGTTCACGCCGGCGACGCGGGCGTAGTAGACCCTGTTGGTCTCGAGGCCCGCGAACGCGAGGTCCGCCGCGCCGACGCCGTCGTAGGGGAAGGCGACGGTCTGGTTGGTGACGGAGAAGTCCGCCTCGGTCGAGAGCTGGAGCTCGGCGGCGACGGTCGCCGCGCCGTCGCCGATGCCGGTGCAGAACGCGGTCCAGCCGAGGTTCGTGAACGCGACGAGCCCGCCCTCGAGGCGGAAGGAGGGGCGCCCGGGCGCGACGTCGTAGACCCGGCTCCACTGGCGCCACGGCGTGCCGGCGGCGTCCGTCCCGGACAGCCGGAAGATCACGAACGCGGCGCCGCCCGCGCCGGGGACCGCGTAGGTCGCGGACGCGGTGTCGCCGGGCAAGGGCGTCGTCACGACGCAGTGTCCCGTCCACTTCCCCTCGACGATGCCGCAGTCCTCGATGCCGTAAAACGCCTCGAAGGAGGCCGATCCGGTCGGAATGCCCGCGAAGGACGCCGTAACGGAGAGGGTTCCGTCCTCGACGGCGACGGAATCGATCGCCATGAACGGCGTCTCCGAGTAGACGACGCGCAGCAGCGAGCCGTCGCCCGGATCGAGAATCTTGGACCACAGGCCGGCCTCCTTGAACGAATCGGACGTCGAGTGCCCGTCCGCGTTCCATCCGAGGCCGACCGTTCCGCTTCCGGGGCCCGCGGTTCCGCCGTTGTTGCTGGCCCGGAAGTCCACGTCGTACCAGCCCGTTCCGGGCACCGCGACCGATCCGACCGACCCGTTCGCGAAAACGACGTTTCCGTCGACCTTCGCGTAGGCGTTGTCGTCGAAGTTCTTCGCGAACCAGTAGGTCGTTCCACCCTCCAGCCACATCTGCCCGACATAGCCCCAGGTCTCCTCGTGGCCCCAGTAGTTGGTCGTCCCGTTGTAGGGGTTGAACGCACTCCCCGATACCGACGCCATGATCGCGCCGGGCGCGCAGGTTGCGGTGGCATGCGTTTTCACGTCCGTCGTCCAGTTCTCGTAACCGGAGAGCTTCGCCTGGACGAGTCCCGGGACGAAGACGATCGTCCGGTCGATCGGGTCGGAGGTCGTCGCGCGCGCCTCCGCGTCGGCGGCGTAGATGACGAACCCGCGATCGGTCGTGAAGCGGGCGCGGAGCCAGTAGGACGTCTCGGGCTCGAGGTCCTCCACCGCGAGCGTGGCGAAGGTGCCGTCCTCGACGCGGACCTCGCGCGACGCGCCACAGAGCGCGGCGAAGTCGGCCGTGCGCGACGCCTCGATCCGGACCTTCGCGCCGGCCGACCCGACGCCGGCCGCGGCGAGCGTCGCCCGCGCGGAGAGGGACGTGGCGCCGGCGCCGGCGAACGCGATCCGCCCTTCGCCGCCCGAGCAGAGCGGCCGGACCGCCGAGTACGACGGCGTCCCGCCGCCCGCCGGCGCGACGACGGCGCGGACCCAGTAGGGCGTCGCGGGGACGAGCCCCGACGCGAGGATGCCGAAGTCGCCCGGCTCCGCCGCCGGGTTGCCGGCGTAGGCGAAGGCGAAGTCCGGATCGCCGAACCCGTCGGGCGAGGACGACACCTCGATCGAGACCGAGAAGCCGGCCGCGCCCGCGTCGTACTCGTCGAGCGAGACGGTCGCCAGGACGCCGCCCTCGGCGGCCTCGACCGAGGAGACGGAGAGGTTCGCGCCCTGCACGACGGCGCGGACGCCGGTCGGCGCCTCGCCCGCGGTCGCCGGGGCGGTGCGGTCGGAAGGCCAGCCGTAGGTCCAGACGAGCTCGGCGTTCTCCGGCGCGGGCGCGAGCGCGACGCGGTTCGTGTCGATGCCGCCCGCCCACGCGACGAGCGGCACGGAGTGAGCGCCCTCGCGCAGGAAGACCTGGCTCCTCGGGTCGAGGGAGAGGACGTACCGGCCCTCGCCGCCGCCCAGCATCCCGCCGAACGCCTCGGCGGAGGCCTCCGAGAGAATCGCGGCGTTCGCCCAGCCTTCCTTGGGCACGTTGAAGAGGAACGCCGTGTCCGCGTTCTGCAGGCTCGCGGAGGCGTCGGAGTAGTTCCGGAACGCCGTCGTGAGCGCGATCCGCGGCGCGGCGCCCGAGACGAGGATCGTCTGGTTCGTCGTCTGCGCCCAGTTGTAGTCGGTCAGGATGCGCGCGGCGGTGATCGTGCCGCCGTCGAGGCGGATGCCGCCGTCCTTCACCTCCAGGGCGGGTCCGTTGGACCGGAAGCCGAGCGTGGCGCCGCCATCGACGACGATCCACATGTTGCTGCCCGCGGCCGTGATCGCGTTCCCGAACGACGCGACGGCGCCGTCGGTGAAGCGAAGGGTCGAGTCGCGGGACTCGGCGGGCTTGTTCGGATCGCCGAAGTTGATGCCGTCGTATTCCGCGAGGGAGAGGTTCGCGAACGTCATCGTGGAGTTCCTCCACGCGCCGCCGCCGATGTTGTCGCTGTTGTTTCCGAGTCCGGAGACGGAGGGTCCGAGGCCGACGAACGTCAGGTCGACGTCGTCCCGCGCGACGCTCCAGCCGCCGAACCGGTACTTGCCGGGCACGGTCACGGTCGCGACGGTCCCGTTCGGGAAGTCGACGGTCGCGTTGGCCGTGCACGGATAGCCGATGCAGTCGTCGGCGTGGTCGCCCGGGATCCAGTTGGCCGGGTCGTTCCACGCGCCCTCCGCGACGTCCTGCCGCCACGTGTAGGTCACGCTGTCGACGGTCCAGACGGAGCCGGTGGCGCTCCAGCTCTCCCACGACGCGCCGCCCGGCGCGACGTTGACGGACCTGAACGCGAACCAGACCTGGTGCGGATCGCCGGGGAACGTCTGCTGGAACGAGAACGATCCGGTCGAGACGAGCACGCGGGAGTCCAGCGCCTCGAGCGCCGACGGATCGGTTCCGGCGTAGAGCCAGACCTCGGTCTCGCCCGCGCCGAGGACGGCGAGCGAGCCGTTCAGCGAGACGGTGTGGTGCGAAAGGCCCGAGGGGCTCGCCGTCGCGGCGAGGGCCGAGCCGGCGAGCGTCGTGAAGGACGAGACCGGCGTGACGTCGGCCGCGCCGCCGCGGGTCCGGGCGACGAGGCGGTACCATGTCGTCGCGCCCGGCTTGACCTCGATCGTGGCGGTGTAGACGCCGGGGCCGGACGTCGCGATCGCCTGCGACCGCGCGCCCTCCATCGCCGCGTTGTCCGCCCACTGGACGACGAGCACGAGGTCGCCCTCGCCGACGGAGAGCAGGTTCGCCGTCACCGTGGCGCGGTCGCCGTCATGCACGACGCCGCCGTTGCGCACGATCGGCGCGGAGAAGTCGGGATAGCAGCTCTCGCTCCACGCCGTGGCGCCGGCCGCGTCCCGGGTGTAGAACCGGACGACCGCGGCCTCGGAGGCGTCGGCGATGCGGAACGAGAGCGTCTGCGCTTCGGCGGGGACCTCCGCCTCGACGAGCTGCGAATGGTCCCACGCGGTCTCGTCCGCGCCCGCGTTCGCCTCGCCCCAGACGGCGTAGAGCGCGCACGGGCCTTCGGCGGCCGGGAGGGAGACCGACAGCGCGAGCGCGTCGCCGTCCTTGGAGAAGCCCTCGACGACCGGCATGCGCGGGAAGACGCTCCACAGCAGCGAGCCGTCGCCCGGATCGATGAAGTCGCGCCAGGCGGGATTCGCGCCGGTGGCCTTGACGCCGGCGGTGTTCCACGCGACCGAATGGCCGTCGAAGCGGTCGGTCCTCCAGCCCACGCCGCCGTAGTCCTGGAAGAGCCACAGCCGGAACCGGTGCCAGCCGGTCCGCGTGCAGGCGTAGTCGCCGTAGGCGGCCTTCGTATAGTCGCGGTTGTCGAGGACGGCCTCGCCGTCGATCTCGATGCGGACGCCGTCGTCGAAGTTCTCGCCGAACGTGTAGGTCTTCCCCGCCTCGAGGAAGATCGCGCCGTCGTAGGCGAAGCCGCGGTTCTTCTGCTGGTCGCCCCAGTCGTAGTCCTCGTTTCTCTTCGTCGAGTGCCCGTAGCGGCTCGTGTCCGCCATGACGACGCCCTCGACCACGTCGGCGTCGGCGGGAACCGTCGGGAAGTTCCTCGTCTCGAACGCCGAGACGTTGGTGAACATCGCCTGCCGCAGGCCCCATTCGCCGCCGGTGAAGTCCTGCTCGACCGGCGTCGAGAAGGAGAAGACCCGCGAGACGCCCTCGCCGCCCGCGGCGTTGCGCGCGACGAGCCGCGCCGTGTAGTCGCGGCCCGGTCGCAGGCCGGTCGCCACGAGGTTCGTCGCGCCGGCGGTCACGCCGGAGACGAGGAGCCGCTCGTCACCGTCCCAGGCGCCCGAGAGCCCGTCGAACGCGCCGGAGAGGAGGCTGTACTGCAGGTAGACGTCGGCCGCGCCGCCCTGCGCGCCGGTGCCGGCGTCGACGAGGATCGAGGCGATCGTGGCGGTGTCGGCGGTCGCGCCGGCGACGTGCGAGAAGGCGACGGCGGGCGGGACGGAGTCCAGGACCTCCAGGTCCGGCAGGTAGACCGAGTCGGTCCAGCGCGAGACGCCGGTCTCGTCCACGTAGCGGAAGCGCAGGTAGGTCATCCCGGCGAGGTCGGCGGCGGGGATCGAGAAGCTCTGCGCGACCGCGCCCTTCACGATCGGCGCCGTCGCGGCGACGGTCCAGGCCGCCGGATCCTCCGCGCCGTGGACGGAAGCGAGGTACGCGGTCGCGACGGCGTTCGTCGGCATCGGCCGGGAGAGCCCGACGACGGCCGCGAGGCGATCCGCGGTGCGCGTCACGGAGAGGACGGAGAGATCCGGGCGGATATCCTCCGGCCGCGGCGCGAACGCCTCGAACTCGTGGTAGATCGTGCCGTCGCGGCTGGGATTCGCCTTGAACGTCAGCCGGACGCCGGTCGCCCGGCGGAAGAGGACCGTGCCCGGAAGAACCGCCGAGAGCTGCGCGGACTGCGTCGCGTCGCCGTTCGTGTGGAGCGTGCCGCTGTCCTCGAGCGTCGTCCACGCGCCGGTCTCGTCCTGGAACGAGACGGACTCGATCGCAATCTTCATCCAGTTGCTGTCCGGCCAGTAGGCGTAGGCGCGGATGCGGGAGACGTCCGATGGCTCGGCGAGCGTCCACGTGACGGTGTTGCCGCTGCCGAGGCCGCAGCCGTTGTTCTGCGTCGTGAAGGCGCCGTCGGACAGGTACTTCGTGCTGCCGGTCCACTTGGTCGAGCTCACGGCGTACGTCGCGGCGCGCAGGAGGTTGTCCTCGAAGGGCGGCGCGGAGGTCGACCACGTGCCCGTGTTCGTCCAGGCGCCCGGACCGACGTACGTTCCGTTCGTCTCCGGTCCGGTCTCGAATGCGACCGGCAGGTCGCGCACGCCGCCCGCCAGGCCGCTGTCGAGGCGCAGGACGCCCGCGTAGGCCGTCGCGGGGCGGAGCCCCTTCGCGACGAGGTTCGTCCAGCCGGTCGCGACGAGCGTCCCCGCCGGGAAGGCGTTCGTCGCCGCGCTCCCCTCCGGCGCGACGAGCAGCGTGGCCGAGGCCTGCGCCGAGCCCTCGCCGAGGGTGAAGACCGAGAGCGTGATGCCGACGGACGCGACGTCCGGCTCCACTCCCTTGAGCGCGGCCTGCGGGGCGGGGTCGTGCGCCGTCGCGGTGCGCATGCGGACGATCACCGTTCCGCTTCCGCCCGCGCCGCCGCGCATCGCGCCGGAATTCTCCGTGGACGAGCTGTTGCAGCTCGTTCCGCCGCCGCCGCCGCCGCCGAAGCCCGGCGTGGCGTGGATGAGCGCGGCGACCAGGTCCGGGTCGTACCAGGCGGTCGTGAACGCGGCGCCCGTGCCGGCCGTGGGTCCGCCCGGCGCGCCGCCGGCCGTGCCCGTGCCCTGACCGGCTCCGCCGCCGCCGCCCGCGCCGTAGACGCGCCACTCGCCGGAGATGTCGGTCTCGTAGCCCGCGCCGCCGTCGCCGCCGACGATTCCGGAGGCGTCCGCGCCGGCGCCGCATGCGCCGCCGCCGCCTCCTCCCGCGGTGGCGCCCTTGCCGCCCGGGAAGCCCGCCGTCGCGGCGCCGCCGGCCATGCTGCTGCCCGAGCCGCCGCCGCCGCTCGCGCCGGAGCCGCCCGCGGATTTGCCGTTGGAGCTGCCGTAGCCGCCGCCCGCGGCTTCGATGCCGGCGAAGCCGGATCCCTGGCCGCGCGAGCCGGACTGCTCGCGGGAGCCGGACGGCGCCGGGGCGCCTTCGCCGACCACGACGGGATAGACGCCGGGCACGAAGTAGAGGTTGGTGGCGACCACCTGGCCGCCGCCGCCGCCGCCGCCGCCGCAGTTCCACCACGAGCCGCCGCCGCCGGAGCCGCCGCCGCCCACGACGAGGACTTCGGCCCAGCCGGGGCGCGTGACGGAGAACGTGCCCGCCGCCGTGTTGGTGAACGTCCAGACCGTGAAGGGGCCGTCCTGCGTCACGACCGCGTCCGCGGACGCCGACGCCGCGGCGTAGTCGCGCAGCGCGTCGAACGCGATCGTCTCGGTGCAGGTCGAGGCGGGATCGTCCGGATCGGCGCCCGTCACCGTGACGAGATAGGATCCGCCCTCCTCGAGGCCGGTCGCGGAGATCGAGAAGCGCGTGCCGGCGGAGACGGTTCCGTTCGGCGAAAGCGCCGCCACGGGCGTGCCGGCCGCGTCGGTGCGCTCGATGGAGACGGAGAACGTCGCGGCGGCGGAGTTCGTTCCGGGAATGCCGTAGAACTCGAGGCCCGCGGAGCCCTCGACGATGTTCGTCATCGCGAGTCCGACGATCTGCGGCTCCCCGATCTCCGGGCGGCCCACGATGCGCACGCCCCAGCCGGTGAACGCGCCGGTCGCGGGATCGTACACGTCGTACCACCGGTCCGTGTCCGGATGCGGGAGGTAGTCCGGGGAGAGGATCGTGCCGTCCGTCTTGCCGGCGGGCCACCAGACAAGCGGCTGGTCGAGGACGCCCTTCGCGGATGCGGCGGGGCTGTCCGCCGCGACGCGCAGGACCATCCTGCGGTTCTTGTTGGCGTCGCGCCCGAACAAGGTCGTGTTGCCGGCGCGGCAGCGGATCGGCGTCTCGGCGAAGCCGCCGGCCGGGATCTCGAAGTCGATGTACTGCTCGGCGTCGCTCGACGGATTCGAGCCCGCGTCGACGCTGATCGAGTTGTTCGCCAGCACGAGCGGGTGCGCGCCGCGCAGGACGAAGCGGCCGGGGGAGACGAAGCCGAAGTGGATGCGGCTGTATTCCCAGCTGCCGGAGTTCTCCTCCATGGCGAGGGTCGCGTCGTCGACGACGAGCTCCTGTTTGCCGTTGAGCAGCATCTCGCCGCGGACGGTCGTCCTGGATCCGTTCGAGAAGACGAACCGGCGCCCGTCGCGCGAAGCTTCCCAGCTGTGCACCGTCCACTGGTTGAGGCCGTTTCCGCCGATGGAGATCTCCGAGCCGTCCGTCACCTCGAAGAGCGTGTTCGGCCCGCCGAAGTAGAGCGAGCTGCCGTTCTCGCGGCGCGGGTTCCACACGCCCTTCACGCCGGAGAGGACGAGCTGCGCCCCTTCGGCGAACGAAACGTAGCCCTGCCGCAAGGGGGTGTCGATCTGCCTCAGGTCGAAGCGGGCGCCGCCTTCGGTCCCCCGGATCGTCACCTTCGCGTCCTTCTGGAGCTTGAGCGTTGTCGGGCGGAAGAGCGACACGCCGAGTTCGACCTTGTCGCCTTCCGCGGGGACCGTCACTTCGTGCTCGCCCGCGGGGAACGTGGCGTAGGAGCCCGTGACCGGGTAGCCGGCCTGTTCGTGGCCCTCCATCGTGCCGTCGCCCGTCCACATCGACGCGTCGTTCCACGCGCCGGAGCCGCCGGCCCACTCGTAGGTCTGGTAGTCGCCGGTCCAGAAGTGGGACTGCGAGGCGGCGGCGTTGCCGTCCCAGTCCGGCTTGCGAGAACCGATCCACGTGACACGGCCGTTGGAGTTGGAGAGCACCCAGTTGAAGCCGATCTCCTGGTTCCAGTCGAACGTGTGCGTGATCGAGAACGGACCGGTCTGCGTCAGCCGCACCTTGACTTCCGTGTTCGTCGTGGAGCCGCGGAAGGCGCGGATGTCGTTCGGCCAGCGCTCGAGGAGACGGTCCGTGACGTAGAGATACGCCCAGTTGTCGCCCGCGCCGAGCGTCTTGAGGTTGCCCTTGAGCGTCGCCGTGCGCTGGTCGATCGCCCAGGAGATGCCGAGCGACGAGTTGAGGATCTCCGCGGCGCCGGGCATCGCAACGTGCGCCGAATCGTCGGTCGCGGCCGAGCCGCCCGCGGCGTCGGTGACGACGACCTGCCAGTAGTAGGTTGCGCTCGGGACGAGGCCGGTCGCGCGCAGCGTGCCGGTGCCGGCGGCGGAAAGCGTCGCCGTCGCGGCGGCGGCGAGGCTGCCGGGGCCGTTGCCCACGTAGAGCGTGGCTGTGTAGGGGCCGGTGCCGCCGGAGACCGTCCAGGAGACTTCGAGCTCGTCGCCCTGAGACCAGTCGGTCGCGGCGGCGGAGAGGTCCAGGAGCGACGTCCCGGCGTAGGTGGCCGGCGCGCTCCACGTCACGGTGCCGTCCGGATGGACGAGCGCGACCGCGGCGACAACCGCGGAACTCCCCCACCCCGGGACCTGGACCTCGCCGAGGCTGGTCGCCGCGTCCGCGGCGGCCACCTCGCCGAGGTCGGCGGCGGTCCAGCCTAGATTTTCTAGAGCCGCTAGCACCTCTAGAGGCGCTAGACCTTCTAGACCCGCCGGCGTGCCGGCCCACGCGGGACCGCTGCACAGATACGCATGCACGGCCGTATTGCCCGGCGCCACGCTGGCGGCGAGCGTCAGGGTGCCGCCGGTCGCGGCACCGACGGCGACATCCGCATACCGAAGCCGCGGATCGACGGGGCGCAGGAAGGAGCCGTCGCCCGGATCGAGCAGCGTCGTCCACGCGCTCGCGGGCATCATCGTGCGGTTGCCCTCCGTGTTGAAGGCGAGCGCGAAATCCGCCCACGTCGCGAGGCCGTCGCCGTCCGGGCCGTGCGTCGTGATGCCGCCGGTCGCGTTGCCGAGGCGGATTTCGACCGGATACCAGCCCGTCCAGGGCGCCGTGAAGTCCGCGAACGACGTCGTGGCGGGCGATGCCGCAAGGTCGAGGAGTGTCGTTCCGCCGATCGCGAGGCGGACGGTGTCGTCCATCCGCGACCCGAACGTGTAGGTCGTGCCGCCCTTGAGGAAGACGACGCCCTTGTAGAGGAACAGCCACGGGGCGGACGACCAGGAGTACGATTCGCCGGAGAGAGGATCGACCGCGTCTCCCTTGCCGATCGCGGCGATCGCGCCGGCGACGACGTTCGAGACCGCGGACCGCGTCCAGATTTCGCCGTCCGGGAGGGCCGTCGATCCGCCCCAGGCCGTCTGCCAGAGGCCGGCGGAGCCGGACCCCGCGTTGGCGGGGGGCAGCGTCACCGCCATCGCGCGGGTGACGGTTTCGCCCGCCGGCGTCGAGATCGCGGCGGCGACGTAGTAGGTCCGGCCGGGCTCGAGGCCGGGCAGCGTCGCGTCGACCGTGCCGGCCGCGTCGACCGTGCCGACCGCGTGGCGCAGCGGGAGGCTGTCCTGCGACGCGCCGTAGGCCAGCTCCAGCGTCGCCGAGGAGGCTCCGCCGAGCGAGCGGACGAAGATCGTCGCGTCGACCGCCGTCGGATCGGTCTTCGACGGCTCGAGCGCGAACACCGCCGCGTCGGGCAGGCCGGCCGGGTCGTTCGCGAAGCGGATCACGACCGTGCCGCAACCGCCGGGCGCGCCGGCGTAGATGAAGTTGCCGTTCGCGTTGCTGTCGCCGCCGCCGCCGCCGCCGCCGCCGTAGCCGGCGCGGCCGGGCTCGTCGCCGATCCAGGACTGGGTGTTCGAGGTGCGGCGGCCGTGTCCGCCGATTCCGTCGCCGCCTTCGCCCGCGGCCTTGGTGTCCAGGTGCGTGCAGCTCGCGCCGCCGCCCGCGCCGTACTGCTCCGGCGAGCCGGAGATGTCGCTGACGCGGCCCGCGCCGCCCGCGCCGGCGACCGTGTGGTCGGCCGAGGCCTGGAGGCCGGGGGATCCGGCGCCGCCGCCGCCGCCCGCGCTCCAGTAGTCCTCCACCTTGCCGAGGTCGCGGCGGCGCGACGGCGCGCCGGCGTGGCCCTGCGCCGGGTCGACCGGGGTGCCGGCCGTCGTCTCGCGGCGCCGCGCGCTGCCG
>ERZ504995.51-NODE-51-length-14172-cov-5.042289_pt1 | contig 14172 bp, 11 predicted proteins | sample MGYA00514197_ERZ504995 | MGnify/ENA primary metagenome ERZ504995 (study PRJEB26094, sample SAMEA4028455) | Ovis aries | biome: host associated; feature: stool; material: fecal | place: Italy | collected 2012 | study: EMG produced TPA metagenomics assembly of the...
GTGCGCGAGCCGCTCCTTCTCGCGGCGGGTGGGGGGCTTCGGCGCCGGCTCGGCGGCGATACCTGCGATGGCTTTTCTCATGTCGTTCTCGCTCCTTTCCCCCGCATTATCCCCGCGGCGGCGGCCCGTGTCAATCATTTTTTGAATTTTCGTTCAATTGATGAATCCAGGGCCGAGCCGAACGGGAATCCGCTTGACGGGTGTTTCCGCTTGGTCTAGACTCGCCGCGTTTTTCCGAACACCCCGCCACCGCATCCCATGCTCCAGCCCAAGAAGAACCGCCGGTCGTCCGAGATGGACGCCCTCCTCGAGGAATACGAGGGCCGCGCCCCCGCCCCGCGCGCCGGATTCCAGCCTGGCGAACACGTCCACGGCCGCGTCGTCTCCGTCGGCGACCGCGTCGTCACGATCGACCTTGACGCCAAGACCCCCGGCGTCATCGACCGCGCCGCCTTCGGCGAGGAGCTGCCGCTTCCGGAGCCGGGCGACGAGATCGACGCCTACTTCGTCGCGCTCGAGGACGGCGCCGCGCGCCTCTCCCTCTCCGGCGGCGCGCAGCTCGACGCCTCCGACGAGGCGATCGGCGCGGCGATGGCGGCCGGCGTTCCGCTCGAGGGCAAGTACGAGAAGGAGGTGAACGGCGGCTTCGAGGTCCGCGTGAACGGCCAGCGCGCCTTCTGCCCCTACTCGCAGGTCGCGATGCACCGCCCGCGCGAGGGCGCGCCCTCGCCGGTCGGGACGGCGGACACGTTCCTCGTCGTCGAGTACAACCCCGCCGAGCACACGCTCGTCGTGAGCCACCGCGCGCTCGAGGAGCGCGCCCGCGCCGAGCGCCGCGAGACGCTACGCGCCTCGCTCTTCGAGGGCGACTTCCGCAACGGCGTCGTCACGAAGGTGATGCCGTTTGGCGCGTTCGTGGACATCGGCGGCGTGGAGGGCCTCATCCCCAATTCCGAGATCTCGTGGGACCGCTCCGTGAAGCCGGGCGACGTCCTGCACGAGGGCGACCAGGTGCAGGTGAAGGTCCGCCGGATCGACTGGGAGAACGAGCGCTTCACCTTCTCGCTCAAGGACCTGGCGAAGGACCCCTGGCAGGACTACTGCGAGGACTTCGGCGCCGGCAGCTACGTCACCGGCACGGTCGTGAAGCTGGCGCCGTTCGGCGCGTTCGTTCAGCTCGTCCCGGGCGTCGACGGCCTTATCCCGATCGCCACGCTCGGCCGCGGCCGCCACATCGTCGACCCGGGCGAGGTGGTGAAGGTCGGCGAGGAGCTCGACCTCAAGATCGAGTCGATGGACCCGGTCGCGCGCCGCATCTCGCTCTCGATCGTCGACAAGCGCGTCGCGGCCCTGAAGCCCGGCGAGATCGGCGTCGGGGCGCGGCTGGAGGGCATCGTCGAGTCGTGCCGCGACTTCGGCGTGTTCGTCCGGCTCTCCGAGGAGAAGACCGGGCTCCTGCACGTGAGCGAGACCGGCATCCCGAAGGGAGGCAACAACCAGGCGCTGCTGGAGAAGCAGTTCCCGCCGGACTCGAGGATCGAGGTCGTCGTGAAGGGCGTCGAGGGCGACCGCGTGTCGCTCACGCTGCCGTCCGTCGTGGCCGCGCAGGAGGCGGCGGCCGCCGCCGAGCGCGACGCGCAGGCCGCGCTCCGCGCCAACCGCGAGAGCGCCCGCTCCTCGGGCTTTGGCAACCTCGGCTCGCTGCTGGACTCCGCCCTCGCGCGCGGAAAGTGACCTTCGCGGTCGGTCTCCTCTCCTCCTCCGGCTGCAGCCTGACGCCGCGCCGGGGATACCCGCGCGGTTGAAGCGGCGCGGGGGTTCTGCTAGACTCCGCGCGCAGACATGGACGCCAACGAACAGAACGCCCTCGAGGCCCTGCGTGCCGCCGCCGGCGGGACCCCCGTCTGCCTCGGGCACGACTGGCTCACGGGCATGCGCGGCGGCGAGCGGGTGCTCGAATACTTCTGCCGGGCGTTCCCGGAGGCGCCGATCGCGACGATCGTCGGCGACCCCGCGCTCGTCTCGCCGGACATCGCGTCGCACCGGCTCCTGCTCTCCCCGCTCGGGAGGCTGCCCGGAGCGGCGCGCCACTACCGGGGGATGCTGCCGATCCTGCCGTGGGCGGCGGAGCGCACGCGCATCCCGCGGGAGACGAGGCTGCTGCTCACCACGTCGCACTGCGTGGCGAAGGGCTTCCGCAAGCCGGAGGGGGCGAGGCACCTCTCGGTCGTCTTCACGCCGATGCGCTACGCGTGGACGTTCTACGAGGAGTACTTCGGCACGTCGCGCGCCAAGGCCGCGCTCGTGAAGCCGCTGCTGGCGCGCCTGCGCGCGTGGGACCGGCGCACCGCGGACGGCGTCGACCGCTTCGTGGCGATCAGCCGCCATGTCGCGAATCGGATCCGGGACTTCTACGGGCGCGAGTCGACCGTCGTCTACCCGCCGGTCGACCTCGCGCGCTGCACGCCTGGCGCGGCGCCCGGGGAGGGCGGCTTCGACCTCGTCGTGTCGGCGCTCGTCCCCTACAAGAAGGTGGACCTGGCGGTGCGCGTCTACTCGCGCAACGGCTGGCCGCTCAAGGTCGTCGGCGCGGGCGGGTGCGAGGCGGCGCTGCGGCGCGAGGCGGGGCCGACCGTGCAGTTCCTCGGCCGGCTCTCCGACGAGGAGGTCGTGGGCCTCTACCGGCGCTGCCGCCTGCTCGTCTTCCCGGGCGAGGAGGACTACGGCATCGTCCCGCTCGAGGCGCAGGCGTGCGGGCGGCCCGTGGTGGCCTTCGGCCGCGGCGGCGCGCTCGAGACGGTGGCGGACGGCGTCTCCGGCGTCTTCTTCGCCGAGCAGAGCGAGGACGCGCTCGCGGACGCCGTCGAGCGCGCGGCGCGCACGGACTGGGACCCCGCCGCGATCCGCCGCCACGCGGAGGGGTTCGGCCCGGCGCAGTTTCTCGAGGGCATGGCGCGCGAGATCCGCGCGGCGCTCGCATAGCGCGCTAGGCCGGATCGATGCGCAGGCCGATGCGGATGTAGGTCGGGACGTCGAGGTCCTGGCCGGCGGCGGCGTCCGCGGATTCGCCGGCGTCGGGTCGGGCCGGCGCGGCGGCCGCGCTCTCGTCGGCGCCCGCCCAGGAGCGGAAGAACATCACGACGAGGGAGACCGTCCCCTCGGCCTCGGGCTCGAGCGCGACGGAGAGGCGCACGGGCGTCCCGGGCGGGAGGAGCCCGGCGACGGAGCGCACGGCGTCGCCGCACTCGGCGAGGCGCAGGTCGCGCCCGCCGATCACGCCGACGAGCGCCGCCCGGGCGGCGTCGGCCCGGCGCTCGAGGCCGAGGGCCGGGTCGCGCAGCGCGCCCTCCATCGCGTCGGCGAAGCGGTCGGGGCCCCGGCCGCGGCCGACGCCGAGGTCGACGGCGCCGCGGCCGTCGACGGCGAGCGAGAGCAGCGCGCCGGGGTCGAGCGCGAGGTAGGCGGGGTGGGCGCCGAGGCGCCAGAAGAGCGTCATGCCCGCGGCGAGCGTGTCGGTCGCGCGTGCGAACGCGGCCTCGAGCGTGATGCCGGCGGCGCGGCCGGCGAGGTCGTCGTTGGAGAACTGCAGGCGCAGGTCTCCCTTGCCCTCGGCGGCGGAGATCGCGGCTCCGGCGGCGCGGAGGCGCTCGGGGCCCTCCATCGCGAAGGGCGTGACGGCGAAGACGATCGTGCGCACGTTGCGCTCGGCCGCCAGGTCGAGGAACGCGGGCAGGAGGCCGGACCCGACGCCGCCGCCGACGCCGGCGACGACGATCGCGAGCGACACGCCGTCGAGCAGGGCGGAGATCGCGCCGGACTGCTCCTCGGCGGCCATCCGGACGGAGGCCGCGTCTCCGCCGGAGCCCTGGCCGCCGCTGAAGCGGCTGGAGTTCTGGCCGAGGAAGAACGGCTGGCAGGCCTTCAGGGAGCCGAGCGAGGCGAAGTCGCAGTCGATCACGGTGGCGGGCAGGTGCCCGGCGGTGGCGCGGGCGACGGCGTCCGCGACGCGGCCGCCGCATCCGCCGAGGCCGAAGACGCGCTGGACGGCGGGGGATTCCATCAGCGATCCTCCTTTCCGAAGATGCGGTCGAGCCCGCGCTTCCAGAAGCCGCCCGACCGGGCGGCGGCCTCGCGCTCGGCCTCGTCCTTGCGGACGGCCTGGACGAGCCCGCCCCAGATCGCCGCGTGGCGGACGGGATCGGCGTCGATCTCCCGGCAGCCGGTGGAGAACGACGCGAGCGAGCACGGCACGTGGAAGATCTCCGAGGCGAGCGCGGCGGCGCCGCCGAGCAGCGCGCCGCCGCCGCAGAGGACGACGCCGGCGCCGAGGTGGCGCAGGGCGTCGTGGCGGCGCAGGTCCTCGCGGACGAGGCGGAAGATCTCGGACATGCGGGCGTTGACGACCTGCGCGGCGGCGCGGCGGGAGACGGTTCGGTCCGGGTCGCCGAGGTCGGGATGGAGCGGGACGCGCTCGGCGGCGGCGATGCCCCGGAGCATGGCCTGGCCGGACTCCCGCTTGAAGCGCTCGGCGGCGGCGAGGGATCCGGGGTTGAAGGCGGAGAGCAGGTCGTTCGTCACGTGGTCGCCGCCGACGGGCAGCGCGCCGAGCGCGACGGGGCGGAGCCCGCGGTAGGCGCACCAGGACGTGGTGCCGCCGCCCAGGTCGATGCAGAGGGCGCCGTCCTGGCGCTGCTGGCGGGTGAGCGCGGCGCGCGCCGCCGCGAGGCCGGAGAAGACGCGGTAGTTGACCTCGCATTCCGCGGCGTAGATCGCGTCGAGGATCGGCTGGACGTGCCGTTCGGGCGCGTGGGGGACGAGGCCGGCGGCGCGGACGACCGAGCCGGGCATGCCGGCGGGGTCGTGCAGCTCCGTGGGATCGTCGTCGAGCGCGTAGTAGAGGAAGAGCGAGCCGAAGGGGGCGCGGCCTCCGGGCGCGGCGGCGGCGGCCTCCCGCTCGAGCGCGGCGCGGGCGGCGGCGGCGTCCGCCTCCGAGACGGCGTCGGGATCGTCGGCGCGGGCCTCGCCGCGAACCTCCTCGGCGGCGACGTCGCCGCACGAGAGCACGAGCGCCAGGTCCCGGATGTCGGTGCGGGCGCTCTCCGTGGCGGCGGCGACGGCGGAGACGACGGCGGTGCGGACGTACTCGGGCGTGACGACGCGCCCCTTGCGCATGCCCGTGGTGGAGGCCTCGCCGAAGCCGAGCACCTCGGGGGGGCCGCCGCCCGGCCGGGCCCGGCCGGCGAGGACGACGGTGCGCTTCGTCCCCACCTCGATCACGGATACGATGCTGCTGGAAGTCATGGAGGATTCCTTTCCGGCCCCGTGGCGCTAGCCGGCGAAGACCTTCGCGGCGCTGAGGATGACGTCGAACCGCGTCTTGCCGCGGGACGCCGGGTCGCGCAGCGTCTCGTCCGCCATGGAAAGGCACTGGAGGATCGCCGTGTCGTCGGCGAGCTCCTCCCAGACGAGGCGGACGATGCGGTTGTCGGAGGTGAGAAGCACGAGGTAGACCGGATTGCTCACGTCGATGTCGGAGAGGCGGAACGAACGGCCGGGGCCGTCGCAGAGCAGGACGACGCGAAGCGCGCGCGCGACGCGGGACTCGACGCCGGACGGCGTCCCGGGCGCGTCGGCGAGGGTGCGTCCGGCCGGCGGGCGGAAGGGCTCGACGCCGTTCTCGATGCGCGGCAGCGAGCGGTAGCGCTCGGCGTCTCGCGGCAGGAGCGTGAAGACGAACCCGCCCGCGTCGAGCGCGAGGGTCGGCGAGCAGAGGCTGGCGACGGGAACGCGGTCGTGGACGACGACGGAGACGGCGTCCGGGAGGCGCTTGGAGATCTCGACGTCGGCGATGTTCGGCGTCGTGCGCAGCAGCCGCTCGCGCACCTCGGAGGCGCGGAACGAGAAGAGGTTCACGCCCTCGCGCAGCCCCGTGATGTCGCGGATCTCCCGCTCGGACTTGGCGTAGCCCGGCGAGATGTCGACGCGCCGCAGCTCGTACTGCGGGTTGCGCGTGAACATCGCCGCGGAGAGCCATCTCCAGGCGAGGAAGCACACGATCGCGATCGCGAGGACCGCGAGCCAGGGCGCCGTCTCCCTCAGCCGCATCGCGCGTCCTCCAGGATGCGCGAGCAGAGCTCGGGGAAGGGGATGCCCGCCTTCGCGGCCGCCTTCGGCAGAAGGCTGTGCGAGGTGAGGCCGGGGATGGAGTTGTTCTCGAGGGCGAAGATCCCGCCGTCGGGCGCGACGCGCAGGTCGATGCGGCCCATGCCGCGCCCGCCGAGCGCGCGGTAGGCGCGCAGCGCGATCTCCCGCGTCCGCGCCGCGAGCTCCGCGTTGGCCGGGTCGTCTTCGGGGAAGACGTAGTCCGTCCCCGCGTCGTCGGCGTACTTCGCGCGCCAGTCGTACCAGTCGACCTTCGGGCGGATCTCGACGACGGGCAGCGCGGTGCCCTCGCCGACGATCGGGACGGTCCATTCGCGGCCGGGAATGTAGCGCTCGACGACGACGTCCGGGTCGTAGCGGCGGGAGAGCGCGAGCGCGGGCGCCCACTCGGACGCGCGCCGGACGATCGAGACGCCGACGCTGGAGCCCTGCCGCGGCGGCTTCACGACGAGCGGATACGCGATGCGCGGCGCGGCCTCCTCGACCCCGGGGCCGAGGACGTAGCCGGCCGGGACGGGGACGCCGGCGCGTTCGAACGCGGCGCGAGAAAGGACCTTGTCGAAGCTGACGCGGGAGCTCTCGACGCCGCTGCCGGTGTAGGGCACGCCCCGGGCCTCGAGCTCGGCCTGCACGCCGCCGTCCTCGCCGTAGGCCCCGTGCAGCGCGAGGAACGCCGCCTCGGCGCCGGCCGGCAGCTCGAAGCGGTTGCGCTCGTCGAGGACGACGGGCTCGGCGCCGTAGCCGGCCTCGCGCAGCGCGGCGAGCGCGGCCCGGCCGGAGGAGAGCGAGATCTCCCGCTCCGTGGAGGCGCCGCCCATCAGAACGGCGACATGGTGGAAGCGATGTGTCATGACGAGGGCCATTCTACCAGAACCGTCCCGCCGCCGCAAACGGCGGCGCGGGGATTGCTCCTTGCATTCGTACTGGCGTTTCCCCGGTTTTGTGGTAGAATCCGCCGCTCGGTTCGCACCTTCCCCGTCCGAACAACCCACACGAAGCAAAAAAAACATGGAACACGATTCCTCCGCGCGCGCGCGCGCGCTCCTCTCCTTCCTCGCAGCCGTCGCGTTCGCGGCGCTGGTCCCCCCGGCCGCGCAGGCCGCCGGCTTCGCCCTCGAGGAGGGCTCCGCCCGCGGCAACGTGAACCCCGCCTCGCTGATGTCCGGCGCGGGCGCGACCGAGCCCGGCGCGCTCTACTTCAACCCCGCCGCGATCACGTCGCTCCCGGGCACGCAGGTCGAGCTCGGCGTCTCGTGCGTCCGGCCCGAGGCCGAGGTGCTCGCGGTGAGCCCCTACACGGGCGAGCGCCTGGTCGGCCGGGCCCACCGCAAGGTCTGGACGCTCCCGACCGCCTACGTCACGCACCAGCTCTCGGACGAGCTCTGGTTCGGCTTCGGCGCGTTTACGCGCTACGGCCTCGGCGCCAACTTCCCGCGCACGTGGGCGGGCCGCTACGGCAACTACAAGGCCGAGATCCTCTCGATGGACTTCGCGCCGCAGCTGGCGTGGAGGGTGAGCGACCGCCTCTCGCTCGCGGCCGGCCTCTCGATCCGCTACTTCGACATCGAGCTGGCGCAGCGCCTCGACGCCGCCGGCATGTACGGCCTGCGCAGCTACAACGACCCGGCCTGGTCGCCCTACGACATCGACCAGAACCTGCACGGCGACGACATCCGCCCCGCGCTCGACCTCGGCCTGAGCTGGCGCATCACGGACGAGCTCACCTTCGGCGCCGCCTACCACAGCCGCATCCAGTTCAAGGTCCGCGGCGACGCGAAATGGGACAAGCCGCCGGCCGTCGCCGCGATGGCCCCCGGCGCGTTCCGGGACATGCCGTTCCGCGCCCGCAACTACAACCCCGACAAGCTCATGGCCGGCCTCACGTGGCAGGCCACCGAGCGCCTCGCGCTCTCCGGCGGCATCACGTTCACGACGTGGCGCCTCTACGACGACCTGCTCATCAAGCTCGACGGCGAGATGCTCCCCGGCCGGAGCGAGCTGGCGAGCCAGAAGAAGTGGCACGACGCGTGGCGCGCCAGCGTCGGCGCCGACTACGCGCTCGACGAGCACTGGACCGCGCGCTGCGGCTACACCTGGGACCAGTCGCCGATCAACGGCGCCTACGCCGACTACCTCGTCCCGGGCGACAACCGCGGCATCTTCGCGCTCGGCCTCGGCTGGAGCGGCGAGGACTGGGCGTTCGAGGGGTCCTACTTCTACGAGTACGTCGAGGACTACCGCGTCCACGCCCGCGTCCGCAGCGGCGTCTACGACGGCCGGTACCAGAACGCGCAGGGCCACTGCCTCGCGTTCTCGGCGACGCGCCGGTTCTAGCCCCGGGCCGCTCCGGGAATCCGCGGACGGGCGGGGGCGCGGGCCGCGCCCCCGCCCGCCTCGCGTCAGGGCGCCGCGAAACGCACCGCGGCGGCCGAGCGGCAGCGCCGCGAGGCGGGGTCCACGTCGAAGAGGCAGCCGCAGAGCTCGCAGGGCCCCTTCGCGACCTCGAACTTGCCGGGCATGTCCGTGAGGAACTTGCGCTCCACCGGCTCGATCTCGCGGCCGATCACGGACAGGACGGGCCCCGTCATCCCCAGGTCGGTGACGTAGCCGGTCCCCTTCGGCAGGACCTTCGCGTCGGAGGTCTGCACGTGCGTGTGCGTGCCGTAGACCGCCGCGGCGCGGCCGTCGAGGTGCCATCCCATCGCGATCTTCTCGCTCGTCGCCTCGGCGTGGAAGTCGACGAGGACCGGGACGTCGCGCGGGACGGGTCCGGCGAGAAGGCGGTCGATGGCGAGGAACGGGTTGTCGACCGGGTTCATGAAGACGCGTCCGAGCAGGTTCGCGACGACGAACGCGCCGACGGGCGTCTCGATCCGCGCCCAGCCCCGGCCGGGGCATGCGTCGGCGAAGTTGGCGGGGCGGACGGCGCGCTTTTCGCGGGCGAGCCAGGCGCCCGTCTCCCTCTGGTCCCACGTGTGGTCCCCGAGCGTGATGGCGTCGGCCCCCGCGGCGAAGAGCTCGTCCGCGATGGGCCCGGTGACGCCCCGGCCGCCCGCGGCGTTCTCGGCGTTGACGACGACGGCTTGCACCTCGCCGCGCGCACGCAGCCCCGGGACGATCTCCCGGAACGCGCGCCGCCCGGGCTCGCCGACGACGTCTCCGATGCAGAGGATCTTCATGCCGGCCGAGGATACCACGCCCCGGCGCGCGGCGCAAGGCGGCGCGCGCCGGGGTTTCTTGCGGGCGCACGGCCCATCTGGTAGAATTCAAGCCCGGCGGACGGTTCCCGGACCGTCCGGCCGTGCGACCCCCAGATCGGAGTACCGAAAGACCATGAAGTGGACCGTCCGCAAGTTCCGCGCCGCCAAGGGAGGCGAACCCCTCGGGCTCGTCACCGCCTACGACTTCCTCACCGCCCGCATGGCGCAGCGCGCCGGCGTGCCGCTCGTGCTCGTCGGCGACTCGCTCGCCACGACCGCCCTCGGCCACGCGACCACCATCCCCGCGACGATGGACGTGATGGTCCACCACGCCGAGGCCGTCCGCCGCGGCGCGCCCGACGCGCTCGTCGTGGGCGACATGCCGTTCCTCTCCTATTCGACGGTCCCCGACGCGCTCCGCAACGCCGGCCGCTTCCTGCGCGAGGCGGGCTGCGACGCCGTGAAGATCGAGGGCGGCGTCACGAAGGCCGCGACGATCCGCGCGCTCGTCGAGGAGGGCATCCCTGTCCAGGCCCACATCGGGCTGCAGCCGCAGTCCGTCAAGAGCACCGGCTACGCCGTCCGCGGCCGCACGCCGGAGGACGCCGCCGCGCTCGAGGCGGACCTCGACGCCGTCGCCGCCGCCGGCGCGTTCTCCGTCGTGCTGGAGTGCGTCGTGCCCGATGTCGCCGCCGCGCTCACCGCGCGCACGGACATCCCCACGATCGGCGTCGGCTCCGGCTCCGCGTGCGACGCGCAGTACCTCGTCCTCGCCGACCTGCTCGGCCTCGGAGACGGACCCGCGCCCCGGCTCGCCAAGGCCTACGCGCATCTGGCGGACGACGCCGTCGCAGCCATCTCCCGCTACCGCGAGGAGGTCGCGGCCCGCGCCTTCCCGGACGCGGACCACGTCTACTAGGTCGCGGCGCCGGGCACGGGCGGCGGGGCCGGGGGCGGGGTCTCGCCGCGCTCGGCGGCGGTGCGGATGCGGCCGTGGCGCACGATGTCCTCGGCGTCCGGGCCGTCCACCGTCTCCTTCTCCAGGAGCGCCGCGACGAGCGCCTCCATCGCGGGGCGATGGGACTCGATCAGCCCCTTCGCGCGCTCGTGCGCCTCGCGCAGCAGGCGCGTGACCTCCTCGTCGATGAGCCGCGCGGTCTCTTCGCTGTAGTCCTGCGTGCGGTTCACCTCGTGGCCGAGGAAGACGAGCTCCTCGTTCTTGCCGAAGGTGCGCGGGCCGAGCTTCTCGGAGAGGCCCCAGTCGCACACCATCGCGTGCGCCATGCGCGTGGCCTGCTGCAGGTCCTGGCGGGCGCCGGTGGAGACGTCCGGCAGGAAGAGCTCCTCCGCGACGCGCCCGCCCATCGAGATCGCCAGGTCGGCGAGCAGGTGCCGGCGCGTGACGGAGACCTTGTCCTTCTCCGGCAGGAACGCGGTGAGCCCCAGCGCCATGCCGCGCGGGATGATCGTGATCTTGTGGACGGGGTCCGCCTCCGGCTCGAGGATGGCGACGAGCGCGTGGCCGGCCTCGTGGTAGGCGGTGCACTTCTTCTCCTGCTCGTCCATCGCGCGGCTGCGGCGCTCCTTGCCCCAGAGCACCTTGTCGCGCGCGGCCTCGAAGTCGTCCTCGTCCACGCCCGGCTTCTCGGCGCGGCCGGCGATGAGCGCGGCCTCGTTGACGATGTTCGCCAGGTCCGCGCCCGAGCAGCCCGGCGTGCCGCGCGCGATGCGCGAGAGGTCGGTGCCCTCGGCGAGCTTCACCTTCGAGGCGTGGACCTTGAGGATCGCGAGGCGGCCCTCCATCGTCGGGAGGTCCACGACGACCTGCCGGTCGAAGCGCCCGGGGCGCAGGAGCGCCGGATCGAGCACGTCGGGGCGGTTGGTGGCGGCGATGACGACGATGCCGGCGTTGGTGCCGAAGCCGTCCATCTCGACGAGCAGCGCGTTGAGCGTCTGCTCGCGCTCGTCGTGCCCGCCGCCGATGCCGGCGCCGCGGCGGCGGCCGACGGCGTCGATCTCGTCGATGAAGACGAGGCACGGCGCGCTCTTCTTGGCCTCCGCGAACATGTCGCGCACGCGCGAGGCGCCGACGCCGACGAACATCTCGACGAAGTCGGAGCCGGCGATGGAGAAGAACGGCACGCCCGCCTCGCCGGCGATGGCCTTGGCGAGGAGCGTCTTGCCGGTTCCGGGCGGGCCGGCCATGAGGATGCCGTGGGGCATCTTGCCGCCGAGGCGGCCGAACTTCTTCGGGTCCTTGAGGTATTCGACGACCTCGACGACCTCCTCCTTGGCCTCCTCGCACCCCGCCACGTCCTTGAACGTGGTCTTCTCGCGCGGCGCGCGCTCGGCGCGGCGCGCGCGGCTGCGGCCGAATCCGAGCGGGCCGTTGGGGCCGCGCGCCTGGCGGACGAAGAAGAACCAGAAGAAGCCGACGAGCAGGACCATCGGCAGGATGTTCACGAGGACGAACATCAGCCGGTGGTCCTGGTACTTGTGCGTCCAGCCCGCGCCGGCGCGGTCGAGCAGGCGCTCGAAGTCCTGCATCTCGCCGCCGACGTTCACGCGGAACGGCGTGCCGGCGGGAAAGTCCTTCGCCAGCTCCGCGCCGCGCTCGTCGGTCGCCGCGGGCGGCTGCAGCTTGCCCCTGGCGTAGGTCTCGGAGCCGTCGTGGACGATCTCCACCTTCGGGACGAACCCGCGCTCGAGCAGGTCCGTGAACTCGGGGCGGAACTCGAGCTCGACCGTCTTGGGGCCGGAGCCCTCGCCGCCGCGCAGCCAGAAGCCGGCGAGCAGCCCGACCAGCAGCACCGTCGCCGCCCATGCGCCGAACATGCCGTTGCGGGACGGGCCGGGGCTTTCCTTGCCGTCTGACGTCTTGTCGTCTGGCGTCTGGCCGGGCGGCGTCTGGCCTTCTTTCCCGTGTTCCCCGTGTTCCTCGGTCTTCTCCGCCGGCAGCGGCGGCGGCTCGGGCGGGCGACCCTGCAGCTCCTCCGGCGCCGGCGGCGGCGAAGGATGCCAGCCGGGGGTCTTCTTCTCTTCCCCGTTTTCCTCGTTTTCCTCGGTTCCGCCTCTTGGCGGAGGCGGCGGCGACGCGCCGTTCGCGCCGAAGGGATCGCGGACGGGCGGGGGCGGATCGTTGCGGCCGGGGCGCTCGGGATCGTCGCTCACCGGCTACTTCTCCGCGGGGCCGGCGGGCTTCTCCGGCTCGTCGGCGGGAAGGCCCTCGGGCGTCTCGCCCTTCATCTGCGCGACGAGGCGGTCGGCCACGTCCTTGTGGTCCTCGAGGAACTGCGCGGCGGCCTGGGCGCCCTGGCCGATCTGGTCGGTGCCGTAGCTCAGCCACGAGCCGCGCTTGAGGATGAGGCCCTGCTTGATGCCGGCCTCGAGGACGGACCCGGCCCACCAGATGCCGCGGTCGTAGAGGATGTCGAACTCCGCCTCGGTGAAGGGCGGGGCGACCTTGTTCTTCACGACCTTCACGCGCGTGCGGTTGCCGATCATCGTGCCGGCGGCGTCCTTGATCGCGCCGATGCGGGAGATGTTGAGGCGGACCGAGGCGTAGAACTTGAGGGCGCGGCCGCCGGGGGTCGTCTCGGGGTTGCCGAACATGACGCCGATCTTCTCGCGGATCTGGTTGGTGAAGATGCAGAGCGTGCGGGTGGAGTCCAGGAGCGCGGTGAGCTTGCGCATCGCCTGCGACATGAGGCGCGCCTGCTGGCCGACGTGCGCGTCGCCCATCTGGCCCTCGAGCTCGGCCTTGGGCGTGAGGGCGGCGACGGAGTCCACCACGACGACGTCGAGCGCGCCCGAGCGCACGAGCGACTCGGCGATGTTGAGCGCCTCCTCGCCCGTGGTGGGCTGGGCGACGAGCAGGTTGTCCAGGTCCACGCCGATGCGCTTGGCGTACTGCGGGTCGAGGGCGTGCTCCACGTCGATGAACGCGGCCATGCCGCCGGCCTTCTGGGCGTTGGCGATGACGTGCAGCGCGAGCGTGGTCTTGCCGGAGCTCTCGGGCCCGTAGAGCTCGACGATGCGGCCGCGCGGGAGGCCCCAGACGCCGAGCGCCAGGTCGAGGCCGAAGGAGCCCGTGGAGATGACCTGGACGCCCTTCTGCGACTCGACCTCGCCGAGCTTCATGATGGCGCCCTCGCCGAACTCCTTGCGGATCTGGGCGAGCACGGAGTCGAGGGCGGAGTTTCCGGATGATTCTGCTTTCTTGGCCATGGTATCGGTCCTTTGTGGTGTTTGTTGGTTGAAGGGGGGATCAGCGGCGCGCCGGCCCGCGGACGCGCGCGGCGCGGTCCTCGAGGATCTTCGCCGAGATCGCGGCGAGCTCGGCGGCGAAGGAGCCGCGGCGGACGTAGACGTCCTCCGGCACCTCGAGCGCCACGCCGGTGAAATTCCAGAGGTAGCGCACGCCGTGGCGGACGAACCGGTCGGCGCACTCCTGTGCCGCCGACGGGGGGACGCAGAGCACGCCGATCTCCGGCCGGACGCGCCCGAGGACGGCCGGCATCTCCGAGACGGGGAGGACGGCGTGGCCGCGGACCTCCGTCCCGGCCTTCGCCGGATCCGAATCGAAGACCGCGTCGACGCGGAGCCCGCCCCGCGCCAGCTCGTCGCAGCCGAGGATCGCGGTGCCGAGCGCGCCGGCGCCGACGAGCGCCGCGGAGCGCGGCTCCTTCCAGCCGAGGAAGGCGCGCATGGCCTCGACGGAGTGCACGGTGGCGTCGGGACGCTCGGCCACAGCGGGCACCGCCCTCCCCCGCACGTCGAGCCAAAGGCAACTCCATCCCGCGCGTTTGGC
>ERZ504995.52-NODE-52-length-14103-cov-5.580225_pt1 | contig 14103 bp, 6 predicted proteins | sample MGYA00514197_ERZ504995 | MGnify/ENA primary metagenome ERZ504995 (study PRJEB26094, sample SAMEA4028455) | Ovis aries | biome: host associated; feature: stool; material: fecal | place: Italy | collected 2012 | study: EMG produced TPA metagenomics assembly of the Sheep...
GGATCCGCCCGGCCTGCATGAAGCCGCCGTTCACGCCCGTGAGGAAGACCGAGAGCCCGATCAGCGCCCAGACGAACCCGATCGAGATCCGCAGCGCCTGCCGCAGCGTCATCTTGAGCAATGCGAACTGGAATACCAGGAACAGCCCGAACAGCGGCGCGATCGACGAAAGGGACTCGCGCAGCGCCTCCGGAAAAGCCTCCGCGAAGGACGAGAAGAACGAGGAATGCTGAATGCTGAATGCTGAATGCTGAATGGGTTCGGGCGTGGCGGCGGAACTGGGCTTGGGAGCATCCGGGCGGACGACGGTTTCGCCGCAGACGAAACGCCGCGGCGCGGCGCGGACGACGTCGTCCTCGATCGACCACCTGATTCCCCAGATGCCCTCAAGGAGCTCGAGAAAACCGGCGAGCGTCTCTCCCTCCGCGGAATGCACCGCGATTCTCGTGTCGGCCCAGACCTGGGCGACATCGAATCGGAGCGGGGCGGCGCCGTCGCCCGCCGCCGTCCGCTCCTCGAGAAACGCGACGACACGCTCCGGCGTGGCGTCCTCCAGGTCGAACCGCCCCAGGACGGTTCCGCCGATCTTCGATTCGATCCGCGCCCGTTGTTCCCGGGCGACGGACAGGACCTGCTCCGCGATCCGCGCCGCTCCCGGCGCGCAGACTACGGTCTCGGCGTTCGTGTCATCCGGTTCCCACAGGAACAGGTCGCCGGGAAACGACCCGGAGACGCCGGTCGAATGCCCGCGAACGGTCATCCCCCAGGGAAGGTATACGGATGGGTCCAGGAAAGAGGAAGAGTCGTCGGGAACGATGAACGGGGATTCGTCGTCGGGAACGATTGCGGAGACGACCGGCTCCGGCACGAGATCCGGAGGGGGCGCGACGTCCCGGCTGGCGGCGAAGGCGTCGCGAAGCGGACGAAAGACCGCGTTCGAGACTTCGATCCGCGACAGGGCGGTCCGGTCCTCGACAAAGAAGCCCGCCACCTTGTCGCCGGCATACAGTTTTCGGATGTCGTCGGCCGACAGGGCCGACGGCTCCCACACGAGGAAGAACGGATCCGACTCCGCGTGCGAGACCCCCTTAGGCTCGCTTCGCTCGCCAGCTCCCCCGGCGGGGGAGCCGACTCCGTCGCAATCGGTCTCTGCGCTCTCTGCGTGAGAATCAAAAAACTCCGCGGACTCCGCGAACTCCGCGTGAGATTCAACCTCCGCGGACTCCGCGTGAGGCGCTGCGACGTTCGCGTTCAGGAGCGAATACACGAGTACGGCGGCGACGGGGCCGACGCTGGCAATGCCGGTGAGGCCGAAGCCGCCCTCCGCGTCCTCGCGCGCGCGGACCGCCGCCACGCCGAGCCCGAGCGCGAGGATGAACGGCACGGTCATCGGGCCCGTGGTGGCGCCGCCGGAGTCGAACGCGATCCCGACGAACGCGCGCGGCGCGAAGACCGAGAGCAGGAAGAGCGCGGCGTAGGAGGCTGCGAGGACGGCCTTGAGCGGGACTCCGAGCGTCGTGCGGAGCATCCCGAGCGAGAGGAAGAGGCCGACGCCGCAGGCGATCGCCAGCGTGAGGGCGCCCTTGCGCACCGCCGGGAAGACGCCGCGCACCTGGTCGCCGAAGACCTGGATGTCCGGCTCCGCGGCGGTGACGACGAGCCCGACGACGAACGCCGCGCCGAGCAGCAGCGCGAGGCTGCGCCTCCGCGTGAGCGCCGCGCCGCAGCGCTCGCCCAGCGGCTGGATGCCGACGTCGACGCCGATGAGGAAGAGCGTGAGCCCGAGGACGAGCAGGGCGCCGCCGGCGAGGAAGCGCCCGAGCCACCACGGCTCCCCGGCGCCCGCGGGCACGGCGAAGAGCCCGAGCGCGAGCACGAGCCCCATCACCGGCAGCACGGATGCCGCGGTCTCCCTGAACTTCTCCGGCAGGTTCACGGGGCCTGATTCTACCCGAACCGGCCGTTTCCGTCCAGCGGGGAAAACGAGGCCGGCGCCCGGGCGGCTGGGCCGTCCGGGCGCCGGAGGAGGGAACGGCCGCGCCGGGGCGCGGCCCTCCCGTGCGCGCTAGTCGCGCAGGTTCTCGTGGTAGACGGTGTGGAGCAGGTGGTGGGCCTTCTCCGAGCCGGGCTGCCCGAGGTATTCGGCGTAGAGCTTCTTGATGTCCGGGTTCTCGTGCGAGAGGCGGATCGGCTTGCCGGCGTCCTCGGCGTAGAGGCCCTCCATCCGGCGCTGCAGCGCCTCGGCGCGGTTGCCGTCGTGGATGTAGGGCTGGCCGCCGCCGTTGATGCACCCGCCCGGGCAGGCCATGATCTCGATGGCCTGGAAGCGCGTGCGGTCGGCGCGGACCATCTCGAGCACCTTGCGGGCGCTGCCGAGGCCGGAGCACACCGCCACGTTGACCGAGAGGCCGGGCGCGACCTCGACCTTCGCCTCCTTGACGCCGTCGAGCCCGCGGACCGCGCGGAAGTTCACCGCGTCGCCGGAGAGGTTCTCGCCGGTGAGGATCGTGTGGACGCTGCGCAGCGCCGCCTCGAGCACGCCGCCCGTCACGCCGAAGATCACGCCGGCGCCGGTGGACTCGCCCAGCGGGCTGTCGTAGTCCTCGTCGTCGAGGTTCGCCAGGTTGACGCCGGCCTCGTGCAGCAGGCGCACGAGCTCGCGGGTGGTGACGACGTAGTCCACGTCCTTCACGCCGCCCGGGGCGAACTCGGGGCGCGCGGCCTCGTACTTCTTGGCCTGGCAGGGCATGACGGAGACGACCACGAGGTCCTCGGGCTTCACGCCGATCTTCTCGGCGTAGTAGCTCTTGGCCACGGCGCCGAACATCTGCTGCGGGCTCTTGCAGGAGCTCGGGATGTCGAGGAGGTCGGGGAAGTGGTGCTCGAGGAAGTTGATCCAGCCCGGGCAGCACGAGGTGAGGATCGGCAGGTGAGCCTCCCGCTGCGCGTCGGCGGCGGACTTGCCGGCCTTCACGAGGGAGAGGTAGTCCTTGACGCGGCCGACGAGCTCGTTGCCCTCCTCCATGATCGTGAGGTCGGCGGAGAAGTCCGTGTCGAACACCTTGTCGAAGCCGAGGGCGCGGAGGCCGGCGACGAGCTTGCCGGTGACCGGCTCGCCCGGCTTGAAGCCGAACTCCTGGCCGATCGCGACGCGGACCGCCGGGGCGGTCTGGACGACGACGGTCTTCTTCGGGTCGTGGATCGCGGCCATGACCTTCTTGGTGTAGCTGACGCCGACGATGGCCCCGACGGGGCACACGTTGACGCACTGGCCGCAGAAGGTGCAGGAGCTGTCCGCGAGCGGGATCATCGAGGCGGTGCCGACCTTGGCGGGGAAGCCGCGGCCGTTGCCCGTGAGCGCGCCGACCGTCTGCACCTTGTTGCACACCGTCTCGCAGCGGCGGCACATGACGCACTTGCTCAGGTCGCGCATGATCGCGGCGCTCTCGTCCACCGGGTAGTAGTTCTTCTCGCCCTGGTAGGAGATCTCGCGGATGCCGAACTCGGCGGCGAGCTTCTGCAGCTCGCACTCCTGGTTCTTGGCGCAGGTGAGGCAGTTCTGCGGGTGGTCCGAGAGCAGCAGCTCCAGGACCGTCCGGCGCGCCTTCATCGCGCGGGCGCTGTTCGTCCACACCTCCATGTTGGGGGCGACGGGCGTGGCGCACGCGGGCGCGAGGATCTTGCGCGGGCCGCGGATGCCGGTCGCCTCGACGAGGCAGAGGCGGCACGACGCGGGCTTGTTCGCGACGCCGCACCCGACGTCCGGACAGTAGCACAGCGTCGGGATGTGGATGTTGAGCTTCTTGGCGGCGTCGAGGATCGTGGAGCCCTGGGGCACCTCGACCTGCTTGCCGTTGATCGTGATGGTGATGTTGGCCATGGTGAAATCCTCCTACTCCTTGACGATGGCCTTGAACGGGCAGTTGTCGATGCAGGCGCCGCACTTGATGCACTTGGCCTGGTCGATGACGTGCAGCTTCTTGATCTCGCCCGTGATCGCGCCGACGGGGCAGTTGCGGGCGCACTTGGTGCAGCCCTTGCACTTGTCGGTGATCGTGAGCTTGAAGAGCTTGGTGCAGGTCCCGGCCGGGCACTTCTTGTCGCGCACGTGGGCGATGTACTCGTCCTTGAAGTAGCGCAGCGTCGAGAGGATCGGGTTCGGGGCCGTCTGGCCGAGGCCGCAGAGCGCGGTGTCGCGGATCGTGTTGGCGAGGTCCTCCAGCTCCACGAGCATCTCCTCGGTGCCCTTGCCGTCGCAGATCTTCTCGAGCATCTCGAGCATGCGGCGGGTGCCGATGCGGCAGGGCGTGCACTTGCCGCAGGACTCGTCCTTGGTGAAGCCGAGGTAGAACTTCGCCATCGCGGGCATGCAGTCCTTGTCGGAAAGGACGATCATGCCGCCCGAGCCCATCATCGACCCGATCTTCATGAGCGAGCCGTAGTCGATCGGCGTGTCGAGGTTCTCCTTGGTGATGCAGCCGCCGGAGGGGCCGCCGGTCTGGACGGCCTTGAACTCGTGGCCGCCGGAGATGCCGCCGCCGATTTCGTAGATGATCTCCCGGAGCGTGGTGCCCATCGGGACCTCGACGAGGCCGACGTTGTTCACCTGGCCCGCGAGCGCGAAGACCTTCGTGCCGGCGTTGCCGGAGACGGTCTTGACCCAGTGGCCGTTCTCGTCGCGCTCGGTGACCCAGTTGCCGATCTTGCTGTACCAGGCGGCGCCCTTGCGCAGGATGACGGGGATCGAGGCGTAGGTCTCGACGTTGTTCACGTTGGTGGAGCAGCCCCAGTAGCCGCCGCCGATGTTGGCGGGGAACGGCGGCTTCGTCGTGGGCTCGCCGCGCTGGCCCTCCATCGAGTGGATGAGCGCGGTCTCCTCGCCGCAGACGAACGCGCCGGCGCCGAGCTTGATCTCGATGTCGAAGCAGAAGTCCGTGCCGAGGATGTTCTTTCCGAGCAGCCCGCACGCGCGCGCCTGGTCGATCGCCATCTGGAGGCGGGACACGGCGAGCGGATACTCCGCGCGGATGTAGACGAGTCCCTTCTGCGCGCCGATCGCGTAGGCGCCGATGGCCATCGCCTCGACGACGCTGGACGGGTCGCCCTCCATGATCGAGCGGTCCATGAACGCGCCCGGGTCGCCCTCGTCGGCGTTGCAGACGATGTACTTCTCGTCGGCCTTCACGCCCGCGGCGATCTTCCACTTGAGGCCCGTCGGGAAGCCCGCGCCGCCGCGCCCGCAGATGCCCGAGTCGAGCACCTCCTGCACGACGTCCATCGGCTTCATCTCCGTGAGCGCCTTGGCGAGGCCCTGGTAGCCCTCGTTGGCGATGTACTCCTCGAGGTCCTCCGCCTCGATGAGGCCGCAGTTGCGCAGCGCGATGCGCTCCTGCTTGGCGTAGAACGGCATCTTGGCGTAGTCGTGGATCTTCTCCTTGAGCGTCGGCTCCACGTAGAGCAGGCGCTCGACGACCTCGTGGCCGACGACGTGCTTCGCGACGATCTCCGCGGCGTCCTCGGGCTTGACCTGGACGTAGAAGACGTTGTCGGGCATGACCTTCACGATCGGGCCCTGGGCGCAGAAGCCGAAGCAGCCGGACTGGATCACGCGCACGTCGTTCTCGAGCCCGGCCTTCTTGATCTCCTCGCGCAGGTTCGCCATGAGCTCCTGCGAATTGGACGCGTGGCAGCCGGTGCCGCCGCAGCAGATGATGTCCTTCTTCTTCGAATCGATCGAGCCGGCGGCGAGGCGGAGGGCGAGCTTGCCCTTGGCGGCCTCGTAGGCGGCCATCAGATCGGCCTTGGTCTTGATGGGATTCATGCCTGGGCCTCCTTGGCCTTGATTTCTTCGACGACCTTGACGGCAGCCGCGGGGGTGATCTTGCCGTAGACCTTGTCGTCCACGAGCATCACGGGCGCCAGGCCGCACGCGCCGACGCAGCGCAGCGAGCCGAGCGAGAAGAGCCCGTCCGGCGTGGGATTGGTGTCCGCCTCGATGCCGAGGACGCGCTCGAGCTCGCGCAGGACCCCCTCGGAGCCCTTCACGTAGCACGCGGTGCCGAGGCAGACGTTGATCACGTGCTTGCCCTTGGGCTTCGTGGTGAAGTAGTTGTAGAACGAGACGACGCCGGAGACCGCGCTCTCGGGGATGGCCATCTTCTCGGCGACGTGCTGCTGCACCTCGCGCGGGAGGTAGCCGAAGATGTGCTGGGCGCGGTGGAGGATCTGGATCAGGAGGCCGCGCCGGCGCTCGTCGGCGGGATCCAGGCCGAGCGAGTCGATGAACGCATCGAGCTCGGCGAACTTCGCTTCCGCGGCCGACGAGAACTTCTTGCAGCCGCAGCAGGCGGCGCCGTTCCCTTCGGGGGCGGTCGTGGTGTTTTCGCTCACGGGGTGTTTCCTTCGTTGGTTGCGTGTTCGGTGCGGCCGGAACCATGTGACCGGAACCGACCGCCGCGTCCTCGGGCCTTGGGCGGGGCCGCGTGCGGGACGCGTGGCGGGGTATGATACGCTTTCCGCCGGTGTTAGACAAGCCTAACACCATTTTTTTGCGTTCGTCCTAAGAAACCGCCCCCCGAGAATCGTATAAGAGGTGCAAGCGCCCGGAGAGACCTCCCGGCACGACCCTTTCCGAAACCCCGAAAACCAAGGAGCGAACGATGAACGAAGAACCCGAAGCGCCCGTCGAGGAGGCGCGCCCCGACGAGGAGATCGACGAAAGCGAACGCGCCTACCGCGAGATGCAGAAGCTCTTCGAGGAGCTCTCCTTCCGCGAGCGCTGGCGCCGGATGATGGCCGGCCTCAAGATGCCGAAGGACACCGGCGAATACAAGTTCGCCCGCCTCCAGCTGCAGCGCCTCTCCGGCCCGGCCGTCGCGATCGCGGTGCCGCTCCTCACCGTCGTCGTCCTCCTGATGCTGCCGCGCCGCGAGGCGCCGCCGCCGGTCACGGCCGCGGTCGAGATCATCGAGCCGCCGGAGGAGGTCGAGATCGAGCCCCCGCCCGAGGAGCCGCCGCCCGAGCCCGACACGATCGAGCCGAACGAGTCCGAGATCGACGGCGAGCCGGGCGACATCACGCCCGTCGACGAGCCCGCGGAGGTGACCGACGAGCCCGTCTCGGCCAAGCCCAAGGACATCTCGACCGTGGCGAACGTGAGCTCCCCGATCAAGATGCCGGGCATCTTCTCGAGCCGCGACCCCGGCCAGCGCGGGCGCCAGCTCGGCAAGTTCGGCGTCGGCGGCGCCGGCGACGCGATCGTGGTGCGCGCGCTGCGCTGGCTCAAGATGCAGCAGAAGAGCGACGGCTCGTGGGGCGACGACTCGTCGTTCCGCACCGCCCTCACCGGCATGGCGATCCTCACCTATCTGGCGCACAACGAGACGCCCGCGCCGGACACGGAGTTCGGCCCGACGGTCGAGCGCGCGATCAAGTTCCTCTGCGACAGCCTCGGCAGCGGCGAGTACTTCCGCGACAAGGACGGGAACAACTACTCCCACCCGATCGGCGTCTACGCCCTCGGCGAGGCCTACGCGATGACGCGCAACCCGCTCGTGAAGAGCGCGGTGGAGCGCGCCGTGCAGCCGCTCATCCGCGGCCAGAACGCCTGGAACGGCTGGGAGTACAAGATGGCGCAGACGGCCCGCACCGACAACTCCTACTCCGGCTGGTGCGCACAGGCGATCAAGGCCGTCCACGCCGCCGGCATCGACGTGCCGGGCCTCGAGGAGTGCTACGAGAGGGCGAAGCACGCGTTCGACTCCGTCTACCGCGGCGACGGCGTCTTCTGCTACCAGTCCGACTCGGGCGGCAACCCCAACGGCCACCCCGCCGAGACGGCGATCGCGACGCTCTGCATGCAGCTGCTCGAGCAGTACGCCGACCCGAAGGTCAAGTCGGCGATGGCGTTCATGGACGGCTGCACCTACAGCTTCGCCCAGTGGGAGAACCAGCCGTGGGGCGGCGGCGGCAACAACCCCTCGCCCGTCTACTACTGGTACTACCTCACGCAGGCCAAGTTCCAGGTCGGCGGCACGACGTTCGGCGCGTGGAACAAGATGTTCTACCCCGAGCTGCGCGACCGGCAGCAGATCATCAAGGGCGAGGGCGGCGCGAGCGGCTACGTCGACCTCAAGGGCAAGTACCAGGACATCGGCTGGTGGGACAGCCCGTCGAAGGGCGAGGCCTACCGCAGCAACAAGGGCGGGCTCCCGTGCACGTGGTGGAGCGGCGGGCAGGAGACGCAGGGCTCGACCTCGCTCGACTGCCGGATCATGGACACCACGCTCTGCGCGCTGCAGCTGATGGTGTACTACCGCTTCCTGCCGACCTCGCAGCAGGTGGACGCCAGCGTCCGGGACGCGGGGGGCGTCCTCGACACCCCGGTCCGGAAGTCCGACGAGATCAAGGTGACGGTCGCGCGCAAGCCGCGCGCCGGCTAGCGCGCCGCAGAACGCGCTTGCGCCGGACGGCCGCGTCTGGTAGGATGGGCCCCGTCCGCTGCCCCCGCGCGCGGACTGCCTTCCGTCCCTCGACCGACAATACTTCAAGGGGGCCGAATGCCGGCGGACGACCCGCCCGACCGCAAGGCCGGGACTTCCGAAGCCGGCCAAGGTCCCCACTTCGAACCGACGGGTTCGAAGGACCGTTGGCATTACGGCGGGGGCGGCCTTTTCTTTTGCCCGGCGGAGTGCTATCATCCGCGCCCTCGACGACGCCCCGACGCGCGGCCCTCCCCCGGGCGCGGCGGGCGTCCACCGGAAGGAACGACATGTCCGAAACCAACGCACCTTTCGCGCCCGAGACGATCATCAAGCGCGACGAGATCGACCGCTACTACGACGGCGGCCGCGACTTCATCCACGACGACGAGATCCGCGCCGAGCTCGGCGCGAACGCGCGGCCCGACGCCGCCCGCGTCCGCGACATCCTCCAGAAGTCCCTCGCGATCCAGACGCTCTCCGGCCCCGAGGTGGCGGCGCTGCTGGCCGTCGACGACCCGGAGCTGCTCGCCGAGATGGCGCAGGCGGCCTGGGACGTGAAGCACAAGGTCTACGACAACCGCATCGTGACCTTCGCGCCGATGTACATCTCGAGCTACTGCATGAACCGCTGCCGCTACTGCGGCTTCTCGCTCGACAACCGCAAGGAGAAGCGCCGCTGCCTCTCCATGGAGGAGATCAAGCGCGAGGCCGAGGCGATGATCCGGCTCGGCCACAAGCGCGTGATGGCCGTCTACGGCGAGCATCCGATGACGGGCGCGCGCTTCATCGCGGACTCCCTCGCCGCCATCTACTCGGCCGAGGTCCCGGGCCGCGTCCCGGGCTCGAGGAACCAGGTCCGCCGCATCAACGTCAACGCCGCCCCGCTCTGCATCGACGACCTCAAGGTCGTGCACGAGGCCGGCATCGGCACGTTCCAGGTCTTCCAGGAGACCTACGACCACAAGGTCTACTCCGAGATGCACCCGGCCGGGACCGTGAAGGGCGACTACGGCTGGCGCGTCACCTGCTTCCACCGCGCCTTCGACGCCGGCATCGACGACGTCGGCCTCGGCGTGCTCTTCGGCCTGCAGCCGGACTGGAGGTACGAGGTGGCCGCGATGTGCGCGCACGCCCGCGAGCTCGAGCGCTTCGTCGGCATCGGCCCGCACACGTTCTCCGTCCCGCGCATGCACGCGGCCTCCGGCTCGGAGGTCGCCAACGCGAAGAGCTCCTTCACCGACGACGACTTCTTCAAGGCCGTGATGGTGCTGCGCCTCGCGGTGCCCTACACCGGGCTCATCGTCACCGCGCGCGAGACGAAGGAGCTGCGCGACCGCTGCCTGCGCATCGGCTGCACGCAGATGGACGCCGGCACGCGCATCGACATCGGCGGCTACTCCGCCGGGAACAGCGGCCAGAAGATCGACGAGCAGCAGTTCCTGCTGGGCGACAACCGGTCGCTCGAGGAGATGATCGTGGACCTGGCGCGGCAGGGCGTCATCACGAGCTTCTGCACGGCGGGCTACCGCTGCGGCCGCACGGGCGGCTGCATCATGGACGCCCTGAAGACCGGCAAGGAGGGCACGTTCTGCAAGATCAACGCCGTGCTCACCTTCCGCGAGTGGCTCGACGACTTCGCCTCCCCGGAGAGCGTCGCGCTCTGCACGCCGCTGATCGAGAGGGAGCTCGCCGCCATCGCGGAGCAGTATCCCGTCTTCTACCCGCAGGTCAAGAAGCGCTACGACCGCATCTGCGCCGGCGAGCGCGACCTCTACTTCTAATCCCGGAGACCACGCATGGAACACGTCATCGACACGCTCAAGGCCCGCGGCCTCTTCGACAACTGGACCGACCCCGGCGTCTACGACCTCCTGAAGGAGCCGCAGACCGTCTACTGCGGCTTCGACCCCTCGGCCGACAGCCTGCAGGCCGGCAACTTCGTCGCGATCATGAACCTGTGCCACTACCAGCGCGCCGGCCACAGGGTCCTCGCGCTCGTCGGCGGCGCCACCGGCATGATCGGCGACCCCTCCGGCAAGACGAGCGAGCGCCAGCTCCAGACGCGCGAGACGATCGCGCACAACGCCGAGTGCATCCAGGAGCAGCTCTCGCGCTTCCTCGACTTCGGGTCCGGCCCGAACCCCGCCACGCTCGTGAACAACCTCGACTGGCACGGCAAGTTCACGTTCATCGACTACCTGCGCGACGTCGGCCGCTACTTCCGCATGGGCACGATGCTGAACAAGGAGAGCGTCCGCGCCCGCCTCGAGTCGCCGAACGGCATGAGCTTCACCGAGTTCTGCTACCAGACGATGCAGGGCTACGACTTCCTGCACCTCTACGACACGTTCGGCTGCCGCGTCGAGGTGGGCGGCTCCGACCAGTGGGGCAACATCACCGCCGGCACGGACCTCGTGCACTACCAGCGCGGCGTGCAGTGCTACGGCGTCACCGTCCCGCTCGTCAAGGACAGCGCCGGCAAGAAGTTCGGCAAGAGCGAGGGCAACGCGATGTACCTCGACTCGAAGAAGACGAGCTGCTACCAGTTCTACCAGTTCTTCCTCCGCAGCGAGGACTCCGTCGTGATCCGCTACCTCAAGGCGTTCACGTTCCTGCCCCTCGACCAGATCGCGCAGCTCGAGGAGGCGGTCCGCACCGCCCCCGAGAAGCGCGAGGCGCAGCGGGTGCTGGCGGAGGACGTCGTCCGCCGCGTCCACGGCGAGGAGGGGCTCGCCCAGGCCCTCCGCGCCACGCAGGCGCTCTTCGGCGGGTCCCTGAAGGGCCTCTCCGCCGCCGAGCTGCTGCCGATCTTCCAGGACGCCCCGTCGGCGGAGCTTCCGGCGGCGGAGAGGCCCGGCGATCTCCGCGTCGAAGCGCTCGACGCGGCCCGGACGGCGCTGGACGCCGCGTGCGGGCTCGTCGAAGCAGCACGGGCCGCGGCGACCGGCGATTCTGGACCGATACTCGAACGGTTGCTCGCGATTCTTCCGGCCGCGGGGGAAACGCTCGCCTCGGATGCCCCGCTCCGCGTCGCCATCCGCGCGCTGCTGTCGGCGTGGAACGAGTTCTCCGACGCGCGGGAGGCCATGGTCGGCGCTCTGCCGGTCCTTGTCGAGGACGCATCGGCGACCGCCCTTTCCGACCACGCCGCCGACCTCCTCCGCACCGGCCCCGCCCTCCGGGACGCCCTCGGCTGGTGCGCGGCGGAACGGCAGGCGAGGAGCGCCGGACTGGGCGCCTTCACGGACATGGCGTCCGCAGGCGCCCTGTCCGCGGACGTCCTGCCGGACTTCTTCGAAACGGCCGTCCGGCGCTCGATGCTCGACGCAATCCTCGAGCGTTCGCCCCTGCTTTGCAGGTTTACCGGAACCGGGCAGGAAGACCGCATCCGGCGCTTCGCCGAACTCGACGACCGCTACCTCGCGCTTTCCCGCAAGATGGTGTTCGCCCGCCTTGCCGCGCGGCTGCCCAGCCGCCGGTCGGGGCCATGTCCCGACGGAACGGAACTCGGCATTCTCAAGCGCGAATGCGCGAAGAAAGCCCGCCAGAAGCCCGTCCGTCTGCTTCTCGAACAGACGCCCGTCCTGACTCCGCTTCTCAAGCCGTGTTTCCTGATGAGCCCGCTTTCCGTGGCGCAGTATCTTCCTCCGGGGGCGGCGGCATTCGACCTCGTGGTGTTCGACGAGGCCTCTCAGATTCCGGTCTGGGACGCCATCGGCGTCCTCGCCCGGGCGAAGCAGCACATCGTCGTCGGAGACCCCAAGCAGATGCCGCCGACCAGTTTCTTCCAGAAGGGGGACGTCGATCTGGACAATCCCATCGCCGAGGACGACGTGGAGGACATGGAGAGCATTCTGGAGGAGTGCATCGCGGCGGGAATGTTCTCGGCGCATCTCGACTGGCACTACCGCAGCCGCCACGAGTCCCTGATCTCCTTCTCCAACCACTACTACTACGGAGACCGGCTCAGCACATTTCCGTCCGCCGTCGCGTCCGACCGGCTCGGCGTCCGCTTCCAGTTCGTTCCGGACGGCGTCTACGATCGGAAGAAGACCCGGACCAACGGCAGGGAGGCGAAAGCGCTTGTCGACTACGTCGTGGCTCGGCTCCTGGACCCGAAGGCCCGCCGCCGCAGCGTCGGAATCGTCACGTTCAGCGAGGCCCAGAAGAACCTGATCGAGGATCTGCTGGAAGCGGCGCGACTTCGCAACAAGCGTCTCGACAGGCTCCTTGCGGAGGAGGGCGACGAGCCGATCTTCGTCAAGAACCTGGAGAACGTCCAGGGCGACGAACGCGACGTGATCCTCTTCTCCGTCGGCTACGCACCCGACGCCGACGGGAAGTTCTCGATGAATTTCGGCCCCCTCAACCGCCAGGGAGGCGAGCGGCGACTCAATGTCGCGATCACCCGTGCGAAGGAGCAGGTGGTCGTCTTTTCTTCGATCCACGGGGCCCAGATCGATCTTTTGCGAACATCGGCCGTCGGCGCGGCGCATCTGCGCTACTTCCTTGAATACGCGGAGAACGGGCTCGGCGTTCCCGCCTCGGGTGCGCCCGAAGCGACGGGGGAAGGCCTCGCCGCCACGATCGGGTCCTTCCTTGAAGAGCACGGGTGGACCGTCGAACTCAACCTCGGCTCTTCCGGATGTCGGATCGATCTTGCCGTCCGCCATCCGGAACGGAAGGATGAATACCTGCTCGGCATTCTTTGCGACGGTCCAGGCTATGCGGCGCAAACCGACACCCGCGACCGCGAACACCTCCGCACCTCCGTGCTGCGCGGGATGGGATGGCGGCTCGCCCGAGTCTGGACAATCGATTGGGCGCTCGACCGTCGACGCGCCGAGGGGCGACTTCTCGCCGAACTTGAAGCGGCGAAGACCGCTCCGCCGCCCGCTCCTCCCACGCCCGTTCCGGAGCCGGTGCCGGACGTTCCCGCCGAGGTGGCGGAGGAGGAAACTCCGCCCGCCGAACGCGTTTCCCGGAACTGCAAGCCCTACACGCCCTGGATCGGCGCGGCTCCGCTTCCCCAGGCCGTCTTCTACGAGGCCGAAACCATTCCCGTTCTCCGGGCGCAGATCGAAGAAATCCTCGCCGCCGAGGCTCCGATCCGGGAACCGCTCCTTCGGCGTCGTCTGGCGCGGGCTTGGGGGTTCTCGCGAGTCGGCAAAGGCATCGCGGAGGTCGTGACCCGAGCCATCCCGGCGGGGATCCCCGTCACGGGAACCGGCGACAATCGCGTCCTGTGGAACGCGGACCAGGATCCGTCGCATTGGTACGAATGGCGAGTCGCGGAGAACGCCGACGAACGACGCGATCTTTCCGACATTCCTCCCGAGGAGATCGCCAACGCCATGTATGAAGTCCTGCTCGGCTTCCAGTCCTGCGGACAGGAGGCGCTCTACCGCGAAACCTTGAAGGGACTCGGCTTCGCCACGCTCACCGAAAAGACCCGGCCCTTGCTCGACGCGGCGCTCGACGTTCTTCGCCGCGCGGGGAAAATCTAGACATTCCATGGATTCCACATCTCCCTCCTCCGGACGCGCGCGGCTGCGCTTCGGCCGCTTCGACTACGCCGCGTTCCTCACGTTCGCCACCTACGCCGCCTCCTCGCTGGCGA
>ERZ504995.53-NODE-53-length-13993-cov-3.777586_pt1 | contig 13993 bp, 10 predicted proteins | sample MGYA00514197_ERZ504995 | MGnify/ENA primary metagenome ERZ504995 (study PRJEB26094, sample SAMEA4028455) | Ovis aries | biome: host associated; feature: stool; material: fecal | place: Italy | collected 2012 | study: EMG produced TPA metagenomics assembly of the...
GTGCGCACATGTTCGACCTGTACAACCGGTCGGTCCTGCACACCTTCGGCGAGACAGTAAACGTCTTCCGGTTCCAGCCGGACCATCCGTTGAAGGAACAGGTCCTCGGCCACGACTTCGCGCGTACCAACCTGCGAACCACTTCATGGATGCACCGGCGCGTTGACGTGGACTACAACGGCTGGTGGATGTGCCTGATCCCTACTGAGGTTATCCGCCACATTGGGCTTTCACTGCCGGTGTTCATCAAATGGGACGACGCCGAATACGGCCTCCGCGCGAAGGCCGCCGGCTACAACACGGTGTCGATGCCCGGTGCCGCCGTCTGGCACATCACCTGGGCTGACAAAGACGATGCCGTGGACTGGCAGGCGTACTTCCACAGCCGGAACCGCATCATCACTGCCCTGCTGCACAGCCCCTATCCGCGGGGCGGACGGGTGGTGCGTGAAGGTAGTTTCATCGATATCAAGCACCTGATTTCCATGCAGTACTTCACCGCGCAGGGGCGCGTCATGGCGCTGAAGGACCTGATCGCCGGTCCGGAGCAGCTCCACGACATTCTGCCCAGCCGGCTTCCTGCCATCCAGGCGATGCGCAAGGAATACTCCGAAGCACAGTTCAAAGCGGACCCCGAAGCGTTCCCCCGTCCGGGCATGGTCAAGCCGCCGCGCCACGGACAGGGCTTCAAGGCGCCGTCCTACGTCACGCTCGTGCCCTGGGCAGCCAAGACGATTGTCCGTCAGCTGACCAAGCCCGTCGCGAAGTCCAGCATGGAGCGCCCCCAGGCACGGGTCGCCCACCTCGACAACCGCTGGTGGAGGATGTCGCAGTACGACAGCGCCATCGTCACCAACGCCGACGGCACGGCTGCATCCTGGTACCAGCGCGACCCGCGGAAGCTTCGTGCCCTGCTGGCCGAAGGCGCCCGCCTGAACGCTGAAATCCTGAAGGACTGGCACAAGCTGAGCCAGATGTACCGGAAGGCACTTCCGGAGATCACGTCCATGGAAGCTTGGAAAGCCACCTTCGAAAAGCACTCGGAAGAGAGTAAATAAGCTTGTCTACCGGTGAACTCGCCACCCCCGGCTCCGGGGGTGGCCTGCGCGACGTGCTGCGGTCGCGCTACCTGCTGAAGCTGCTCGTGGCCAAGGAACTCAAGGTCCGTTACCGCGGCTCGGTGCTGGGACTGTTGTGGTCCTACGTCAAGCCGGGGGTGCAGTTCCTGGTTTTCTGGTTTGCCCTGGGCGTCTTCCTTGGACTCAACAAGAGCACTCCGAACTTCCCGATCTACCTGTTCTCCGGCATCATCCTGATCAACTACTTCAGTGAGGCGCTGGGGAACGCGTCGCGTTCCATCGTCGGCAACGGGGGACTGATCAAGAAGATCTACCTGCCCCGGGAATTGTTCCCGGTGGCATCGGTCTGGGTCTCAGCAGTGCATTTCCTGCCCCAGCTGCTGATCCTGCTGGCGGCTGCTCTCTTCACCGGCTGGCGGCCGGGTCTTTCGGAGCTCGGCGCCGCAGTGCTCGGCTTCGTGATCGTGACCCTGCTGGCCACCGGCCTGGGCCTGTTCTTCGGCGCCGTGAACGTCTACTTCCGGGACTCCGAGAACTTTGTGGACATGCTGCTGATGATCGCAACCTGGGCGTCGCCGGTGCTGTACCACTGGCAGATGGTCCGTGATTCGCTGGGCACGACGGCGCTGACCATCTACCAGATGAATCCGCTGACCACTGCGGTGGAACTCTTCCACCACGCCTTTTGGCTTCCAACCACGGGGTATGACGAAGCAGCGGTCATCGCCCAGACGCCGCCGTCGCTGATCCTGCTGTGGGCCCCGGTGGCTCTTGTCACGTCCGTACTTGTCCTTCTGTTGGGACAATTTACCTTCCGGCGGCTCGAAGGCCGTTTCGCTCAGGAGCTCTAAACGTGTCCACAGCAATCGAAGTCCACAACGTCTCCAAGGAATTTGTCCTCCGGCATACGCGGTCCATCAAAGAGGCCTTCGTCTGGTTCGTTAAAGGCCGCAAGGGAGACCTGTCCGAGAAGTTCTTCGCGCTGAAGGACGTTTCCCTGGACATAAAGCAGGGCGAATCCGTGGCACTGCTGGGGCTGAACGGCTCGGGCAAGTCAACGCTGCTGAAGCAGATCTCCGGGGTCATGCTTCCGGACAGCGGCACAGTGGGGACCCGGGGACGCGTGGCCGGACTCATTGAAGTCGGGGCCGGATTTCATCCCGACCTCAGCGGGCGGGACAACGTCTTCCTGAACGGCGCCATTCTCGGAATGAGCGAGGCGGAAATCCACGAAAAGTTCGACTCCATCGTCGAGTTCTCCGAAATCGGTCAGTTCATCGACACCGAGGTGAAGTTCTACTCGTCAGGCATGTACCTTCGACTGGCGTTTTCCGTCGCGGTGCACACCGATCCGGAGGTGTTCCTCATCGACGAGATTCTTGCCGTGGGGGATGAGCCTTTCCAGAAGAAATGCATCGCCAAGATCAAGGAGCTCGGCGACGAGGGCAAAACGCTCGTCGTCGTCAGCCATGACCTTGACCTGGTCGCCCGGATCTGTGAGCGCGGAATCCTGCTGGAGCACGGCCGGGTGGTGATGGACGCTCCCGTGGACGAGGTCGTGCGCCGAATGCGCGGCTAACTCCGACAGTTCCAAACAGGGCACCAGCTTGGCAATGTGCGCTTCGCGGTTCGTTCGGTGCCCCGGGAACGGGGGACCGCGAAGCCAAACCACTAGAGAATTTAGCGCCACCCGGACAACGGGTGAGGACGGGGAATAGAGTTGGCAAACAACGTAGCCGACAGCGCGGATGTCGCTGACAGTGCGGTTTTGGGCGAAGGCACCAAGGTGTGGCACCTTGCCCAGGTGCGTGAGGACGCCGTTATCGGATCCGGCGGCATTATCGGCCGGGGAGCCTACATCGGCACCGGCGTCGAGATGGGCGAAAACTGCAAGGTCCAGAACTACGCCTTGGTATACGAACCGGCGAAACTCGGTAACGGCGTGTTCATCGGCCCAGGCGTGATCCTGACTAACGACACCTATCCCCGCGCAGTGAATCCGGACGGCTCGCTCAAGAGCGCGGACAACTGGGAAGCCGTGGGAGTCACCATCAAGGACGGCGCCTCCATCGGCGCCCGTGCCGTGTGCGTGGCCCCGCTGACCATTGGACGCTGGGCAACTGTCGCCGCGGGCGCCGTGGTGGTCAAGGATGTCCCCGACTTTGCCCTCGTGGCCGGTGTTCCGGCGCGTCGCTTGGGCTGGGTTGGCAAGGCCGGAGTCCCGTTGGTGGAGGATGGGGGACAGTGGACATGTCCTGAAACCGGCCAAAAATTTATTCAAGAGAACGAAACTCTCCGAGAGGCAAAATCATGAACCAGGATTTCATTCCTCCTGCAAAGCCGATCATTGGTTTGGAGGAACGCCAAGCCGTTGACGCAGTGCTCGCATCAGGGCAGCTGGCGCAGGGGACCGAAGTCGCTGCTTTCGAAAAAGAGTTTGCCGAAGTCCTGCTCGACGGCAGAGGCGCCGTAGCAGTGAACTCCGGCACGTCCGGGCTGCACCTGGGACTGCTGGCATCGGGAATCGGTCCGGGTGACGAGGTTATCGTCCCGTCCTTCACCTTCGCCGCCACCGCGAATTCAGTAGCCCTGACCGGTGCCACACCCGTTTTCGCCGACATCGAGCCGGACCACTTTGGCCTCGACCCCGCGTCGGTTGAAGCGAGCATTACGGACCGGACCAAGGGCATCATGCCTGTCCACCTGTACGGCCACCCGTTCAATGTTCCGGCCATTTCCAAGATTGCCGAAGACCACGGACTCATGCTGTTCGAAGACGCCGCACAGGCTCACGGCGCTGCAGTCAACGGCCGCCGCGTGGGAACGTTCGGAACCTTCGGAACCTTCAGCCTTTACCCGACGAAGAACATGACCTCCGGCGAAGGCGGCATGGTCAGCACCAGCGACCCCGAGGTCGAGCGCCGGCTGCGGCTGCTGCGCAACCAAGGCATGGAACGCCAGTACGAGAACGAGCTGGTGGGCTTCAACTGCCGGATGACCAACATCCACGCCGCCATCGGCCGGGTACAGCTGACCAAGGTTATGGGGTGGACGAAGCAGCGGCAGGACAACGCCGCCTACCTCGACGCCAACCTTGAAGGTGTGGCCACTCCGAAGGTGGCCGACGGCTACGAACACGTGTACCACCAGTACACGATCCGGATCACGGAGGACCGCGACGGATTTGCCCGCGCGCTCCGCGAAGAGTTCAACGTGGGGTCCGGCGTGTACTACCCGGTTCCCAACCACGAACTGGCGCCGTACCAGGTCGACAAGGACCTGCCGCAGACGGCCGCCGCCTCCAAGGAGGTGCTGTCGCTGCCGGTGCACCCGTCCCTGTCGCAGAATGACCTGGAACGCATCGTCGAAGCGGTCAACAAGGTAGCAAGGGCAGGCGCGTAATGGCTAACCTCCGTGCCGGCCTGATTGGCCTCGGAATGATGGGACGCCACCACGCACGCGTTTTGCGTGAACTCGAGGGCGTGGACCTGGTGGGCGTCGCTGACTCCTTCGGGGATCCCCACGGTGTCGCCGACAGCCTGCCCGTCTGCTCAAACGTGGACGAGTTGATTGAACAGGGCCTGGATATGGCCGTGGTTGCGGTCCCCACAGTGCTCCACGAAGAAATTGCGCTGAAGCTTGCCGCAGCCGGGGTCCATGCCCTGGTGGAGAAGCCGATCGCCAACGACTCGGCATCGGGCACGCGGATCGCCCAGGCGTTTGAGGACGCGGGGCTCGTCGGTGCCGTGGGACATATCGAGCGGTTCAACCCCGCCCTGCAGAACCTTCGGGAGCGGCTGGAAGCGGGGGAGCTGGGGGACGTCTACCAGATTTCCACCCGCCGGCAGGGTCCCTTCCCGGCGCGCATTGCCGACGTCGGCGTCGTCAAGGACCTGGCCACGCACGACATCGACCTGACGGCGTGGCTGGCACAGTCCGCCTATGAAGACGTCTTCGCGCGCACCACGTCCCGCAGCGGCCGTGAGCATGAGGACATGGTGTCGGCCGTTGGCCACCTGACCGGCGGCATCATCACCAACCACATGGTCAACTGGCTTTCTCCGTTCAAGGAACGGACAACGGTTGTGCTGGGGGAGAGGGGAGCGTTTGTCGCTGACACCATCTCCGCCGACCTGACGTTCATCGAAAACGGCACATTCCAAACCGAGTGGGAATCCATGGCAGCCTTCCGCGGCGTCGCCGAAGGTTCCAGCACCCGGTTCGCCCTGGCAAAGCGCGAACCCCTGAAAATGGAGCACGAAGCATTCCGTGACGCCATCCTGGGGAAGTCCAAGCGCGTCGTCACCCTTTGGGAAGGCCTGGCCACACTGCGCGTGGCCGAAGCCGTACTGGAATCCGCTTCCACCGGAAACGTCGTCAAACTGTAGATTCCGTCTTTCCGCGTGAGGATCAACGCGGCGCTCTTAGAGCAGGGGTCACGCCGCATGTAATGTGCGACGTGACCCCTTTTAGTTGGACCGGCTTCGGTGGAGGATCGTATGCGTCACCGCGGTGCCAAGCAGGACGGCGTCGACCGGACGGCAGCCCGGAAACGCGATACCGCGGCGGTGGGCCTGTGGGCCTTCGGAGCCGCCGTTATTGCCGCCAGGGCCATTTACGAAAGCTACCAGCTGACCGCCCCCGCCCTGCCGTCGCTGAGCGACGTCGCAGCACGCTTTGCGCGGTTCGATTACATCCACTTTGATGACATCGCCAGGCTGGGCTATCTGCCCGAGCCCGGGACGGCATCCACCGCGGCGCCGCTCTACGCGTTCTTTCCCGCGTTTCCGATGCTGCTGCGCCTTGGAATGGCGCTCGGGCTGTCATCGATTGTCACTGGCCTGTTGGTGTCCGCGGTCTCGGGGGCGGTGGCGTCAGTCTGGATGCGGCGGATCGCCGATGAATATCTGCCGGGGCTGGGCCTGAAAGCCGCTGCGGTGTTCGTGCTGGCACCGCCGGCCATCTTTCTCTACGCTCCCTACACGGAGTCCCTGTTCCTGGCCTTCGGTCTGGGAGCTTGGTACTTCGCCATGAGGGGGAGGTGGCTCACGGCCGCCATCCTCTGTGCGTTTTCCTGCACGGTCCGGATATCCGGCGCCTTCCTGCTCGCTGCCCTCATCGTCCTGTGGATCACCAGCAGGTACCGGGCCGACGCCGGGAACGTTCCCACACCGTCCCGGAACTCGTGGATGTTCCTGGCACTGCCGACAGCCGTACTGGCCGGCTGGATGGGATACCTGTGGCGCATCACCGGTGATCCGCTGGCCTACTCCACCGCCCAGAAATACGTATTCTGGAACAGGCACTTCGAATGGCCGTGGCCGGCGCTGCAGCGGACCATCACGACGTATCCGCCCACCGGGGGAGCTTCGGTGATGGGATACGCGGAAACCATCGCAGTGGCCGCCGGGTTCATCGTCACCGCCGTGCTGGTGTACCGGCGCCTCTACGGTGAGAGTGTGTTTGTGGGCATCAACGTCCTGCTCCTGACGTTCTCCACCTACTTCTATTCCGTTCCACGCTCGGCGCTCCTCTGGTGGCCGCTGTGGATAGGGATTGCGTACATCCTGCGCAGAAGCCGGACGGCATTGGTTGTGTACCTGCTCTTTTCCCTATGGCTCATGCTGTGGTGGGCCGGCCTCTTCCTGAACGGCCTGTGGGCCGGCTAGCTGCGGCCGGAGGCACGGCCCGCTTAAAGCGCGGCGGCCGGACAACAGCTCTGAGCGCTGTCATCCGGCCGCCGCGGCGCGGTTACCTCTTCGCCGGTACCAGGTCGGCGGCCCTGCGGCCGGTTGCCGGGCCCGGGCGCTGTCCGCGGCGCCTGCGCCGGGACTGTACGGCGTGGACGATGCTCAGCAGTATCGCCAGTCCCCAGCCGATGGCCATGGCGCCCAAGCCGAGGTGGAGGCCCGGCGGAGTGAACTCCAGCTTCACTTCGGACGAGCCCTGCGGGACATCCACTGTCACAACACCGGCCGGCCCTTCGTTGACCTCCTGCACAGTGCCGTCGATTGTCACCGAGTAGCCGGGCCAGGCCAAACGGGCGAAAACGAGCAGGCCGTTGTCAGCAGCTGAAACCCTGACGGTTTCCGCATCGCCGTCCTGTTCATCGGACAGGATCTCCAGCCCCGGCGACGCCCACGACACGGTCCCCGGGAACTCCAGGGGTTCCTGGCGCCGGAGGATGTCGCGGTACTCGTCCGACTCGACAATTTCCCAGCCGTCCGGAATTGGTGCCGCAGTGACATCGAGCAGGGTCTTTTGGACCACCACGGTCTCCAGACGAAGGACATCAGCCAGGGGAACCGGGATGCTGTCGGAGGCGTCATTCCACAGTGCGTCATAGGCGGCGGGGCAGGTCTCGCCGCGGTAGTTCATGCACAGCGCATTGACGTAGGTGATGTAGGAGATGCCGCTGTAGCGGTTAAGGCTGTTATCAACCCCCGCGTTCAGGATTTGGTTTCCGTACAGCAGGGACCCGTTCACGAAGGCCGGTGCTTCCATCCCGTTGACGCTCATGAGCTGCAGGGTGTTTCCTTCGTAGCTTTCCGTTGATTCTTCCAGCACTTCAACGTCCACGGGTGATCCCAGGGCAGCCACCGGATTTGCCGGAATAAAGGCGTAGCTTTGGAACACGAGGATGGTGGCCGTCCCGAAGACCATGACCGCCGCCAGTCCCGGGAATCCCGCGCGGCGCCAGAGGAACAGGGCGAGCCCCAGCAGCGCGGCAATGTAGAGCCCAATGAGGAGCTGGCTGTGCAGCCCGTCCGGGTAAATGGCCCAGGCGCGGTATACGCCGAAAGCCACGATGGACAGGGCGAACACCAGCCGTGCCTTGAACTTCGTGGCGCTGAGTCCGGCGGACAGAACGACGACGAAGATCACCAGCACGCCGAGGTAGAAGTACTCGATGAGGCGCATCGGCCAGCGGAAGAGCAGGATATGCGAAGGCGCAAAGGCCAGCAGGAAGTACACGCCGGTGATGATGTACAGGCTGGAGATCTGGCGGCTTCGGGCAGCAATGGAGCGGAAGTTCAGCCACGGCAGCAGCGGCAGGATAAACCAGGCCAGGAAGGTGGCTGGGACGGATTCAATGTCTCCGTAGAAGTTGTTTGTGGGCGGCCGGTAGTTCGGCATGCTCATGGCTGTCAGGTCCCCGATTCCCGGGACCAGGAACATGTCATTGGCAATGATGTTGCTGGTTCGTGCCGTGACCTCGGCGGAGAGGGGGAGCGGGAAGAACACCAGCACGGCCGTAAGCCCAACCGCCAGGCCCAGGAAGAACAGGGGGACCAGCCGCTTGCCCTTCCGGGTGAGCAGGAGTTCGACCCCGACTGCCCCGCAGACCACGATGATTCCGACGGCGCCGTAGGGATTCCCTGCGGTCATGGTCAGGAAGCCCAGGATGAAGGGCAGCAGGGGATTGCGGTTTCCGTGCATTGCCCGGCGCAGTGACCACCAGAACAGGGTGACCCAGGCAAACGCCATGAGGCCGCCCGGCCAGCGTGCGGCCTCATAGAAGAGCGTGAACCCGCTGAACGGAATGGCAATGCCTGCGGCTGCTGCGAGCCACTTGTTGGCCCCGTAGCTCCGGGCCAGAAGGAAGGTGCCGAGGGCAAGGATCGCCATGAACTCGGCCACGACAATGAACGAAGCCAGCGCAAGGTTACTGATGTTGGCCACGGCCATGAAGTTCAGCAGGTTCAGCGGATTCCAGATCCCGTAGCCGACTTCGGCGATGTAGTTCCCGCCGACCCAGCCCGCCGGGTCCATGAGTTCGAAGTTTCCGTTGAGAAGCTCCTCGCCAAGGCTGCGCCAGACGGGCAGGAATGACTGCATGGTGTCATCCCAGTAAAAGAAGATGGGGCTGAACAACCGGGGAATGAAGCACAATGCCACAGTGATCAGTGGCACCAGCACAGCAATGTGCCAATCCTTCAGGGACTTCCTGCCCTCTTGTACTGCCGTGCCTGGAACTCGCGACGCCATTGTTTCCTAACTTGCAAAAGATTGATCTGGAGCTGAGCTGCTGATGTATCCGGGTTTATCCGGTTTTGGTGAGGACCACGTTCTGGAGGCTGTTGACCGGAGCCAGCAGGATTTCCCAGCCCAGATCGGAAAGTTCCGGTATACGGCCCGCCTGTCCATCCTCCACAACCATGTAGTTGATGCCGTATTTTTCTGCGACCCGGTCCAACTGAACAGAGCTTAGGCTGTTGTACGCCGAAGGGTCACCTTCGCGGCAATGGTCCGCCCCGCCCAGGTCCCCGAGGCGCTCCTGCCACTGATTCCAGGGTTCGCCACCATAGGGAATGTTCTTGCAGTCGGCGATGACGCCCCGGTAGGTGACGGCCCGGACATAGGTCGCCAGCGGCGGGGCCAGAAGGCTCTCGCCCGCCGGCACGGCTGCTTCGACCGCTTCCCCCCACTCACGGACCTCGGAATTGGGGATGTAGGTGGGATCCAGCCCGCGCAGCGTCAAGCCCCCGGTACTGGCCGGAACGGCAAGGAAGAGCACGATGAGCGCTCCGGCACTCACCCGCGTCGCTGGCAGGGCGGCCCCCGGAGTGCGCCGGGAACGGACAAACACCGGGACCAGGACCACCAGGAGGTAGGCAAGGATGAAGGCAATGTTCTGCTCAATGACGGGGGTCCAGGACCCGTCCAGGACGTATTCCCAGGTGAGGAGCAGGACCAGGAGCACCGCCGGCAGGTTCTTCGTGCCCAGCCGGAACACCGGAAGCAGGACCCCCATGACGGCAAAGGGCATTACCAAGGCGCCCAGACGATACACGTTTAGTCCCTGGGCGAGTTCGCCGAAGAAGGGGACAGACCACATGTTGGCCATCAGGCCAAGAAGCAGGCCGGCCATGGGCAGCCCGACGACGGCGGCCCATACCGCCCGCTCGCCTGCCGGCGCGTACATCAGCGTGCAAAGCGCCAGGCCTATGGCCGCCAGGGAAACCAGGATGGTGGGTACATCCCAGAACTGGGCGGCGCAGTGGTAGGCGATCATCTCATTGCAGATGTCGACAAAATCAGAGGTGTTGGCTGCAACAGGCCGGGCGATGAGCCCTGCGGCAACTATGGCCGCGGTGGCAGCCAGGGTCACCGCCGTGGCCATGGGCACCCTGCGGTGACGGACCACATGCACAATGATCAGGGCTGCCAGCAGGACTGCGACCACTGCACCCTGCTGTACGTGGACGACGGCGCAAAGCACGGCAGCGGCAAGCATCCATTTGCTCCGGCCGGTAAGCGCCGCAGCCATGAAGAGGAAGATGAGGTTGGCAGAGACCACCGCCGGGATGGCCAGGGAAATGATGGACGAGCCCGTACCGACAACCATCCATGGCGTCAGTGAGGCCAGGACCGTTGCTGCGGCACCAAAGAGCCATGGCGTCCGGGGAACCCATTTCCGGCTGAGGAATGCAACGCCGAGGCCGAAGGCCAGCAGTCCTGTGCACCAGAAAAGGAGATAGACCAGGTCCAGCGCCCCGATGGAACTGCCCAGATAGGTCAGGGAATCAAAAAACCAGTGCGGCTGCGGAGCGTTTTCCAGGAACCAGTCACCGGCGTAGCGGGTCGGGTCTGCCCAGTGAAGGCCTTTGGTGGAGAGGACGTAGTGGTCACCGGTTCCCGCGCTGTAGCCGCCCGGCAGGCCAGCGTACAAGCCGCGGTTGCCACTGTTGATGAGCACGCCCAACAGCAGCGCGTAGGCCGCCGCCTGTCCGTATACTCCCGAGCCGGCCCGGCGCAGCCCGGCGGTGGCCGCCGGGCTGTCAGGGGCCGGGGGTGTGCATGCCTCGGCTGCCTCCGGGACCGATGCGATGCTCAAGCACGGTCTCCCGGAAGCTTCCGTTTGATGGCAAGGAACGCGACTCCCACGCACAGGAGATCAGCAACCGTAAAGAGGAGGCGGGAAAGCAGTGCAATGGCGGTGGCGGCTCCAACCGACATCACTGATGCAAGGGCCAGGCCAACGATCGCTTCCCGGGCGCCGATGCCGGCGGGAAGCAGGAAGGCAACAACGCCGGTGGTCATGCCCAGGGCAAGCGCCCCGGTCAGGAAGAACAGGGTGGCCGGTTCCAACCCGGCCTCATGGCTGGAGAGCAGCCACAGGTGTATGCCGAAGAAGGCATACATTCCCACACCCAGAATGAAGGATTGGATCATGGTCTTGGCCTTGATCGGTGTGGGAAGCGGGTCCCGGCGGAAAATGCGCAGCACCAGGTTCACGAGGAAAGTAACCACCCGTGGATGCATGGCCAGGAGGACAACAGGCAGCAGGATATACAGCCAGCGCAGCGAAGGCTGCTGTTCACCCAGCGCCGGCAGCGCCAGGGCACCGACAACAAGCGATGCGCCGACGGTGATTCCCGTGCTGACGAGGGAGGCCACGAAGACCTGTGCACGGCCCAGCCCCTGCTTGCGGCCGAGTTCCATCTGGAGCACGAAGGCCCAAACGGACCCCGGGACGTACTTTCCCAGCTGGCCGATGAGATAGATCTTGTTGAGGTCGCCACGCTGCGCGCCGGCGGCCTTGTCGCTGTCCAGGACGCCGAGGAGGATGACACGCCACATCAGCATGCCGAGAAGCACACCGGGAATCAACAGGATCAGGGCCGCGGCCACCTGCCACCATGCCATGGCGAAAACAGTCGCCTTGACTTCGGGCCACTGACTGATGATGGCGTAGACGGCCGCCGCGAAAACGAGCACGAGCAGCGCACGCCGGGCAAAATCAAGGATCTTCTGCCGCTTGGTCGGTGGTGCGGGGACGGGCTCCCCGGGCAGGGGATCAGGGACTGGCTCGGCTGCTGATTCGCGTGCGGACTCGGGCATGGATTCGGACTGGCTCACTGTGCAGCTGCCTCTGACTGCGGGCGAACGGCGAAGCGGCGTTTCTGCTTGCGCAGGCGCCCGAGACCGAGACCCATTTTCAGGACATCTTTGAGCTGAACACTGGTTTCCTTTTCGCCCTGGACCGTGGTGAGGGTGACGGGAACCTCGACGATGGACTGTTTCTGGGCCTCCGCCGCCAAGACAATCTGCGTGCTGAAGAGAAACCCCGGGTCATCGAAGTGCTCATGCATCTGGCGAATCCAGGTGCCGTCGACGTTCATGGTCCCCTGCGAGTCTCCGATCCGGGAGCCCAGGATCAGCCGGCGGGCGAATTTGAATCCGCCGGTGCTCACACTGCGCAGCATCCCGCGTCCGGCGTCGGAGCGGGGATGCGCCTTTGAGCCAATGATGAGGAGGGGCTGTTCCGGCAAGGCTGCGGCGGCTTCCAGGTCGGTGAAACCGAACGGCAGGTCATCGGCGGTGAGCAGGACGCGCCGGCCCTTGCTGGCAGCGATCCCGCAGCGCAGTGCGTTGCCCATGCCTTTGGCGCTCTGCAGCACCTGGAACGAGACAAACGGGGTGTCCTCGGCGTTTTTCAACGCGGTCTCGTAGCTGTCGTCCGAGGATCCGTTCTCCACGATGATGATCTCGGTGCGTCCGGACTGGAGGTAGCGCCGCCATTCCTGCAGCGCGGGCGCCAGAACGGGTCCGCTGTTGTGGACCGGAATCACCACGGTCAGATCCGGCGTAGTCTCGTCGAAAGTCAAGAATTCCCTCGTATGTTCAGTGCTGTGTGCGCTTGCAAACGCTGCCCTGCGCTATGCATGACGATGGTGCAGGTGTCGAGTAGTGCAGGCAGGCAGTGTTTAGCTTTCGCCTGCCAAAGTGAGGCCGCCCCCGGACGGTCCCAAGGATAGTGCTTGGGTGGGATAGAACTCGGGTGCATGAGTCGGTCCCTGAGACCTGATAATTGTACAGGGTACCTTTCTTGGCAGCGGCCACCGTGCTCATGGGAACAGCGGCCCGGCCGTGTCCGGTTCGGGCCAAGGCAGGCTGGCATTCGGGCATCCTTGACTGCCGGGGACTTGCGCAGACACCGTCCGGGCGCGGAAAAGCCGGAGGGCAGCCGAAGCACCTTCCGGGCGGGCTCCGCGCCTGCTCCCTGGTGGCGCAGATCATGAAACACTGCCAATCTTTGCGGCCGCCGACGGCGCCGGGCGGGTGCGCCGCTGACTGGCGCCGCAGCGTCCTGTACGGTTGCTCACGGGTCCGGCGCGGCATGCGCCCCATTCCATCCGCAGCATTCGGGACACCTCGAGGAGGATCGTGCACATCAGGAAATCGGCCGTCCTTCCTTCACTGCTCATGGCGCTTGTCCTCATGGCGGGAAGTGCTTCGTTCCCCGCGGCGGGCCATGCCAGTGATGACGCTGCAGGAGGGAGCGCCTTCAGCGAGGCGGCGGTGACCCTGGGTGCGCCCACCGGTCCGCGCACGTGCGGGCTGCGGGACGGCGGTTGCTCCCGCGACTACCAGTACGGGTCCGTGCTCTGGTCGCCGGCGGTTGGCGCCGCCGCCATTCCCGTGCGCGGTGCGGTCCGCACCGCATGGCGGGCGGAAGGCGCTGAATCCGGGTCTCTCGGCTACCCCGTGCAGGCACAGGTGTGCCAGGAGGGAAACTGCACGCAGCAGTTTGAACGCGGCACCATCGTTCGGGCAAAGACGGGCGGTGCGTCGGTGCAAAGGAGCATTGACGATTCCGCGGACACCGTCGTCGTGGTCAATAAGCAGCGGCCGCTTTCTCCCGTCTCCTACGCGCCCGATGACCTGGTAAACGTCGACGGCCAGCAGCTGCGGGAGGCCGCTGCGTCAGCCTTCCTGCAGCTGCGGGATGCCGCTGCTTCCGACGCGGTGGGGCTGACGGCGATCAGCGGGTACCGCTCCTATGAAAGCCAGGCGCGGCTGTATGACGGCTACACCACCCAGTACGGCCAGGCCGTGGCGGACACGGTTTCCGCACGCCCCGGCCACAGTGAACACCAGACCGGCCTCGCGGTTGATATTGCCGCTCC
>ERZ504995.54-NODE-54-length-13819-cov-2.856728_pt1 | contig 13819 bp, 11 predicted proteins | sample MGYA00514197_ERZ504995 | MGnify/ENA primary metagenome ERZ504995 (study PRJEB26094, sample SAMEA4028455) | Ovis aries | biome: host associated; feature: stool; material: fecal | place: Italy | collected 2012 | study: EMG produced TPA metagenomics assembly of the...
ATCACGCACCACCTCCGTCATCGCAGCCACCACAGAATCCAGATCGAGGCGGCTGGCGGCCGTGACATCAGTGACCCAGTCCGTGGGCACTGCCTCAATACCGTGGAGACCACCGCAGATGGCGCCGGCCATCGTGGCGATCGAGTCGGCGTCGCGCCCGTAATTGACGGCGTCGAGCACGGACGAGCGAAGGTCACCGTTGCGGGCGACGACGAATCCGAGCGCCGCAGGCAGCTCTTCGATCGATTTGGTCCGCGACGGCAGGCGGGCGTCCATCGCCGGGGCGCGGTACTGCTCCCCCACCGTGTCGAACGGTGCAACAGCGGCGCGCACCACCCGGCCGAGATCCCGCGGGTCATCCGATCCGCCGTCGGCAAGGAACGCATCAACGGCGTCGAAAACGGCGCGGATGGCTGCGGCGGTCCCGTCGTGGGCGACCTCCAGCACGGCCTGCCGCACGTCGTCGACGGTTGCGCCGGGAGCGGCGGATGCTGCCACTGCAGCCGCGAAGACGCCTGCGGCCTCACGTCCGTAGGACGACTGGTGGGCGCCGGCGATGTCGATGGCTTCGGCATAGGCACCCTGCGGGTCGCCAATGTGCACGAGCCCGACCGGTGCCATATACATGGAGGCTCCGCAGTTGACGATGTTTCCCACACCGGCTTCCCGCGGGTCAGCGTGACCATAGTGCAGTTTCGCGACGATCCACTTTTCGGCGAGGAAGACGCGCTGCAGGATCAGGGCATGGTCCTCGAGCTCGGGGACCCAGCGGCGCTCACCGATCATCAGCGGCACCAGATCGCTGGCGACGTCGTAGGCATCGAGATGCCGGCGCTGCTTGGTGTAGACCTCCACGAGGGCGTGGGTCATGAGCGTATCGTCCGTCACGTGCCCGTCGCCCTTGTGGTAGGGCGCGATCGGCCGCGCGGTTTTCCAATCGGCAAGGAAGGGCCCCACGATGCCCTCGACCCGGCCACCGTGGCGCTCTTCGATCTGCTCGGGGGTCCAGCCCTCGGTCGCACCGCCCAAGGCGTCTCCCACGGCGGCGCCTGTCAGTACTCCGGCTACTTTGTTCTGCAACACGTTCATTCTCACTCCTTGTTTACCTCCGAAAATGACGACGGCGGGGGCGAACCGGCGGCTCGCCCCCGCGCGTCATCAGCCGGCGATGTCAGTCCAGCCGGTGGAAAGTTGGTTAGCCAGCTCCTCGCTGGTGATCTGATCAGCCAGGTACTGCTGGAAGGCCGGCGTGGCGATGGTGTCTTTCCACTCCGTGTACTTTTCGACCTTGAGGAACGGCGGTCCCTGCAGCCCTTCGCCCGATGCCAGCACCTGTTCCCAGGCGGGGTTGTCCGCGGCCAGTGTTTCCACCTCGGTCCTGGCTGAGGAGGACGCCGGGATCAGTGCGTCGGCGTAGGCGATCGAGGCCAGGTTCTCGGCGCTCATGAAGAAGTTGAGGAAATCAGCCGACTCGTCCACGTACTCGGAATCAACGTTCACCGAATAGGTCTGCGGGTTTGCGGCCTGGATGGCACCGGCTGAACCCTCAAGCGGAGGCAGGGCCACCCAGTTGAGCCCCTCAGGGGCATCGTTGGCAATGTTCGTCGCCTGGAAGGATCCCTGCACGGTCATTGCGACCTTGCCTCCGTAGAACGAGGCCAGTACGTCCGACCCGGACTGCGTCAGTGACGTGGGTTCGATCGACTTGTCGGTGTAGGCCATTTCATGGATCAGTTCGGGCACCGCCAGCTCGGAGTCGCCAACATCGATCGACGCGTCAGTGCCTTCTCCGTCAAAGAAGCCGCCGTCGAAACCGAGCGAGAGGCTCATCATCGTCGCCGTCGGCGATCCAAGACCCCATCCGATGCCAAAATTGCCATCGGTGGTTGTTGCCTTCGCGATGGTCTGCAACTCCTCCCACGTCATCGTGTCGCCAGTGGGAACTTCAACCCCGGCGGCTTCGAGGAGGTCAGCATTGGCGAACACCATGTAGGACTGCAGCGTGGACGGATAAGCGATGATCTCTCCGTCCTGTGTGACGGAGTCCCAAATCCCTTCGGAGATGTCCGACTTCAGGTCCTCGTCGATGAGGTCGGTCAGGTCAGCGAGGTAGCCATCCGCCGCGAAGGAGGCAATGGAACTCGCCTCATAGTGGATGATGTCCGGTGCCGTCCCACCGGTGAACTGGGTGATGAGTTTGTCGAAGGTCCCGTCCCATCCGGCTTGGACAATCTTGACCTGAACGTCTTCGTTCTCCGTGTTCCACTGATCGACGATGGATTTCACGGCAGCCTGGGTGGTTGGCTGGTCGGACAGCGACTGGAACTGGAGGGTTACGGGGCCGCCGTCGGCGTTCTCCGATTCATTGCTGGCACTGCCCTGCTGGCAACCGCTCAGGGCGAGGATGGTCACGCCCGCGAACGCGACGGCGCCAATGCCTCGTATTCTCTTCATGATGCTCGCTTTCTTGTTCTGTTGTGGTCGATCTTTCTTAGGGGGCAGGGTCAGCCTTTGACTGCTCCGGCGAGCATTCCGCCGGTCAGCTTCTTCTGCAGGATGGTGAAGATGATGAGCGACGGAATGGTCGCGAGAATGGCCCCTGCTGCCAGCGGGCCCAGCTGGGTCTGCCCTTCCGCGCCCAGGAACGAACGCAGGGCGATGGGAAGCGTGTAGAGCTCCGGGCTCTGCAGCAGGACAAGGGCGAGGAAGAACTCATTCCAGGCCGAGACAAAGGTAAACATGGCCGTTGCCACCAGCCCCGGTGCGAGCAGGGGAAGGATGATCCTCCGCAGAATCGTGATGCGCGAAGCCCCATCCATCTCACCGGCCTCCTCCAGCTCCGCCGGAATGGCGGACACGTAACCCTGCAGCATCCAGAGCGTGAACGGCAGGGTGAAGGTGACGTACACGAGGGTCAGTCCGAGCAGGGTGTCGTTGAGATTGATGGTGCGCAGCACCAGGAACAACGGGATGATGATGAGAATCGATGGGAAGACCTGGCTGGTCAGTATCCACACCGTGCCGGCGGCGCGAAGCCGCCCCTTGAGGCGGGCGAGGGCGTAGGCCATCGGCATCGACAGCAGCACGGTGATCACCATCGTTGCCAGGGATACCAGCACCGAGTTGCCGGCGGCGGTCAAAAGGTTCTGGCGCTCGAGGGCGGAACCGTAGTTGCTGAAATCCCAGGTGGCCGGCAGCAGGTTGACGGCGAGCGAGTTCAGCTCACCCGAGGATTTGAACGACGCCGACAGCAGCCACAGCAGCGGGAACCCCAGGAACAGGAGGAATGCGGTAAGGGCGACGTACATGAGCGCCGTCGCGTACCAGGGACGCCTGGTGATCATGAGCGTGCTCCCTTTGTCTGACGGAACTGGTTGACAAGGTATAGAGACAGAACCAGCAGGATCGCGATGACGAGCACGTCTCCCATTGCCGAGGCGTATCCGATTTCGCGGTTGCGGAAGGCCTCCAAGTAGGTGAACAGCGGCGGTATCATCGTCCGGCCGCCGGGGCCGCCTTCTGTGAGGACATAGATGAGGCCAAAGGAGTTGAACTGCCAGATGAAGTCCAGCGCGGTGACAGCGAAAACAACCGGGCGGAGGGCCGGGAGGGTGATGTGCCAGAACCGGCGGAACGCTCCGGCGCCGTCGACTGCAGCTGCCTCATGCTGTTCCGCCGAGATGGACTGCATGCCCGCCAGGAGCAGGACAGTGGTCTGCGGAATCCCCGCCCAAACTCCCACCACAATCACGGCGGGCAGAGCCGTGGAAAAGTCGCCCAGCCAGTTGACGCCCGGAATGCCGAACACTTCGAGCATGCCGTTGAGCGGCCCTGAATTGGGGTTGTAAATCATCCGCCACACGATCGCGATGACCACGGGCGGCATTGCCCAGGGGATCAACGCAAGCACGCGGGTCAGGCCCTTTAGCCGCAAATCACTGTTGAGCAGCAGTGCCAGTCCCATGGCGCATACAAGGGTGAGAAGTGCGACGGATCCGGCCCAGACAATGCCAATCCCGAAAGATCCCCAGAAACGGTGGTCGCCGAAGAGTTCAATGAAGTTTCCGAAACCGATGAAGTTGATCTCCGCGTTCCGCTTCAGCGTGGCATCGGTGAAACCGAGAGCGACTCCGCTGACCAGCGGGATTACGGAAAAGATGATGATCGGCAGGAGCGCCGGGATCACCAGCGTGATGGCTTCCCGTCGTTGCGCGCGAACGCGGTGGCCCACGCGTCTTACTGGACGCGGCGCCTCCTTCACATCGCGTGGAGTGCTTGTGGCTGCGGTGCTCATCCGGCTTCCCTCTCCTCATTGAGATCGGTGTGTTCAGTGTGGCCACGCGCGGGAGACGAGGCGGGGTCCGGCGCTGGTGCGAGGGAAGACCCGCGCACAACCAATGACGGCGCCACGGCAATCGTGTGCGCTGGACGTTCGGGGTTTCTGATGCGTTTGAGCAGCAGTTCCGCTGCGGCACGGCCACGTTCTTCGGCACCCAGGTCCACGCTAGTGAGGCCCGGCCGGACAACTCCGGCAAGCTCCGTGTTGTCGATCCCGGTGACGGCAATGTCGCCGGGAATGGACAATCCAAAATCCTCGGCGGCGCGTATGGCACCGATCCCGATCAGATCGTTGGCGGCGACGATGGCATCGGGGCGTGATCCACCGGACAGCACACTTCGGGCAGAGGCGTAACCGGCCGCGATCGTGAAGTCCTCGGCCTCGACGCTCCTCGCCAGAATTTCCGGGTGGGCAGCGGCCGCCGCTGCGAATCCGTCGCGCCGGAAAGCACCAGGGGTGGTGTCGCTGGGTCCGTTCACAAAGGCGACGTCGCTTCGGCCCTCGGCCGCCAGATGGTCAACGACAAGACGCATGGCCGTGCGGGAATCCGCACGCACGTTGTCAATGTTTTGCCCGTCCGGCAAATGTCCCAGGACGACGACCGGCACCGATGTTTTCGCAAGCACTGCAAGGAGCTCATCCGTGACGCGAAGCGGCGACAGAATCATGCCGTCCACATATCCCCGGCTCAGGTCACGCACGACGTCGACCGAGGAGGACAGCGTTCCCATGGAGGACAGCACCAGCCGGTAGCCGGATGCCGAGACGACCCGTTCCACTGCTGTCATCATCTCGACGTAGACCGGGTTGCCGATGTCCGCAACAGCGTAAGCGAGTTGGTTTGTACGGCCGCGCTTCAGGGACTGTGCCGTCGCATCAGCGACATAGCCAAGTTCATCGGCTGCGTGCTGCACTTTCGCAATGGTTTGAGGGCTTGCTATAAGCCCGTTGAGTGCCCGTGAAGCTGACGCGACAGAAACGCCGGCGTGTGCCGCAACCTGAGTGATAGTGACCCGAGCCAACGCTCTCCTTCGAGTGCTGTAAACGTTTACAGTGGATGCACGAGACAATTCCATTGATGAGCTGCGGTGTCAACCAATTATTTTGGGAAGAGACAACTTCGGGAGGTCAGGCCTGCGTGGCCACAGCGGTGATTGCGACGCTTACGCCAGGGCGCCCATGGGATCCCAGGCCGGGAGTACCAGAGGTTCGGCATCCAGTGCCTGCCGGAGATCCGGAGACAGCCGCGATTTATGAACGACAACTTCGAAGACGTACTCGTCAAACCAGTTGTCCGCCATCGTAAAGAAACCCTTGTCGCCGGATTCATCCCCCCAGCTGTTTTCCACCCGCCAACGGCGCGATTCGCCGTCGAGCACGTCCACGCCGGTCAGTAGCATGGCGTGGGTCATCGCGGAGTCGCCAAAGCGGACACGCGATTCCTTGTCCATGGCCAGTTCGGCGCCGTAGAGTCCGGCGTAGTCGTACAGGCGGGCATCCCAGAGGCCGTCCTTGCCGGCCATTTGCGGTCCAACGTCGCATCCGAACCAGACCGGTTCCCCGTCGACAATGGCTTCCATGGCCAGCTGCTTGGCCAAGCTGATGTCCACGTTGAGATAGAGCACCGGGTCGCCGCCGACCACATTGCCCAAGTGCTCGACAGTCAGGGTGGTGCCCTTCGCATGTTCTGACCTCGGATCATCGACGAGACAAACGTAGTCATCGAGGTTGATGGTGGTGTACCTGGCCAGGAACTGCTGCGGAGTCAGGTTCCCTTCGCGGTGGAAGGACTTGTCATCGGTGGTGTATTCCCAGTCGAAGACGGTGGGCGGAGTACCCAGGTGAAGGGTCAGGATCCGGTGAACATCGGCAATGATCCGGGCCTTGGCCTGAGCCTGCCCTGCTGCGTCACCGTCCGCGCGGAGGCCGCGCAGCTCCTGCGCACCCCGGCGCAGGAGCGAACACAGGACGGCGTTCATGCGGCCCGTATTGGCGGAGGACTCGGTTTCCGGCATGACGGATTTCGGCACGGCCCCGTACTTGCGGAACAGGTTCACCGCCATGTTCCACTGGCCGCCGTCACCCAGGACGGTTTCCAGCAGGAACTGCACCAAGCGGTCATCCTCAGGGCGGCCGGCAGTCTCCAGGATGGACTCCATAAAGAAGTTGGCGCGCTCCAGCTTGTCAAAATACATGGCGTAGTTCTGCGAAAACTCGAATTCCTTGATGCCCAGGGTCTGTTTGGCGCCGACCCGCAGCAGGTTCAGGGCCGCGAAGAGCCAGCAGCGTCCGGACTTCTCCTGGTTGGTGACCTTCCAGTCATCGATGCGGTTTGAAACAGTGGTGGACAGGGCGGTGGCCAGCTGGTGGTCAATGGCGAGCTCACTGACGCTGAAGCGCACAATGGCGTTCTGCTTCTGTTTCAGGACGGGGTCCGCCGCGAAGGATTCCTGCAGGGCCGCGACCTGCTCCAGGGAAAGGGATGAGACCGAAACGGCCGCCGGGGTAGTCATGGACCCCGTTCTATCCCGGTTCCGGTGTGGTTGCAATCACATCGCGGACCCTGCGCGTCGCAGGCCCAGGCCCAGGCCCGGTGGAGCCTAGACGCCGCGCCCCTGAGCTGCGGAGGTGGCGAGGTCGCTCTTGGCCAGCGGCTCCCCCGTCCGCAGCGCCGCCGCCCAGGTTCCGGCGTCGGTGACCGCAGCCCAGTTGGAATGCAGCAATACCATGAGGGTTTCGTGGACCTGGCGTGCCGGTGCGGTGCCGGCCTCATTGGCCAGGTCGATCGCGCCGGTCGCGTCGGAGAGGACCTCGACGGCGAAGCCGAGGGGCTCGGCAGCCGCGGCGGAGGCGATCACACAGTTGTTGGTCATGTAGCCAACCAGGGTAATGGTGTCGATCCCCTGCTCCCGCAGCCAGGGTTCCAGGTCCGTGCCGGCGAAGATGCTGGAGAACTGCTTGCTGATGCGCTTTGCGGCGTTCTCCTCCTGCGCGGCCACACCGGGATGGTTCTGCCAGGTCGCCGAGCCGGAGGCAAAGACCGGGGCTTCGGCCGGGAGTTCGTGCTGCACGAGCACCACCGGCACCCCGGCGTCCCGTGCCTCCTTGATGGCGGACTGGATGACGGCGACTGAATCATCCCGGTTCGGATACTGGATCGGAAGCAGTCCGTCGTCGAAGTACTCCTGCTGGGCGTCAATGACAATCAGGGCGCGGCGTGGCGTGGTCATGGGGATCTCCTGGAGTGGTTGGGCGGGAAAGGCTGACATTTTGAAGTGGGTTTACTAACCGGCCGCCGGCAGGGCGTCCGGCCGGGGCAGCGAGTAGTGGTCGGCGAGGAGGTTGATGCCTTCTTCGTCGAGGGAGGTCGAGTGGCCGCCGACAACGAGCATGACTTCGTCGACGCCGGTGCGCCGCCAGAGTGCTTCCAGGCGGTCGGCCACGGCAGCGGCGTTCCCATGGAAACTGCGGTCGGTGTAGGAGTCGAGGATCTGCCGCTCCTGCAGGGTGGCCTCATAGGCCTCGACCTCGTCCGGGGGCAGCAGCAGGTAGCCTTCCCGCTTGAACATCCGCAGCATCGCCATCGCCGACGTCGCGGCCTGGCGTTTCGCCGCTGCCGCGTCGTCGCTGATGGCCACTGACACGCTCACCAGGGTCTGCGGCTCCGCGAGCACGCCGGAGGGCCGGAAGCTGTCCCGGTACAGCTGCATAGCGGTGTCGATGTCGGCGTCGCCGAACTGCAGGGCGAAGGCGTACGGCCGGCCAAGTTGCCCGGCCAGCCGGGCCGAGTACGGAGAGGAACCCAGGATCCACATCTCCGGAAGGGCCGGCGACGGCGACACCCGGTTTTCCCTGGCCTGCCAGGGGCCGGGCACCGCATGGACGTGCCGGTACGGGTGGTCGGACGGGAACTCGTCCCGAAGGAATGCCTCCAGTTCCAGCACCTGCTGCGGAAAGCCGTCATTGGCATCCGCACCACGCCGCAGGGCCGCGGCCGTGGCGCCGTCCGTTCCGGGGGCGCGCCCCACCCCCAGATCGATCCGGCCCGGGGCGAGGGCCTCCAGCATCCCGAACTGCTCGGCGATCAGCAGCGGGGAATGGTTGGGCAGCATGACTCCCCCGGCTCCCAGGCGGGTAGCCGCGGTTTCCGCGATGAGCCGGGCAACCATCAGCTGCGGCGACGATACGGAGGTTGCTCCCATGGCGTGGTGTTCGGACATCCAGAACCGGTGATAGCCCCGGCGGTCCGCGGTTCGGGCGAGCGAAATGACCGCTGCAAGGCCCTCCGCAGCAGTCATCCCCACTCCCGTGCCGCCCGCGGACAGGACGGATAACTTGAACGGCGCCGTGCCGGAAGTTCGACCGTGGTGCATACCAACTCCTCATGGAAACATACAGTTTTAAGCGTGATAAGACCCTAACAGGCACCTCACGGTTAAACGAAACTGATACCATGAGAAACATGTCTGACTCCGTACCCGAAGCCGCCCCGGGAGCCCAGGAACACCCTTGTCTGGCGTTGATCAACAGCGCCGGCCTGCAGCCCGGGGGCAAGACCTATGATGAGCTGGCCACCCCGGAAGCAGCAGTGGCCTGGCTGAAGGCTCACGGACTCATTGCGCCCGACGCCGTTCTGTACGAACACTGCCGGGGCCGGCTGGCAGCGCTGCGCGCAGATCTGCGTGCTCTGTTCACTGCCTTCACGGCGGGTGAGGCTCCTCCGGCTGCGGCCGTGGACGCCGTGAACCGCGCGCTCACTGCCGCACCGGGCACTTTGCTGCTGCGGTTTGATCCCGCGGCGGGATTCCTCCGTTCCGCCGACCACCCCGTGACGCAGGTCGTTGAGCACGTCATGGCAGTCATCGCCGACGACGCCGCGGCTCTGCTCAGCGGTGAGCAGGCGGCACAGCTCGCGCCCTGCGAAGCGGATTCGTGTGACAGGTTCTTCCTCCGCACGCACGGACGGCGGCAATGGTGCTCGACCCGCTGCGGCGACCGGGTCCGCGCTGCCCGGGCCTACGCACGCAAACGCACCCTTCAGGGCGCCTGACTCCGTTACGCGTTTCGCGGACTCGGCCCCGGCAATGGCCTCCTCCCGCGGGTGCCTCGCCTGAGCTGCGCTGCTCAGCGAATACTCTCGTACGCCTCAAGCGCGTGACGGCGGGACTCCAACAGGTCCACGAGCGGTTCGGGATAGGCGGGAGTGAGTGCGTCCGGCACCCAGCGGGAGATGTAGGCACCGTCCGGATCAAAGCGCTTTGCCTGGGTCTCCGGGTTGAAGATGCGGAAGAACGGCGCGGCGTCCGCGCCGGATCCGGCAACCCACTGCCAGTTTGCCGGGTTGCTCGCGGGGTCTGCGTCCACCAAGGTCTCCCAGAACCATTCCTCGCCCACCCGCCAGTGGATGCCCAGGTTCTTGATCAGGAAGCTGGCGGCGACCATCCGCACCCGGTTGTGCATCCAGCCAATGCTCCAAAGCTGCCGTTGACCGGCGTCGACCAGCGGAATTCCTGTCAGCCCGGCCTTCCACGCATCGAGGGAGTCCAGGCGCTCAGGCCGGGATCCCGACGGCGCCTGCCCCGCCTTCCCCCGCAGGATTGCCGGGGTTTGCGGTCCGGAGCCCTCTGGGTGTTCCCAGGGGAAGCCGTCGAAGGAAGGCCGCAGGTTCTTTGTCGCCAGGTCCGGATTGTGAAAGAGCTGGTGCCAGCAGAACTCACGCCAACCAATTTCGGTGCCGAACACGTCCGGCCCGGGCCCGTTTCCGCGGACGCGGGACAGCGCGTGCCACACCTGGAACGGACTCACATGCCCCCACCGCAGGTACGGGGAGAGCCGGCTGGTTCCGGGCTTCGCCGGGCGGTCGCGGCCGTCGTCGTAATTCTGCACCGGACCGGCCAGGAAGTCGTTGAGTGCGGACAAGCCGGCTTCCTCGCCCGGGGTCCAAGCTTCCGCCAACCCGGTGGCCCAGTTCGGATTCAGCGGCAGCAGGTTCCAGTCCTGAAGGTGCTCCCCGGTGGGGAGGCCGTCCGGCGGGGCAGCATTCTTGTCCGGAACCGGAAAGGGGGCCCGGAAATCCATCGCGGACACCGTTCGCCAGAAGGGAGTGAAAACGCGGTACGGTCCGCCGCCGCCCGTACGCACGGTCCAGGGTTCATGCAGCAGCGAAGCCTGAAAGCTCTCCACCCGCACATCCGCGCCCGTCGCCCACGCCTTGACCGCTGTGTCCACTGCCCGCTCCGGCCCGCCGTAGCGCCGATTCCAGAAGATCTGCTCCGCGCCCACCTCCTGCGTGAACGCAGGAACGACGTCGCCTGCCGGCCCCCGCAAAAGGACCAAAGGAATGCCCAGGGCCTCAAGATCATGCCGCAGGGTGTTCAGTGCGTGGTGCAGCCACCATTTGGCGGCGGCGCCCAGCGGCCGAATGCCCGGTGATTCCTCGTCCAGAACATAGAGGGCTACCGCGCCGCCGTCGTGCGCTGCTGCCAGGAGGGCAGGGTTGTCAGCTGTGCGCAGGTCGTCTCGGAGCCAGGCGATGGAAACCACGGGCAGATCCTTCCTTTGGATAACACGACCCTACCCGTGGACCTTGGCACCAGCGGAGTGGCGGTGGGTTCTGTCGTCGCCGTGGCCGTTGGCGTCTCACTCGCCGGGCCGGGAACGATTCGCGCCCCTCTGACCCCGGTATACACGGCTGCCCTAGACGGAGGTGGCTCCGTGCGGCAACCTCTGGTAGCAGGGGCCGCCGGGACGAAGCAGCGGAACCCGGACTTTGGCGTCGTCGTTCCCTGACAACTGTGAGGCCCCATGAGCAACCGCGAGCCACCCGTGCGACCCGGACTTGCAAGGCCAACACGGATTCTGCTGACCCTGGCGGCTGCGGGTGGCGCCTGCTGGACCGTATGGGCGGGCCGCTCGATCCTGGGACCACTGGTGCTGGCCGCGGCGCTCATCATTATTGCTCTGCCCGCACGAAGACCCTTGGACCGGCGCGGCGCCCCAAGCTGGGTGGGCACGCTCGTCGTCGTGGTTATCGCGTGGGGAATCCTGATGGTTCTGGGTGTGCTGGTCCTTCTGGCTTTGGGGCAATTCGGGAGCATCCTGGTTACCTATGCAGGCCAACTGGAAGAAAGCGCCGAGACACTTGAGCAGTTTTTCCGCGGCCTCGGATTCAGCAACGTGACGATCGACGAGGTTGCCGGGACGATCCAGCCATCCACACTCCTGACGACCGTTTTCAATGCCGGAACACAACTGTTGGGTCTGGGTACGGCTGTCTTCTTCGTCTTCGCCTACGTGATGTTCCTCGGGATGGATGCCGCACGGTGGCAGAACCCTCCGAAGGAGCTCGCGGAGGCGAGCAGCCGGCGGCTGCACGCTTTCAATCAGTTCACCGCCGGAACCAACCGGTATTTCCTCGTCAACTCGATATTTGGGCTGATTGTCGCGGTGATTGACGGACTTGCCCTCTGGGTCCTCGGTGTCCCCGGTCCGTTCGTCTGGGCGGTGCTCGCGTTCGTTACCAACTACATCCCCAATATTGGTTTCGTCCTGGGCGTGGTGCCTCCCGTTGTACTCGCTGTCGCGGTTGGCGGCTGGGGGCTGGGGCTGCTGGTGCTGGCCATCTACTGCATCGTCAACGTGACCCTCCAGGTGCTGGTCCAGCCCCGGTTTGTGGGGGAAACAGTTCGGCTGAGTGTCACGCTGACCTTCGCCTCGGTGGTTCTCTGGACAACCCTGCTGGGAGCGGTCGGCTCGCTCCTGGCGGTACCGCTCACTCTGTTTGCCCGCTTCCTGGTGATCGGTGGGGATCCCGGTTCACGGTTCGCACACTGGATCAGCGGCGATGACGGCTCCGGGGAAGCCCCGGCACTTTCGGATGGACCTCGCAGCCCGGAATGAGCGGGTGTCACTTCACAGGAGCGGCCCGGCGCCACTGTTCAAGTGCGACGCCGCTACAGGTGCCGCACGGCTCGGATGGCGGCGACCGCCCGGGGGAAACCGACATACGGGAAGCACTGCACCAGGGCAGCAATGATCTGCGTTTTCGAGTACCCCAGCTCCATGCAGGCGCGTCCGTGCGGACCGAGCTGGGCAGAGGTGTCGCCCAGGGTCGCCAGGGCGCACAGCACCAGCAGTTCCCGCTGGGCCAGGGTGAGGCCGCCGCGGGTGTAAAAGTCCCCGAAACAGAACTCCGTCAGGAACCGGGGCAGCGCTTCGTTGAAGGGATCCGGCAGATCGGCCAGATCATCCTTGATCTCCGTGCCGTACAGCGGCTCCTGCTGCGCGAGCCCGCGCTGGTAACGGTCGCCGTGGCCGACCGTTCTCTCCTCCGGCAGCGGCAGCGGGATCCCCTGGGCCCGGAACACCGAGTTGACGGTGCCAACAGCATTGAGTGTGCGGGGAAAGCCGATAAACGGAGCCAGCTGGTACATGGCCTCCCGCAGTTCAACTGGCGTGACACCAACACGCAGGGCAGCGGCCGCATGGGCGCCGAGCTGCGGCAGGGTCTGCAGGCAGGCCAGCACGGTCACCGTGATGAGCTCCCGCGCCCGGTCATCAAGGACGCCGGTGCCGAAGACATCGCCAAAAATGAAACCGCGCAGGATCTCCATCAGTTCCGGATCATCCTCGGGGGCATTCCGGTCCCGCGGGCCGAACAGCCGCTCATACACTGCCTCGGCCTGATCCCGCCGCGAGGAAGGGGCCTGCTGGGGATCGGGTGCAGTCATAGTGCGCGCTCCTTAGGCCCGGCTCTCCGGCCGGTGATGTCCCCACCCATGCAAGCACGGCAACACCGGTGGCCGCCAGCCTCCCAACATCAATCCGACAGTGCCGTCGAGGACGAAAGGTCAGCCGCCGGCAGAGCTCCCGGCAGAGACCTGCTGATCTGCCCGAACGGACTGCCGGTTGAGCCGCTCGGACATGAACAGGCCCAGGGCGGAGAGCAGGACGATGAATATCGGGAAGATCCACATTCCTGCCCAAGTGGAGGCCAATCCGAAGAACGGCGGAGCCAACGTGGAACCGACGTAGGCCGCGGCCATTTGGATCCCAATGATGGCCTGGGAGTTGCGGCGGCCGAAGTTCGCCGGCGTGGAGTGGATGATCGCGGGGTAGATCGGCGCCGCTCCGAGTCCTGCAATCACCAACCCGCCGAGTGCGAGCACATCGGTGTTGAGCGGGAGCGCCAGCATCGCGCCGCCGAGTGCAACCGCAATGAAGCCACCCCTGATGAGCCGACGGTCTCCGATGCGGTCGGCGAAGAAACCGGCCAGGAACCGGCCCGCTGTGACGCCGAGCAGGAAGAGGGAAGCAAAAGCCGCGGCCGTGGCCGCCGCGATACCGCGTTCATTGACGAGATACGTCGCTGCCCACAGCATCGTTGTGCTCTCGAGTGAGCAGTAGGCGAAGAAGGCGGTGAGCAGCAGCACAACACCCGGAATCCGAAGTGCCTGGGCGAGCGGAACATGGCCACCGGCG
>ERZ504995.55-NODE-55-length-13808-cov-4.101941_pt1 | contig 13808 bp, 7 predicted proteins | sample MGYA00514197_ERZ504995 | MGnify/ENA primary metagenome ERZ504995 (study PRJEB26094, sample SAMEA4028455) | Ovis aries | biome: host associated; feature: stool; material: fecal | place: Italy | collected 2012 | study: EMG produced TPA metagenomics assembly of the Sheep...
CGCGTCAGCGCACGCCGTCAAAGAAGATAATGTGACACTGCATTAAGCGGAATACACATTATATATATAATAAGAGCCCCCTGAGGAATTCCTCGGAGGGCTCTTCTGGTTTGTATCTTCTTGGCAGGATTACATCATGCCACCCATGCCGGGGGCACCGCCCATAGGCATTTCGGGCTTGTCTTCCTTAGCCTCGCAGATGACACATTCTGTGGTGAGGAACATACCGGCAACAGAAGCTGCATTCTCAAGAGCCACACGTGACACCTTGGTAGGATCGATCACACCGGCCTCAAACATATTCACATACTCATCTGTACGTGCGTTGTAACCGAAGTCACCCTTGCCTTCGCGGATCTTGTTGATGATCACGCTGCCTTCCACGCCTGCATTTGCAGCGATCTGACGGAGAGGCTCCTCGATTGCGCGTGCCACGATGTGGATACCTGTAGTCTCATCCTCATTTGCACCCTTGAGGTCCTTGATAGCCTCCGAAGCACGGATATATGCGACTCCACCACCTGGTACGATTCCTTCCTCCACTGCGGCACGGGTAGCACTGAGAGCATCCTCCACCCTATCCTTCTTTTCCTTCATCTCCACTTCTGTCGCCGCACCTACATAAAGTACTGCCACACCGCCTGCGAGCTTGCCCAGACGCTCCTGGAGCTTCTCACGGTCATAATCCGAAGTCGTGGTCTCGATCTGCTTGCGGATAAGGTCTGCACGTTCCTGGATCGCATCTGCAGAGCCTGCACCGTTCACCACAGTGGTATTGTCCTTGGTCACTACCACCTTCTCTGCCTTTCCGAGCATATCCGGAGTCGTGTTCTCGAGAGTGAATCCCCTCTCCTCCGAAATCACCATACCGCCGGTAAGGACTGCGATATCCTGAAGCATCTCCTTGCGACGGTCGCCGAAGCCCGGAGCCTTTACTGCCGCAATCTTGAGGGTTCCGCGGAGCTTGTTCACCACGAGAGTGGTAAGTGCCTCACCATCAACATCCTCAGCAACAATAAGGAGAGACTTTCCCTCACGTGCGATAGGTTCGAGAACAGGAAGAAGATCCTTCATCGTCGAAATCTTCTTGTCAGTAATAAGGATATATGGAGCATCCAGAACAGCCTCCATCTTGTCACCGTTTGTCATAAAATACGGAGAGATATATCCTCTGTCGAACTGCATACCCTCAACGACCTTCACCTCTGTCTCGGTACCCTTAGCCTCCTCGACCGTGATGACACCGTCCTTCTTCACCTTTGACATTGCGTCAGCGATGAGCTTTCCGATATAATTGTCATTATTTGCAGAGATGGTTCCGACCTGCTCGATCTTCGCATAGTCCTCGCCTACCTCCTGGCTCTGCTCGCGGAGGCTCTCCACTACAGCTGCCACAGCCTTGTCGATACCTCTCTTGAGGTCCATAGGGTTTGCACCGGCGGTGACATTCTTGAGACCTACGTTGATGATGGCCTGGGCAAGGACAGTAGCGGTAGTCGTACCGTCACCGGCCTGGTCATTTGTCTTGGAAGCAACTTCCTTCACCATCTGTGCGCCCATATCGGCAAACTGATCCTCGAGCTGGATCTCCTTTGCCACGGTCACGCCGTCCTTGGTCACCTGAGGAGCGCCGAACTTCTTGGCGATCACCACATTACGGCCCTTAGGGCCAAGAGTTACCTTTACTGCATCAGCAAGTGCGTCAGCGCCTTCCTTCATCTTGGCGCGCGCATCGATATTGAATTTTATTTCCTTTGCCATAACTGTTTACTTTCTGTCATATTGAACGAAGCGGAACATCTCTTGAAAGATCCTTCGCTAAGCTCAGGATGACAACATTATTAAAGAATTGCCAATATGTCAGACTGCTTCATAATGAGGTAGTCCTTTCCTTCCACTGAAACCTCGGTACCTGCGTACTTGCCATAAATGACTACGTCGCCCACCTGCACCTCCATAGGCTCGTCCTTCTTGCCAGGGCCTGCCGCAACGACTGTTCCCTGCTGTGGTTTCTCCTTTGCTGTATCAGGAATAAAAAGTCCTGAAGCTGTCTGTGTCTCAGCCGCTTTCGGCTCGATCACAACTCTGTCTGCTAATGGTCTGATCATTGTTATTGAATTTAAAACGTTTTCTTTCAGTGTCTCCGACTCATCCGGAATACATCCGGAGGATACTGGATACGGACAAATATATCGGCAAAAGAAGTGCCAGCCGCGCCCGACTGACATTTTGTCACTTTGCGCATAATTTTTGTATCAATTTACAGATAAAGACGTATATTTACAGACAACGACCAATCCACCCCTGTTATGACTAGAATCCTAAGACTCTTCAATGCGGCTCTGATTTCAGCGATCATCTGCCTTTCATCCACTTCCTGCAAGGAAAACAAGCGTCAGACAAATGACCCTTCAACAGAATTCGCCACCTATATCAAGGCATACACCGGCAACCTCATAAATGCCGGCACCCCTGTCAAGGTCGAGTTCACCACACAGCCGGGCAACCCCGACGTAACGGATCTATTCTCTTTTTCTCCTTCGATAAAGGGAGAAACGAGATGGACTTCAGCGACAACGGTGGAATTCATCCCGGACGAAGGCGCGATGAAGCCAGGAAAATCCTACAAGGCAGTCTTAGCACTCCACAAGCTCTATGACATCAAGGACAGCGGGCTGAAGGAGTTCCGCTTCGGCTTCGTCACCGCCGCAAGGGAAGCCAGGATATCCGTCGAAGGCGTGACACTGACCGAAGCACAGAGCGGAAGCGCAAGCGTCAAGGGTCATCTGGCTCTGAGCGAGCCTCTGGAAAAGGATAAGGCTCGGCAGATGCTTTCGGTACATTATCCGGCCGGGAAGGCCGAGATAGCGCTCGAAGGAGAAGGAACATCATACACATTTACAGTCACAGGACTCGAGCAGGCGGCATCAGACAGAGATCTCGAGATCAGACTGGACGGAAAGAAAGCCGGTTTCTCTTCAGAATCCAGACAGACTGTCGTCATCCCCGGCACAGGAGAATTCAAAGTGCTGGGAGCCAGGATTATGGAAGGAGAAGATCCATACGTCGAGATACGCTTTTCCGAGCCATTGGATCCTACGGCCGATTACACAGGATTCTTCACTCTCATCGGAGCCGGACGCCAGCATATCGACATACAGGACAACATCGTGAAGGTCTATTTCGAGAGGATAGAAGGGGAAGAGACCGCAATTCTGGTCAGCGCCGGCACAAAGAGCATATATGCCAACAAGACCGGCAGCGACTGGTCCTATAACTTCGGAGCATCTTCACCGAAACCGGCCGTGGAAGTGCCTCTGGAGGGCACGATACTTCCTGACGCCTCATCCCTCACGATACCTTTCAGGGCGGTGAACCTCGCTGCCGTTGACCTCAGCATAATCCGGATATATGAAGACAACGTCCTGATGTTCCTTCAGGACAATACCCTTTCCAGCGGGTCACAGATCAGGCGTTCCGGAAGGCTTGCCTACAGAAAGACCATCAGACTTGACTCTGACCGTGACAAAGACCTGAGCAAATGGCAGAATTTCTCGGTCGATCTGAGCGGCATCATCAAGCACGAACCTGGAGCCATATACAGGGTACGCATCTCATTCAAGCAAGAGTATTCTCTCTACGGCAAGGATGCCGCAAGCATCCTCGCCGACAATGCGATGATAAGTCTCACCTCCGGCGACCTGACAGAAAAGGATATGGCCGTCTGGGACGCTCCGTTCCCATATTATTACGAAAGCGCATACGACTGGAGCAGATACGACTGGAAGGACAGAGACAACCCTATGACCCCTTCTTATTATATGGAGTCGGAAAGATTCCCTGAATTCAATCTCCTTTCCAGCAACATCGGCATCATCGCCAAATCCGCAGATTCCGGACATTTCTGGGTGAATGTCAACGACATACTCACCACTGCACCTATGGCAGGAGTAAAGGTGAGCGCATATAACTTCCAGCTTCAGAAGGTAGGTTCTGCAGAGACCGACGGCGAAGGATCCGCAAAGATGAAGGTAAGCGGCAAACCTTTCGTCATCGTGGCTGAGAAAGGCCGCACCAGATCATATCTGAAGGTGACTGACGGAAACGAGAATTCCCTCAGCCGCTTCGACACCGGCGGAAAGAAGCTAGAAAAAGGGCTCAAGGGCTTCGTCTATGGAGAACGCGGAGTATGGAGGCCGGGAGACACCCTGCACCTTACACTGATAATCGATGACATCGAGAAGAGGATTCCGGCGAATCATCCTGCGACAGTGGAGATATACACCCCTCAGGGTCAGTTCTACAGCAAGAAGGTATGCTCTGAAAACATCAACGGATTCTACAGATTCGACATAGCCACGGCTGCAGACGACCCTACAGGCACCTGGAACGCATATTTCAAGATCGGAGGCGCTACATTCCACAAGGGCCTGCCGGTGGAGACCATCAAGCCTAACCGCCTGAAGATCAGCACCGACATAAGGACCGGCATCCTCGTCGGAGGCGAACCGGCATTTATAGAAATAGCTTCATCCTGGCTCACAGGACCGGCGGCTGCAGGCCTGAAAGCCACTGCGGAAATGTCACTGCGTCCTCAGAGCGGCACTTTCAAAGGATTTGAAGGCTATACATTCAGAAACCCTTCTGCTGAATTTTCATCAAAGGCACAGCAGATCTTCGACATCACGCTGGATGCCCAGGGAAAGGCCCGGATGAATGTGACAATGCCTGCCGCAGCCAATGCACCAGGTATGCTAACGGCTGACATCGTGACAAGGGTGACAGAACCGGGCGGCGACATCAGCATCACGTCACAGTCTATGCCTTTCTCGCCTTTCAAGGGATATGTAGGCATCAAGATGCCTCAGACCGAAAACTGGTATGAGACAGATACTTACCACGACTTCAACATAGCTACCGTGGATATGCACGGCAAGCGCATCAGCGGACATAACATCGAATATGTAATATACAAGGTCGGCTGGAACTGGTGGTGGGATTCGGACGGAGCTTCCTTCGATTCATACGTCAACAGCAGCAATGCCAAGGTGCATACTTCCGCAAGATATATCTCCGGGGAAAGGGACGAGATCGTCAGATTCAGACTCGACTACCCGGACTGGGGCAGATTCTATCTCTACGTAAAGGATCTCGACAGCGGGCACTCTACCGGAACCTTCTTCACCGTTGACTGGCCGATGTGGAGAGGAAGGGCCGACCGCACTGATCCTGAGGCAATTACAATGCTCACATTCACCACAGACAAGAAGGAATACGAAGTCGGAGAGCAAGCAACGGCATATATCCCTGCCGCCAAGGGAGGCCGTGCGCTTGTCAGCATAGAGAACGGAAGGACCGTCATATCCAGGACCTGGGTGCAGACAAAGGAGGAAGGTGACACGCCTTTCCGATTCACCGTCACCAAGGATATGGCTCCTAACTTCTACATTCATATAACCCTCCTGCAGCCTCACAAGCAGACAGCCAACGACCTGCCTATCAGGATGTACGGAGTGCAGCCTGTGACCGTAAGCAACAAGGCATCGGAACTTCATCCAGTCATAGAGGCTCCTGATGTCATACGTCCTCAGGAATCTTTCAAGATAAAGATCAAGGAAAAGAACGGCAGGGCGATGACCTACACTCTGGCGATTGTGGACGAAGGACTTCTGGACATCACAGGATTCAAGACTCCTGACCCTTGGAAGGCTATGTATGCAAGAGAAGCCCTCGGCATCAAGACCTGGGACATCTACGACGATGTGGCCGGAGCATTCGGCGGAAACTTCCCGGCAATGTTCAGCATCGGAGGCGACGAATATATGATCAAAGGCGACAAGAGGGACAACAGATTCAACCCTGTCGTGAAATTCCTCGGGCCTTTCAAGTGCAACGGAAGCGCCACACACACCATCACCCTCCCGATGTACGTCGGTTCGGTGCGCATAATGGTGATTGCAGGGCAGGACGGAGCATACGGATCGGCAGAGAAGGCCGTGCCGGTACGCTCCCCTCTTATGATCCTCCCGACAGCTCCGCGCGTACTGGGCATCGGTGAGACCGTGGCCCTGCCTGTCAATGTATTCGCTATGGAAAAAGACGTCAGGAACGTCAAGCTGACAATCAGCGCTGAAGGCCCTGTCAGGATCACATCCGAAGCAGTGCAGAACATTGAGTTCCAGGAAGTTGGGGACAAACTGGCAAGATTCACCATACAGTCTGAAGGAGAGGGCGCCGTCAAGCTGACCGTCAAGGCCGAGGCCCAGGGCTTCAAGGCTCAGGAAACCATACATCTCGAAAGCCGCAACCCTGATCCGGGCAGACTCAGAATAGAAAGAAAAGTCATCAACGCAGGTGAAGAGGCTGTCTTCAGATGGGACAAGGGCGACGGCCTCAGTTTCGAATGGGCAAGAGCAGAAGCTGCAGGCTTCCCGGCAATCGACTTCAACGGTCTGTTCAGCTATGTTTACGGCTACAGACACAACTGCACCGAACAGCTCAGCGCCAGAGGCATCAGCCTGCTCAACATTATGGATATGCTCGACGAGACCAACAGGCAGAAGGCTAAGGCTATGGTAGAATCTATCCTTCAGCAGCTCTACTCAAGGCAGCTTCCGGACGGAGGATTCAGATACTGGCCGGGCTCTCGCTCCGCTGACGGCTGGGTGACTTCAATGGCGGGACATTTTATGACAGAAGCCGCCGCTAACGGATACAGCGTCAGCAAGAGCGTCCTGAACAGCTGGAAGAAATACCAGAACAAGGCTGTCAAGGAATACAGACATACAGGCAGATATGACCACAACGACCTCGGTCAGGCCTACAGGCTCTACACCCTTGCCCTGGCAGGAAGCCCGGACAACGGAGCTATGAACCGCCTGAGAGAAAGCATCTCCTGCTCCGACCAGGCGAAATGGATGCTTGCCTCGGCATACGCTCTTAGCGGCAAGAAGAGCATAGCATCCCAGATGATATCCGGCACTTCATCCGACATTTCCAGCTATCCTGAGACCGACAACACATACGGATCGGCCACCCGCGACAAGGCGATTGCCCTCGAAGCCTTCATCCTCGCCGACGACATCACAAAGGCTATGGATATCGCCGAAGAAACAGCCGCCGACCTCAATGCTGACGGCTTCACGACCCAGACTGCCGCATTCGCAGCCATTGCTATGAACAGGCTCCACAAGAAGATCAGCGACAAGTCAATAGACATTGACATCATCCAGAACGAGACTGTCAAGGCAAAGAGCGCCAAGGCTTCAGCATCCTGGGATCTGGACGCAGCACAGGGCAACGTGACGATAAGGAACAACGCTGACGAGCCTATATACATCAGCGTCTCGTCATACGGCAGGCCTGCATACGGAACGGAAATGCCGGCCGAAGCTTCCGGACTTATGCTGCAGGTGACATACAAGGACTTATCAGGCAATGTCATTTCTCCATACAGCATAGCCCAGGGAACAGATTTCATCGCAGAAATGACGGTTGCGAACACATCGTCCGTCAACGACTGCCGCGACCTGGCACTGACTATGGCCATACCTTCAGGATGGGAGATATTCAACGAAAGGCTCTACGGCGGGGCAGCTGAAGCCGAGGAAGCGTCATACTCATACAACGACATACGCGACGACAGCACCTCATATTATTTCGACCTCCCGAAAGGTCACCGCAAGACCTTCCGCACAAGACTCACAGCCGTATATGAAGGAACATATATCCTTCCGTCGGTCAAGTGCGAGGCTATGTACGACAACAAGACATTCGCCTACACAGCTTCCGGGCATACATCCGTGACAAGATAGGATGACGCTCCGGACTGTCATAGAGTATATCAAGGCCCACAGGATCAAGACATTATGTCTGACGGTCCTGTGCGTCTTGTCTGCAGCCTATATCTTCTGTCTGCCGGCCGACCTGTTCGAAGGCACCAGCTTCTCTACAGTGGTCACCAGCCGCGAAGGAGAGCTGCTGGGAGCAAGGATAGCCGATGACGGACAATGGCGTTTCCCTCCGTCTGACACTGTGCCGGAAAGATTCTCCCGATGCCTCATCGAATTCGAAGACAGATATTTCCGTCTCCATCCCGGAGTCAATCCCGTATCCGCAGTACGCGCATTGAAGGAAAACATCCGGTCAGGAAGGATAGTCAGCGGAGCCAGCACCATCACGATGCAGGTGATCAGGATGTCGCGAGGGAAGGAAAGGAACATAAGGCAGAAACTGACGGAAGCAGTCCTTGCGACAAGACTCGAGCTCAGGTTCAGCAAGGACGAGATTCTGGCCTTATATGCAGGCCACGCCCCCTTCGGAGGCAATGTCGTGGGTCTCGAAGCGGCATCCTGGAGATATTTCGGAAGATCGCCGGAAGACCTGTCCTGGGGAGAGGCGGCCGCCCTTGCCGTGCTCCCGAACGCTCCGGCAGCCATACACCCCGGAAGGAACAGGGATGCGCTCAAAGCCAAGAGAGACCGGCTTCTGAAGAAGCTTTACGACAGGGGACATATAGACTCCACGACCTTCGTCCTGTCGCAGGAGGAGCCCCTGCCGGACGCTCCCCTTCCGCTGCCTGACTATGCATTCCACACCGTTCAGAACATACACCGCACAGCTCCGGGGAAGAGAACAGCTACAGACATAGACTTCAGCCTTCAGAATGATGTCGAGCAGATCGTGGAACGGTGGAATGCCGATTTCCAGTCGAAAGGGATCAAGGACCTGGCCGCCGTCATAATCGACGTCCGCACCGGCAGGACCGTAGCATACGTCGGAAACGCATCCCCGGAATCCGGCCGTCCCGGCAGCAAGGTGGACATAGCATCATCCCCGCGCAGCACCGGAAGCGTACTGAAACCTATTCTCTACTGCGCACTTATGCAGGAGGGAACGATACTTCCATATACCCTTCTTCCCGATATACCGGTGAATATCAACGGATTCTCCCCGCAGAACTTCGACCAGAAGTTCGCCGGCGCCGTACCGGCCTCCGAGGCTCTCGCACGAAGTCTCAACGTCCCTTCCGTATTTATGCTCCGCAAATACGGAGTGCCGAGATTCAAGGAACTTCTCATCCGCAGCGGTATGACGACCCTGACCAGAGACGCATCCCACTACGGACTGTCCCTCATCCTCGGAGGTGCCGAAGGAAGGCTTGACGATATGACCAGTATGTATGCGGCAATGAGTGCATTCTATCAGGACAGCACATTCTCCGGATGGGACAGGAAGCCAGAGGACTGGCCCCTGACCGACCGTATGGCCCTGCATTATACCTTTGACGCCCTGAAGGAGGTCAACCGGCCGGACGAAATGGACTGGAGGATGATCTCATCGGTGAGGAAGGTGGCCTGGAAGACCGGCACAAGCTATGGATTCAGAGACGGATGGGCTATAGGAGTGACCCCGGACTATGCCGTCGGCGTATGGGCCGGGAATGCATACGGAGAAGGCAGTCCGGGACTTACGGGAGCCAGAACTGCCGGGCCGGTAATGTTCGACATATTCAATCTTCTGGACAGCGGAGAATGGTTCGGATTCCCTCTCTACAACGACTGGATCGAGGCGGAAGTATGCACTGCCTCCGGACATCTGAAGGGCATCCACTGCACGGAATGCGATACGCTCTATCTGCCTAAAAACGCCCTCAGAAGCGATTCCTGCCCATATCACCGTGTCGTCAGCATCACCGAGGACGGACGCTGGCGCACGAACACTCCGGAAGCCGGCACCAGGCTTCAGACAATGTTCCTCCTTCCTCCTGGAATGGAATGGTTCTATCGCCGTCATCATCCCGAATATACTCCCCTGCCTCCTTTGAAGCCGGGCGGCAATACCGGCGAGGGATATTCCCCGATGGAATTCATATATCCTGAAAACGGCAGCGAGATAAGCATACCGAGGATGCTGGACGGTTCGCCGGGAGAAATAGTGTTCAACCTTGCCCACAGCAATCCCGAGACGGAAGTGTTCTGGCATCTCGACCAGAACTTCATCAGCAGCACCAGGCATCTCCACCAGCTGTCTGTAAGGCCGGAAGACGGTTTCCATACTATGACGGCTGTGGATGAAGAAGGATATACCGTGTCGGTTTCTTTCACCACGCGCTTTTCTTTATGATTTTTTGTGATAACTTTGTCATTGTCTGAAACCTTTACGCTATGCATATACTGAACATCATCCTGCTGGCAGCGAGCTTCTGCCTGATTCCCGCAGGAGTCCTATGGCTCTGCCGCCGTCTGCCCTGGCTCGGCAAGATAGGCCCGGTCTTCACCTTATATATCATCGGCATCATCATCGGCAACATCGGCCTGATGCCCGGACAGATGCCTCTGGTGCAGGATATACTGTCGAACGCGATGGTACCCCTTGCCATACCTCTGATGCTCTTCGGATGCACTTTCAAACTCAGCGGGGCACGCTCGCAGCTGCTTGCACTCATCACGGGAATGATTTCCGTGGCGACGGCAGTAATCATAGGCTATCTGATCTTCGGGAAAGACCTTCCGGAAGGAGCCAAGATCGGCGGAATGCTCACGGGCGTATATACCGGAGGCACTATCAACCTCGCCGCACTCAAGACTATGCTCGGAGTGGATGAAGAGACATATATCCTTGTCAATTCCTACGACATTCTGATCAGCTTCCTCTACCTCTCGTTCCTGCTGGCATTCGGCATAAAGCTGTTCAGGAAATTCCTTCCGAACCAGTCCGGAGCCTATTCGAAGGAAGACGAAGCCGCCATACAGAAGGAAATGGACAGGAATTCCGAGAATCCTTACAAGGGGCTGTTCACAAAGAAGGGGATGATTCAGGCCGGAAAGCTGCTCGGGCTTACTCTCCTGATCGTGGGCCTGTCAGCCGGCGTGGCGCTTCTGCTTCCGGAATCTATGTTTATGACTGTTTTCATCCTGCTTCTCACCACTTCCGGCATAGCCTGTTCGTTCATAAGACCGGTGAGGGAAATGAAGCAGAGCTACGACATCGGAATGTATTTCATCTACATATTCTGCATCACAGTGGCCTCTATGGCCGATCTGAGCAAGCTCGACCTGGCCGGAGGCCTCGGCCTTATGGGCTATCTCCTCGTCGCCGTATTCGGCTCGCTGATGCTCCAGGTGATATTCGCAAAGATATTCAGGATAGACTCGGATATGATGGTCATCGCATCCGTGACCTATATAAACTCACCGCCTTTCGTACCTATGATGGCGGCCGCTATGAAGAACAAGGACGTGCTTATCCCCGGCCTTACGATAGGTGTCATCGGATATGCCGCAGGAAACTACCTCGGCTTCCTTATGTCCCAGCTGCTGGGACTTCTGTAGTCTCGGCAGCTCAGGCAAAGAGGCGGAAGTGCCAGAGGATCACGCCCACACTTACGGAGACATTCAGGGAGTGCTTTGTGCCGAACTGAGGGATCTCCAGACACATATCGGCTGCATCTACGACATCCTGACGCACTCCGGCCACCTCATTTCCGAACACCACGGCATATCTTCGCCCCGGCTCGGGACGGAACTTGTCCAGCATCACCGAACCCACCGTCTGTTCGGCGCAGACGACAGTATATCCAGCCTCTTTCAGACGGCGTACCGCATCCATCGTATCATCCGTATGCTCCCACTCCACGCTATCCTCCGCTCCGAGGGCTGATTTGTGGATTTCAGCCGAAGGGGGAACGGCACAGATTCCGCACAGCCACACCTTGTCGATCTTGAATGAATCCGCAGTGCGGAAGGCAGACCCGACATTATGGGCGCTGCGGATATTGTCCAGGACTACAACTATGCCTGAATCAGGCAGTTCCTTATATTCTTCAGCAGAGACCCTGCCGAGTTCGATGTTCAAAAGTTTGCGGTTTGCCATAGAAATCCAAAAAGTTTTCAACACAAAGGTAGTAAAAATAAAAAAATGAGTATTTTTGTATCCGCTTAAAACCAGAAATATGAAACAGGATCTACAGATTTTCAATCTCATCAAGAAGGAAGAGGACAGACAGACCTCCGGAATCGAGCTCATCGCTTCGGAAAACTACGTAAGCGAGCAGGTGCTGACAGCTCTTGGCTCCATCTGCACTAACAAATATGCAGAGGGCTATCCTGGAGCAAGATATTACGGAGGATGTGAGGTTGTCGATCAGATCGAGCAGCTCGCAATCGACCGTCTCTGTGAAATATATGAAGCAGAATATGCCAATGTGCAGCCTCACTCGGGAGCACAGGCCAATATGGCCGTTATGATGGCCTGCCTCAAGCCGGGCGAGACATTTATGGGTCTTGACCTTGCACACGGAGGACACCTTACCCACGGTTCGCCTGTAAATATGTCCGGCATCCTCTACAACGCCGTCGCATACGGCCTCAGCGAGGCTACAGGTATGATCGATTACGACCAGATGGAGCAGAGAGCCCTCGAGTTCAAGCCGAAGCTCATCATCGGAGGTGCATCGGCATATTCAAGGGAATGGGACTATGCACGTATGCGCGAGATCGCAGACAAGGTAGGAGCCATCCTCTGGATCGATATGGCCCACACAGCGGGACTCATCGCAGCCGGTCTCCTCAGCAATCCTGTGAAATATGCACATATTGTGACATCGACCACTCACAAGACCCTCCGCGGACCTCGCGGCGGTATCATCCTCCTGGGAAAGGACTTCGACAATCCTTGGGGCCTCAAGACTCCTAAGGGAGTGGTGAAGAAGATGTCCCAGATCCTCAATTCAAGCGTATTCCCAGGCGTTCAGGGCGGTCCGCTCGAGCACTGCATCGCAGCAAAGGCAGTTTCGTTCTACGAAGCTCTCCAGCCTGAATTCAAGGAATATCAGAAGCAGGTCGTCGCTAATGCCCAGGCAATGGCAGAAGCCTTTGCATCAAGAGGTTACAAGATCGTTTCAGGCGGTACAGACAATCACCTTATGCTCATAGACCTCCGCACCAAGTTCCCTGAACTCACAGGAAAGGTGGCAGAGAAGGAGCTCGGAAAGGCAGACATCACCGTCAACAAGAATATGGTTCCGTTCGACTCACGCACTCCGTTCCAGACTTCCGGCATCCGTGTAGGTACTCCGGCAATCACATCACGCGGATTCGTTGAGAAGGATATGGAATTCATCGTAAAGCTCATCGACCAGGTGCTCGCCAATGCAGTCGCCAACCTCGACCTCATCGCAGGCAAGACAGAGGAAGGACGAGAAGCATACGAAGCTGTCATCGAGAAGGTGAAGAAGCAGGTACGTATGAAGACCAACGGAATGCCTCTGAACAGATACTAGATCAGAGATTTTCAAGCAACTGAAGCATAACCTTGCGTGCCTGGATCGTATCGATCCGGGCACGACATTTTTGTGCCTGTTCCTCGAATGCGGCACGATGCTCCTCACGGAGAGGCTCTGCCGGAGGAGAGTCCATCTTGAGCGGGTTGATAGGAGTGCCGTTCTTCCACACACGGAAGTCAAGATGAGGGCCGGTAGAACGGCCTGTAGAGCCCACATATCCGATCACCTCTCCCTGACGCACACGCTGTCCGGCCTTCAGGCCCTTCGCATACTTCGAAAGATGGAGATAGGCAGTGGAATACACCGAATTATGTCTGATCCTGACGGTATTTCCGCCGGCTCCTTCATATTTGACGCTCGTCACCACACCGTCACCTATGGTCATCACCGGAGTGCCCTTAGGAGCCGCATAATCGACTCCGGTATGAGGCTGCACCCTGCGCGTTACCGGATGCCTTCTGGCGTATGAGAAGCCGGAGCTTATGCGGGAATACTGCAGAGGAGCCTTCAGGAAGGCCTTTCT
>ERZ504995.56-NODE-56-length-13547-cov-6.576119_pt1 | contig 13547 bp, 3 predicted proteins | sample MGYA00514197_ERZ504995 | MGnify/ENA primary metagenome ERZ504995 (study PRJEB26094, sample SAMEA4028455) | Ovis aries | biome: host associated; feature: stool; material: fecal | place: Italy | collected 2012 | study: EMG produced TPA metagenomics assembly of the Sheep...
GTGGCAGGCCATCCCGCGGGCAAACACATGGAGATAACTGCCGTCCGGAACGGACACTTAGTGGCAAGAGGTTGAAGGGGTTGAAGGCGGAAAGATGTCAGAGTCCGACGAGGTGGAGGGTCTTTCCGTCGACGTCAAGGGTGCGGTTGTAGAGCTTTTCGTCCCAAGGCTTTGACTTGTCGGGATCGAAGACGGGCATCCAGCCTTCGGCGAGCCCGAGGCGGTAGTCCTCGCCGTCGCGGGAGAGCGGCAGCGATTCGCCCAGGATCACCGGCTCGACGATCCGGCGGACGCGCGACTCGCGCAGGCGCTCCATCAGGCTGTCCACGTGCGTACCGCGGCGGCGGATGATCGCCTCCTTCGCCGCCTCGACGTCGGCGGCGGCGACGGGCTCCCCGTAGCGGTCCCCGTGGATCTTTTCGACGCATTCGCGCGCCAGGGCGTTCGCGAGCCACGGCTGACCGCCGCTGAAGCGGACGGCCGCCGAAGTTGCGGCAGGCGGTCGAGGGCGGGGAGCATGTAGTGCTCGTCCGGGAAGCAGGGTCCCGCGATGTTGAAGCGGAGGCGCTTCGGGAGGAGAAGAGGGGGCGGCACCGGCGCGCGGGGAGCGCCGGTGCCGCGGTGTCGAACTAGGGCTCGACGGGCTTTTCGCCCATCGGGTCGCCCTCCCGGTAGGGCACCGAGGAGTAGCCGACCTGGTAGAAGCGGACGTCGTCCGTCACGCCGGTGAAGGTCTTCGTGGCGACCTCGTGCTCGTCCCCGTCAGCGTCTTTGACCGTGGTGGTCTCAAGGTCGTCCGCCACGCGGCTGTTTTCGGCCGCGACCCACTCGCCCTTCGCGAGATCCGTGCAGGTGAAGTAGGTGTAGTACTTCGCGCCGGTCTGGAGGACGTGCTGCAGCGTGACGGTGCTCTGCGCGACCGTGATCGAGGTCGTGCCGAGGATCGTCGGGGCTTCGGCCGGGCCGACGGTGAGGACGCCCTTCGTCTCGGACGCGACGAACGTGTAGTTCGCCGCAACGGCCTGCGACACGTCGACCGTGATGTCGAGCTTGGTGCCCGCCGTCGTGTCCGCCGTGTAGGCGGAGGTCGCGGTCGGAGCGGTGCCGATCACGTCCGCCGGATCCTCGCCGTCCACGATGCCGTCGTATTCGAGCTCGTAGGCCGCCTCGACGTCGGCGACCGGAGTGCGGAAGGCGACGGCCAGGTCCTTGGCCTTCACGGTCACCTGCTTCTTTCCGATCGTGAAGGTCGTCTCGGCCGAGCCGCCGTTGTAGTTCGCCGTCGCGGCGATCGTCGCCACGACACGGTAGCTGCCCGCGTCCGTCGGCTTTCCGGCGAGAGCCGTCTCCCCGGAGTAGTACGCGTAGGCCACCTCGCCGTTGCCGGCGTTGCCGCTCAGGATCGGGTCCGACGCCTCAGCGCCGTACACCCAGTCCGCCATCGTCACCGTCGCGTCGAGGTCCGCCTTCGCGATTTCGAACGTGTCTTCCGCGCTGCCGCCGGCGTAGTTCGCCGTCGCGGCGACCGTCGCGACCACGCGGTACTGGCCCGCGTCCGTCGGCTTGCCGGCAAGCGCCGTCTCGCCCGAGTAGTACACGTAGGCCACCTCGCCGTTGCCGGCGTTGCCCGTCAGCTCCGGGCTCGACGCCTCGCCGCCGTAGGTCCAGTCCGCCATCGCAACCGTCAGCGTCAGCGTCGCCGGTGTGATCTCGAAGGTGTCCTCGGCCGTGCCGCCGTTGTAGTTCGCCGTCGCGGCGATCGTCGCCACGACACGGTAGCTGCCCGCGTCCGTCGGCTTTCCGGCGAGAGCCGTCTCCCCGGAGTAGTACGCGTAGGCCACCTCGCCGTTGCCGGCGTTGCCGCTCAGGATCGGGTCCGACGCCTCAGCGCCGTACACCCAGTCCGCCATCGTCACCGTCGCGTCGAGGTCCGCCTTCGCGATTTCGAACGTGTCTTCCGCGCTGCCGCCGGCGTAGTTCGCCGTCGCGGCGACCGTCGCGACCACGCGGTACTGGCCCGCGTCCGTCGGCTTGCCGGCAAGCGCCGTCTCGCCCGAGTAGTACACGTAGGCCACCTCGCCGTTGCCGGCGTTGCCCGTCAGCTCCGGGCTCGACGCCTCGCCGCCGTAGGTCCAGTCCGCCATCGCAACCGTAAGCGTCAGCGTCGCCGGAGTGACTTTGAGCTCGCCGTCGACGGTCGTGATGTCGTAGTTGGCGGTGACAACCGTGCCGAGGGCATTGGTGATGGAGACCTCGGTCACCTTGTTGGATTCGGCGCCGACGTTTGTGATCGTGCCTTCGACCGTGACGGTCTGGAAGGCGTCGCCCGCGGCGAGCGCCGTGGCGGTGTAGTCGTCCTTCGCCAGGGGCGTGCCGTCGTATTCCTTCGAAACGCTGGCGGCCTTGACCGTGAGCGGCTTCTGCGCAATCGAGAAGGTCACGATGGTGTAATCCTTCCAGGCGCCGATGCCGGTGATCTTGGCGGAGGCGGTGTTCACGCCGGCGTTGGTGTTGTCCGTGTATTCGACCGTGTAGTCCGTGTCAGGCACGAGATCGGTTCCGCCGAAGGAGACGCCGGTGACGCCCGCCTTGCCGGTGCCGTCGTATTCGAGGTCCGTGGCGACGGTGATCGTCGTCTCGAGGATACTGTTCTGCGCGAGCACGTCGTAGCCGTCCGGATCGCCCGCGGCTGCGTAGTAGCCGTCGGCGACGAAGGCGGTCGGGTCGTTGGCGAAGTGGCCGCCGGTGATCGAGATCGAGCCGACGCCGTTCGTCGAGAGGACGCCCTGGTAGGTGCCGCCGGCGATGGACAGCGCGGCGCCGTCCGCCACGAGGTCGCCCGTGACCGTGCCGCCGGAAATCGTGGCGGCGACGGTGTTCGTGACGTCGCCCGTGAGCGTCTTCCCGTCGAGAACGAGCGCGACCGCGTTCGAGACCACGACCGTCTCGGTCGCGTCCGCGAGAAGGACGACGGACTCGACGGCGGGCTCCGCGTCCGCGGCGGCATCGACGGCCGCCTGGACCGTGGCGAAGTAGTTCGTCGTGGTGGCGCCGGTGTCGGTGTCCGCGACGGAGATCGTCATCGCGTTCGCGGCGATGATCTCGAACGTCGTCGTCGGATCGGCCGGAAGCGCGTAGTTGTCGGCGTCCGCGCCCGAGAGCGCGGCCGTGGCCGTATAGCCCGTTCCAACGGCCGTCTGTTCGCCGGAAGCCGCGACCGTGATGTCGTCGCCCGCGACGAAGTCCGACGTTTCGACGGTCGGGAGCTTCGCCGTGCCGTCCCAGACGAACGACGTTTCGCCCCACGTCAAGGCGATCGTCTTCGGGGCGATCGACCAGGCGATTGTCTTTTCCGCGTTCGCGGTCGGAGCGGCCGTGTCGGTGGACCACACGGTGTTCGCCGTGTCGGCGAGCGTGAGCGTGGCGGTGTAGGAGCCCGCATCCTTGCCGGTGTTGCCGGCAATCGTGTACTCGCCGTTGGGGGCGACGGCGACGCCGGTCTGCAGATTGCCGTCGTAGAAGAGGTCCTCGGCGGCCGTCGGAGCGACGACCTTGGTCCAGGTCTTGAACGCGGCGACGTAGTTGGTGCCGCCCGGCGCGACGGCGGGGAGGTCGGCCTCGGCGCGGACGACGTTCTCCGCGTCCTTCCAGCCCTCGAAGGTGTAGAGGGCCGTCCCGTCGCCTTCCTTGGTCTGCGCCGCGCCGACGTAGACGGGCTTGGTACCGATCACGAAGTTCGTCTCGTAGAGCGGAGTCCCGTTCTCGGCGTTCCAGATGACGGTCGCCTCGTTGAGCTCGACCGAGTAGACCGTGGTGTTGGCTGCGGGGCCGGCGGCCGAGACGACCTTGTAGGCCGGCGCCCCGGCGGCGACGAACGGCGCGTCGCCGGCGAAGGAGCCGCCCGTGGCGTCGACCGTGACGGCCTCGCCGGCGGCGAGGGCGACGGTCTTCGCGCCCGGATCGAGGTCGGTCTGGAGCAGCGCGATCGTGACGTTGTTGGCCTCGGCCTTGTCCGCGGCGGCGAGCGCGTCGAGGGCCTCGACGACATTCGTGTAGGGGGCGGTGCCGATCGCGGCGACGTAGGAGACATCCTGTTCGGCGACGATGTCGGACTTGACGGCTTCGGCGCCCGTGAACCAGACGCCGGTGAGGTTCTTCGTGCCGGACTTGACCGGGATGTCGTAGGTCTTGCCGCCGTTCGCCTCCTCGTGGTAGAGCGCGACGCCGTCGATGTAGTAGCGGACGGTCGGGGCCGCGGCCGCGAGGTCGTAGACGGCGAGGTAGTCCACCACGGCGCCCGCGGGCTTCGCGCCGGCGAGCTTGACCCAATCCTTGCCGTCGTAGGCGTAGTAGGCGGCTTTCGCATCGCCCGCGAGTTGCAGGACCGTGAAGGCGCCCTTGTCGCCTTCCGCAAGCTGCGGAGCCGTGGCCATGCCCTCGGCCGGCATCTCGACGCGGGTCGAGACGCGGACCATCTCACCTTTGGCGGAGGGGTTGTTCTCCGGCGCGTAGCCGGTCCAATCGCCGTCCGCCACGAGATCCTCGGTCGTGGCCGTGAACCACGGCTCGCGAGCCTTGGCATAGAACGAGCCGCCGTTGGCGGCCTCTTCCGCGAGAGCGCCTTCGCCCTGCGAGGCCGAGACGGACCAGGTCTGCTTCGCGTTCCACGCGAGATCGGAGAACTTGAACGTGCCATCCGCGTAGGCCGCGGCCGGGTCGGCCGTGACCGTCGTGCCCTCGAGAAGGCCCGCGGGCGCGAGCGCGACCGTGGCACCGGCGCCGCTGACAGTCGCGTCGACCGCGTGGTCCGCGAGCGGGAGGGCGAGCGGAGTCGCGATGCTCTGCGTGTAGGTGGCCTGGTAGGTCGCGGCGGCCGTGGCGGGGGGAAGCGCATCGGGGTGGTAGACCGTGCCCGTGGCCTTGTCCTTCCAGCCCGCGAACTCGTAGGTGTACTTGTCGGTCGAGTCGGACTTTTCAGGCGGGGTGCGCGACGGCGAGGTGTTCGCCTCGACGGCCTCCTCGGCGATCTTGGAGCCGTCCCCGGCGAGCCAGATGATCGTGAACGTGCCGATCGGGTCGATCGTGAAGGTGCCGGTCTGGTAGGTCACCGTATAGTTGCCCTGCTCGGTCTCGCCGGTCGGCGTGATCGTGTAGGTGCCGACCTCCTCGCCCGCCTCGCGGGAGACCGTGTAGGCGACCGTGTCGCTTCCGATCAAGCCCGTGACTGTCGCCGTGAACACGGCGGGATCGGACTCGTTGTAGGTCTTGCCAGCGTCGTTCGCCTTAACGGTGACGGAGGCCTTGTCGATGGACCACTCGATGGTCTTGGCGTCCGTCGCGGCGGTGTTGACTTCCGTGGCGTCGGCCCAGACGGTGTTCTCGGCGTCGGCGAGCGACGCCGTGGCGGTGTAGTCGCCCGCATCGGTTCCGACCGCATCGCCCGAGAGCGTGTAGCCCGTGCCCGCGGCGACGCCGATCTGCTCGGCGCCGGTGTAGACGAGGTTCTCGGCGGCCGTCGGAACGGCGACCTTGGTCCAGGTCTTGAACTGCGCCGTGTAGGTCGCGTTGCTCGTGACGGTGGCGTCCTGCGCGGGCGTCCACGCGACGAACGTGTAGAGCGCGTCGGCGTCGCCGGCCTTGGTGGGATTCTCGACGGGCACCGACATGGTCGTGCCGTGGGCGACGCGGTTGGAGGCGAACTGCGCCCCGTCCGCGACCCAGATCACATCGTATTCGTTCTGCGTCCACTTCGCGGTGAGCGTGATGCCCTCGACGACCGGATCGTCGAAGTCCCAGGCCTCGCCCGCGACGAGGTTCGTGTACCAGCCCTCGAACGTCCAGCCCGTGAAGGCCGGGGCCGTGGGCTCGGCGGCGGTCTTGCCCTTGCCGATCACCTGCGCCTCGGGCGGCGTGACCTTGTCGTCCGCGAACGTGACCGTGACGGCCTCGTAGACCGTGAACCAGCCGGAGGAGGGATCGTCCGCGACGGAGACGTAGCCGGTGGCGACCATGTCGCCGTCGGCGTCGGACGGGTCGAACGACTTGAAGGATCCGCCCTTGACGGCAATCGAAGACTCGTTGAAGACCGCCGCGGAACCCGCGGCGAGAACCTCGAGCAGCTCGGGAGCGCCCGTGGTTGCGGACTCGAACGTTCCGCCGAGGATTTCGACGTCGCCGCCGTAATATTTTCCAGCCGAGACGTAGCCGGCCCGGACGACCGACGAGAGACCGCGGAACGTGCCATCCTCGAGCACGAGTTTGGTAGAGTAGGCGTTGTTCGCCAGATGGTTCGCGACGAAAGCCGGTCCATTGGCACTGGCGACGGAACCGCCGCCGACCGTGTCCTTGATCGTGACACTGCCATAGGACATCTTGAAGGCGAACTCCTTGTCCGCGCCGGCCGTCCACGCATGGCCCGCCAGATCAATGGCGAAGGCGAACCCGTCGACGTGCGGTTCGGCTCCGTCGTAGTCGATCGACTCGGTCACGTCGCGGCAAAGTTCGATCACGTCGCCGGCGGCGGCGGCCCGAACGGCCCTGCCGAGTTCGTCGTAGAAGACGTTGCCGATCTTGGCCGCCGCATTGACAAACGTCACCGACAGCGGTAGCTCCCCGCCGTTTCCGTCGGCGAGCGTGAACGCCGCCTTGCCGGCCGCAACCGGGGTGACGGTCGCGGACGAGCCGCTCTGCGCGACGGTGGCCAGCGTGGTATCGTCGCTCGTGAGCGTGTAGTTGGCGAGATCGACGTCGATGCCGTTGACTTTCACGGAGGAGACCGTGACAGGTCCGCTTTCGACCATGCGTTTCTCACCGTTCGCGATGGACGGGGTGAACGTCCAGACCGCCTTGGGCGAAACCGCGAACGACGCCGTGTCGTAGGTCGTGCCGTTGCGGACGAGCGAAACCGTGGCGGAGTAGGAGTCGAGGTTTGCGCCGTCCAGACGGTTCACGTAGAACGTGCCGATGCCGTTGGGCAGAACACTCCCGCTCTTCTGCATGAGCGACGCGTTGTCGAAGGAAATCGACCACCCGGCGCGGTCGGCGGCCGCGAGCTTCGCGCCATCGGCGCGCTCGACCGTCACCTTCACCGCCGGCGCAACCGTCAAACCTTCCATCGCATAGGCGTCCGCCTGGAACGTGGCGGTGAAGGCGACATCCCATTGCGCCACGTAGGTCGCATCCGCCTCGGCGGTCGCGGCGACCGCGGGCGACCAGCCCGCGAACGTGTAGAACTCCTTCGTCGGATCGGACGGCGCCGTGACGGCGCCGCCGGCGAGGATGACGTTGGTGGTCGCCACGTTGTCCACGACCCAGATGATCGTATAGGCGCGGGCGATTTCGTAGAGGACGGGGTTCGACGAACCCTCGACGGGCGTCAGGACGTAGCCCTCGGGCACGCCGTCGGACTCCGCATCGGAGAAGCGCGCGGGATTGGGGACGGCCTGGCCGTCGATCTCCACCGTGGCGAGGATGAAGTCCGCGAGGGGTTCGCGGGCCTCGCCGGTCGTTTCGTCGTTCCCGCAGGCGTAGGACGCGACGGCCTTGCCCTTTTCGGAAACGAAGATGCCCCCGGCAATCGCGAGTTCGGGTGCGCCGCCCGGGTAGCCGCAGTTGTCGACCACGACCGCGTCGCCCGTGGGAGTGGAACCGTTGGCGTTGAAGGCGTAGTCCGCGGCCGTGCCGTTGCCGGTGATCCTGCCGCCGGAGACGGAGAGGGAGCCGGACTTCTGGTAGATTGCCGTGGCGCCCGTCACCGTGCCGCCGGAAACGGTCACCTCGCCGTCGTTGCAGTGGTAGATGGCCACATCCTGCGACGTGACGTCGCCACCCGTGACGTTGACGACGTAGTTGCCCTTTCCTTCCGTGCCGAGACCGGCGATGGCCGCCCCGGTGCCGGTGCCGGACACGGTGCCGGCCGTGACGTTCAGATAGGCATGCGTGGTGGCGCTGCCGACGATGGCGACGCCCGCCGTGGTGCCGGTCACGGAACCGCCGGAGACATTGACCGTCCCCCGGTCGACGTAAACGCCGTACAGACCGGAAACCGAACCGCCGGAAATCTCGACGATCTTCGTTTCGGCCGTTCCCGCGCCTTCGACGTAAATGCCGGCGGTGCCGCCGGAAACCGTGGCAGTGGAGGAGACCGTCGTGTCGCCGCCGTCCACGGTAATCCCGTATTGCGAACCGGAGATTTCCACATCGGCCGCAAGCGACAGCCGGACGTGGGCGCTGACATCAACGCCGGTCGCACCCGAAATCGAACCGGGTCCGACGATCGACACCGCATTGACGACCGAAGAGGACTTCCCGCGGACGTAGAGCGCCGCGCCGGAGGACATCGCCGCGGTCACGTCGTGGCCGTTCAGGTCCAACGTGACGTTCTTCGCGTTGACGGTGACCGTCTGCTGGAGCGTCACGTCGTCGAGCAGCCGGATCACGTTGCCGTCGACGGCCGCCGCCGAAGCGCGGATGAGGCTCGGGTAGTAGCCGACGACATTCGTGGTCGAGGTGCCGTCGCCGTTGTCCGTGACGGAGAGGACCGTGGCCTTGGCGGCGACGGAGGAGAACTTCGCCGTGTAGGTGACGTTGCCCGTGACGGCAGGGAGATTGGCGACGGCGGTCGCCGTGGAGACCTCGCCGCCAGTCCAACCGACGAAGGTGTAGACGCCGCCGGCGTCCGCCGCCTTCACGGGCGCCGCGCCGTCGAAGGACGGGGCGGTGCCGTGGACGACGTTCTTGTCGGTCTCGACGGTCTTGCCCTCGACGACCCAGAGGACGGTGTACGCCTGCTTGAGCGTGCTCGTGCCGTCGCCGTTCGAGACCCAGGCATAGCCATCGGGAGCGTCTTGATCGAACGTATCCTTCTGAGTGACGGTGGCCTTGTCGGCGCCCTGCTCCATCACGAGGTTTCCGGAGAGGGTTCCGGACTCGAGCGTCAGCACCGAAGGCGTCGTGCCCGACTGGCCGTACCAGGAGACCTCGACGTTACCGACGATTTCGCTCTCGCCCGTGACCGTAACGACGTTGGAGGCATAGCCGCCCCAGCCGGAACAGACGTCGAAGGCGATTCCACCGTCCTTGGCGACGATCTTGCTGTCCTTGATGGTCGTCGTCCCGTTGTTCGTCGAAAGGACGTAGCCAACGTTGTTCCCGCCCTGCGTGGCGTCGAGCGTCATGCCGTCGAGCGTCAGGTCGGCGTAGTTCTGGATCAGCATCTTCACGTTCGCGTTGTCGGCCACGATGGCACCGTCCTTGAACGTGATCTTGTTGTCCTTGAGGAGCTGGAAGGCCTGGTTCTTCGTACCGGCCGAACCGGCGAGCGTCTCGCCGTTCACCGTGTAGGTGTGGTTGGCGAAGTCGACCGTGAGCCCCGTCGTGAACTTGCCCTGCGGCACGACGATGCCGTTGCCGGCGCAGTCCGCGAGCAGCTTGATCGTGTCGCCGTCCTTGGCCGCGGCGAAGGCGGCCTCGAGGGTCTCGTAGCCGACATCCGACGTCATGTTGCGGGCGACGTAGGCGCCGACCTTGACGGTGTAGTAGGTCGTGCCGTCGACCACGGTCGTCGAGGGGATGTAGGACGATGCGCAGACGTCCTCGGGAACGGGGACGTTGAACGTGCCGCCGGAGACGAGCAGCTGTGTTTCAGAAGAATTGTTGATGGCGAACGTGGCCTGACCGGACATCGCGACCTCGTTGCCCTCGCCGAGCTCGACCTCGACGTTGTTGAGCGCTCCGCCCGCGAAACAGGCGATCGACTGCTTGTTCGCGGCACCATCAAGAACCAGCTTGCTGTCGGAGACCGAAATATCGACATCGACATCCTCGACCGCGAACATGCCAAAGGCGTTCGAGTCGCCGGGATAAACATTCTTCGAAACAAGGGTGCTGCCGGTGATCGTAAACGTGGAACCGCTCGACCCGGCAGAACCATCCCGTCCTTTGATGTTCAGGCAGGCCCAGCCCTTGATCGTGCTGTCCGAAATGGTCATATCAACCGGATTGAACGTCGTGATGGCATAGCCATACGAGCCATCCTCCATCGTCTGCAAAACGCTTCCGTTCTGGATCTTCACGGTCGCGACGGTTGCTTGATTTCCACCGATCGTGAGCGGCTGCGTAGCCGAATTCGGAGCCAGGATCTTGGCGTTGTCGAGGGTGAGGCTGTTGAGATTCCCTCGCGTATCGATGCAGCGCCCGTTCGCACTCTCATTGAGAATCGTGACATCCTTGAAGACCACGTCCAGATTGGACGAGGCGTTCATACCAACGCCGAAACCGCGGCCGGAGACCGTGATCGTATGGTTCTGGCCGTCGATCGTGAGCGACTTCGAGATCGGAAGGCGAGAATTCGTCGCAGGAAAGGCCGAGGTGGCATCCACGTCCGCGAGGAGGCGGACGATCTGGCCGTCCTGGGCGTCGGCGAGAGCGGCCTGGAGGGTGGCGTAGGTGCCGACCGTGTTCGTTGTCGCGCCGTTGTCGGCGACCATGAGGACCGTGGCGACGGCGGTGACGCCCTCGTCGTAGACGGCGGTGTAGGTGACGGCGCCGGTGACCGAGGCGATCTCGGCGTTCCAGCGCTGGAACGTGTAGATCGTGCCGTTCTCGACGTAGCTCGCCGGAACGGTCGGGGCCGTCGGCGTCTGGCCGTATTCGTAGGAGGTCGTGCTGGAGTCTCCGTGCCACGAGAAGGTCACGTCGTAGGAGTTCACCGTCTCGGAGAACTGCGCCGTGTAGTCGGCGGCGACGGACGCCGCGACGATCGCGGGATCCCAGCCCGTGAACTCATAGGCATACTGCGCGGTCGCGGGCTTGACCGGGGTCTCGCCGGTGTAAGCCGGCGTCTGGCCGATGGCGACCTCCGAGGACTGCAGTACCGATCCGTCATAGTTGAGGAAACGGATCGTGACGGCGTTGAGCGTCCACTGCGCGCCGAGGTTCAGGTCGGCCGTGACGGGCGTGGCGAAGTCGTAGGCGGCGACGCCGTTCGTCCAGCAGTCGAACTTGTAGCCGGGCTTCTCGGGGTCGGGCGACGGCGACCAGGCGACGGCGACGGCGTTGGAAGCGACAACTTGCGCATAGTCGGCGTATTCCGTGGCACCGTCGAAGAACTTCACGTCGAACTGCGGCCAGTCATAGGAGCCGCCGAGGCCGGTGAACGAGCCGGCGCCGCCGAAGGCGACGGAGGTCACCTGCCGCTTGGTGCCGGCAAGCTCGAAGGCCGTCTTCGCCGAATCCGAAGCGTCGGCGAGCGTTGTGGTTCCGACCTTGAACGTCACGCGGGCGGGGCTGGCCGAATAGTTGAAGGCCATCTCGACGTCGACGGCCTGCCCCTCGACGAACGTGGGGCCCGCCAGTTTGATCCAGACGAGCTTCGTCGCGTCGTCCGGGTCCACGCCGCCGGCCCAGCCGTAGTAGGAGGGCGACGTGTCGCCATCGAGCTGCAGCACGGCGAGCGCGGCCTGCTTCCCGTCGACATCGTCGGGCGCGGGCGCCTCGTAGCCGACCTTCATCACGATGCCGGTCACCGACACGGACGCCGGCAGTCCGAGGGGCGAGGGGGCCTTCGGAGCATAGCTCAGCTCGGAGCCCGCGTCGACCTCGAACTCGATCTTCGTCGGCGTCCCGGCATCGGGAGTGGCGGTCACGCCCTCGCTCGGCACGGTCCACGCGCCGTTGGCGTCGGCGTGGCCGTCGGCCGCGTAGGACGCCATGGCGTTCGTGACGAAGGCTCGCGCGTCCGGCGAAGCGGCGGACGCGGGAAAGACAAGCGCCGCGGCAAGCGACGCGAGGATCAGTTTCCGGAGTGCGTTCATGGCAGTTCGGGTGGTTTTGTGTTATTGAAAACGTTCGGCGCCGCAATGTGCGGCACATCTATCTCTTGAAATTCCAGTTGTTGTTGATTTCCGGAAGGAATTTGCCCTCCCGGAATTCGTGTACTATCTCCCAATGTAACAGATGCAGCGAAAAAAAGCAAGGGAAAAGCGGGACCGGGGACGCGGCATGAGCCGCGCCCCCGGTCCTTTGCGGAGCGGAAACCGCCTAGATCAGGCTCTTGTAGAGGGCCGCGATCTGCTTCTCGGTGACGTCGCGCGGGTTGCCGGGGCGGCAGGCGTCGACATAGGCCGAGTGGGCGAGGAACGGAATGTCCTTGGCCTGGACGATGCCCTTGAGGTTCGGCGGGATGCCGACGTCCTTGCCGAGCTTGGCGACGGCGTCGCACGCGGCCTTGCGCGCGGCGGCGAGCGGGAGCTTGTCCGCGCCCTTGACGCCCATCGCGCGGGCGACCTCGACGTAGCGCTTCGCCGTGGCGGGGGCGTTGAACTTCATCACGGGCGGCAGCAGGATCGCGCAGGCGACGCCGTGCGGCGTGTCGTAGAACGCGGAGAGCGGGTGCGCCATCGAGTGGGCGATGCCGAGGCCGACGTTCGAGAAGCCCATGCCGGCGATGTACTGCGCCAGCGCCATCTTCTCGCGGGCCGCCTCCTTCCGGGAGCCCTTGCCGTTCACGGAGTCGCGAAGGAACTGCGCGATCAGCTCGATCGCCTTGAGGTGGAACATGTCCGTCATGTCGTTCGCGGCGCGGGTGATGTAGCCCTCGATCGCGTGCGTGAGGGCGTCCATGCCGGTGGCGGCGGCGAGCTTGTCGGGCATCGAGAGCATCATGTCCGAGTCGACGACGGCGATCTGCGGGATGTCGTGCGGGTCGACGCAGACGAACTTGCGGTCCTTGGCGCGGTCGGTGATGACGTAGTTGATCGTCACCTCGGCGGCGGTGCCGGAGGTCGTGGGGACGGCGATCGTGAAGACCGCGGGCTTCTTCGTCGCAGCGACGCCCTCGAGCGAACGCACGTCGGCGAACTTCGGGTTGTTGACGATGATGCCGATGGCCTTGGCGGTGTCCATCGAGGAGCCGCCGCCGATGGCGACGATGCAGTCGGCCTTCGCGGCCTTGAACGCCTTGACGCCGGCCTTGACGTTCTCGATCGTGGGGTTGGGCTTGATGTCCGAGAAGATCTCGAACTTGATCCCGGCCTTCTTGAGCAGGTCCGTCACCTTCGCCGTCGTGCCGATCTTCACGAGGACCGGGTCGGACGCCACGAAGACTTTCTTGAATCCGCCGTCCTTGACGAGCGCGGGGATCTCGGCGATGGCGCCCTTCCCGTGGAAGGAGACGCCGTTGAGGTTGATGCGATAGGCCATGTTCGGCTCCGTTTGGTTTTGGTTGTGCGGGCGCGGGGCGGGACCCCGGCCGCGGGTGGGTGTTGTTCGACGGCTCATCCCGGGCGGGACCCGGGAGACGCGCGACGGAGGAAGAGGATACCACAGGGGGAAGGCCGGGTCAAATCCGCCGCCGGCGGGCGCATCTCCGCCTCCGGCTGCGTCTTGTTCGGCGTCTGGCTGCCCCTCTTTTACCACAACGACGTCGGAACGGCAATTTCCATTCGCGGCTTGCTCTCCGCCCTGCTCGGGCCACGGTGGCGGGGATCGCGCGAAGGCGGAGCGCAAAGCCCGAGCCGAAGGCGAAGGGCGACCGCGACGCCTAGCCG
>ERZ504995.57-NODE-57-length-13466-cov-3.951458_pt1 | contig 13466 bp, 14 predicted proteins | sample MGYA00514197_ERZ504995 | MGnify/ENA primary metagenome ERZ504995 (study PRJEB26094, sample SAMEA4028455) | Ovis aries | biome: host associated; feature: stool; material: fecal | place: Italy | collected 2012 | study: EMG produced TPA metagenomics assembly of the...
GAGCCGATGGAGCTCCGGTGAAATACGGACATTGAACATGCCTCGATATTCTTTATCCGGCTCTACTCCCAGTTCCTTACAATAATCAAGATAATTATCTATGCTCTGATGGAACATCCGCTCTAATTCATCCGGAGAATAACCATGGAAATTTAAAGAATCCCTGATTCCGATCACTTCTCCCACAAAGATTTTGTCATCTGCATCAAAGTAAGTTTTCGCATGATACCCTTTGTATTCCATTAAAGTGTTCATTGTGATTCCCCTTTCCATTCGCCAATTGCAATCAGGAAATCAATTACTTTCTTTAGCTGATAGAGATAAAGCTCATTTCCCGGATGAGGTTGATCGAATGTCAGCTTTCTTTTCGTTGTCGGGTGGGCATAAAGAATACCGGAACCTCTTCCTCCATCAAGACGGATGCATCCGCATTTGCGCATCAGCTGGTCCAGCTCCCGCATCGTGAAGTTGCGAGGGATCGGCCTGGCTGTCAGCTTTCGCAAAAGGGCTTCTTTACTTGCCATATGCCTTTGTAACTGAATTCCAGTTACATTATACTCCTTTCGTTTCTAAAATCAAGCGGAGCAGAGGCGGTCTCAAGACACCATCGCGGCGTTGAAGAAGATGGTGTGCCATTTGGCCATGTTGGGTTCCGGCTGGTCCGGGTCGCAGCCGCGGTCTTTCCATTCTTTGCGGGTGCGTCGGACCGGTTTCTGTTCTTCCTCCGGGTCCATGCGCATGATCTGCTGCCCCTGTCGTGTGAGGTCATAGTCGGTCAGATAGATGAAGTAGACATCCGGGAGGTCGTCGAAGGCGACCCCGTTCCGGCGATGTGCGTCGTGGATCGCATCAAAGATGGCGGCGGCTTCGCCGAGGACCGGGCCCCGCCAGTCGCAGTAGAGGAAGACGAAGCAGCGGCCGCGGTCGTCCTCGGCATAAAGGACCGGCTGCGCGACAAGGTGGTTCACGGGACTCGTGAACGTCTTCCCCTCTTCGATCATCACGATGCGGAGCGGCGAGCCGTCCTCCGCGTAGTATTCCTGTTCGGTGAGGCATACCAGGAGCAGTTCGCTCATCGCCTCCGGGTCTTCCCCGTAGATGTGGCAGAAGGGGATACTGGCGAGGAGCATGAGTTTTTCAAATTCTTTCTGGAGTTCCTCCGGCAGGTCATCGTGGGACTTCGGGTCGAGTTCCTTCACCCGCTCCAGCCACTTCAAGAACTCTTCGTTGTAGTTTCGCATCCGCGGTCAGACCTCCTTTGCCGGAGTTGTATCGGCCGGCGTATCTTCCGCGGCCTCCTGTGCTTCCGCCTCGGCCACCCGCTCCGCTTCTCTCTGGATCGCTTCCAGTTCCGCCTTCGCTTTCTCCACTTTTTCGGCGGCTTCCTGGACTTTGATCTGAGAAGCATAGGTCAGGATGCCTTCGAGGTTGTCGACGATCAGCCGCTGCGCATTCTCGTCATAGATGTTTTTCCGGTAACTGCTCCCGTCGACGCCCCGGCGGTCCACGGTCCGGATGCCGATCTGCTGTCCCGTCGGGGTCGAGACCCGGCGTTTCTGCCCGGGTTCCCCTTCCCATTCGAGCGCGCCGATGTACTGGAGCCAGCCGGAGATCTGCGCATAGCGGACCGTCTGCATGTCATAAGGGAGCACCTGGGCGATCCGTTTCGCGATCGTCATGATGCCCACCGGCTCTTTGGAAATGACGATCTTCGCACGGTCCGCGTCGGAGATGGCAAAGGGGCGGGTGCGCTTCGGCTCCACCCGGTTGAATCCGCCATTGTCAAGCCATGCCTCCAGCAGGTCGGCCGCCAGGTTCAGCGCGTTCACCATCGCCGGTTCCCGGAGCAGGTGGTCCTCCGCGAGGTCCGCACCGTCCAGAGGACTGCGTCCGCTCGCGAGGTTCCGCAGGTATTTCTGCGCGGTAAAGACATCGCCTTCTTCAAAGACGAGTTTCTGCCCGTTCTGTTTCGATTTCATCGTTCATTTCCTTCTTTCATTGATTGTTCTTGAGATATCGGCTGAGGGTCATGAGGCTGTACCCCGCGTGGTTTTTGACGAACGCGGAACCGGACGGTGACAGAGGGCCCGCCTCTTCGAAGGTCGGCGGGATCAGGAATGCTCCGGTCCGGTCGATGTAGCCCCACTTCCCGTCCTTTTTGACGGCGGCCATCCCCTTCGAAAAGGAGGTGGCGTCTTCAAACTGCGGTTCCAGCAGTACGGTGCCGTCCAGAGAGACGAAGCCCCAGAGGCCGTCCCGGAAGAAGGCCAGCGGGCTCTTCTGCGCTTCCGGCAGACGCAGGTCGTCCGCGGAAAAGTCATTGACGCGGATCCCGTTCGGGGCGTACATCGCCCACTGTTCCGGGTCGCCGGGCAGGCGGCCGAGGATCATGCCGTACTTCTGCGCGTTCCCGTAGGGGTCCGTCTTGACCGCCGTGAACTCGCAGGCAGTCACCTCCTGCAACGAGGCATCCAGCACGAAGTAGGTGCCGTCCTTCCGGGCGAGGGCATGTCCGCCGGTCAGCGGGTAGGTCTCCTGAAAGTCGAAGCGCAGTTCCTGGAGCGTCTTGTCGAGGTAACCGGCCACCACCGGGGCGTTCGGGTCTGCGCTGCTCTTCCGGGAAGCCGGTGCCAGCCCTTCGGAAAAGCTGTGCAGCGATGTGTAGGTCCCGTTCGGCACGAGTCGCCGTTCCCCGCTCCCGTCGACAAAGAACCACTGGTCCTGTTCCCGCACGGGGAACAGCAGGTCATCGTCAGCGGACGCCCCGAGGAAGCCCCACGCGCCGGAGAACTGCTCTTTTCCCGCAGCCGAACAGACGGCAAGCGTCTCGTCTTCGACCACGGTGGCGCAGGGCGTTCCGTCGGGCAGGCGGAACCAGGGACAGACGTTTCGGAACGAGAAGTAGGTCAGTTCATACCGCCCCTTCAGTTCCCGCAGGTACTCCGCCCGCTCCGTTCTCTGTGCTTCGGTCCCGTCGTTCTCCCCCGCTTTCTGCAAAACGGAGATGGCGGACCGCACATTCTTTTTATTGTCATAGGACCGCGCCTCGTAAAGACGGGTCTTCAGGTCCTTCGGATCCTGCCGCAGCACCCGTTCGCACCAGGCGATGCAGCTGTTGTCCTGTCCGGTGAGGTGGTAGATCTCCGCGACCCGGGACATGCATTCGAGGTCGTTCGGTGCCGCCTCTAAACAGGCTTTGTAATCCACGAGTGCTTCGTCGTAGATCTGCTTGTCGAACTTCTCGGCAGCCGCCACTTTCCGCTCTTCGAGCCCGGCCACTTCGGACCGGTGCCCGTAAAGCAGCAGTCCCCAGGCGGCCGCGCAGAACAGCAGGAGCAGCAGTGCCGCCAGGACGGCCTTCTTCCCCGCGCGGGGCGTTTTTTCTTCTGCCATTCCGGTCACCCCGTTTCCATGATGAGTTCCAGCACCCCGGACAGCACCGCGCCCGCCGCCAGGAACGGCGCGAAGGGCAGCGTGTCAGAGGGTCTCGATTTTTTCACGACCAGCAGGAACAGAGCCGCAAGGAGGGAAAAGATGCCGGTCAGAGCCATGCCCCGCAAAAACGGGAACAGTCCCAGGACGGCGCCGAGGGCAGCCATCAGTTTGACGTCTCCCCAGCCGAACCCGTCCTTCACGGCACCCCGGCAGAGGAGCCCGAGACCTGTGGCGGCCAGAACTCCTGCTGCGGAGAACAAAATGGGTGTATATACAGGCGTACCGGCAATGGGCGAACCGGTCGCACGGTATATCGAAAAGGCGTTTGCCAGAGTCCGGGCCAGTGCGAGGACCAGACCGGAGAGCCCGAGGGCGATGCACCACTTCTGCGGGATGGTCCGAGCACGGAGGTCCTCCCGGCAGATGGGTATGAGACAGAAAACAAGGAGGAGCAGAGACCCGTATCCCCATAGTTTTTCGATCATGATTTCTCAGACTCCTCCCCGTTTTTGACAAGTGCTTTCTGTTCGTACCGAAGGTCGACGGTGATGCCGTACTTTTCCCGGACGGCGTTCGACGTGCCTTCCAGCGCGCCCTGCATCGCCCCGTACTGTTTCACTTCTTCGGGGACGATGAGGATGAGGATCTTCCGCTCCGCCTTCACGGGTTTCACGGAAGACCCGTCCGCCAGCACGAGTTCCTGCCCCAGCGCGGAGATGTCTTTCCGCAGGTCTGTGGCATAACCGAACAGTGCTTTTTCTATTGAATCGACCTTTGGGGCATAGGACGTGGTGGCATAGGTGGGCAGGAACACATTGACGGAATACACTTCCGCATAGGTCCCCGTCGAGGCGCCGTAGAGGTCGATGCCCTGCCCCGGTCTGACCGGGACACCATACTGCTGCCCGGCACGCACTTCGTTCGCGAAGTACCGCCCCCGGACAAAGTTGTTTTCCTGCCAGATGGTGGACTCGACCGGGCGTTTGCGGGCCTCTTTCAGCGCGGAGTCCGTCGGCAGCAGACCGTACGTGACCGCGGCTGCCCGCTGGTGGAGCGTTTTCGAAAAGAACCCGAAGGTCTGCACCTCGAGGTCATAGGTCACGGCGACTTCGATGGTCTTGCCGTCCATCAGGACCTGGGTGCCGAGGAAATCCAGTCCCTCATACCCGTCTTTCACGCCCTGCTTTTTCAGCCAATCGTCGACGTCGTCCCGCGGAAAATTCTGCTTCGTCAGCAGTTTTGCGACGGCGGGACCGGTCAGCGAGAGGTCGGAGGTCCCCTCCGGGTCCCCCATCAGTTCCGCAAGTTTCGGCAGTTTCTCGCCAACATAGTCTTTGAGGTACTCGGTCCGTCCCCAGACATAGGAGTACTGCGACAGCTCCATGGCGGTCTCGTGGACGGCATCGCTCACCTCCGCCTCCGTCTTGATGACGGTCAGGATGGAGATGAGTGCCATGAGGCAGGCCGTGAACACCGTCAGCGCCAGCGCGCCTTCCACCGAGTAGGAACCCCGGTCAGAGGATGCGGATGCTCTCATACGTCGTCTCCATGTACCGTTCTCCGTCTGCGTCGCGGGACGCGTCCGGCCAGAAGTAGAAGCAGTACAGCCCCGGGGACGTCCCGAACACGCCCGCAAAGCGGAGCGTTCCGCCGGTCCGGTCGTTGTGCAGGGTCCCGCTGAGGCGATGCATCGCCCCGTCTTCATACTCCTTCTCGTATTCGAACCGCACCTGAGAGCGGTAGTATTCCGTATTGAAAAACAGTTCCAGTTCTTCGGCCAGAGCCGCCTCGACGGACAGGATGCCGGACACGTCCGAGAGCGGGCCCGTCAGCAGGAACATGTTGTCCCCCTCGTAGACTTTCCCCACATTGCCCCGGACGGACCAGTCCGCCGGGACTTCCAGTTCGAAGGTCGGAAAATGGACCGCGACAGCGGAAGACGTGCCAAAGGCGGTCCCGGAAGACGCCGGCGCAGCCGGGCCGGTGTCCGCCGCCCCGTTCCCCTTCGACCCGCAGGAGGTCAGAAGGCAGAGGATGGCAAGGAGGCTGAAGAGGCACATCGCCCCGTGGCGAAGCCTGTCAGTACGCATAGGTCTCACGTCCTTTCACGGTATGGGTCACGATGCCGGCGGAGCCGGACAGTTCGATCTTCCGGTACGCGCGGGCAATGGAGAACGATTTCTCCTTTCGGTGGCAGTTGGCCTGCATGAGCTTCGCGGCGCGGGTCAGCATGCCCTTTTTCACGTTATTGTTCACAAGGCCCGTGAACACGAAGACCTTGAGGTAGTCTTTGTAAGACATGGCGGTGCCGGAGTAGGAAGACAGCGCCGTGTTGCGGGAGAGCGGCGTCCGGCCGCTGCCGGACCCGAGGTACCCGGACAGCGTTTCCGCGTAGTCGTCGATGGCGTCGGTCACATCCACTTTCAGCTCGTTCCCGCCTTCCTGAAATGCCTGATGGAGGGTCTGCTCCACACCGGACACTTTCCGGTCCACCGCTTTCTTCACTTCGGAAAACAGGGTGGAGTACGCGTCTTCCACACCGTGGCGGATGGCGTTCGTGGCAGCGGTGGCCACGGACTCGTCCAGGCTCAGAAGGTTCTTGTAGTTGGACGTCACGACGTCGGTCAGGGGCCCCAGTGCGACGCTGTTGAACGCCGCTTTCGCCGCCGCGAACCCGGCCGAACCGTTGTCCGCGCTGTCGACCGCAGCGGTCAGCATGGCGCGCACTTCGTCCCGGGACACAGACTCTTTGGAGCGGTCGCCGATGAGGGTCGTGATCTTTGCCTCCACCGGGGTCAGGACCAGGTTGGTCAGGGACTCGACGGCACCCTCTGTCGTCTCCCGGAAGTAGCTGAGCGCGGCGTCGCGCACGTCCTCGATCTTGTCGTCCGCCGCCTTTTCGATGGTCGCGTAGACATCGTCGATGGTGTGGCTCGCCAGGGACACAGCACCCTCCCGCAGCTTGTTCGAGATGCCGGTGAGGCCGAGGGTCCAGGTGGCGGCATTTTTATAAAGCGGGACGGTCCCGCCTTTCAGCAGCGTCGACACGTCACTGACCGACTCGGCCGCCGCCCAGGCAGCCAGGATGAGGTTCTGGGCCACCGCCACGCCGGCTCCGGTCCAGGCCGCCACCGCGGTGGCGACGGACAGCGCCTCCGCCCGCATCTTCGCGTTGGAAAAGGCGTAAATGGAGTTGAAGAGGACACGAATCGCGAACAGAAGGTCCGCCGCGAGGTGTACGTTCGCCGGAAGGTAGTCCTGCCCGAAGAGCAGGTACTCGGTCTCTCCTTGGAACAGGGGACCGTCTTTCAGGGACGCGCCCGCCAGCGTCTTCGCGGAGTCCTCGCTCGTGTAACAGCTGAAACTCTCCGTCAGGAACTCTTCCACATAGCTGTCCGAGAGGAGACTGTCCGTACTGCCGGTCAGGTGGCGGAAGAACGTCTTCACGCCGCTCATCTGGGTCTGTACGGAGCCCCCGCTGTCCGCCGGCACATTGGCCGCCGAACTGCCCACCGCGTCGATGGCTGCCGCCGCCGTGCTGCCGACGGCCCGGGACACATACTGGTCCGGCACGCCGTTCACGAGGGTCTTCCGGTCGGTATTGCGAAAGGATTCCAGCGCGTTCTTCACCGAACGTTTTTCTTCCTTTTCCGGGTCTGTGCTGTCCTTCGTCCGGCTCCCGGCGATGTACCCGTAAAGCGCATCGTCTTTGTAGGAAAGGGCCGGCGGGTCCGGATCTTTGATGGAAGCCGGGTCGATGAGCCCCTCCGGGGCCTCCCCGCCGGCATCCACCGTCTCCTGTGCGGCTTTCAGCGCTTCTTCCGCCGCCTTCCGGTCCTCGTCCGCTTTCTTCTTTGCAGCGTTGTAGTCGTCGAGGGCCGCGAGGTCCGCATTCAGCTTGTCCCGCAGTGCCGCGACCCCGTCGTCGTTCAGGACGCCGGCCGTCGCTTTATAGTCTCCGGCGAGCAGCGCTTTCGCTTCGCCCTCCGGCATCTCGTCAAGAGAACTCTTCCAGGCGTCCGCCGAACGGTCCGTCTTCTTCACCTGAGAAGACAGTTTGTCGAGGCCGCCCAGGATCGACTTCACGGCGGACTCCTGTGCGCCGGCATCGAAGCCCTCCGCGTCCGCCGGCAGGTCGTCTGCCAGCTTCGTCAGCTGCTTGCTGACCCCGGAGAGGTCATCGTAGTAGTCCTGGCTTTTCGACAGTGCTTCCGAAGCCTCGCGGATGTGCTGGAACGCGCCGATCCGCTGGCTCACACCCCGGGCAAAACGGTACGGACCGCGGTACTTCATGTACCCGGTCACCGCCCGCTCGAGCACTGCCGGCCGGGCCAGCGACGCGTCGGACGGGAAGGACACCGAGAAGTCTTTCGTCCCCGTGTTGATGTAGTTGTCGAAGGTCCCGTCCCCGGTCGCCTCTCCGGCATCGATGGTCCCGGAGAACACAGCGGTCAGTTCGTTCTCGTAAGCCTCCTGCGACTTCGCCATGGCGAAGAGCCCGTACCAGTCTTTCAGCGCTTCATCGTAGTCGTTCAGCGCCGCGTTGCCGGTCAGGTCCATCGCGCTTTCCAGCCGGGAGCGGGCCGCGGCGGCCCGGCCGGCATCGATGGCAAGGTAGGTGCCGCTGAAGAGCGGCATCAGGATGAGGACGAGGAACAGGGAGATGGAACCCCTCCAGAGTTGACGGTTCATCACAGATACTCCTTGTCCATCTGGATATATCGCCCGAACCGCTGCTCGAGGAACTGCTTGAGCCCCGTATCCTCCGCCAGGTCTTCTACGAGGTCGACGTCCTCCGCAAATTCGGTCGGTTTCCGCAAAGCCCGCTCCGACCGGACGGAAAACAGCCGTTTTCCCCGGAAGGAGCAGACCGCGTCTGCAACGATACGGCTGCCGGTCGCGTTCTCTTTGAGGGCGGATGAGAACTTCAGCCCCGGCAGGACCTGCATCGCCGTCAGCTTCTTTTCCATGGTCCCGGCGCAGTCAGCCAGAGCGTCCGCGTCAAGGCTTTGGGTGGAGAGTTGCCAGTACAGCCGGTCTCCGCCCACTCTGCGTGTCGCCGTTTCGACCGCGTCTTCGGTCACATGGAACGCATAGACATGAAAAAAGAGCAGGAAGGTCAGGTACATGAGTCCCACCACCGTCAGGAGGACGATGGGGAACACATAGGAAAACTCGATGACCTGGGCAGACCCCCGGTCCCGCTCCGAAAGACTCTTCTCAGAGTTCCATGCCGCTGCGGATCTTTTCAAACATCTTCGTAACAATGTCAGTCATCTCACTTCGGAAGATCGCCACGAGAGCGATGACGACGATGATGATGAGCACCATCGCCACGATGTTGACTTCACCGGTGGTATCGGCGGCCGCCCTTGCGGCGGTCCTCACCGTGAATCGCCGCAGTTTTTCGTTCAGGGCGATCCACCAGTTCCATAAAAATACGAGCAGTTTCATAACACGTCTCCTTTCCCCGTCTCCGGGTCTCAAAACAGGTTGCGGAATGCCGGCACGATGATCATGAGTAAGATGCCGACAAACATGAACATGGTAGGGAGTAGCAGTTTCTGCTCCGCCAGTTCTCCCTGGGTCCGGGCGGAGTTTTTCCGGTCCGTCCAGGCGTTCGCCGCCATTTCCGCGAGGGTCCGCGGAAAGTCCGGGCCGCCTTTGACCAGATTCTGTTTGTAGAGGGAGACGAACTTCTTCATCTCCCGGAGCGGGGCCCGGGTACTCAGCGTGTCGAGCGCCTCATCGATGGGCATGCCGTTCTTCACGCTCTCCGTCACCCGCTGCATCTCCCGGAACAGAAGGCCGTTCCCCGAGACCGCCACCCGCTCGAAGGCTTCCCCGGCGGTGATACCCACATTCACCATGAGCGACATCTCTGTCAGCATGGACGGGTACTGGGTCTCGAGCTCGGCGTGCCGCTTCCCCACCGTGCTGTCGAGCCAGTAGTCGAAGTACAGGCAGAGCCCGGTCAGGAGGAGCAGTTCGATGCCGCCGAGCAGCACATCGCCGGTGACCGCCAGCATCAGCAAAAGAAGCGGCAGCAGGAGCGTCAGGTAGGTATAGCCCGCGTCCATCGCCTGCCGGCGGATGCGGTCGGCCTCTCCGGGCGTGTACAGTTCAAGGAGCTTTCGGTACCGGTCCCGGGAACTCCGGTCTTTTCTCTTCAAAAGCTTCCGCAGACGCCGGCCCGCGGGGAACAGCGATTCGAGAAAAAACACCGGAAGGCCCGTGACATCGGCCTTGTCGTTCCGGGCGCGAAAGAGGAGCGTCGCAGAGCCGGCGGCCAGCAGGGTCGCCAGCGCCATCAGCCCGATGCGCAGCCAGTAGGTCATGTTCCCGCTCCTTTCTCTTCAGACCCGGATGTCGACGATCTTCCGTCCCAGCCAGTACGACCCCGCGAAAATGCCGAGGGCGATGGTGTTCACCAGCATGGAGGACGAGTCGTCCGTGATGATCCCGCCCCCGAGCACCCGCAGCGACGCGAGGATGACGAGGGGCATGAGGACCATGATGTTCAGTTCGTTTTTCGGCCCCGTGAGCACCGTCTGGATCTCCTGTTCGATGGCGATCTTCTCGATGATCATGTTCCGGGTGTCCCCGACGATGTGCTTGAGGTTGCCGCCGGCGGTGCTGCAGATCTGGTAGATCTCCCCGAAGGTCCGCACGCTCGAGCAGTCCGTCATCTCCGCCATTTCCCGGAGCAGTTCCGGGATGGCCCGGCCGTTTCGAAGGCCCTCCGTCAATCGCCCCGAGGCATACCGGATGGGTGCCCCCTTCTCGTAGAGCTCCCGCATGTCCTCGTCTGCCGTCAGGAAGGACTCGTAGCCGTTCCGGCCCACCGCGAGGGAGGTGGCGATGGAGTCGAGGTAGTCGCAGAACTGGTCGAGAAAGTCCCGTTTCCGCTTTTCCACCTTGTGACGGACATACGCGCCGCGAAAGTACCAGCCGAACAGCAGGGCCAGCAGCAGTTCCGGCACCGGATGGCCGAAGAGCAGGAAGCCGGTCACGAGACCGCCCGCAAAACCGCCGAGGAATCCGACTGCGAGGTCCTGGAGCCCGTAGGTCTTTCCGCAGTACGTCTCAAAAGAAAAAATACGGGTCGTTCGGGTCCGGTTCGCCGAGGGGGAGCTCTCCGTCGCCGTCGAGTTTTCTCGGGCGGACCGTGCGCGGATGTGGAGTCGTTTCATGTCCGTAGACCTCCTGCTTCCAGGTGTGGATGAGTGCGTTTCCGGTGGGGACCAGTTCCCCTTCTCTCTGTTCATAGAGGCGATTCAGGGTGATCTCTTCCCCCTCCAGCCCCACGACCTCCGTGATCTCGAGGACCACACGCCGCCGGGTCGACAGCCGTCCGAGATGGACGATGAGGTCGATGCTGGAGGCGATGTTCCGCCGGACCGCCGGGAGCGGCAGACCGGAGCTTCCGGTCATGACCATGGTCTCGAGCCTGCGGAGCATGTCCTCGCAGGAGTTGGCGTGGCCGGTGGACAGAGAGCCGTCGTGGCCGGTGTTCATGGCGCCGAGCATGTCGAGGGCTTCCTCGCCCCGGACCTCGCCGACGATGATGCGTTCCGGCCGCATGCGCAGGGAGGTCCGGATGAGGTCCCGGATGGTGATCTCCCCGCTGCCGGTCGTATTGGAATTGCGGGTCTCCAGCCGCACCAGGTTGTCGATGCCGGTCAGCTGCAGTTCCGCGCTGTCTTCGATGGTGATGATGCGCTCGCTTTTCGGGATGTAGTCCGAGAGCGCGTTCAAAAAGGTCGTCTTGCCGGAGCTCGTGCCCCCGCTGATGAAGATGTTGTACTTCGCCTTCACGAGCCGTTCGAGGAACTCCGCGGCCTCTTCACTGAGGGTGCCGTATTCGACGAGGGTCCGCATGGTGATCCGGTCCTTCGGGAAGCGCCGGATGGTGACCACCGGTGTCTCGATGGAGGCCGGCGGCAGGACCACGTTGACCCGTTCTCCGCCGGGCAGCCGGGTGTCCACGATGGGGTTTGCCCGGTTCACTTCCCGGCCGGCCCCGGCGACGATCCGCTGGATGATGTCCTCCAGTTCCTTCTCGCTCGAGAAGGTCCGGGGCGACCGTTCGACCACACCGCCGCGCTCGATGAAGAGCACGTCCCAGGCGTTGATCATGATCTCCGACACCGTGTCGTCGTTCAGGTATTCCTCCAGAATGCCGAGGCCCCGGAAGTTGCCGTACAGGGTGTCGACGAAGCGGGCCAGTTCCTCGGCGGAGAACTCGTGGTCCGGGTTCTGCCGGAGCAGGATCTTCCGGATGAGGGTCCGAAGGGACTCGTCGTCCATCGCCGAAAGGCCCTCCGTCAGGTACAGCTCCCGCCGGACGCGGCGCAGGACTTCCTGTTCCTGAAAGGTCTGTTCCATGTCAGCCTCCCTGTTTCGTGAGCCGCCCGTAAAGCCGCTCCATGGCCGGGGCGACCGCCAGTTCCGAGATGAGGTCCGCGGGGTCCGGCACGCTCAGTTCGCCCATGCCGCCCAGTTTCACGAGGGCCTCCGTCTGCAGGACTTCGCTTTTGCCCCGCCGGAACCGGTTGTACAGAAGGCAGGTCTTTTCGTAGAGCGCGATGGGGTCTTCGGTGCAGAGCGCCGGCAGGACTTCCATCAGCTGTTTCGTTTTCCGGTTGGCGATTTGCGTCCCGTTGCTCACCACCACCGCACAGTCCGCGGTCAGCAGCGGCAGGACGATCCGCTCCGTGGCGTCGAACCCGAGGTCGAGGACGATGATGGTACATTTATGGCTTTCTTTGATGAGGTCGATGACGGTGACGATTTCCTCGCCGGTCAGGTCGAACAGGGCCGACGGGTTTCCGGGCGGAGGGATGGTCACGAGGCCTTCCTCATCGAATTTGAGCGTCCGCTCGAGGACCGCGTCCGGTGCATACCGGCGCCCGCGGACCGAGAGGACGACGTCTTCGAGGGTATAGAGACCGTCCGTCTCTGTGGCGGGCCGGTCCGGGAACGTCTGCAGGTCCAGGAACAGGACGTGTCGATTGTGGCGCAGGCAGCATTCCACGAATGCGCGGGCGGCGGTGGATGTCCCGGTCCCGCCCGCGGCGGACGTGAACAGCACGACCCTGCAGTCCGTCTTTTTCCCGGGCGATGCGCCCCCCGGCGCGCCAGACCCGGCGGCCTTGTCCGCAAAGCCCGGGAGAGCGGACGCTTCCCTTACGATGAGGTCGTGCCATTCCGCCACACTGCGGAAACGACAGAGGACCGGGATGTCCTCGAAGGGGTCAGACCCGTTCGACTCCGGCCGGTTCTGCCACTCCTTTTCGGTCTGTTTCCGGTCGGCCAGACGGGCAAAGTAGGCGGTTTTCGGAAGTCCCTTCGTCGGAAGGTCCGAGGGCGAAAGTCCCTCCGGTTCGAGGAGGACCACCCGGACCCGGAACCGGTCCACCGCTTTCAGCGCTTTGGACAGGGTCGGAAAGAGATACACTTCGATCTCATCCTGGTACTGTTCGTTCATCGCCTTGTGGAACCGTTCGAAGAATTCGCGGTTCCCGTCGGTGATCCCGACCCGGATACTCATCTCTGCCACCTCGCTCTCTGCCGTTTCTCTCCACACTGTGACACGCGAAAAAGTGCAACACAAGGAATATTTTGCGAGCGGTCTGTCTTCGTCTGCGAACGGTCGTTATGGTCGCGTCAAATGCGTAATTGCGTATAATAAACATTCGTATCGTCGACGAACGGTCCCGGCAAACAGGCGCAAAAAAAGCCCCCTCGGAGACTGTGTTCCCACAGTACCCGAGAGGGCCTCAGTTCATTCGATTGTACTTAGCTCCTTACTCCTCATCGAGCGGGATCCGTACCCCGCGGGGCTTGTTCGCCCAGATGGACGCGCCGAGGACAAAGCCGGCTGCTGCAGCACCGACGACCGCTTCGATGACGATCAGCGCAATGGTCGCTTTCTTGACTTTCTTTTTCATGGAGAGTACCTCCTTCTGAAGTTTCTGGGAACATTATAGCATAAAGCAGGCGTTTTGTGGCCAGGACAGTGCCTTTTG
>ERZ504995.58-NODE-58-length-13359-cov-5.864853_pt1 | contig 13359 bp, 7 predicted proteins | sample MGYA00514197_ERZ504995 | MGnify/ENA primary metagenome ERZ504995 (study PRJEB26094, sample SAMEA4028455) | Ovis aries | biome: host associated; feature: stool; material: fecal | place: Italy | collected 2012 | study: EMG produced TPA metagenomics assembly of the Sheep...
GGGCTCGGAGATGTGTATAAGAGACAGGCCTCGCGCGCGGCGCCGCGGGCGGCCTCGAGCCAGCGCCCGGTGCTGAAGGGCTCGTCGGGGCGCGCCAGGTCGACGCCGCGCAGGTCGACGCCCTCGCGCTCGGCCGCCGTGGGCTTGGCGGTGCCGACGTCCATCCCGCGGTAGACGAGCATCGAGTCGGCGGAGAGCACGAGCGCGCCAGTCGCGCGGGCGATCGCGTGGGCGACCGCCGTCTTCCCCGCCGCCGTGCAGCCGACGAGGAAGAACGCACCGCTTCGGCGTTCTTCGGCCGAGCCCCCCACGATCTCCATGTTCCGCGATTCGCCGGACGGATTCTTTCGCATCCCCCGCGCGACTAGCGGGCCTGGAGGACCGGGAGCTCGAAGGGGCCGACGGGGAGGCCGTTCTGAGAGACGAGGTCGCAGTCCGGATAGTCGTCCCAGGCGTAGCGGACGGAAGCGGGCCCCGTGGCGGGGTCGCCATCGGAGCCGATCGTCACGATGTCGCCCTCGGCCGTCGCCTCGGCCCATTCGAAGGTCTTGCCGTCCCTGGAAACCTGGAAGCCCTTGACGGCGCCGGGCCTCAGCACGGCGGGCTTGCCGCTCACGGGGTCGGCGAAGCGGACCCGCACCTGCGCGGACTTGCCGGACGCGAGCGCGACGTCGTCCGCCGGAACGGGGCTGAGCGCCTGGTCCTCGCGGCCGTAGGTACGCGCAAGCGCGAGGGCGGCGAGGCGCTCGCCCGCGGCGCGCTTGTCCTTGGGATGGATGTCGCCGTGGTCGCCGACGTCGAGCAGGACGGCGGTGCCGCCGATCGTTTTCCCGATCTGCGTCTGCGCCCAGCGCATCGCGGCCCAGGGAGAGTCGACGGGCTCCTCGTGCGTCTGCTGGAAGGCGGCGAGCTGCGCGATGTAGAACGGAAGCCAGCCGTCCGGCGTCGTGAACCCTTCGCGCCATTCGGCGGCGACGGCGGGAAGGAGCGTCTTGTACTGCTCGTGGCGTCCGACGTTGGAGCAGCCCTGGTACCAGATGGCGCCGCGCACGGCCATCGGGAAGAGCGGGGCGATCATGCCGTTGTAGCAGGCGGCGGGGATGTTGGGGCCGCTCGTGAGCGGGTTCTTCGGCTCGGGCTTCTCGCGCAGCGCCGGCCCCGCGAGGCGGCGCCAGCCGCCGCCGGCGAGCGAGAGCGCGGGCGCGGCGTCGCCGAACTCGAGGCGCGGCACGTCCTTGTCCTCGCCGTGGAAGCCGCCGCCGCCGCCCGTGTCGAGCACGCGGAGCGCGATCGTGTTGCGACCCTCGCGCAGGAGCCCGGCGGGGATCGGGTAGCGGCGCACGTCCGTCCACTTCGCGGTGTGCCCGACCTTCGTGCCGTTGAGGTAGGCGTCGTCCTCGTCGTCGAGAGAGCCGAGCGCGAGCGCGGCGTTGGTCGCGGCGGCCTGCGCGGCCGTGAGGTCGAACGCGCGGCGCAGCCAGACGACGCCGTCGTAGCCGGCGGCGATCTCCCGCTCGAACGAGAACGGCGCGGCGGCGTCCGCCCAGCCCTCGCCCTCGGCGTAGTCCGGCGCGGCGGCCGCCTCGCCGGCGGGGTCGATCTCCTTCTCCCAGGCCTCGTGCCGGGCCTTGAACTTCTCGGGGCCGCCGTTCTTCCAGTCCGCGATGTCGCGGCGGCGGTTCCCGACGGCGCGCTCCAGGCCGGGGATCGCGGCGGCGCCCTCGAGCGAGAGCCACGTCTCGGCGATCGTGCCGGACCAGTCCGCCTCGACGAGCCCGACCGGGACGCCGAGCTCGCGCTGGAGCTTGCGGCCGAAGAAGAAGCCGCACGCGGAGAAGCCCTTCGCCGCCTCGGGCGTGCAGGCCGTCCACTTCGCGTCAAAGGAATCGCGCGGCGCGATGTCCGTGACGTTCGGGACGTTGAGGAGCCGCACCTGCGGCAGATCGGCGTCCGCGAGCTCCTTCTCGCCATCCTTGACGCCCCAGAAGAAGTTCATCTCCATGTTCGACTGCCCGCCGCAGATCCACACGTCGCCGACGAGGACGTCCGTCAGGGCGAGGCGCGCGCCGTCCGGCGCGGCCTCGCCCGGGCGGGCGTGGGGGCGCTCGACAGCTCCAAGCGCATACGGACCGCCGGCGGAAAGAGCAGGAAGGAGTACGACCCAGCGGCCGTTTTCGCCGACAACGGCGGTCCGGCGGACGACGCGGCGGCGATCTTCGCCGTTTCCGGAGAAGAGCACGACCTCGACCTCCGCCCCGGGCGTGCCGGTCCCCCACACGGGGATCGGGCAGTCGCGCTGCAGGACCATGTGGTCGGAGAAGGGCGACGCGAGGGCGAACGCCCTGTCGGCGGCGGGCGGCAGCGCGGCGATGCGCGCGGGCACGTCGCGCACCAGGTTCTGCTGGTGGACGTGGCGGCGCGTGGCGGCGACGCTCTGGAGCGTGTCGCAGCCGACGAGGAGCGCGGCGGCGAGCAGAACGGGGAGGACGGTGGTTTTCATGCGACCGATTCTACCAGACCGCCGACGCGTTCGGCAAGCCGAACCGGCGATTTCCCGCCGTTTGCCCCGCCTGCCGGTTTCTGGTAGAATCCGCGCCCAACGAAACGCAACCCACGCGGAAATCCACATGAAGATCCTCGTCACCGGCGGAACCGGCTTCACCGGCAGCCATCTCGTCAAGCACGTGCTGCGCGAAGGCAACAAGTGCGTCGTGCTCGACAACCAGAGCTCTCCCAACCCCGAGAAGGAGCAGCTCCTCGAAGAGCTTCGCAGCCTCGGCGCCGAGGTCATCATCGGCGACGTCACGAACGAGGACGACCTTCGCCGCGCCGTGGCGGGGTGCGACGCGGTCTATCATCTCGCCGCCGCCTTCCGCCTGATCAACGTCTCGCACGAGGTCTACGACAACACCAACATCCACGCGATGCGCTCCCTGCTCCGGATCTGCAAGGAGAGCGGCGTGAAGAAGGTGGTCTACTGCTCCACGCAGGGCGTCCACGGCGACATCAAGTCGCTCTCGGAGAAGCCCCCGCGCCCCGGCTCCGAGGAGTCGCCGATCAAGCCCGAGGACTACTACCAGTACACCAAGTACGAGGGCGAGAAGGTCGCGCACGAGTTCCTGAAGGAGAATCCCGACTTCGACATCACGATCCTCCGCCCGACCGCGCTCTACGGCCCCGGCGACCCCGCCCGCTTCCTCATGATCTACAAGCAGGTCAAGAAGGGCTGGTTCCCCTTCTTCGGCAAGGGCGAGGCGTTCTACCACCCCGTCTACGTGGAGAACTTCTGCGACGCCTTCACGCTCGCGATGTCCCACCCCGCCTCGAAGGGCCAGACCTACATCATCGCCGACGACAAGTTCTTCTTCATCAAGGACATCGTCGCCAAGATCGCCGAGATCGAGAAGGCCGACGGCATGATCAAGCGCTGCCGCATGGTTCACCTGCCGTTCTACCCGATGTACTGGCTCTCGTTCCTTGTGGCCGGCATCTGGAAGCTCCTGCCCGGCGACCCGCCGCTCTTCCCGCGCCGCGTCGACTGGTATCGCCAGAACCGCGGCTTCGTGATCGACAAGGCCCGCAGGGAGCTCGAATACGAGCCCAAGGTGAAGCTCGACGAAGGCCTCAAGCTCGCCTTCGACTGGTACAAGGAGCACAAGTACCTCTAGCCCGCCAACGCGGCAACCGCGTCCGCCGCGCGGCCGTACCGGCCGCGCGGCGTTCTCTTTCCGGGGCCTCCGCGGGCTCCGCTACGGGCGCGGGCGCGCCTTCACGCCCTGGACGGCGAAGCGCGCGCGCTGCGCGGCGAGGCGATCCAGGAATTCCGCGTAGCGGCGGCGCTCCGGCGGCGTCCACAGCACCTCGGCGAGCGCGCAGGCTCGCGGGTACGCCATGTAGTCGAGGTGGTCGCGCGTGGCGATGTACTCGGTCCAGAGCTGGCCCTGCGCGCCGAGCACGCGCCGAGCGGCCTCGGGCGGCACGGCCGTGAGGCGCGGGCTGAACGAGTAGACCTTCGAGAGCGGGATCATCCCGCCGATGGCGAGCGGCTCCTCCGCGACGGGTTCGTCCTGGTAGTAGTCGAAGTAGACGTGCGAGGTCGGCGCGAGCACGACGTCGTGGCCGGCGCGGACGGTGTCGTCCACGTAGCCCCAGCCCTTCCAGCCGGTGCGCCAGCAGGCGATGGCGGCCGAGGGGTCGACGCCGCCCTCGAGGATCTCGTCCCAGCCGAGCAGGCGCCGACCGCGCGAGCGGAAGAACGCGTCGAGCTGCTTCGTGAACCACGCCTGCAGCTGCTCGGGCTTCTTGAGGCCGCGCTCGGCCATCAGCTCCTGCGCGCGCCGGCTCTCCTCCCATTCGTGGCGCGGGGCCTCGTCGCCGCCGATGTGGAGGAACCTCGAGGGAAAGAGCTCCATGATCTCCGTCCAGACGTCCTTGCAGAACGCGAGCGTGGACTCCTCCATGTTGAGCACGTGCTGCGAGATGCCCCAGATCGTGCGCACGGCGGGGCGGGCCCAGTCGCCGTCGCCGAGCTCCGGGTAGGCGGTGATCGCGGCGCACATGTGGCCGGGCATGTCGATCTCCGGGACGACGACGACGCGGCGGCGCGCGGCGAACGCGACGACGCGGCGGATGTCGTCCTGCGTGTAGTACCCGCCGTAGGGCGTGCCGTCGAACCGGTGCGGCCACGCGCCGAGCTTGCCGACGAGCGTCTCCGCGCGGACGGAGCCGACCTCCGCGAGGCGCGGGTACTTGCGGATCTCGACGCGCCAGCCCTGGTCATCCGTGAGGTGCCAGTGGAAGACGTTCATGCGGTGCTGCGCCAGCAGCTCGACGAAGCGGCAGACGTCGTCCGTGCTCCAGAAGTGGCGCGACGAGTCGAGCATGAGGCCGCGCCAGCGGCACTCGGGCTCGTCCTCGATCCGGACGGCGGGCGCCTCCCACGCGACCCCGGGTCGCGCCTCGGACGCGTAGATCTCCGCGGGAAGGAGCTGCCGCAGCGTCTGCACGCCGCGCGCGAGCCCCCACGAGGTCGCGGCCTCGAGGCGGACGCCGCCGGGCGCGACGTCGAGCGCGTAGGCCTCCGGCAGGAAGCCCGCGTCGTCCGGCTCCGGGTCGGGCGCGGACTGCGCGAGCGTGATCGCGCCCGCGCCCTCGCGGACGGGCAGCGCGAAGCCGGTGGCGGGGCGAAGGCACTCCGCGAGCAGCTCCGCGATCTCGCGGGCGGAGGCGGGGCCCTCGAAGCCGATGGCGGCGCCGGGGTCGAGACGGAACGCGCCGTCGCGTTCCTCGACGGAGCGGGGGAGTGGGATGAGTTGCGGTTTCATGGAGCCGGCATTCTACCAGAAATCGCGCATGTCGACTAGGTCAGCCATTCCACCGCGCGTGATTATGCTATTTTGTTTGCTCCCAGTGCGGGCAAATACTTAAAAATCACGCACGGTGGAATTGGATTTCGGCATCGCCGTCCGGAGCTCGTCCGGCGCCGTGCCCCGAACCGGACGGCGAAGCCGAAGCGGGCGTGGGCGGCAAGCGGCTTGCGCGCGCGGGGGCGCTGGGCTATGCTCTTCCACCGACGGAACGCACCGTCGACAAAACCCCGCCGCCATGAAAATCACCCACCTCCGCGCCAACCACTTCGACCGCCCGCTCGGGTGCGACCTCTCGAACCTCTCGCTCTCCTGGATCCCCGAGTCCGACAAGGCCGCGAAGGCCGTCTGGTCTCGCGTCCGCATCGCCGCGGACTCCGGGTTCAGGCAGCTCCTGCACGACAGCGGCAAGGCGCCGCTCGATTCGCTCGCCTACGCCCCCGCGCTCGACCTCGCGCCCCGCACGCGCTACTTCTGGCGCGTCGACGCGCTCGCGGACAACGGCGAGACGGCCTCGGCGGACTCCTGGTTCGAGACGGGCAAGATGTCCGAGCCCTGGGAGGCGCAGTGGATCGCGCGCGACCTCGCGAAGGGCAGGAAGGGCTCGACCGGACACTTCCGCCTGCGCGGCTCGTTCACGCTCCCGAAGGGCGCCGACCCCGCCGCGGTGCGCGCCTACGTCGCCGCGCTCGGCGTCTTCGAGATCTTCGTGAACGGCGTTCGCGCCACGGACGAGGTGCTCCTGCCCGGCTACCACGACTATCTCAACCACGTCCAGACGATGGCGTTCGACCTCGGGCCCTTCCTGAAGCCGGGCCGGAACGAGATCAAGCTCCACGTCGGCAAGGGCTGGTACCGCTCCAAGATGGCGGGCTGGGAGAAGAACATCCCGACCTACGGCGACCAGTCCGCCGCGATCTGCGAGGTGCGCGCCGGCGCGAAGCTGCTCGCGAAGACGGACGGATCGTGGGAAAGCGCGCCCTCGCCCGTCACGGAGAGCGAGATCTACTACGGCGAGGACTTCGACGCGCGCATCGCGGCGGCGCCGGCGAAGTGGACGCCCGCCGCGGTCGTGGAGAAGCTCCCGCGCCGCGACCCGAAGAAGGCCGCGTTCGACGACCGCGCGCGCCGCGTGGGTCCGCTCACGGACCGCTTCTCGCCGCCGATCCGCGTGACGGAGATTCTGGAAAAGCCCGACGTCATCCGCACCCCCAAGGGCGAGGTCGTGCTCGACTTCCGCCAGGAGATGACCGGCTGGGTCGAGGTCGTGAACCGCGCGCCGGCCGGCGCAACGTGGAGCTACGAGGCGGGCGAGATCCTCGACGCGGACGGCAACTTCTTCCGCGACAACCTCCGCGGAGCCCGCGCGAAGTTCGTCTACGCCTCGGCCGGCCAGATCGGCAAGGCCGTGCGCCCGCACTTCACGTTCTTCGGCTTCCGCTACCTCCGCCTCGAGGGCATCGCAAACCCCGACCCGAAGGACTTCCGCGGGCTCGTGATCCATTCGGACCTGACGCGGACCGGCTCGATCGAGACGGGCAACCCGAAGCTGAACCGATTCTTCCTCAACACCGTCTGGGGCCAGCGCGGCAACTTCCTCGATGTGCCGACCGACTGCCCGCAGCGCGACGAGCGCCTCGGCTGGACGGGCGACATCCAGGCCTTCAGCGGCACCGCTTCCTTCCACTACGACTGCGCGGCCTTCTTCAACAAGTTCATCTGGGACTCGATCGGCCTGCAGAAGGACAACAACGGCAGCGTCCCCTTCACCGTCCCCGAGCCCGTGCAGTGGTGGGTCGACCGCCGCAGCCACGGCTCCGCCGCGTGGGGCGACTCCTCCACCGTCGTCCCGTGGACCGCCTACGTCCGCTCCGGCGACAAGTCCCTCCTGCGCAGGATGTATCCCGCGATGAAGATGTGGGTGGACTACATCCAGACGCGCGACGACACGCACGACGGCGGCCGGCGCCTCTGGCTCAAGGACTGGCACTTCGCCGACTGGCTCGCGCTCGACAACCACAAGGACCCGCTCTCCTCGCTCGGCGCGACGGACCACTTCTACATTGCGTCGGCCTACTACGCGCGCTCGACCGAGCTCACGCTCCGCGCCGCCGAGGTCCTCGGCCTCTACAAGGACGCCGAAGAGCTCCGCGCGCTCCTCGCCGAGATCAAGGCGGCGATCCAGGCGGAATACTTCACGCCGAGCGGCCGCTGCGCGATCGACACGCAGACCGCCTACGCCGTGGCGCTGTGGTTCGACCTCGTCCCGCAGGCGTGGCGCAAGCGCTGCGCCGACATCCTCGTGAAGAAGATCGAGGACAACAAGTGGGCGCTCGACACCGGCTTCGTCGGCACGCACATGCTCTGCCTCGTCCTCGGCGCCACGGGCCACGCGGACGTGGCCTACCGGCTGCTGCTGCGCGAAGCGTATCCGAGCTGGATCTACGAGGTGGACAGCGGCGCCACGACCGTGTGGGAGCGCTGGAACGGGCAGGGCCCGGCCTCGCACCCCGAGTTCCTGGGGATGAACAGCTTCAACCACTACGCCTACGGCGCCGTGGCGGAGTGGATGTACCGGGGCGTGTGCGGCCTGGAGCCCGACGAAGCCGCGCCGGGCTTCCGGCACGTCTTCCTGCGCCCGGTCCCGTGCGCCGAACTCGGCCGCGCCAAGGCCGTCTACGACTCGCCCTGCGGCCGCTGGGAATCGGGCTGGACGCTCGCCCCGCGCGGCAAGGCCGCGCCCGGGGGCTCGGGGGAGCCGCCCCCGTCCTTTGTCTACCGCTTCCGCGTTCCCTTCGGCTGCACCGCGACGCTCGAGCTTCCCGGCCAGGAACCTCGCGAGCTTGGCCCCGGCGTCCACGCCATCCGCGCCTAGCGACGCCAGCGCCTCCGGCGCGACGATTCACTCCCTTTCCCTTGTAGCCCTCTTCGGTCCGGGACACGTGCGAACGCCGTCCTGCCCGACCCGAATCGCGCCCCGCCCGCCGCGCACTCCGCCCACGCCCGCCGCGACCGCACTCCGTCGGTCGTCCATCCTCCCTTCCTCCGGCAACAATTCACAAAAACGCAGTATTCTTGTTTCTCCGACCGTGTTGCAGATTCATCTTGACCGGCGGTCGGACGGCGGCTAGAATCGTCGGCGTTCCGTCCAATCCGGCCCTCCGGCTCCATCGCGACTCCCGCCGGTTCGGTCTCCAACCCCTCCCCCGCCATGCTCTTCCTCCCCTCCAGCTCCCCTTTCGGTCCGCCGGACCCCTGGGACAAGACCGACATCTCGCAGGAGGGCGCCGACTTGCTGGTCGCGCTCTCGGTCACCGTCGGGCTCTGGCAGATCATGCTCCCGCTCCTGGCCGGCGGCGCGGTCCTCTGCCTCGGCTCGTGGGCCTGCGAGCGGGCCGGAAAGGCGCTGCAGAGGCAGTACCAGATCCGGATGCGCCGCGGCTACTACTGGTTCGAGCGCCGGGAGCAGGAGGCGAGGAGGACGTTCGCCGAGGCCTGCCGCGAACTGGCGGGGAGCCCCGGCGACTACTCGCGGCGCTACGGCGAGCTCCGCGACGCCTTCCGCAGCGAGATGAACGCGATCGAGGAGGACCGAAGGCGCGACTACGCAAGGCATTGGCGCCCGGATCCGGCCTTCGCCTGCCACGCGCCGAAGGCGGTGGCGGGGCGCGAGCGCCGCCGCGCAAAGCGGCTGGCGGCCTGGCGCGAGTGGGCGGAGCGCTTCGCCGCGGCGGTGCGGCTGGGCCAGACGCCGCCGGAGCCGCCGTCCGGCCGCCGGGGCGGCAACGGCGGAGCGCCGATCCGCCGCCTCTGCGAACGCTCGCTCACTCCGCCGCCGGCGCCGGAGGCGCTCGCCGCGCAGTGGGAGAGGGCGCACGGGCGCGGGCCCGTCGAGGAGAAGATCCGCCTCGGCTCGATGATGCTCGACATCGAGGCGACGGTGGACAGCTCGCTGATCCGCAACACGGACGGAGAGATCGTCGGGAGGAATCCCGGGCTGCGCGGGTGGCTGCGGGAGAACTGCCCGGAGATGCTGCGGCACTACCGCGCGCTGATGGACTGCCGGCAGCTTGCGGACAAGTTCCGGAAGGTCCACGGCGTGCGCGATCCGCTGCCCGCCTCGATCCTGCTCGAAAAGGAGATCCCGAAGACCGTCCCCGCGCCGTGGCGCGGGGCGCTCGGACCCCGCCACGCCGCCGCACGGCGGCTCCTGGCACTTCCCGCAACACGGTCGGAGAAAGCGCTTTTGGCGGCGCTGGAGAAGCGTCCGATCCTCGGGGCGGCGCCGAGGCCGGGGACGATGTCAAGGCCGGATACAAGGTCGGGGCCCGATGCATTCCGCAGGCGAAGACGGTCGGTCTAAGCGGGCGCAAACATGAAACTACGAACCCGGCCGGGGTGCGATTCGGTCCCTTCCACGGCGCCAAGACCGAACGGCGTCGGGGCTGGAAAGCGAAAGCCGCGTCCTGCGGCGTAGCGGCGCGGTCGGGCGGAAGGAACCAACCGTACCTCAGACCGGACGTCCGCCGCCGGACCGGTCGTCCGCCGCCGAACGCCGAACTTCGCCGAGGGGACCGGGGCGGCTCGTCAGGAGCTGGCGCAGGAGCAGCGCGACGAAGCGGGGATTGCCGACCAGGTACCGCCGCCAGAGCCGGCGCGGCTCGGCGCAGAGGCGGTAGAGCCACTCGAGGCAGCAGCGGCGCATCCACCGCGGCGCCTGCGGGACCCGGCCCGCGTGGAACGCGAACGCGGCGCCCACCGAGACCATGACCGGCGCCTTCAGCAGCGGCCGCATGTCGCCCATCCAGAAGTCCTGCTTGGGCGTGCCGAGCCCGATCCAGACGACATCGGCGCCGCTCGCGTCGATGCGCGCGGCGGTCTCGCGACGCTCCTCCTCCGCGAGCGGGCGGAACGGCGGGACCTCGCGCCCGACGACGCGCAGGCCCGGAAAGCGCTCCTCCATGCGCTCCTGCAGGAGGCGCGAGGTCTCTTCGTCCGCGCCGCCGTAGAAGTAGTGGCGCAGACCCGCGGCGCGGCCGCGGTCGAGCACGCCGAGCATCACGTCCGGCCCGTAGCAGCGCTCGACGGGCAGATGCGCCGCGATGCGGCCGAGCAGGACGAGCGGCATCCCGTCGCAGAGCGTCATCCAGGATCCGTTGGCGATCGCGGCCAGACGCGGATCGTCGCGGCACTTGAGCAGCGAGTCGGCGGCGAAGACGCAGACGCCGGCCCCCGGTCCGGCCCGGTCCGACGCGCGCGAGACGATCGCGCCGACGGCGTCCGAGATCCGGGCGGCGGTCAGAAAGACGTCGAGGACGCGAAACCGCGGGAACGGGGCCGCCGCGGCGGGGCTCACCGGTTGTCTTCCTCGAGGATCCTGGCCGGGACGAAGTCCGTGAGCCACCCCGTGAGCGTGATCTTCCAGTCGGCCTCCTCCTTCTCGCCGTATTCGTTCGTGTAGGAGGGCTCGACCGACGCGATCAGGCGCAGGGCGAGGCAGTCCCACTGGTGCTGGATCCACCCGCCGACTTCCTCGACCTGGCTCTCCTCGAACTCGTAGCGGCCGAACAGGTCGAACCCCCAGTGCTCGTTGGGGTACCAGGTGACATACCCGGAGAAGAGGTTGTCGCGATCCTCGCGGAAGAGGTACTCGACGTCGCAGCGGAAGACGTCGTGCCAGGCCGAGAGGACGAACTCCGCGCGGTCGAGCAGCTCGGCGTCGAAGTCGTAGCGGCCCTTGGCCGTCAGGGACATCCACGTCATCGGATAGTAGCGGCCGTCCCATCCGAAGTCCGAGAGGTTCTCCTCCTCCTTCTCGGGCTCGAGGTTCAGGTCGGCCCAGAGGTCGAGGTAGAACAGTTCGCGGGGATCGGTCTGACGCGTCCGGTACTGCCACCGCTGGCGCAGGCCGAGGCGGAGCGTGTCGCGCTTGTCGATGCGGTCGATCGAGTCGAACTGCCAGAGGTCGTCGGGCAGAAGATTCGGCTCGGGGACGTAGGCCCAGTCCGCGTAGGGCTCGACGACATGGCGCCACTGCCGGCCGGACGCGTCGTCCCAGTAGCCGTAGGCGCGCGTCGACACCTCGGCGCCGATCTCGAAGACGGAGCGGAAGTCCGCGTCGTCCTCCTCGTAGGCCGTGGAGGCCTTCTCGACGAGCGACGTGTACGCATTTCCGAACAGATCGGCCTGCACCGTCTCGACCAGGCCCGTCGAGGTGACCGAGCGCATCGTCTTGTCGTAGTAGGTGCCCTCCCACGCGAGGCGTGGGACGACGGAGAGGAACCCGAGGTACTTGCGCGGATAGGAGAGCTCGAAGCGCGTGTCGCCGCGAAAGGCGTCGTAGTCCTCGCGCGCTGTGGCGCCCAGCATCTTGCGGCGATACTCCGGCTCGGCGAACCGCCGGCGGAGGAAGGCCGCGGCGGTGTCGTTCTCGAGGTAGAGGCCCGTCTCGCCCAGCTCGAGGGAGTTGAGCGCGAACCACGCCTCGGGGAGGCGCTCCACCTGGCCGTAGAAGTCGTTGAGGCGGAAGCGCGCGGTCAGGCCCGCGGAGTACGCGTCGTCGTAGTGCGTGTACGTCGCGTAGTTGTCCGGCTCCGTCATCTCGCGGTATTCCTTGCGGAAGAAGTCCTTCTGCACGCGGACGTCCGAGACGAAGAGCGCCTGCAGCAGCACCTGGTCGCGGTCCGTCGCGTTCCAGTAGTGGTTGAGGCGGATGCGGTAGCGCGCCGTGTCGTCCGGGTCGAGCTCCGGCGGGAGCTTGTCGTCCTCGGGCATGTACCAGCCCGTGGCGAAGCCCTTCGAGTCGCTCCCCTTCTCGCCGAACTCCCAGGCGAGCCTCTCGCCCAGGCCCCAGCCGCGCTCGCTGCGGAAGTCGACGAACGTGTAGGCGTCGATGAAGGTGTCGTTCGCCTTGTCGCGAACGATCGGCAGCTTGTAGGTCGAAAGCAGGAACGCCCCCCAGGAGTGGCTGTAGCCCGGCTGGAACCGGAAGCCGTAGTTCCGCTCGAGGTCCCGCCAGTAGTAGGGAACGTAGAAGAACGGCACGCCGAAGAGGCGCGGCACCGCGCCCCATCCCGTCACGTCGTCGCCGGGACGGATGCGCGCGCGCCGGGCATGGACGGACCAGTGGAAATGCCCGGGCTCGTTGGTGCAGGTCGTCAGCGTGGCCCCGTCGATCTGGTAGATCTGGTTCGTTTTCGTCGGCGCCGCGAACGCCCCGTCGTCCGCCAGGACGCGGAACGGCCGCGTGAACAGGTCGATCCGGTCGGCCCGCCCCGCGCGGTCGCGCAGGTTCACGGTGAGCGTGTCGCCCTTCCAGAGCGTGCCGTCGGCCTCCGTGAGCACGACGTTGCCGCTCGCCTGCGCGTCCCCCGTCTTCGAGTTGTAGCGGATGCGGTCCGCCCGGAGCTGGTACCCCTTGTAGCGGATCGCCGCGTTCCCCTTGAAGGTCGTCCAGCCGGCCTCCGCACCCGTGTCGGCGAAGCTGTACTCGAGCTCGTCGGCCTGGACATCGGTCTGCCCGTCGGGGTCCCGGAAGCTCTGCGCGATGCCGCCGAAGGCCGGGATCCCCGAACGGGGCGAGGCCTTCTTGGCCGCCGGCGCGTTGGTCGCCAACGCGTTGAACGCCGGCGCGGCGGCGGCGATGGCGGTGGCCGCCGGCGCGTTGACCGCGGGCGCGGCGGGTGCGAGAAGCGCGGCCGCCGCGGCGAGAAGGAGGAGAAGGGACGTGTGGGTTCTCATGCCGTCCATCCTACCACATCCCCCGCGCGCCGGGCAAGCGCGTTGCGCGCGCGGAGCCCCCCTGCTATACTCTGGGCGCATGAACGAAAAGCCACTCGCCGTCGGCATCGACGCCAGCACGCAGGGCGTCAAGGCCCTCGCCCTCGGGCCGGACGGCCCCGAGGCCCTCGCCGCCGTGAACTTCGCCCGCGACCTCCCGGACTTCGGCGCGCCCGAGGGGTTCGTCCCGGACCCCGACCCCGCAGTCCGCCGC
>ERZ504995.59-NODE-59-length-13355-cov-3.767744_pt1 | contig 13355 bp, 14 predicted proteins | sample MGYA00514197_ERZ504995 | MGnify/ENA primary metagenome ERZ504995 (study PRJEB26094, sample SAMEA4028455) | Ovis aries | biome: host associated; feature: stool; material: fecal | place: Italy | collected 2012 | study: EMG produced TPA metagenomics assembly of the...
GCACCACCAGGCGATCTCCGACAACCACAACGGCGGCAACAGCAATGCAGCGGGACTCTGACAAGCGGGAATCCGACAAGCGGGAATCCGACAAGCGTGACCCTCGGGACCCTCACCGGCAGGACACTGACGGCCAAAGCCCTGACCAGCATGCATCCACCTCGGTGACGGCCACGGCGCTGGGCTCCTGGCCCGGCACCGACCCGGCAGAGGCGACCCGGATCATCCGGGGCGAACTCGGCGACCCGCACCTTCCGTTCCTGGTGGAGCTGCCGGCGCGCGGCCCCGGAGCCGATGCCCTGGGCCGCACCGCCGCGCTGCTGGTTGACCTGGCAGTCGACGTCCAGCCGCACGGCTGGCGGCTGGTGCCCCGCCCCGGGAAGGACCACCGGCGGGCCGTGTCCCTGCTGGGCCAGGACATCAACGCCCTGGCCGACGTCGCCGGCCTGGAGGAGAGACCCGGGAAAGCGCTGAAGGTTTCACTGCGCGGACCGCTGTCCCTGGCCGCCGGACTGTATCTGCACAGCGGCGAGCGGGCACTGTCCGACGCCGGTGCCCGGCGCGAGCTGCTGCAGTCCCTGGCCGCCGGTGCAGCGGACTTCGTGGCCCGCGTCCGGGAGGCCGTGCCGGGAGCCGACATCATTGTCCAGCTCGACGAACCGGACATTGCCGACGTGCTCGGCGGGACCATCCCCACGGCCAGCGGCTACCGCACCCTGCGCTCGGTGCCCGCCTCCGAGGTGTCCTCGGCCTGGCAGCAGATGATCGAGGCGCTTTCCGGGGCCGGTGCCGCGCAGACCGTACTCCGGCTGCCGGAGGCTGCCCGCTCGGGCGCCCTGCGGGCCGGAGCCCAAAGCCCGTTCGCCCTTGCCCTCGGAGCCGGCGCGGACGGCGCCGCCCTGCCCGCCGAAGGCCTCACCGGCCGGGATTGGGAGGGGATCGCCGAGGCAGTGGAGGACGGGCGCAGCCTGTGGCTGGGCGTCCTGCCGGTCCCCGGAGACGCAAACGCCGAGCCACGGCAGGTCAAGGCCTTGGTCGAGGACGTGCTGCGGCCTTGGTCCAAGATCGGCCTCCCGGCCACGGCACTGCCCGCCGCGCAGGAACAACAGGTGCCGGCTGCTCCCGCAGTTGTGTCTGCACCGGCTGCACCCGCTTCACCCACACTGCCGGGTGGAGCCACACTTCCTGCTTCGCCCGCGCTGCCGGGCCGGACACCGCTTCCGGGCGCGTCTGTCTCACTGGACGGCTCGGCTCAGGACACCGGCGGAACTGCGCGCATGGCGCCGGTATCGGCTGCGGCAGCCTCCGGGTTTGCCGGGCTCGAGATTTCGGCCAGAAATGCAGCAGTGGTGCAGCCGCCGGTTGCCCCCGCCCCCATGGCGGCCCCTGCCGCAGTCCCAGCCGCAGTCCCGGCCGCCAGCGCACCTGCAACCGCTCCTCCCCAGGCGCTGCTGAACCAGGTTTCCCAGCCGCTGGTCCGGCTGGCCGCGGCCGGTGCCGGCGAACACGTCCTGACGCTCAGCGTGACCCCGGAGAACCTGGGGCCGGTGACGGTCCGCGCCGTGATCAGCAGCGAGGGCGTACGCGTGGAAATGTTTGCCCCCACGGAAACGGCTCGGGACGCGCTGCGGCATATTCTCGTGGATCTGCGGCGGGATTTGGCCGGCGGCAACCCCGGGCCATCGGCAACGCTGACGCTTTCTGACCAGAACTTCCCCGGGAACAACCCCGGGGGCGGCGCGGCGCAAGCTGATGAGCGCAACGGCAGGACACCCGCCGCTCCGGCTGAGGAAGCGGCGAACGCCCCGGTGCAGACCGGGCGCCATGAAACTTCACCCCCACGTTCCGGGTTCACCGGCGCGACCACCGCCCTGGATGTCATGGCATGAACACGAAGAGGAGAAACACCCGTGCCCATTGAGGCAGTGTCACCGTCCAGCGGCGTCCAAACCGCTGAAGCCGTGCGTAACCCGAAGCAGACCATGGACAGCGAGGTCTTTATGCACCTTCTGGTGACCCAGCTGCGCAACCAGGACCCCAGCTCGCCCATGGACACCAACCAGATGATCTCCCAGACCACTGAACTGGCCATGATGGAGCAGCTGACCACCATGGCCGGGCTGGACGAGGAAAACTTCTCCCTGCAGATGCGCACATCCGCAGCCGCCCTCATCGGCCGGACCGTGAGCTACACCGGTCCCGACGGTGTGGAAGTGACCGGAGTTGCCACTTCGGTTTCCTTCGTCAACGCAGTGCCGACCGTCACCGTGGGCGGCAAGGAAATCCAGCTCGACTGGATCTCCGGCGTCGTCGACTCTTCGGTGGTTCCGCCCGCGGAACCATCCCCTGTATCACCACCGGCTCCAACTCCGGATCCTGACGGGGAAACTCCCGCTGCAGCGCCCGGTTCTTCCCTACCTCCCGTTCTTAATAGCTGAAAGGCGTTTCCCATGCTCCGTTCCCTGTACTCCGGCATATCCGGACTTCGTTCGCACCAGACCATGCTTGACGTCACCGGCAACAACATCGCCAACGTCAACACCTCCGGCTACAAGGCCACGGCGGTCCAGTTCCAGGACACGCTGTCGCAGCTCACACAGGGCGCCACCGCCCCGGGGGCCGACGCCGGCGGTGGAAACCCAGCACAGGTTGGGTTGGGCGTGCAGGTAGCGGGCATCAGCACCAACTTCGCGCAGGGCTCGGCACAGGCCACCGGCCGCGGCACCGACATGATGATTGACGGCGACGGCTTCTTCGTCACCCGCCAGGGCGGCCAGACCCAGTACACCCGCGCCGGATCCTTCAACGTTGATGCCAGCGGCCGGCTGGTCACCGCCGACGGCAGCCTGGTCCAGGGCTGGGGAGCGGAAAACGGCGTGGTGGCAGCCGGCGGCGCGCTCACCGACCTCACCATTCCCTCCGGTGCCATTGCACCGGCAGCCGCAACCACCAATGCGGCACTCACCGGAAACCTGCCCGAAGACGCCGATCCCGGCACCAAGCTTGTCCGGGACCTGGAGGTCTTCAACGCCAACGGCGAATCCTCGTCCCTGCCGGTAACCTTCACACGCACCGCCGACGGCTGGGACGTCTCAGCGAAGGATGCAACGACTGTGCCCTTGGCCTTCACCGCCGGTAAACTCAACGCTCCTGCGGATGCGGTCCTCACCGTTGGCGGTGTTGCAGTGGACCTCTCCGCCATCACCGGTTACGCAGACGTCGACACGGTTGCCGTCTCATCCCAGAACGGCCGCAGCGCCGGAACCCTGGATTCCTGGTCGATGGCTGCGGACGGAACGCTTGTCGGCTCCTTCTCCAACGGATCCAAGCAGGCGCTGGGACGCATCGTGCTGGCAGGATTCACCAACCCGGGCGGACTCGAAAAGATTGGCGGCTCGTCGTATGTCGCCACGGCCAACTCCGGTGCGGCAGTGGTGGGCGGTCCCGGTGTGGGCGGCAACGGCGCCGTTGCCGCCGGCTCCCTGGAAATGTCCAATGTGGACCTTTCCCAGGAATTCACCAACCTGATTGTCGCCCAGCGCGGCTTCCAGGCCAACGCACGAATCATCACCACCTCCGATGAGGTCCTGCAGGAACTGACAAACCTCAAGCGCTAAGTGACAAGCCTCACCGGTCCATCTACATCAGGGGACCGGTGAGGCTTTTCTCTTCCTAACGAACAGCGCCGGGAAGCCGACTGTAGAAGTGATGGCTCTTGAAGCCAGCTCTACGACCGGGACGGGCTCATGATTGTTCTTACACGGCTGAACGATGCCCGGTTCGCCATTAATCCGGACCTCATAGAGCGGATCCATTCCACCCCGGACACCACTCTGGTGATGGTCGACGGCGCCAAATACATCGTCACCGAAAGCCTCGCCGAAGTCATCGAGCTGATTGCCGGCTACCGTGCCCGGGTGATTTCCATGGCCCGCGACATCCCGCCTGGCGACTTCCGCCCCGGGCAGCCCCTGGGCCTCGTTCCCTCCGCCACCGACACTGACCCCGGGCGCTCCGGCGAGAGCCGCCCGGCAGGCGTTACCGTGCCACTTCGTCCTAGGAAAATGTAATGGATCCCGCAACAATCATCGGGCTGGTTCTGGCCTTTGGGTCGCTTTACGCGATGATCACCCTTGAGGGCTCCCACGTCACGGCCATCCTTCTGCCGGCACCCATGATCCTCGTGTTTGGGGCGACGCTGGCAGTGGGCCTTGCGGGCGGGACGCTCAAGGACTTCATCCTGTCCATCAAGGCCCTGCCCCGCGCCTTCACGGGCAAGACACCCGACCCACGGGTCACCATCGCCTCCGTGGTCTCGCTGGCCGAAAAGGCCCGCAGTGAAGGGCTGCTGGCCCTGGAAAAGGACGCCGGGGAAGCGGAAAATCCTTTTCTGCGCACTGCCCTCCAGAACATTGCCGACGGCACCGACGGCGAGGAACTGCGGGTCCTGCTCGAAGACGAGATCGCCACAAAGACAGCCACCGACAAGGTGCCCGTCAAGTTCTACAACGCACTCGGCGGCTACGCCCCGACAATCGGCATCATCGGCACCGTGGTGTCGCTGACCCACGTGCTGGAAAACCTGGACACGCCGGCAACGCTGGGACCGATGATTGCCACGGCTTTTGTCGCCACCCTGTGGGGCCTGCTTTCGGCGAACTTCCTCTGGCTTCCGATCAGCACCCGGTTGAAGCGGCTGGCGGACCTGGAAGCCGATGAAATGGTCCTGCTCATGGAGGGAGTCCTCGCCCTGCAGGCCGGGAGCCAGCCTAGACTGCTCGGCGAGCGGCTGCGGGCCATGGTCCCCGCCCACGCCCTGGCCGACGCGAAAGAACCGAAAGAACCCAAGATCAAAGACACCAAAGAGGCGGCATGAGCGCCCCGCGGCGCCGTCGGCCCAAAGAGGATGAGGAAAACCACCCCGACGAACGCTGGATGGCTTCCTATATGGACATGGTGACGGTGCTCATGTGCATGTTCATCGTCCTGTTCGCCATGTCCACAGTGGACCAGAAAAAATTCGAACAGCTCCGGGAGTCCCTGGCCACCGGCTTCGGCGCGGTGGAATCCAACACGGTGGACACCGCCGTCGGGATCATCGCCACGCCGGAGCAGGTGGACGACAAGGAAATCCTTGAGCCGGACGCCGGCCTGCCCGGCGCCGGGGAGTCGGACCTCGAAATTCCGGACGCCACCGATCCCGCAGCGCTTGCCGCCGCCGAGGTCCAGGACCTGACCGAACTCCAGGAACGGATCAGGGCAGGTCTTCAGGAGAAGGGTCTGCAGGACACGGTGCGGTTCGAAATCGACGACCGCGGCCTGACCATCCGGCTGGTGAGCTCCGAAATGTTCTTCGCCCCTGATGCCGCCGATCTCACCGATCAGGCCGTCACAGTCCTGGAGACCATCGGCCCGATTGTTGCCCCCACCTCCTATCACGCCTCAGTGGAGGGACACACCGCACAGGTTCGCCAGATCACGGACGACGCACTGGACTGGGAGCTCTCCTCGTCCCGCGCCGTGAAGGTGCTGCGCTACCTGGTGGAGGAATCAGGCGTGGACTTCAGCCGCGTCAAGGCTGTCGGCTTCGGGGAATCCCGCCCGCTGACGCCGGGCACATCATCGGCTGAGCTGGCACAGAACCGCCGGGTGGACATTGTGGTGCTGTCGGGGCAGACCGAAGAGGTCCGGCAGCTGATTCCCGGAATCGTCTCCGGCGAGCCTGCGGCCGGACAGCCTGCGGCCCCCCAGCCCTCCGCCACTCAGCCCGCGACTCAGCCCGCCGTGCAGCCAGCCGGCGGGCAGCACTAGCCGGGCGGCACACCCGAAAGCCGGGGTGAACGGCTTACGCCTCCGGACCCGCTGCCGATAGTGGCACTTGTGACGGTCCATCATGAAACAACTGCCCTTGGCGTGCCCGCAGACGCCGCCTCCCCGGAGGCCTACGATTTCCGCCGTCCCACCACCCTGGCCCGGGAGCACGCCCGGGTACTGGAGATGGCCTTCGACACCTTTGCCCGCCAATGGGGCACCCAGCTGACCGCCAAGGTCCGGGTGCTGTCCCAGGTGACCAGCGAACGGGTGGAGATCCTCAGTTACGACGAATACGCCGCCGGGCTGCCGGCCGTCACCGGAATGGTCCTGTTCAACGTTCCCAACATCGGGGCCAAGGCCGTTATCCAGTTCCCCACCCCGGCCGCTCTGTCCTGGGTGGGACACATGCTTGGAGCCACCGGGGCCATTGCGGCGCCGGAACGGAAGTTCACGCAAATCGAACAGGCGCTCCTGGGACGCATCATGGATGATGCCCTGGACGGTCTGCACTATTCCCTGGGAACGCTGCTGCGCTCGCCAATGACCCCGGCGTCCATCCAGTACAACTCCCAGTTTGCCCAGGCAGCGGCGTCGGCCGACCCCATGATCGTGGCGACCTTCGAAATGGTGGTGGGTGACAACGTGGCCCCGGCCACTGTTGCCATTCCGGCCGGTGCACTGCTGCCCCAGCTCGACCCCGTGGGAAGCACCGGATCCTCCGCGCCGCCGGCGGAACTGATCCGCGGGCAACTCGCCCACGTCCCGGTGGAGGTCCTGCTGCAGCTGGATTCCATCCCGGTGAAACCGGCAATGGTCCTGAATCTTGCCGTCGGCGATGTCCTGAACCTGGGCCATCCCCGCCACCGCCCGCTGAACGTCACGGTTGGAGGCCACCGGTTGGCCCAGGCCGCGGCAGGTTCCAGCGGTTCACGCCTGGCCGGCGTCATCGTCAGTACCGAGGAGAGTAAAAAATGAGCATCCCCACATCCCTGCACACCGACGCCGCATCGGCGCTTGTCCGTCTGCTGCCCACCTCCATCGTGTTGGAGCCGCTGCCGTTTCCCGGCAGCGGCATGCCGCTCGAGGAAGTGGCCCAGGCCGTCACAGCGTCCTTCGTCGGGTCCGAATCAGCGGATCTGGCGCTGGTGCTCGACAGCAGCACGCCGCTTGCCGACATCGCCGGTTCCCCGTCCCCGTTCCTGTCGGAAGCGGACATCCTGCGCCCGGCGCTGGAGGCCGCGGGCTCGACACTCGGCGTCGGCGTCCTGGGCGACACCCACATTGATGACGCTTCAGCGCTCTTCAGCCACCCGTCCACGGTGGTCTTTGAACTGCACGGGCACGAGGGCCGCGCCGGATGGTTTGCCATCCGCCTGCGCGACACCCCCCACGGAACCGCCAATGACGCAGCCATGGCCGGCAAGCTCAGCCGCATCAACAACGTCGAAATGGCGTTGACCGTGGCCATTGGCCACACCCGGATGGCCGTCCGTGACGTCCTGAACCTGGAACCGGGACGGGTGGTGGAACTTGACCGTTCCGCCGGAGCGCCCGCCGACATCCTCCTGAACGGGCGCCTGATCGCCAACGGCGAGGTGGTGGTCATCGACCAGGACTACGCCGTCCGCATCACCAAGATCCTCGACGTTGCCGAAGGCCTCAGCTAGGTGGAAACACTCGCCCTGATCCTCCGGGTCGTGGTGTCGCTCGGTGCGGTCCTGGCCCTGGTCTGGTGGTTCCAACGGCGGCTGACCCGCAGCGCGCGGGCCGCCGGCGCCGAGCCGCTGGTCCGCGTCGTGTCCCGGCAGGCCATCACCCCCAAGGCATCGGTGGTGGTGATGGAAACCGGCGGCCAGCGCTTCCTGCTCGGTGTCACCGAAGCTTCAGTGAACGTCCTGCACACCTCCGAGGCGGAGCTCCCGCCGCAGGCCAGCTTCGCGGCGCACCTTGAAGCGGCGGTCCATAACCCGGGCCAGCGCAGCACCGGCCCGCGGCGCCGCGCCGAGGGACCGGCCCACGCCCTGAACGGCCAGCCGGACGCCGGGAATCCGCTTCTGGCCGGCTCCGTCCTTTCGCCCGCCACCTGGCGGCAGACCGCCGCTGCCCTCCGCCGGGGCAGGAACGGGTGAAGGCCGCACTCCACCGTCCGCGGCTTGCCGGGTTCCTTGCCCTCGCCATCGTTGTGTTCGGCATTCTGCTGGCACTTTCGCTGGCCGCTGCGGCTCCGTCCCACGCCGTGACCTTCGACCCGCTGCCGCCCGCGGATCCCGCGGCCCCCACCGACCCTTCCGCGCCCGACGACGGCGAAGGCCTGAGCATCGACATTAACGGTGCCGACGGCGGACCATCCACCGCGGTGGTCACACTGATCGGGATCACCCTGCTGTCGGTGGCCCCGGCGCTGCTGCTGATGATGACCTCCTTCACGAAGATCTTCGTGGTGCTGGCCATGACCCGCAACGCCCTGTCGCTGCCGTCAATCCCCCCGAACCAGGTGTTGGCCGGACTGGCCCTGTTCCTGTCCCTGTTCATCATGGGGCCGGTCCTGGCGGAGATTAATACGCTGGCCGTGCAACCCTTCCTTAACGGGGAACTGACCTTTGACGGTGCATTGGACACCGGCTCCGGACCCCTGCAGCAGTTCATGCTGGCGCACACCCGGGAAGAAGACGTGGCGCTCATGACCCGGGCGGCGAACCGTGAAAACCCGGAGAGCCCGCAGGACGTTCCGCTGCTGACGCTGATTCCCGCCTTCATGATCTCCGAGCTGCGCGCAGCCTTCATCATCGGTTTCGTCATCTTCATTCCGTTCCTGGTCATTGACCTGGTGGTGTCCGCGGCCCTCATGTCCATGGGCATGATGATGCTCCCGCCGGTGATGATTTCGCTGCCGTTCAAGATCCTGCTCTTCATCCTGGTGGACGGCTGGGGACTGATCATCACCTCCCTCATCAACAGCTATCAGGGCGGTACCTGATGGATACCAATTCGGTCCTGGACATCGGGCTTCAGGGGCTCTGGGTGGCCGCGAAGCTGTCGGCGCCGGTGCTCATCACCGCGCTCGTCGTGGGTTTTGCTGTTTCCCTGGTCCAATCCATCACCCAAATCCAGGAAGTCACCCTCTCCTTCGTGCCCAAGGCCATCGCCGTCGGCATTGCCCTGCTGGTGTGCGGGCACTGGATGATCTCCGAGATGGTCTCCTTCACCAACGAAATGTTCGCCAGGATTCCGCACCTGCTGGGCGGCGGCTGATGGGCATCAGCGTCAACCAGGAGTGGCTGGAGGCGGTCATGCTGGCCGGCGCCCGCATGGTCGCGTTCCTGGTGGTGGCACCGCCCTTTTCCTACAACGCCATCCCCGCGCGGGTTAAGGCCATGCTGGGCATCGGACTCGCTCTGGCCGTCGCCCCGGTGGCCAGCGAGGGCTACACCTCGCTCGGCACGGCAGCGTACTTCACGGCACTGGTCCTGGAACTGGGAGTGGGATTCGTGCTGGGATTCCTGGTGCTGGTCATTTTCGCCGCCCTGCAGTCCGCGGGAAACCTGATAGACCTCTTTGGCGGGTTCAGCCTGGCCCAGGCCTTCGACCCGCAGTCCATGGTCAACGGCGCCCAGTTCACCCGCCTCTTCCAGCTGACCGCGCTGGCCCTGCTCTTCGCCTCGGACGGCTACCAGCTGATCATCGGCGGGCTGGTCCGCAGCTTCACGGCCCTGCCGCTCGGAGGAGGAATAGCCCTGGCCGATCCGGTGTCCGCCCTGGTCTCAGGGGTGTCCCAGATGTTCGTGGCAGCGGTGCAGATTGCCGGTCCGCTGCTGGTGGTCCTGTTCCTGGCGGACGCCGGGCTGGGGCTGCTGACCAGAGTGGCACCGGCACTAAATGCCTTTGCCCTGGGCTTCCCCCTGAAGATCCTGCTCACGCTGACGCTGGCCGGGGTGGTCTTCGTTGCCCTGCCGCGCCTTGTTGCCGCCATCACGCAGCAGGCGGTCAGGGCCCTGACGGGAGTGGGCTAGGTGGCGGAGGAAGGCACCGGAGAACGGACCGAGCAAGCCACTCCCAAGCGCATGAAGGAAGTGCGCTCCAAGGGCCAGCTGTCCCGCTCGGAGGACCTCACGGCATGGATTGGGGTGGGAGTCGCGGCCCTGATGATGCCGATGACCATCAACCGCGGCGCTCAGGCCGGGTCCGAAGGGCTGCTGGGAGTGGACGCGATCACCGCAAACCCCGATCCGCTGCTGGCGCTGACCCTGCTGGGGGAGGGGCTGGGGGCGCTCGGATTCATTCTGGGACCGCTGCTGGGTGTTGTTGCGGCCGCGGTCCTCCTGACCGCAGCCCTGCAGGGTGGCATCCACTTCAAGAAGTTCAAGGGCAAGTTCGAGCAGTTCAACCTGGTCAACGGAATGAAGCGCGTGTTCGGCACGCAGGCGCTGTGGCAGGGGGTAAAAGCCCTGTTGAAGACCGCGGTGGTGGGACTGGTCCTGTACATGGTGATCCAGGGTCTGATGCCGGTGCTCACGACAGCCGGCGGACTGCCGGTGTCCTCGGTCCTGGAAGCCGCTGCCGGGGGAACGGGATCGCTGCTGCAGGCTGCCGTTGCCGCCGGTCTGGTCCTGGCCGTTGCGGATATTTTCGTGGTCCAGAAGCGGAACCGGAAAAAGACCCGAATGACCCTCAAAGAGGTGAAGGATGAAAACAAGAACATGGAAGGCGACCCGCTGATCAAGTCCCAGCGCCGTTCGCGGCAGCTGGCCATGAGCAGAAACCGCATGATTGCCGCGGTTGCCGACGCCGACGTCGTTCTGGTTAATCCGACACACGTGGCCGTGGCCCTGAAATACGAGCCCGGAAAATCAGCACCGCGGGTGGTGGCCAAAGGAGCCGGAAACATCGCCACCCGAATCCGCGAGGAAGCTGAAACGCAGCAGGTCCCCATGGTCCGCGACATACCGCTGGCACGCGCACTGCATGCGGCCTGCGAACTGGGCCAGGAGATCCCGCCGGACCTCTACAACGCGGTCGCCCGGATCCTGGCCTTCGTCATGGCCCTGAAGAGCCGCGGCTCAACATCCGGCGTGCACACCATGGCGGCCCCGCAGACACCCCCCGCTACTTCCAGACCCATCCACCGTAAGGCGGCGACGTGAAGTCGAACCTCGTCAAAATGGCAGTACCCGTAGGCGTCATTGGCATCATCCTGCTGCTGGTCGTTCCGATCCCCGCCGGCCTGCTGGACATCCTGATCATCATCAACATCCTGCTGGCCCTGGTCATCCTGCTGACCACGATGTTCGTGCGCAAGCCGCTGGACTTCTCAGTGTTCCCCTCGCTCCTGCTCGTGGCCACACTGTTCCGGCTGGGCCTGAACGTTGCGTCCACGCGGCTGGTGCTGGGGGAGGGCTACGCCGGGCAGGTCATCGAAGCCTTCGGACACGTGGCCGTCAACGGTTCACTGATTATCGGTGCCGTGATCTTCCTGATCCTGGTTGTCATCCAGTTCGTGGTCGTGACCAAGGGTGCGGAGCGCGTTGCCGAAGTGGGCGCCCGCTTCACCCTGGACGCCATGCCGGGCAAGCAGATGGCCATCGACGCCGACCTGAATGCGGGCCTGATCACCGACACGCAGGCACGGGAGCGGCGGGCCGAGGTGTCCGCCGAGGCCGACTTCTACGGAGCCATGGACGGTGCCTCAAAGTTCGTCAAGGGCGACGCGATTGCCGGCCTGATCATCATCATCATCAACCTCATCGGCGGCATCGCCATCGGCATGCTCCAGCGCGGCATGGACATCGGCGAATCAGTGGGCACCTACAGCCTGCTGACCATCGGTGACGGCCTCGTGACCCAGATACCGGCGCTGCTGATGGCCGTTTCCACCGGCATGATCGTGACGCGCTCCAACGCCGAAGCGGACATGGGGTCCACCGCCTCGGCCCAGCTGAGCCAGTCCCGCAACGCGCTGATGATCGCCGGCGGCGCAGCCATCGTGATGGCGCTGATCCCTGGGATGCCGAAGATCCCGTTCATCATCATTGGTGCGCTGCTCATCTTTATCTCCCAGCGGATCAAGGTCAGCGAGGCCGCCGAGGAAGCCAGCAAGGAAACCGCCCTGGCCCAGCTCAATGAACCACCGGCGGAAACCACGGAGGACCTGATCGAACAGATGCGGGTCCACGCACTGGAAATCATGCTGGCTCCGGACCTGGTGGGCATTGTCACCGGCGGCTCGGACGACCTCCTGGCCCGGGTCCGCTCGCTGCGGCGGAAGATCGCCCTGGAACTGGGCATTGTGGTCCCTCCCGTGCGCACCCGGGACAGCGTGGATCTTCCCTCCGCCACCTATGTCATCCGCATTGCGGGCGTGGAGGCGGGACGCGGCGAAGCGCCCGCCGGCAAGGTCCTGGCCCTGGGGGACCACCTCGAGGGCCTGCCCGGAACCGCCACCGTGGAACCGGTCTTCGGCCTCGCCGGCAAGTGGGTGCCGAACGAAATGCGCCACGCGGCGGAGATGTCCGGCGCGACCGTGATCGACAGGGTTTCGGTGCTGGTGACGCACCTTTCCGCCGTCATCACCGCCAATGCCGCCCGGCTGCTGTCCCGCGAGGATGTGCGGATCCTGACTGAAGGGGTCAAGCAGGTGAACCCCTCCGCCGTGGACGAGCTCATTCCGGGCGTGATGTCGCTGGCCGAGGTGCAGCGGGTGCTGCAGGGGCTGCTGGCCGAACAGATCCCCATCAACGACCTTCCGCGCATCTACGAGTCCCTGCTGCTGCGGGCCAAGATCTCCCCGGATCCCGAGCAGCTGGTGGAAGTGGCCCGCCAGGCACTGGGCCCGGCCCTGACCGCCCAGTACATCGACCGGAACGTGCTGCGCGTCATCATGATCGACCCCGGCCTGGAGCAGACCATGCTGGAGGCCCTGCGTCCATCGGACCAGGGCACCCAAATCCTGCTGGACCCGGCGCGGATCGATGCAGTCATGGTGTCCCTGAAGGCGGCGGTTGCCGCAGCGGAAAACGCCGGGTACGCGGCGGTGCTCGTGTGCGCTCCGGCCCTGCGGCCGGCCATCCGCCGGATGGTGGCGCCGCAAACGGGCGGGCTGCCGGTCCTTTCGTATTCGGAGGTCACAGCGGCTAACGTCAGCATTGAGACAGTGGGGGTGGTCCGTGGAACCGAGACGATTTCAGCTTGAAGGTCCGTCGATTGAGGCGCTGAAGGCACAGGTGCTGGCCGAACACGGCCCGCGTGCACGGATTATCGCCGCCGAAAAGGTGACCGTCGGAGGCATCGGCGGGTTCCTCGCCCGCCACCACTATGAGGTGACGGTACAGCTCCCGCCCCGCGGCCGCCGCCGCGCACCGGGGGAGCCCGACGCGCATAAGGATGCCGGAATCGCAGCATTGCTGGACCGGGCCGAGCAGGCCGAAGCGCGCCTTCAGGATCCCGCCGCCGAACGGTCAGCCGCCGTGTCCACGGCATCGCCCGCCTTTGCGGAGCTCATGGACACGCTGACGTTCAGCACTGAAACCGCCCTGTCTCTTATACAC
>ERZ504995.60-NODE-60-length-13178-cov-3.599939_pt1 | contig 13178 bp, 14 predicted proteins | sample MGYA00514197_ERZ504995 | MGnify/ENA primary metagenome ERZ504995 (study PRJEB26094, sample SAMEA4028455) | Ovis aries | biome: host associated; feature: stool; material: fecal | place: Italy | collected 2012 | study: EMG produced TPA metagenomics assembly of the...
GCCCGCTTTCAGGCCGTGCTCACCGGCCGAAGCGCTCGCGGACCAACCCGATCAGCTGCTTGAGCTCGCTGACCCGCAGCAGCCGCAGCATGCCCAAGTAGACGGCGAGCATCAGCACACCGCCCACGGCCAGCACCACCACGGAGTTGAGCCTGGACTGCCAGAAATAGCCGCCCACCTCGTTGGCGCCGAACACCCCGCACAGGGCTGCGCCGGAAGCGGCGGCGGCAAGCCCGGCGAGGGCAAGCCGGACATACACGTCGAAAACGTGCCCGGCACCGTAGGGCCCGATGGCCCGGGTGAGGAAGAGATGGCTCACGACGACGGCGATCACGTTGCCCAGGGAGTAGGCAGCCGCGAGCGTGGGCACAATAAAGCGCGGGTCCAGCATGCCGGCGGTCAGGGCAAGGGCCACCCCCACGGCGGAGAGGATCAGCTGGATTTTCAGCGGCGTCCGAACATCCTCGGCGGCATAAAAGACCCGGGTGAGGAAGAAGTTGATGCTCAGGAACGGGGTACCGACGGCGAGGATGGCGATGATGGTGCCGTTGAGCGTGGCCACCTCGGGGGATTCGCTGAAGAGCATGCCGAGCGGGCCGGCCAACGCCAGCAGGGCGGCCGCGCCGAAGACAGTGGCCACGCCGGTGAACCGCAGCCCCCGGGAGAGTACCGCCCGCACTGCGGCAAGATCGCCGTTCGCGGAGGCGGCGGAGAGCTGGTTGAACATGATGGTGGCCAGGGACAGGGCTATGACGGCGTGCGGAAGCTGGTACATCAGGACGCCGGTATCCAGGTTGCTGGAGCCGGCAATCTGAACCGGCGGATCCTGCGCCAAAAGACCTTTCCGTGCGTCGGAGGCGATGGTGGCAATGCGCAGGTTTACGAAGTACAGCCCGTTGCCCACCAGCATCGTGATGATGGTGACGGACGCCAGTCTGCCGGTCCGTCCCAGCCCGGTCCCACGCAGGCCGAACCTGGGTTTCAGGCCCAGCTTGAGCCGTTGAAGGGGAATAAGCAGGACCAGGGCCTGCACGGCCACACCGAGTGTCATGCCCCCTGCTACCAGGAGGGTCTGCGCCGAGGTCCAGGTCTCGGGGGTGTGCTCCTGCGTGCCTTCGCCGCCCATCACCACCAGGAAGACCGTCAGAAACGCGATGGACACCACGTTGTTCACCACGGGAGCCCACATATAGGGGCCAAAAGAGCCGTTGGCATTCAGGATCTGGCCCACCACGGCATACATCCCGTAGAAGAAGATCTGCGGCAGGCACCAGTAGGCAAACAGCGTGGCCAGCTGCAGGCGTTCATCGGTGAAACCGGTGGTCAGATCCACGATGAGCGGGGCCGCGAGGGTCGCCAGGACCGTGAGGACCAGCAGTACGGCGGCGGCGAGGGTCAGCAGCCTGCTGACGTAGTCCGCTCCGCGGTCCGGCTGCCTGCTCGCGCGGATGATCTGCGGAACCAGGACGGCGTTAAAGACGCCGCCGGCAACCATCAGGTAAATGAAGTTGGGCAGGCTGTTCGCCGAGTTGAACGGATCCGAGACCCCGCCGGCCGTACCGATGGCGGCGGCAAGCAGCGCCGTCCGGATGAGGCCGAGGATCCGGGAGGCCACGGTGCCGGCCGCCATGACGGCGCCGGCGCGGACGGTAGACCCCGCCTCTGCAGGACCGTCAACGGCCGCGGGCGCCGCGTTCGGCTGCGGACCGGAGGGTGTACTCATATCGGCCATCGTTTCACGGCACCGGGAGGGACTCGCCTCCCGGCACGGGCGCGCAGCTACCGGACCGGGTCCTCGCCAGCCCAGGCCTTCGCATAGAAGCGTGGCGACAGGGAATCCAGCAGCAGGGAGTATGCCTCGGGTTCCAGCGCCTGCGCCGAGCTTTCCGGGACCGCCGGGGCGAAGGCGGAGACGCCAAGCCCGGCGGAGTTATCCCGCAGGGTCAGGCCGGCGGCTTCGAGCAGGGTCGGGTACATGTTCAGCTGGTCAATGTCGGAGCGCAGCGGCTGGCTTCCGCCGGGAACCCAGACGCGGTTGAAGATGGTGCGGTTGGGGTGGTGGTCCAGCTGTTCGTGGAACGCGTCGCCGGCACTCATGTGCTTAAGGTGATCGCCCATGATCACCACCGCTGTGTCCTCGAGGTATCCCTGGGCTTCCATGTACTCCACAAAGCCGGCCACCTGCGTGAGGGAGCAGGCGAACACGGACGTGACCGCGCTATCCGTGTCCACATCGCAGTAATCGTAAATGTGGACCGGCTCGTGGGTGTCCAGGGTCAGCACGGAGAGGTTGAATGGCTGCCCGGTGCGTTCTGCCTCGGCGTGCAGCTCGTCCATCTGCTCCTTGGCGTGGGCGAGCAGGCGCTCGTCGCTCAGGCCCCAGTCCTTGCGGAAGTTCTCCTCGGGTTCCCCGGTGGCGCGCCATTCGTTGAGGCCCTTGACCTCGGAGTAGCCGTGGCTGCCCAGGAAGGTGTCCTTCGCGGCGAACGAGGAGTTGGCGCCGCCCAGGAAGACGCTGGTGTAGCCGTGGTCCTCCAGGACGTCGCCCAGGCAGGTGGAGCCGCCCAGATAGGTGTCGACGTCTTCGCCGAGTTCGTTGGTGGCACTGCCGCCGCCCAGGCCCGAGCCCTTCAGGGGAATGCCGCACTGGGTGGAAACCAGGCCGGCCATGGTCCAGCCGCCGCCGTTGTACTGCTGCAGGTTTTCCACGCTCTGCCAGCCTTCTTCGGCCGGGGTGGCTTCCTTGAGGGGAGCGAAGGCGTCCTTTTCGAAGAGCTGGTCATCGGCGAGGGTGGCTTCGCCGGATTCAAGGTAAATGGTCACCAGGTTGCGCTTGTTCTCCGCGCCGGTGACGTTCGGCTCCGCGTAGTAATCCCCGATGTCATAAGGGGAATTCGCGGCCTTGATGTAGTCGCCAACGCCCACAGTGGTGGCGAAGGCCGTGGTGCCGCCGATGACCACCGCGCCCACCAGGACGGTGGAGACGCTGCGCATGACCCAGCGGGAGCGCGGGGAGGTCAGGTGCTGGCCCCGGGCGCGGTGCTTGCGGCGCCGGGAACGCTGCCAATAGGCGATGGCCAGGGTGATGAGCACGGGCAGGACGCCGACGCCGAGGATGCCCATCCAGACGATGGATCCGCCTCCGCCGTCGGTTTCCACCGACACGAGGTTCAGGAGCATCTGCCCCACCGTGATCTCGCCCCAGAACATCCGGATGCCGATGGCGGCAATGAGCAGGGTGAGGCCCAGCCAGATGAGGAGGTAGACAAGAAGATGCCCTACCACGGCGCCGCTCCGTCGGGCCACGTGAAGATTACGGCCGGACATGGCTACACCTCTCGTTCTGGACGCACGTTTCTCCGGGCACCCTTGACATTCACCCGTTCTCGGGTCATAGAAGACTAATACCGTTAGGGTACCCGTTCAACATGATGGTGCGTTTAGTAACCAGTTGCACACCCGTTGCAGCGGGCTCACCAGCCGCCGCGCGTGGGGGTATGGCCCTTCCTCGCGTTCTCCGGCATGGCCATTTCCGCCCGCAGGCCAAGCAGCCGGATGGGCCGGCCCGGTTGGATGGCCCGGGCGAGCTCCAGCGCCCGGTCCAGGACTTCGCCCGGGTCGCGGGTTTCCGGGATCTTCCTGGCGTGGGTCTTGGTGGTGAACGGTGCGTAGCGGACCTTCAGGGTCAGCCCGATCACCGGCCGCCCTTCGGCTTCCACGTCTTTCAGGACGTTCGCGGCCAGTTCCCGTACTGCGTCCTCCACCTGCTCCGCCTCGGCGAGGTCCTGCTGGAAGGTGGTTTCCCGGCTGTGTCCGCGGGCCACCCACGGGGTATCGTCAACGGTACCGGCGCCGTCGCCGCGGCCCAGCTCCGCGTACCAGGGGCCCATCTTCGGCCCGAACTCGGGCACCAGCGACTGCGGATCCGCGGCGGCCAGCTCCGCCACGGTGGTGATGCCCAGCTTCGCGAGCCGGGCGGAGATTTTGTTGCCAACGCCCCACAGCTCCTTGGTGGGCCGGGCTCCCATGACCTCCAGCCAGTTCTCCTTGGTGAGGCGGAAAACCCCGGCGGGCTTGCCCAGGTCGGTGGCGTTTTTTGCCCGCACCAGGGTGTCGCCGATGCCCACGCTGCAGTGCAGTTGCGTCTGCTCCAGGACTGCGGACTGCAACTGGCGGGCGTAGGCCTCGGGATCGTCCGTGGACGTGCCGACGAAGGCTTCGTCCCAGCCCAGGACCTGCACGACGGCGCCGGGCCGGGCGCGCAGCGTGGCCATCACCGTCTCCGAGGCGGCGAGGTAGGCGTCGGCGTCGACCGGAAGGATCACGGCGTCGGGCACCTTCCGGGCCGCAATCCGCAGCGGCATCCCGGAGCCAACGCCGAAGGCCCGGGCTTCGTAGGAAGCTGTGGAGACCACCGCCCGTTCCGTGGGGTCACCGCGGCCGCCCACGATCACCGGCTTGCCGGCAAGTTCCGGGCGCCTCAGCACCTCGACGGCGGCAATGAACTGGTCGAGGTCAACATGCAGCACCCAGGGGATAGCGTCCACGCGACCAGTGTGCCGCAGGCACCGCTGCGGGACCAGCAAAAATTTCCCGACAGAGCCGCGAACAGTGCAGTCCTCAGCCGTTGCCTGCGGCCAGGCGCGCTACCTGCCGGAGGATGCGCGCGGCACGCACGGCATCATTGGGGGCGGTGACCACCTGCAGCAGGACCGGATACCGGGCCGTGCGGCTCAGCGCGGCAAACGCGGCGGCTGCGGCGGGATCGGCGTCGAGCGCGGTCTGCAGATCCGTGGGGACGTCGAGCTCGGCAGCTCCGGGATAGGCGCTGTCCCAGCGGCCGTCCGCCTTGGCACGGGAGATTTCGGCGTAACCGCGTTCCCGCATCCGGCCCGCAGCAATAAGGCCTGCGGTCAGTTCGATGTTCCGCTTCGACCACAGCGACCGCGCCCGGCGGGGCGTGAAGTGCTGCCGGTAGGTCCCCTGGTCTCCGCTGTTCCTCCGCCCGTCAATCCAGCCGCTGCACAGGGCCTCCTCCAAGGCCTGGGCGTAGCTCAGCGACGTGGGCGAATGAATGCCCTTCTTTGCCAGGACCAGGCGGACGCCGTTGCTGCAGGATTCGTTTTCCTCCAGCCACTCCCGCCAGGCGGCGGCGTCAGCCACCGTCAGTTCTGGAACGGCAGGAGATGAGATTGCGGGCATGCTTCGAGTCTGGCGCATAACCAGGACAACTACGGTCCGCTATCCGGAGCGGACCGGCGCAGACCGCCGGCCCGCACCGTTTACACCGCCAGCGCTGCGTGCGGGTAAACGGCCTGACGGCGCTGGAACTGCAGCACGTCCTTGTTCCGGATGACGCCGTCGCTGATCTCGATCGCCTGCCGGATGGTGTCGTTTTCCGCCCAGGCCGCGGGTCCGCCGATGACGGTTTCCAGGAACGGCAGCAGGGCCTCGCTGATTTCCCAACTGGCGGAGTTCCACAGGTAGGACGGACTGTGGTCCACGGCGTAGTAGTTGATGTGCTCACCCACCTCGAACATGGGGTCCGCGAAGGTAGTGGTTTTCGCCCACTCGAAGCCCATGCCCTCGTCGCAGGACACATCCACAATCAGGCTCCCGGGCCGGAAGGCGGCCAGGTCCTCGGTGCGCAGATAGGTCAGCGGGGCATTGGGATCCTGGAGCGTGCAGTTCACCACAATGTCGCTCTGGGCCAGGAACGGGGCAAGCGGCACCCGGCCGCGTTCGGTGATGACTTCGCTGAGGAACGGCGCAGAGTCATTGTGGTCGAACTGGGCTATCCGCACCGAGTGGATAGGGGAGCCCACTGCCGCGACGCCGCGGTTGGTCAGTACCTGGACCTCGTGGATGCCGTGCGCGTTCAGTGCGGTCACGGCCCCGCGGGCGGTGGCACCGAAACCTATAACGACGGCGCTGAGCCGGCGGCCGTAATCGCCCGTGACGCCGGTCAGGGCGAGGGAATGCAGCACGGAGCTGTAACCGGCCAGCTCGTTGTTCTTGTGGAACACGTGCAGGCCGAAGCCGCCGTCGCCGGCCCAGTGGTTCATGGCCTCGAAGGCAATCAGCGTGAGTTTCTTATCGATCGCGAGCTGGGTGATGGCCCGGTCCTGCACGCAGTGCGGCCAGCCCCAGAGGGTCTGCCCGTCCCGCAGCTCGGCAAGGTCCTCCGGCTGCGGCTTGGCCAGCAGGACGACGTCGGCCTCCGCCACTACCTGAGCCCGGGGAAGGATTGCGCCCACCAGCGGTTTCAGCACGGCGTCGGACACACCGAAACTCTCGCCGTACCCCGTTTCGAGGATCAGCTGCTGCCGCACCTCCGGCGCGATGCGTTCCAGATGCAGCGGGTGGAGGGGCAGCCGGCGTTCGGCGGGCTTGCGGGTGCTGGCCAGGACACCGAGAGTGAGATGGTCCTCGGGGCCGGTCACTTCTTTTGGTTGCTTGCTGGCTTTGAGCCGGTGGCCTTGTCCATGGAACCGGACGGAGCTGCTGCGGCCTTCTTCTCGGCGCGTTTTTCCTTGATGGATTTGCCGGACTTCTTGGATGCTGCTTGGCGCGGGGACTTGTCTGACATGTTCGCTCCTGTAGCGGAACCGGAGGGGTTCCTGACTCTGAACCATACAGGTCCGGTTCGTCTCCGGGTTACGCATGTTTTTGCGGAATACCCGGGCCTGGGTATACCGGCCATGACCGCCGTGCATGAGGCAGAAGCCACCGCGATCTACTTCAGCGATAAGGCCCCGGTGGGTGAGACCTTGTACCGGCCCACGGTGCCGGACCCGCCCTGCTCCGCGAGCGATTTGGACCGGACCTTCACCTCGAAGGATCCGTCCGGCTCCTCAAACACGTCGTACACCAGGTCCGGGCTGTTCTGCAGGGAATCGGCGACGATCTGCTGTGCGGTGTCGGCGGTCAACGGGGCCCGGGTTCCCGGGAGGGCCGGTGCGGACACGGCAGGCGGTTCCGCGGTCGCCTCCGGGACTGACACTTCGCCCGCAGGCGGTGAGGGCTGCCGGGTGACCGGGGCGGGTGCCGCTGACTTTGCAGCCGTCGCGGAAGGTGTCCGGGACGGTGCGGGATCCGCCGCCTCCGGGCTGACGCTGCAGCCGGAGACAGCCGCCGCCGAGAGGACTAAAGCGGACAGCATTAAAACGGTGGTCCTGGTTGAACTGTTTTCCATACGCAAAGCGATTTCCCCCTGAACAACTGTTAGGCAACCTATCTGCGGGAGCCTAGGCGATGGCGGACCGCCGCTCAAACCCTGGAAGAGGCCGCTGTGGTTCCGGACGTTGGCGGATGACCATTTCGTTCGTGTGGCTTTGCCGTCAACGCCGGTGCAGGAAACGCGCGGGCCGCAATCAGTGAATAGGCCAGCAGGAAGGCGAGCGAAAACGGGAGGGCCGCCAGCGGCATATCGGTGGCGTTGGGGTCTGACAGCCCCACCGATCCCAGGGCAAAAACACCGACATTGTTGATGACATGCAGGGCGATGGCCGCTTCGAGGCCGCCGGTGCGCCAGGCCAGCCAGCCCGTGGCAACAGCGAAGGCGGCAACATCAATCTGCCCCACCAGCCCGTACCCGTGGCCGAGGACAAACAACGGAACCGGCAGCAGGATTGCAAAGGCCGGATGCCGCAGCCAGGAACCTATGCCCTGCATCAGCAGGCCGCGAAAGGCGTATTCCTCTGCGGTGGCCTGCAGCGGCACAACGGCCAGGACCACCAGCAGCAAAAGCCACACGTTGCCGGAGCTTCCGTCCCCGCGGCCCTCACCGGCCTGCACCCAAGCCTCCGGCAGCAGCAGGCTCAGGCCGTTCCACACCACAAACAGCACTGCGGCCAACCCGAGCAGGCGGGGAAAGACGCGCCAGCGCAGCCGGCCGGTGACGGATGAGAGTGTGCCGGCCGGACGCCTGCCTCCCCAGCGGACGCCCAGTGCTGCCGCCGGCCACAGAAGGCAGATTGTGGCAAGCATAAAGAGCAACTGGGCGGGATCGGTGAGGTCCGCGTCCACGGAGACCGCCCGGTCCACGGCGGTGCCAATGGAAGGCACGAAGATGCCCGCCACCACCAGCGCAACCACTGTCAGCAGCATCAGGACTGCGAACACAGCTACGGCAACCAGAAGGGTGGTTAGCGGGTGCCACCACCTGTTGCCGGGGCGGGCGAGGGCCGCCCGGTGATACGGGTAGGGCTCGGCTGGGAGCTGGGGCAGGTCAGGGACCGGCGGGTCCCGGTGCGGGTCGGTGAATGTCATGAAACCAGCCTGACCGCAGCATGCCGGCTCCCGCTTCGGCCAACCGGTCCTAACCGCCTGCCGGATGGAGGAGATAACCTCATGCTTTCGGCCAATTGCGGGCCCGGCACACAGCTCACTAGGATCGGTGGAATGCCGCCTCTGAGACAACGCCACAGCGCCTGGAGAGTGGCCGGTATTACTGCCGGGACCGGGGTGGCCGGGCTGCTGCTTTTCCTGGTGGTCCAAGGCGCCATGATGCCGCCCGAAGGCGAAGAGGTCACGGGCAGGTTCGCCGCCCTGATGTTCCTGGACTTCCTCCTGGGCCTTGCTGCGCTTGGGCTGCTGCCCCTTGCCCTGCGCCGGGCACCGGTGGGTGCCGGGCTGGCCATCATCGCCGTGAGCGGGCTCTCCAGCCTGGCTTTCCCGGCGGCCTGCCTGTGCATTATCCGCATTGCCGCGCTGCGGCGTCCCAGGTACGTGGCCGCGACCGCGGCAGTCTTTACCGCGGGGATGGCCGCCGGCACAGCCGTCAACCCCGGTGATCCGATCGACGGCGAGATCTGGTGGGTGCTCGTGGCCGCAGTGGTCCCGCTGGTGGTCCTGGTGCTTGTCGGCCTGAACCGCGGCGCGCGGCAGCAGTTGATCGTCTCCCTTCACCACGAAGCGGATAGTGCACGCCGGGAACAGGACGCCCGCGCGGACCAGGCGCGGCTGGCCGAACGCACCCGGATCGCCCGGGAAATGCACGACACCCTGGCCCACCGGCTCAGCCTGATCAGCATGCATGCCGGAGCCTTGGAATACCGGACGGATCTGGACGCCGAGACCATCCGTTCCACGGCCGGGATGCTGCGGGAGACGGCCCATAAGGCAGCAACGGAACTGCGCACCGTGCTGACGGTCCTGCGGGAGGACGAGGCGGAGGCTGCGCCCCAGCCGAACATCGCGTCCATTCCGGCATTGGTGGATTCCGCGCGTGCGGCCGGCACCGAGATCACCCTGAGTATTGAGCCGGCCCTGCTGGCCACCGGGGAGGATGCTCCCGCGGACGCCACCTCCCGCCACCTGTACCGTGTGGCGCAGGAAGGCATTACCAACGCCCAGAAACACGCCCCGGGCCATCCGGTGACGGTGTCCCTGACCGGTGCCCCCGGACAGGGGATTACCGTGAAAGTGAGCAATCCGATTTCCGGCTCTCCGCGCCGCTCGCCGGATGGGCTGGGCCTGATCGGGCTGGCCGAACGGGCCCGGCTGTCCGGCGGGTCCTTTGAATCGGGGGCCCGCCAGGGCGTTTACATGACCAAAGTGGAGGTGCCGTGGTGAAGGCGGACAAAGTGCGGGTAATGGTGGTGGATGATGAGCCCCTGATCCGGGCGGGGCTGCGGCTCATCCTCGACGGGGCGCCGGACCTTTCCATTGTCGGTGAAGCGGGCGACGGCGAAACCGCCGTCCGGCTCGCCGCCGAGCTGGAGCCCGACGTCGTACTGATGGACATCCGCATGCCTCGCCTGAGCGGCATCGGGGCCACTGAACGCATGACCGTGCTGCCCGTCCCGCCCAAGGTGATTGTCCTGACCTCATTCGAGACGGATGATTTCATTCTGTCCGCGCTGCGGGCCGGGGCCAGCGGTTTCCTGCTGAAGGACACCGCGCCGGCCGACATAGTCTCAGCGGTCCGCGCCGCGGCGGAGGACAAGCTGCGCTTCTCCCCGGGAATCCTTAAACGTATTGTCGCGGCCGCAGCCACGGTCCGGCCGGCGCCCGCGGTACAGCCCAATCCGCTGCTGGAGCTCAGTGAGCGGGAGCGTGCCGTGGCCCGTGCCGTTGCCCGCGGCCTGACCAACACCGAAATAGGCGCCGAACTCTTCGTCAGCGTAGCTACGGTGAAAACCCATATTGCCAGTGCCTTCACCAAACTCGACGTCACCAACCGTGTCCAGTTGGCCGTGACCGTCCTCCAGGCCGACGCACCGGCCGGGTAGCTTCGGAACCGTTGCCGCTGTGCTTCTCTCTGAAGGGGACCCTAAAGGGGGCGCGCCGCGGACTGATCTGCGGGGGCGGCTGCAGCTGGGGGCACGTTACCCGCCGCCGGACGCACCGGCGCAGGGGCGTCCACCACCGCGCCGGTCACCGGGTCCAGCACCGGCTCGTCAGTTTTGTTCTCTTCCTTCAGCTGCTTCACCTCCGATTTGAAGATCCGCAGGGACTGACCGACGCTCCGCGCGAGGCCGGGCAGCTTCGGCGCGCCGAACAGCACAATCGCCAACACGACAACAACAACTATTTGCCAGCCTTCAAGCCTCATAACAGTGAACCTTCCATAGGGGTGGGGATGGATAATTCGGGGGAGGGCACGCCATGCAGAGCCCGGACCAAAGCCCGGTCACGGTCCTGCAGGCACTGGCTCCCGACGGCGGAATCCGGACAGTTCAGCTCAAAGCCGTGATAGGCGCCGGGATACACATGCAGCTCGGCCGGCACTCCGGCCTGCAGCAGCCGCGAAGCATAGGACATGTCCTCATCACGGAACAGATCCAACTCGCCGGCCTGGATCAGGGTGGGCGGCAGGCCGGAGAGGTCCCGGGCGCGTGCGGGCGCAGCATACGGGGAATCGGCGGTTGCGCCGCCCAGATAGCAGGTCCAGGCGAACTCGCTGTGGGCCCGGTTCCAAGTGGGAATGGCCTCGAACTCCCGGGCAGACGCGGAGGTGTGCGAGGGATCGAGCATCGGGTACATCAGGTAAACGAAGGCAAGCGGCGGTCCGCCGGCGTCGCGGTGGTGCAGGGCCAGGGCAGCAGCCAGGCCGCCGCCGGCGCTGGATCCGGCCACGGCCACCCGGGCCGGATCCACGGACAGAGCCTTCGCCGAGGCAAACAGCCAGTTCAGGCCGGCAACCACGTCATTCAGCGGTGCCGGAAAGGGATGCTCGGGTGCCAGCCGGTATTCCACGGCTACCACTGTGGCCGCGGTCCGGGCGCACAGGGCGGCGCAGTACGGGGTATCCAGTGCGATGTTCCCGGCAATCATGCCGCCGCCGTGGATCCAGTAAATGGCCGGATGCGGTCCCGGGCCCGGGGGTGTGAACACCCGCAGGGCCAGTCCGTCCGCGGCATGGTCGCTAACAGTGATCCCCGGCATGGCCGGGGCACCGGCGGGAGCCTCCGCATTCTGCCGGAACGCGAGCAGCTCCGCCAGGGACGTCGGTGGCGGGAAGGAGAAGGAATACTCCAGCCCGGGCCGGAGTTCCGGGTCCACCCTCGCCAGGAAGGACGCCATCAGGCCAGCGCGTCCGCGAACCAGCCGGTGATGGTGGCCGGATGGGTGATGGCGGTCCCGACGACGACGGCGAACGCGCCTGCGTCCAGTGCGGCCCGTCCCTGGGCGGGGCTGTGGATCCGGCCTTCGGCGATCACCGGCCGTCCGCCCAGGTCCACTGCGGCCAGCTCGTGCAGCAGCTCCAGATCGGGTCCGTCAGTCTTTGACCGCTCCCCGGTGTAACCGGCCAGTGTGGTGCCGATGATGTCCGCGCCGGCCTCGGCGGCAGCCACGGCGTCGGCGGCCGAACCGCAGTCGGCCATCACCAGCGCCGGTGACTGCCGGTGCACGCCGTCGATGGTTTCGGCGAGCGACAGGCCGTCCGGCCGGGGACGGCGTGTACCGTCCAGGGCCACGATGTGTGCCCCGGCGTTCGCGCAGGCCAGCGCGTGGTGCAGCGTAGGGGTGATGAAGACGCCGTCGTGTCCGTCTTTCCAGAGCCCGATCACCGGTACCTCCACGGCCGAACGCACGGCCAGAATGTCGCCGATGCCCTGCACCCGGACGAGGAGCACCGGCGGGAGCGGTACCTCGGCGAAGTGGTGCTGAATGACCTGGATCCGGACAACGCCTCCGTGGGTTTTCGCATCATGCTCGCCCCGGCCGGGGTGCTGGGACTGGGGTATGGCACGGAGGCGACCCGCGCCGTCGTCGCGCACGCCTTCGATGACCTGGGCCTGCACCGCGTGGCGCTGGAGGTTTTTGCGTTTAATCCCCGGGCCCAGCGCGCGTATGAGAAGGCCGGCTTCGCCGTGGAGGGCCGGCAGCGCGATGCCCTGCGGTGGGACGGCGCCTGGGTGGACGCGGTGAGCATGGGAATGCTCTCCGGCGACCCGCGGCCTTGACTCACAGTCGAGGGCACCCGTCTCAGTCCAGAATGCCGGCGAGTCAGGCGATCCGGCGGCGGATCTGCACGGCTGCCAGCAGCGTGAACAGCACGGTCATGACGGCCAGGATGAACAACACGTAGGTGTTGCTCACTGCCCAATCCCCCACCGTGGCAGTGATGCCGAAGAGGCCCTCCAGGTCCGTAATGGCTTCCTGGTTTCCGCCCGTCATGGCTTCCAGGGACTGCTCCGTCATTTCCTGCCGGATCGGTATGGAGGCCTGCATAAAGGGCAGGGCGTTGATGACCTTCGCCACCCCGTCCGGAAGCGCGCCCACCGGAATATAGGAGCCGGCGAGGAAGCCCAGGATGGTACCCACGATGGTGGACAGCGCGGAGTAGGCACCGGTGGTGCGGACAAAGGAGACCGCGAAGGCACTCAGCGCGGCAAATGCGAGGCAGCTGACGGCGAGGTAACCGTAGACAGTGGCGATCTGCCCGGCCTCGAAGCTGACGCCGTCCACCAGGTAGAGGTAGGCCAGGCTGATGATCAGGACCACCGTGGTCATGATCAGGGCAACGACGCCGGCCGAAAGCAGGTAGCCCAGGATCAGGGCCTCGCGGCGGATCGGTGAGACCAGGAAGTCGCGGAACCGGCCCGACGCCGAGTCCTCCACGAACACGCTCATGGCACCCAGACCGGTGGTGATGGCGGTGATTCCCACGATCCCGGCGAACATCCAGGTGTCCACGAAACCCTTGACGTCATCCCGCGTTGCTCCCG
>ERZ504995.62-NODE-62-length-13018-cov-4.334876_pt1 | contig 13018 bp, 11 predicted proteins | sample MGYA00514197_ERZ504995 | MGnify/ENA primary metagenome ERZ504995 (study PRJEB26094, sample SAMEA4028455) | Ovis aries | biome: host associated; feature: stool; material: fecal | place: Italy | collected 2012 | study: EMG produced TPA metagenomics assembly of the...
CGTGCGCGACCGAGCCCCGAACAGGTCCCGGCCCCTGCCTCCGGAACGGTTCCCCGGGCTATCCTGACAGCCCGGCCGTCGATGACGCCGCCGGCAGAAACAGCACCTCTATTCCGCAAGTGAAAAGGAGCAGTGCCATGTCCCTCATCGAAGATGTGATCAGTGAACGGCCCGACGGCGCCGGAACGGATCTGTTGGCCGTGTCCACCTGCGTTATCGCATGTTTTGACTGCGTGCAGGTCTGCAACGCCTGCGCCGATGCGTGCCTGAGCGAAGACATGCTCGGCGACATGGTCGAATGCATCCGCAAAGACCTGAACTGCGCGGACATCTGTGCAGCCACCGGCGCCACCGTGGCACGCACCGGGACCCGGTACGGCGGATATGACGGAAGCACGGCGGCCCTGCTGCGCGCCTGCGCCGCTGCATGCCACCGGTGCGCTGAAGAGTGCGAGCAGCATGCCGCCGCGCACGGGCACTGCCGGATCTGTGCAGAGACCTGCCGCCGCTGCGCCGCCATGTGCGAGGAACTGCTGGTGGTCCTGGAACGCGGCTGAACCGGTTCGGGACCGCCCGACAACGACGACGGCGGGACGGCTACGTCCCGGTGGCCAGAACCATGCCGCGCAGGTAGGCCGCCTGGCCCGCATGCTCCAGCCCGTCAGCCAAAATGCTGATGAGCCGCACGCCCAGGGTGACGGGCGGATCCCAAGCCGTGTCCACCACCTGATCCAAATCGCTGCCGCTCACCCCGGACACGAAGGCAGCACTCCGCGAATGCACCGCCTCGTAATAGCCCAGCAGCACCTCGGCCGACTGCACCTGGACGAGGGCGACCTGCTCCGAATCGTGCCCGTACCCGGTGTCATCCACCGCGAACGGCAAGCCGACCCTCTTGTACCAACCTTCCGCGGTCCATGCCTGTTCATGCCCGGCCAGGGGCGCAACCTGGGCATCCTCGCTCCGGGCCAGGTGCCAGATCAGCCAGGAAATGGAATTCCCCGCCGGATAAGGACGGTGGTTCAGGGCTGCAGCATCCAACCCGTGCACAGCCCCGCGCACCGCCTGGGGCAGACGGCCAAAGGCATCAATAAGCAGGTCACTCTGTTCCATGCTGGTTATCTCCGTAGGTCGCGTTCCGGCGCCGCAGTGCGGACGGGATCGCCGTTATCCTTTCACGCTCCGCACCACCGGGAAAGGGCGGAGGCTCCGACTCGGTTCCAGCTGAAAAAAACCACCCGCCGCCGGGTTCCATCCGTGGCCTGCAGCCCTAAAATTGCCAGATGAGCTGGACCGACGAGCGTCCTCCCTGGCTTCCACCCCTGCCGTCACCCCACCGCGGGAGGGTTCGGATTGTCGTGGGCATGATCCTGATTATCAGCGTCATGCTCGGCGTGCTGGTGGTCGCGTTCCTGGGTGAGACGCTCAGCATGTACAGCTGGTGGCCGCTGGCCATCGGGCTGGCATTCCTCATGTCCGGCCTGCTCAGCCGGCGGCGGATGCCGTAAGCAACCCGGAGTTAGGCAAGCTTTCACTTGCTGGAAAAGGCCTCCTGACAGGCCTATAACAAAAGCATGAAGAGGCTCTCGTTGGTGCGGACGTATCCGGAGGTGGCCGCGACCGTCGTCGTCGGGATCGCGGTTGCCGTGCTGCTGGGAACCGGCTTTCCCGCCGCCGCCGCATGGACTGCCTCCGGATATGCGCTGGTCATCGCCGCCCGCACAGCCGTTGGAATGGTCCGCGACATCCGGCAGGGCCACTGGGGGCTCGATGTCCTGGCCGTGCTCGCCATCCTCGCCACAGTGGCGGTGGGAGAATACGTTGCCGCCCTGATCATTGTGCTGATGCTCTCCGGCGGACAGGCGCTGGAAGACTATGCGGGCCGGCGCGCCCGCAGTGAACTCGACGCCCTGCTGGAACGGGCACCGCAGACGGCGCACCGGCTGGATGCCGGGAGCGGGACACCCACCGACATTCCCGCCGCCGATGTCATGGCTGGAGACGTCCTACTGGTCAAGCCCGCCGAGCTGGTTCCCGTGGACGGTGTGCTGCTCAGCGCCGAAGCATCCTTTGACGAGTCGTCACTGACCGGAGAATCCCTGCCGGTCACCCGCAGCGCGGGGGACAGCGTGATGAGTGGGTCCGTGAATGGGTCCCATGCGGTGCGCATCCAGGCCACGGCGACGACGGAGGACAGCCAGTACCAGCGGATTGTGGCTCTGGTCCGCGAAGCATCGGAGTCGAAGGCGCCCGTGGTGCGCCTGGCGGACCGGTTTGCGGTTCCGTTTACCGCAGTGTCGCTGGTGATCGCCGGCGCCGCCTGGATCATCAGCGGTGATCCGGTGCGTTTCGCCGAGGTGCTCGTGCTGGCCACCCCCTGCCCGCTGCTGATTGCAGCACCGGTGGCCTTTATGGGCGGCATGAGCCGGTCCGCGCGTAACGGCATCATCGTCAAGGGCGGGGCCACCCTGCAGCAGCTGGCCCGGGCCCGCAGTGTTGCCTTCGACAAGACCGGAACCCTGACCTACGGCAGGCCACAGCTTGTGGCCGTGAACCCCGAACCGCCGTTCACCGCCGATGAGGTGCTGCAGCTTGCCGCCTCGGCCGAACAGTATTCCTCCCATGTGCTCGCAGCCGCCGTGCAAAGTTCAGCCCAGGACCGCGGACTGGTCCTTAGCCCGGCCGCCACGGCTTCCGAGGTGGCCACCAACGGGGTGCGGGCCGAGATCAACGGCCACACCGTGCTGGTGGGCAAGCAGCGGTTCGTGGCGGAGGCGGTTTCCGGCACGGTGAGCGCACCGGCTGCCGGACAGCTCATGGTGTACGTCGGAATTGACGGGCGCTTTGCGGGCACCCTGGTCCTCAGCGATACCCCGCGGGAAAATGCCCGTGCCACGCTGGACCGCTTGGCCGCACTGGGGCTGGCCCAGCCCGTCATGCTCACCGGTGACGGGCGGGCGTCAGCGGAAGGCACGGCCGCCAAGCTGGGCATCGGGACCGTCCACGCCGAGCTGCTGCCGGAGGACAAGGTCCGGCTGGTGGCAGCCATGCCGCAGCGGCCGGTGATCATGGTGGGCGACGGCGTGAACGACGCGCCGGTGCTGGCGGCCGCCGACGTCGGCATTGCCATGGGAGCCCGCGGATCCACAGCGGCCGGAGAATCGGCCGACGCCGTGATTGTTGCCGATGACATCTCGAAGGTTGCGGACGCCGTCGACATCGGCAGGCGGACCATGCGCGTGGCTTTGGGCAGCATCTGGCTGGGCATCAGCCTCAGCGTTGCGCTGATGCTCACCGCGGCTTTCGGGTTCATTCCCGCCGTTGCCGGCGCCCTGACCCAGGAGCTGGTGGATCTGGCCGCCATCCTGAACGCCCTGCGGGCACTGGGTGGCGGACGTAGTGCTGCCCCCGCTGCCGCTGTTCCGCCCGAATCCCGCAAAGTCCCCGAACCCAGCGCCTAGGGAAGCTGCCGCTTTGCAGCCCGATGCTCGCATCTCCCAATTCAATGGCAAAGATGCGCCCCTTCTTGATACGCCCCCTATTGCTCCCGTTTTGGAGCGGTCAAGCGTTGAAACAGAGATACAGCAACAGTTCTGAGGTTTCCAAAAGCTGGGCGCGGATAATTCTCGTCCGGCAATTAATGAAGTGTCGTTAGGATTGGCTGGTTCCCATCCAAGTACTCCGGATTGAGTCCATGAGCCGCAAAAGTAAACAGCTGGTCCGTTCCCGTATCAGGCCGGACTTCGGTCTGCCGTGGATTCCGATCCTTCTCGGGGCTGCCACCTTGGTCGTCGGAACCTCCGGACTCGTGGTCACCACGATGCAACCGGCTTCCGAAGTCAAGATCGTTGTCGAGGGCCAGCAACCGTGGAACATCTCCCAGGAAACGGTTGAGGCCGCGCTTGATGAACCGGTTGCTTCCTGGCGGCCGCTGACCCTCGTGGTCACCGACCGGACCTTGAGTCTTGAGGAACAGCAGGGGAACCTTGATCCGGGCACCGATATCCTGCTCAGCACCCAGCTTCCGGATCCCAGCAGGGAGCCTGCGCGCTATGACACGATCAGGCAGATCCAGGCTGTCGGCAAGGTGGGAGTCCGCCCGGTCTTCGATGATCCGGCCCAAAACCTCGTCGCTGGCCAGGACATCCACGATGCTTATCAGATCAACGCAGGGCTGGGCCACGGGCCGTTGGCCGTGGTCGCCGCAGCACAGGAAGCCTCCCTGCAACTCTCCGAGGGGCCCGCGCAGTCACTCTGGCCATGGCTCCTGGGTACCGTCCTGGGATTGCTGCTGACGGCGTTTGCCATGTCAAAGGATTTGAAGCGCCGCTCGGCGTGGGAGGCCCGCTTCCACCGGTTGTCCGCCGCTCAACGCCGTCTGGCCGGGGTGGTTTTGGATCTTGAGGCTCTGGAGGTCACCTACCTGGCCACCGATCCGGAGCAACGCCCCCCGGGGTTCACCGAGGCTTGGACCAAAGTACATGATGCGTCCCTGGACCTGGCGCGCGCTGAGAAAAAAGTCATGGCAGCGGTGCATGCACGCGACACCGGCATGACACCGGGGACCGCCAAGGAAGTGGAAAGGTTCGAAACACAGGTGTCGGACTTGGCGGCAGCAGCTGACGCAGTGATGGGTGCCGGGGCCGTCATCGGACAATTCGACAGTGGCGGAAACACCTTTCAACGGCTGACCGCACCACTGACTTTCGCCGCCAGGGAACTGTTGGCGCGCCTGCGCGCCGCACCGGCCGGCGTCGTCGAACCTCAGGTCATTACCGGCCTCGAATCCGCATTGGACTCGCTGCTGGAGGCCAGCGCCGGCACGACGGACGAAGCTGAAGCACACGTGCGCACGTGGGAGCGCGCAGAGCGCGGCCTCAAGCGCCAGGCGGATGCCCTCTCCCGGCAACTGCGCCGCGCGCTGCCGCGGCGGAAGCTGCGCCGCATGCCTGAGGGACGTTCCGCACCGACCCTGCGGCCCACCGAAGACCTGAGCGTGTTGCGCACGAGCCTCGGACTGGCTCCCCAGGGTTCCCGCCGTTCCCTGGACGCGCTGGATGCGGCGAACGCGATGGCCCGCGAAGTTTTCGGCAAACTTCCCGACTTCGACGATGACCCGGATCCGGCACGGCGCAAGGTCCCGGTGAATCCGAAACGTCGCAAACGCCTCCGCCTGGGTGCCATGGTGCTGGCCGGGTTCGCGGCGGCGTTTGTTGCGCTCTTCCTGAGCGTGACGGCCATGTTCGCCATCGATGATGCTTCCGGAACCTTGCCTACGGGAAACCGGCCTCTGGAGGCGTTGCGCTTCGAGCCGGACGCTGACAGGTTCGACGAGGAAGAAATCCGCCGCAACGTAGAGGACACCTTCATTGAAGACCTGGAAGTGACGGTGGTCGCTCGGGATGCTGAGGATGACCTGCTGCTCAGCAGGGACTATGAGGTGAACTACCAGAGGTACGACCGCACGGACCCCTTCGCGGACCGGCGCGTCGACGCCGGGCAGCTGCTGCAAACCATGTGGGCGATCAAGGCACAATACCCCCACTTGGTTGACGAGAGCACGGGGGAGCTGCTCCCAGGCCAGGCGGTGGTGCCGGTGTATTTCTTCGATGACGGGTCCATGACGGTGCCCGCGTGGATGACCTCGGACGTGTACTCCGGAAAAGCGCGCCGGATGAGCGGATTCAACTGGGATACCAGTTTCTACGTGGCTGTTAGTGATCCCGAGGAAGCGGTGGCTTATCCTCTGGAGGAACTCTCCGCTGCACAGCAGTGGAACGGCCGCACCTGGCAGGTTCGTGACTCGGACCCCCTGTTGCTGCTCCTGTTCCCGATCACGGGGATTGTCCTGTTCATCGGTTACCAGGTGCTGCGCTACGGAGGCAGCATGTCCATGCGCCTCGGCCGGTTCGGCAGGGACGCTGCCAGGTTGCGCAGCGTCCGCAGGGACCTGGAGGCGTTGACCATGGGCCTGGATGATTCGCGGCTCAACGCGGTGTTCATGGCCGATCGGAGTTCAGTGCCGGCGGCGGCCGACAGGGACCAACGGCTCTTCGAAACTGCCCTGGCCGTGGCTTGGCGGATGGCCGAGGAACTGGCGTCCCGTCCGTTGGCCCAGCGTCTCGGCCCGGACTACACGGATCAGATCCGCAGGTTCGAATACCTGGTCTCGGTGCTTTCGGTGCGCGATGCCGACGTTGCCTGGCGCGCCCAAGCCCTGCTCGACGCCGAACGCGAGGCCTAGTCACCGGAATGCCGGTGACCAGAGGACCAAGCGAAGCCCGGCCGGTGCCCCAGGAACCTCGTCAGGCAGCCAGATACTACCGGGGACGTGTGTTTGGATCCTCGTCAGGTTTATCTCGGATTATTCGAATCCAAGGCTCGCCCGCCTTCCGCCCTATTCTTCTGTTTCGGTTTCTCCGAAGCACGAACATGATTATCAGAAGAACTACGACAATCGGAATCAAGATGGCGAATAAATCAGCGACATCATTATTCATGGTGGCGGTTTCGCAGGACAACGCAAGCATTCATACCCGTGATCGTACTCCGCCCACTGAGGATTCCAGCCTGCCCCTAATGGATCCCGTTGGAGGACGCCTAGATGCCCCTTCGGTCATGGTCTGTGGCCACTAGCATGAGCTTGCGGATCCGATTACCCGGTTTATTCGTCTTGTGGGAGTTGCTCAAGTTGTTTCTTGAACCACCGTTCGGTGCTCACATATCTCAGGATCGCGGAAAGTACCGCGACAATACCCAGTCCCAGAACTATCCACATACCTTTTGCTACGACGAGATTTATGCCTCCGCCGGTGAGGGCAATTGCTGCAAGTAGACCCGCGATGCTGAGGAACCGGGCGCGTCTGTGGTTCGGATGGATCGCCGGCTCAAACAATGCGTGTCTCCTCGCATGAAGGGGTCGAGGTCAAGCTCACAGAATGCTTCCCTAGAACTGGATGCCGCGCGAAAGCCCGCCGTCCACCAGAAGATTCGCGCCGGTTGTCCGGCTGGAAACAGGGCTGGAGAGGAAGACGACGGCGTCGGCCACTTCCTGCGGCACCCCCATCCGCCCGGTGGGATTCAGCGCCATCGACGCGGTGAAGAGCTCAGGGTTGTTGGCCTCGATGCTCTGCCACACTCCGCCGTCGTGATAGGTGTTCCCTGGCGACACGGTATTGGCCCGGATGCCCTGATCCGCCAGCTGGAAAGCCAGGCCGGCCATGTACGCAATGAGCGCTGACTTCACCGTTCCGTAGGGTCCGGAGGTGAAGTCCACTTCCCGGCCGGAAACACTGGATATGGCCACCAGGGAGGGAGAGGAACTGCCCCGAACATGCGGAAGCGCCGCCTTCATCAGGCGGACGGTTCCCAGCAGATCCACTTCGAGGGAGGCCTGCCACCCCGCATCGGAATCGTCGATGGCGAGGGCGCTGACATTGCTGACCACGGCGTCGATCCCGGTAAAGCGTTCGGCCACCCCGTCCACCCACCGTGCCACGGCAACGGCGTCTCCCATGTCCACCGCCGTCCCCTCCACCCGCGGCCCCACAGCCGAAAGGAACTCCTCGGCCTCCGCCACCTGCTCAGCGCTGCGGGCGCAGAAGGCGACGTTGGCGCCTTCGGCCAGGAACGTTTCCACGATGGCCCGGCCAATCCCCCGCGTGCCTCCGGTAACAAGGGCGGTTTTTCCAGTCAGCTGCAGGTCCATGACGTACCTTCCGGTTGGGTGTTAGATCAGTTCGGCGCTGCGCCGGCGGAGGTCGGCGTGGAGACCGGCGTACGCGTCGGCCGCGGGAAACAGTGCCTTTCGTGCCTTGACCACCACGCTGTAGTTGGCGTCAACCGCATTGGCGATGGGGGCAAGGGCAGTCTGGGTCAGCAACTGGTAGGCGTCCATCTGGTGCAGGCCAAAGAGTTCGCCAAACCAGCGGACCATTTCCACCTGTCCAATCCGCCAGGAGTCCTCCATGGGACGGGAGGAGCCCACCGCCATCCATTCGGAGTCGGTTTCCAGCCGCGGCCAGGCCGGGGCTCCGCCCTTGATCAGTTCCACGATGATCGTGGAATTCATCGCGCCTTCGACGGCGGTGCCGCACGCTTCCCCTTCGCCCTGGCGGTAGTGGCCGTCCCCAACCGAGAACAGGGCACCTTCCTGGTTCACCCCGAGATACACGGTTGTTCCTGCCTTGACTTCAGGAGAGTCCATGTTGCCGCCGAACCGCTCCGGCACCAGCGAGGACCGCACTTCCCCGCCCGGCGGCGCCACTCCCACCGTGCCGAGCATCGGTTCGAGCGGGAGCGCAAGGTCAAAGTCGCCGAAGCGGGCGGAGAATCCCACCGTCTGGTTGGCGGTGTCAACGTGGTAAATCCAGGTGGTGTCCGGCAGCGGATCCTGCAGGAAAGCCGTCCGGTCGGTACTTGTCAGACCGCCGAAGAACGGAATCGTGGCTGAGGCTCCGTAACTCCGGGCAGGGGTCAGGTCCACGATGTGCAGGGCCAGCGTGTCACCGGGCTCCGCCCCTTCCACATAGAAGGGACCCGTTTGCGGATTTACGAAGTTGAGGTCCACCTTTTCGCTGGAAATGTCCTCTATTGAGGTCAGGGCATTGTTGAAGGCATCCTCGGACCACAATTTCAGTGCGGTTCCCGGTTTTATCCGCAGCACCGGAGCGGCTCCGCCAAACGTATAAACCAGCTGGTCGCGGCGGGGCCTGTATTCCACAATTTCCATGCCGGGATCCTATCGGCGCAGGCCCACAAACAACAGGCCCACAAATTACAGGCCCGCGGACCATCGGTCCGCCAAAAGTGGACCGCCCGGCCACTCCGCGCCCGCCGGGTCGCCAACGCGCTGCCGGCGGGAGGGATAATGGACAACGGTCCGGACACCGCCGCGGCCGCGAGCAGCACAATCAGCTAGGGGACGTCCATGACCTTGATCGACAACGGCGTGTATGTGGACGGCAAGCGGCAGCACACTCCGGACAACCTCGACGAGACTTTCGAATTGACGCGCACCTCCGGCGGGATGGCGTGGATTGGGCTGTACCGGCCGGACGACGTCGAGCTGCTGGCAGTTGCCGAAGAATTTGGCCTGAACCTGCTGACGGTGGAAGATGCCCTGGCCGGGCATCAACGGGCCAAGCTGGAGCATTACGACGACACCCTGTTTGCTGTGCTTCGCCCGGCGCGCTATCTCGACGACGTGGAGCGCGTGGAGTTCGGCGAGCTGCATGTCTTTGTCGGACCCAACTTTGTTGTCACTGTCCGGCACGCGGAATCTCCGGATCTCGGCCGGGTCCGCAAACGGCTGGAACAGGAGCCCGAGCTGCTGGCCCTAGGCCCGCACGCAGTGCTCTATGCCGTCCTGGACCAGGTGGTGGATGAATATGCGCCGGTGGCGGCCGGGCTGGAGAATGACATTGACGAAATCGAGGATCAGCTCTTCGGCGGCGACGTGGAGGTGTCACGCCGCATTTATGAGCTGTCCCGGGAGGTTATCCAGTTCCAGCGGGCGCTGTCTCCACTGGAGGGCGTGGTGGGAGCCCTGCAGCGCAACGCGGACCAGTTTGGTGTTCCCGCCGAGCTGCGGGACAACCTCGGCGACGTCCTGGACCACGTCCTGCGGCTGATCGACCGGGTCAATGCCTACCGCGCACTGCTGGAAAACGCCCTGAACCTGGCCTCCACGCTGGCCTCCAACCGCCTGGCCGAAACCAGCATCGAGCAAAACGAACAAGTCAAACGGATCTCCTCCTGGGCTGCCATTCTTTTTGCCCCCACCCTGGTGGGAACCATCTACGGCATGAACTTTGAACATATGCCTGAGCTGGCCTGGGAATGGGGATATCCGCTGGCGCTGGTGGCTATGGTGGTTATGGGCGCCGCACTGTATGTCACGTTCAAGCGGAACAAATGGCTTTAATCTTTCATCGGAACAAGAACAGGACGGTCATCATGCGTTCAGGGGCACCTTTGGGCCGGCTGTTACCCGGCACCCTTCGCCTGGCAGCGGCCCTTTTGGCGGTGGCTGCTTTGGCGTCCTGCGCTGACAGCCCGGGCTCCGGGACGCCCTCGGTGGAGGGCAGTTGGGGCGACACGGATAATTCCAGTGCCCCCTCGCTGGACTTCGCTTCCGACGGCCGGGTCAGCGGGACTGACGGCTGCAACCGCCTGATGGGGTTTTGGACTCAGGACGGCACGGCAGTGACCCTGAAGGACATGGCCTCCACGCTGATGGCCTGCCAGGGCGTGGACACCTGGCTGTCCGCTGCCGCCTCCGCCGAAATCGACGGCGACACGCTGGCCCTGTTCAACGGCAACGGCGATCCGATCGGCACCCTCCAGCGCTAGGCGCCGGCTGCCCTAACCGGCCGGACGAGAGCCCGGCCGGTCGATGAATCAGGCGTGCTCCTGCTTCTGGACCGCTTCCACGTGCAGGTCCGTTCCCTTGGTTTCCTTGACCATGGTCACGGCGGTAAAGGAAATCACGCACAGCACCATGATGTAGATGCCGATGGACGGAGACCAGCCGGTCTCGTTCAACAGCGCCTGCGCAATGGTTGGCGCGAACGCCCCGCCCAGGATGGCCCCGAGCGCGTACCCGATGGATACGCCCGAGTACCGCACCCGGGCCGGGAACATCTCCGCGTACATGGCCGACTGCGGTCCGTAGGACAGGCCCAGGCCGATGGTCAGGACAAAGATCGCCACCGCGAACAGGACAATGTTGGTGGTGTCGATCAGCAGGAACATCGGGACCGACCACAGGAACACCCAGGCATAACCGATCTGGAAGGTGCGGATCCGGCCGATTCGGTCGGAGAGGATCCCGCCGTACAGCGTGAAGATCAGCCAGCCGAACGATCCCAGCGTGGTGGCCAGCAACACCGAGGGCCGGTCCATTCCCAGCCCGCCGGCGTCGGGCTTTCCCGTGGCATAGGAGGCAAAAAAGGCGATCACCAGGTACCCGGCCGCGTTGTTGGCAACAAAAATCAGGGCGCTCAGGACCACCTCCCGGGTGTTGTGCTTGAACAGCTGGGCCAGCGGTGCCGAGGATTCCTTCCTGCGCTCCTGGATTTCCTTGAAGACCGGGCTTTCAGCCACGGAACGGCGGATAAAGTACCCGACACCGATCAGCACCACGGAGAGCAGGAAGGGAATCCGCCAGCCCCAGGACAGGAACTGTTCCTCGCTGAGGCTCGTGCTCAGCACGTACATCACGAAGGTTGCCAGGATCATCCCGATGGGCACCCCGATTTGCGGGTATGCGCCGAAGAGTCCGCGCTTGTCCGCCGGTGCGTGTTCCACTGACAGCAGGGCCGCGCCGCCCCATTCCCCTCCGGCGGAAAAGCCCTGCAGGATGCGCAGCAGGACCAGCAGGATGGGCGCGGCGACGCCGATCTGGGCATAGGTGGGCACCAGCCCGATCAGGGCCGTGGAAGCCCCCATCATCAGCAGGGTGAAGACCAGCATCTTCTTCCGGCCCAGCCTGTCGCCGAGGTGTCCGGCGACGACGGCGCCCAGCGGACGGAAGAGGAAACTGATGCCGATGGTTGCGAAGGAGACCACCTGACCCAGCGGGCCTTCGCTGACCGGGCCGAAGTAGAGGGCGGCGAGGACAAGTCCGGCCGCCTGCGCGTAAATGAAGAAGTCGTACCACTCGATGGTGGTGCCCACCAGGGTGCCGGCGAGGACCTTCCTTTCCTCCCGGGTCATCCGGTCGTGAGGCTGCGCGGCAGTGTAATTACTCATGAAAACTCCATTGTTGTCTGAGGTAGGCCGATGCTGCCTGCGGACAAAGTACACCGGATGCGGCACGGTGAACACCGGCAGATGCTGAAACGGGACTTGGCGCGCAGCAACGGCCAGGGCGGTGCGTCGACGGCGGTGCGGCACGCTGACGAAAAGGGTTGGATGGGCGGGAAATGCAGTCCAGAATGGGATTCGGACTCCTTCTCCTTCCCCGCACTGAACGGTTCCCGTGGACAACATCAAACCCTGGCCCGCCCTGTGGTCGCTCGTGATCGGTTTTTTCATGATCCTCGTCGACTCCACGATCGTGAACGTGGCGACTCCGGCGATCATGGCCGACCTGAACGCAGACATCGACAAGGTCATTTGGGTGATCAGTGCCTATCTCCTGGCCTATGCCGTGCCGCTGCTGGTGACCGGCCGCCTCGGTGACCGTTTCGGTCCGCGGCGCATCTATCTGGTGGGGCTGGTGGTCTTCACCGGATCCAGCGCCTGGTGCGGCTTTGCCGAATCGGTGGACATGCTGATTCTGGCCCGGGTGGTGCAAGGCCTGGGTGCAGCGCTGATGACTCCGCAGACGATGTCGGTGATCACCCGGATCTTCCCGCCGCAGAACCGCGGGACCGCTCTGGGGTTGTGGGGCGCGACGGCGGGTGTGGCCACCTTGGTGGGCCCGGTCCTGGGCGGTGTCCTGGTGGATACCCTGGGCTGGGAATGGATCTTCTTCATCAATGTTCCCGTGGGAATTGTCGGTTTCATCCTGGCCTTCCGCCTCGTGCCGAAGCTCCCCACTGCCGTGCACCGGTTCGATCTGCTCGGCGTCTTCCTCAGCGCCGCCGGAATGTTCTGCCTGGTGTTCGGCATCCAGGAGGGTGAGTCCTACAACTGGGGCACCATCGCCGGTCCGTTGTCCGTATGGTCGCTGATCATCACGGGCCTTGTCCTGCTGGCGCTCTTCGTTCTGTGGCAGCGCGTGAACCGCAGCGAACCGCTGCTGCCGTTGAGTCTTTTCCGGGACCGCAACTTCTCCCTCGCCAACGCTTCCATCACGGCGATGGGATTCGCCATTACGGCGTTCTCCCTGCCGCTGATCCTCTACGCGCAGACCGTCCGCGGCCTCTCCCCCACTCAGGCGGCCCTGCTGTTGACACCCATGGCGGTGCTTTCAGGTGTCCTGGCGCCGCTGGCGGGCAAAATGGCCCAGCGGAGCAACCCGAAGTTCATGGCCATCGCCGGCTTCGCTGCCCTGTCAGTATCCCTGTTC
>ERZ504995.63-NODE-63-length-12916-cov-6.252002_pt1 | contig 12916 bp, 19 predicted proteins | sample MGYA00514197_ERZ504995 | MGnify/ENA primary metagenome ERZ504995 (study PRJEB26094, sample SAMEA4028455) | Ovis aries | biome: host associated; feature: stool; material: fecal | place: Italy | collected 2012 | study: EMG produced TPA metagenomics assembly of the...
CCTCCGGCGTACTGGTGAGGATGGTCAGTTTCGCAGGTTTTGCCACAAAATCAGACAGTTCAAGGCCGTTGGCAAAAGCCTCGGCATCCAGCGCCGTCAGCTGGCTTGTGCAGAATCAGCACTCGGACTGCATCCGCGTGAAAGAACCCGAGGTAGACAAGACCGCTGTGCGCCGCCTGCTTACGGACGGGCACACGATTCCCGGCATCGAGCTGGTGACCAGCCAGTCGTGCTCACTGAAATAACGGAGGTACACATGAGCTTTCCTATTGATGATTTCGGTATGAACATCCGCGCCGAGGTGAAGGCATTCAACTTCGGCTTCAGCCCCGCCAAGAATCTCGGCAGCGTGATCCGCACCGGCGATAAGGTGACCGTGCTCAGCTATACGCTGCCCAACCACGAATGCTTCCGTCCCAACGGGCTGGGCATCGCGCCGCAGAACGTGACCATCATTGCCAACACGCAGTATGCCGATCAGGCGCTTGAGCTGAAGCGTGCTTACCCTGAACTGCGTATTTTCCTTGACCCGTATGTCCACTGCAAGATGACGCTGGCTTCCTCGGGCAAGGTGTGGATCGGCAGCGCCAACATCGCTTTGAGCAACAGCTTCGACAGCACCATCGGTATCGAGAGCATCCCGGTATACGCCTTTTACATGGAACAGATCCGCCGTCGCGGCATGCTGGCTCCTGAGAAGGAAGTGCTGCTGGACGAGGACGATGAACCCATCTGTCCCTATATGCACCAGTGTTCCGCAGCAGAAGATTTCGCCGATCTGGGCGATGACGAATGAGGAGGGATTTCCATGCTTCCGATCAAGAGCGGACGGCTCAAAAAGCCGGTCAAGGCAGTATTCTACGGCCTTGAAGGCACCGGCAAAAGCACCCTCGCGGCACAGACGCCCAATCCTTTGTTCTTTGATACCGAGGGCGGCACGACCTACCTCGATGTCAACCGCGTCGATCAGTTTCCCGGCTGGGAGAGCCTGATTTCCATGGTGGAGGAAGTGGCGCGTGACCCGGACTGCTGCAGCACGCTGGTCATTGATACTGCCGATTGGGCAGAGCAAATGGCTATCAAGCACATCTGCGAAAAGTACAAGCAGACCGGGCTGGAATCTTTCGGCTTCGGCAAAGGCTACACCTACCTCGCCGAGGAGTTTACCAGACTGCTCCGCGCCTGTGACAAGGTGCTGACTTCCGGCAAGAACGTGGTCATCGTGGCACACGCCCGTGTGCGCAAGCAGGAACTGCCCGAAGAAATGGGCGCTTTCGACCATTGGGAGCTGAAGCTCAGCAAGCAGTGTGCGCCGCTGCTTGCCGAGTGGCCGGATCTGCTGCTGTTCATCTCCTACAAGACCTATGTGTCCGGAACGGAGAACGGCAGCAAGAAGGCCAGCGGCGGCAAGCGCGTCATGTACGCCACCCATCATCCCTGCTGGGACGCGAAGAACCGCTTCGGCCTGCCGGATGAAATGGAACTGGATTTCAAACACCTTGCACACCTGTTCAACACCACAACTCCCGCGCAGGCACAGCCTCAGACGGATTACCGTGCCGAGCTTGCTGCCCGTATGGAGCAGGCGGCTGTTACGACGCAGCAGCTGTGCCAAGTGGTTGCAGCGAAGGGACACTTCCCCGAGGATACCACCCCTGACCAGTACCCGGACGCCTTCTTCCGCCAGTGGCTGTTCCCGCATTGGGAGAAGATCGTCGAGATGATTCACAGCGACCCTAACTATTGCCCGTTTTGAGGAGGTAACACGAGATGAGCACTTTTGATAACAACATCATGGATTGGGACTCTGCTATTGAGTCCGATGGCAGTCAGTTTATCGTTCTGCCCGAGGGTGATTACGATTTCATCGTCACCGGCTTCGAGCGTGGCCGCTATCCCGGCAGCGCTAAGATTCCCGCCTGCAACAAGGCATCCCTGACCCTGACGGTGGAGCTGCCCGACGGCCAGAGCACTACCTGCAAGGAAGACCTGATTCTTTACCGCACGCTGGAATGGAAGCTGGCTTCCTTCTTCCGCGCCATTGGCCAGAAGAAGGTCGGTGAGCGCCTGATCATGGACTGGTCGAAGGTTCTCGGTGCCCGTGGCCGTGCGCATTTCAAACCGCGCACCTATATGAGCAATGGCACCGAGCACACGACCAATTCCGTTGACCGCTACTACGATTACGATCCGCAGGCGTCCACGCCGGATTGGGTGCGTGAAACCGAACAGGCCGTTGCCAGCGGCAATGTGCAGCAGATGCCGTCGCCGCAGCCTGCCCAGCAGCAGATGTCTTGGAAGAACGGAGGGTTCTAATGGCTATGCAGCTCCGGCCTTATCAGACTGAAGCCGTGACTGCAATCCACCGTGAATGGTCGGAGGGCAAGCAGCGCACGCTGCTTGTTCTTCCGACTGGCGGTGGCAAGACGGTTGTCATGTCCAAGGTTGCCGAAGGCGCTGTTAAGGAAGGCGGCAGAGTGCTCATCATGGCACATCGTGGCGAGTTGCTGACACAGGCGGCAGACAAGCTCCGCATGGTCACTGGTATCGAAAGCGCCATCGAAAAAGCCGAAAGCAGCAGCCTCGGCAGCATGTTTCCCGTGACGGTCGGCTCGGTGCAGTCCCTGTGCCGGGAGCGCCGTCTGGCAAACTTCCCACCCGATTATTTCAGCACCATCATGGTGGACGAGGCACATCATTGCCTTGCCGACAGCTATCAGCATGTGCTCAGTCATTTTCCCAATGCCAATGTGCTGGGCGTGACCGCAACACCGGATAAGCTGCTGAAAAAGCAGATGGGCAAGTACTTCGACAGCCTTGCCTATGAGTACACCATGCGGCAGGCGGTCAAGGACAAGTATCTGTGTCCGATCAAGGCACAGATGATTCCGCTGGAACTCAATATCCGCAGCGTCGGTGTGTCCGAGGGCGATTACAGAGCGGACGATATTGGCTGTGCGCTTGAACCTTACCTTGAGCAGATCGCCGATGAAATGCTCACTTACTGCAAGGGGCGTAAGACGGTTGTTTTCCTCCCGCTGGTGGCCACCTCCCGGAAGTTCTGTGAAATGCTCAAGCACCGGGGCTTCCGCGCCGCCGAGGTGAACGGCGAAAGTCCTGACCGCGCACAGGTTCTGGAGGATTTTGATAACGGCCACTACGATGTGCTCACCAACAGCATGCTGCTGACCGAGGGCTGGGACTGTCCTTCTGTGGACTGCATTATCAACCTCCGCCCGACCAAAGTGCGCAGCCTTTACCAGCAGATCATCGGGCGCGGCCTGCGCCTGCATCCGGGCAAGGAATACCTGCTCGTCCTGGACTTTCTCTGGCTGACCGAGCGCCATGATCTGTGCCGACCGTCCAGCATTGTATGCAAGGATGCGGAGGAAGCCGCCAAGATTGATCGTATGGTCGAGGAGAATCCTGCCGCCGTCGATCTGATGGAAGCAGAAGAACAGGCATCTAAGGACGCCATTGCCGAGCGCGAACGGTCGCTGGCACAGCAGTTGGCTGAAATGCGCTCCCGCAGCCGCAGACTGGTTGACCCGCTGCAGTTCGCCCTTTCGATTGCTGCAGAGGATTTAGCTGATTACACACCGACCTTTGCGTGGGAAATGTCTCCGCCGACACAGAAGCAGCTGGATTTCCTTGAAAAGCGCGGCATCTACGCCGCCAGCGTTGAGAACATGGGCAAGGCCAGCATGCTGATCGACCGTCTGATGCAGCGCCAGAACGAGGGTTTGAGCACACCCAAGCAGATCCGCCTGCTGGAACGCTATGGATTCCGCTATGTGGGCACATGGTCTTTCGATGCGGCATCACGCATTATTTCCCGGCTGGCGGCGCTCAACTGGAAGCTGCCGCACGGCTTCAATCCCGCAACCTATATGCCCGGTTAAGGAGATGTTCGTATGGATAATTTGCTTTTGTCCGCGCTGTCCGCATTGGACGTGCGCGATCTCAGCTATCAGGAATGGATGAATGTCGGCATGGCTCTTCAGCATGAGGGCTATGCCTGCGCCGTGTGGGACGATTGGAGCCACAATGATGATCGCTATCATCCCGGCGAATGTGCCCGCAAGTGGAACACCTTTCACGGAAGCGGCACACCGATTACCGGTGCGACGATTGTGCAGCTGGCCAAGCTGCGCGGCTGGAAGCCCTTCGAGGGCACAGGTGCTATGGACTGGAACGATGCCATTTCCTACGACGGCAGAGAAGCTGGCGCACACGCGCCCGCGCCGACCGTGAAGCCTACTGAGGAACTGGCACAGTATATCCGCACTTTGTATAAGGAGGACGAGTATATCGGGTACGTCACCGGAGACGTGCGCCAGACCGATGACGGAGGCTGGGAGCCGCTGCGTGGAGTGTTCAGCCGTACCGCTGGAGAACTGCTGGCATCGCTTGCCAAGTACCCGGATGACCTCGGGGCGACCATCGGCGATTGGAAACCGCACGTTGGTGCGTGGATTCGCTTTAATCCCTTGGACGGTAAAGGAGCATCCGACCGCAACGTGACTGCTTTCCGATACGCGCTGGTCGAATCGGATGTGCTCCCCATTCAGGAGCAGCTGGCAGCATATCAGAAGCTGGAGCTGCCGGTTGCCTGCCTCGTACACAGCGGCGGCAAGTCCGTTCATGCCATCGTACACATTGATGCGCCTGACGAATCCGAATACCGTAAGCGTGTGCTATTCATGTATTCCTTTCTTGCTGCACACGGGCTTGTAGTCGATCAGGCCAATAAAAATCCTTCCCGCTTGTCGCGTCTTCCCGGCGTCGATAGGAACGGAAAACGCCAGAGCCTGCTGGCTGTAAACACCGGAAGAAAGTCATGGATGGATTGGATGGATTTCGTGGAGGGCGTAGAGTTCAACCTTCCGGAGTTGGAACAGCTGGATGTCCTGCTGGCACACAAGCCAGAGCTCCCCGAGGAGCTGATCAAGGGCATCCTCCGCAACGGACACAAGATGCTGATCTCCGGCCCCTCGAAGGCAGGTAAGTCCTTTCTGCTCATGGAGCTGGCGATTGCGATCACCGAAGGCCGCAGATGGCTGGGCTTTCCTTGCCGCAAAGGACGTGTGCTGTATGTGAATCTGGAAATCGACCGCGCCAGCTGCATTCATCGTTTCGCAAACATTTATAACGCGCTCGGGATTCACAATCCCTGTACAGACAGGCTTGTGCTGTGGAACCTGCGAGGCAAGGCTTTGCCGCTGGATAAGCTGGTTCCGCAGCTGGTACGGCGTGTGCGCGATCAGCATTTCGATGCGATCATCATTGACCCCATCTACAAGGTGATCACCGGCGACGAGAACAGCGCCAGTGATATGGCCTTCTTTTGCAACCAGTTCGATAAGATCTGTGCAGATACCGGGTGTGCCACCATCTACTGTCATCATCACAGCAAGGGTGATCTGGGCAACCGAAACGCCAAGGATCGCGCCTCCGGCAGCGGCGTCTTTGCCCGCGACCCGGATGCGCAGCTGGACATTATTGAGCTGCAGCTGGATGGCGACGCCAAGTATGAGGCAGAAGCGCGTGGCCGCACAGCATGGCGATTGGAAAGCAGCCTCCGCGAGTTCCAGAACATTATCCCCGTGGATTTCTGGTTTGAATACCCGCTGCACACCCTTGAGCGGTCAACCGATTTGTCTGATGCGCCTGCAAAGGGCAGCGTGGCTGCGCGGCGTACTGCCGACGGCAAAAATCTGAACCGGGAACAGCGTGCTGACAGTATTCGTATGGCGTACATTGCCTGTTCTATCGACCCCAGCAAGCCGGTTACGGTCGCTGATCTGGCTGCTTACCTCGGCCTGTCTGACCGTGCTGTGCGGGATCGGGTGAAAGAAATGCCCGATGAATTCACGAACTGCCGGGGCGTTGTTACCCGTGCGTGACCCTTGTTTGCAGGCTCCCAAATGGAACGGAACAGCCTATATAAATATAGGTGTGTTCCACACCCCTCTACAGGGAAGGGAGACCCATCCCTTCCCCTGTACGAGGAGTGGGTGCCCGCGAGACGTACCAAAGGAGGTCGTTCCGTTTGACATTTTTTCTTGATATGAATCCGCCGACCGTAACTGCGCAGGAACACAAAGTCATGGTGCGGCATGGCCGACCGATGTTTTATGACACACCCCGGCTGAAGGCTGCCCGTGCGCTGTACGAAGGTGCGCTGTGCCAGTATAAGCCGGATTCTCCTCTGGAGGGTGCTCTTTCCCTGACCGTAGAGTGGTGGTTTCCCAGCAAATCACACCGCGAGGGCGAGATGCGCACGACCCGGCCTGATACAGATAACCTGCAGAAGCTGCTCAAGGACTGTATGACCCGAGTAGGCTTCTGGAAGGACGATGCACAGGTTTGCCGGGAGATTGTTTCAAAGCGCTGGACGCGCACACGCCCCGGACTGCGAATCGAGGTGACACAGATTGCCGACGAACATTGAGGACAGCATTTTCCGCGATGCCTATCGCTATTTCAGAGCACATCCTACGCCACCGCCTATTGCGGATACCGAAGCGTCCGCTTCATGGTGGGAGACCGCAGCCGATGACATCAGCAAGGTGTCTGCCCGCTGGGAGAATCACCCGCTGGCAATCAAGCTGCTGATCGCCATCTATGAGTACCTTGAGGAAAAAGCAAAGGAGGCAGGCACATGAGACGCTACAGGAATCACGAAGGATATTGTGATCCCACCACCGGACAGGCTTTGGAGAACATCACTCGCGAGGAACGCTGCAGGCGAAAAGCGCTGTTGGTTCAGGAAGAACAGAAGCCTGACAAGCCGCTTCCTCCTCGCTATGTGAACAAGCCCAAGAACAGGAGGCGAAACGGATGATGACTGCAAAGGAATATCTCGGGCAGGCGTATCGGCTTGATCAGCACATCAAGGATCGGCTGCTTCAGCTTTCACAGCTTCGCTCCCTGACACAGCAGATCACGACAGCTTACGACCGTGAGGTGGTTTCCCGCACACGCAATGTGCATGCGCTGGAGGATTCGGTCATCCGGCTGATGGAGGCCGAGGAGGAAATCAACCGGGAGGTAGACCAATTCGTGGACACCAAGATGGACATTTCAAAGACCATCGCAATGGTGCGCAACGAGAACTACCGCCTGATTCTGGAGAAACGCTACCTGTGCTTTATGACGTGGGAGCAGATTTCGCTGGACATGAATTACACCAACCGCTGGCTCCGGAAGATGCACGACCGGGCGCTGGACGTAGTCGGCCGGATTTTGCTGGAAAGGGGCGTGGCCGTATGAGCTACCGGGAAGCACAGGAGGACGGCATTACGATCCGGCATTTGGGAAAGAGCGAGACCGTATATTACCCGCCGTGTCACATCTGCGGGGAGCTGACATTCTCCCGCAACTATATCCGCGACCATAAATACACCTGCAAAAGGTGTAAGGACGCCGCGTCGATTCGCAAGCTCATAAACAAGACCGCTTAGTTCCTCTGAGTTCCTCAGAATTCCCCTTGATGCACAGAGCGACTTGTGATAAAGTAAAATAGTCGAATCAGACGTACACAGCCCTCGCGGACACACATCCGTGGGGGCTTTTCATATGGAGGGCAGTATGACGAAAGAACAGTTTCTCCGGTATTTGAAAGCATACCGCACCTATTTGCCCCGGCATACGATTCTGACCCTGCGCGGTCAGGCGCTGTCCGGGGATATGGACGGCGCTGTTCGCGGGCTGGCACGCGTTTTGAAAAATAAACCGGGATGTGTGCCGCCATCCGCTTGACTTTCATGGGCTTCAGAGCGTTAATGTCGTCACGCCGAAGGCGATAACGAATTCAGGAGGTACACCATGAACATCAATACGAATTGCACTGACCGCAAGGCGATGGCGCATGCGCTGGCTGCGCATTTGGGAACGACCGCCGAGTACCTGCGCACGCCGACCTACGCCTTCCGTGTAGGCAACCTGCAGGTAGAGCGCGACGGCAGCATCACCGGCGAACGCGCCGATCTGGAAGTTGCCGCCGGTTGGCTGCTGGAGAACGGCTACATTCAGGAGCCGCTTCCCGCCGACGAAACCTTCCCTGCCGAGGAACCCGCCGCTGAAGAACAGTCCGACGAACAGGACGCCGCCGAGGAGGATTCCAAAGAGCCTCTCGAGGAGACCATTTCGCACACCTGCATCAGCCTGCCGCTTGCAGAGTTTCAGCCCAACGGCCTGAAGAACCTGATCCGCATGCTGTACGCACGGCAGTGCCTGATTCGAGAGATGCTGCAGAGCGACCGTATCCGCATCGCACATGAGGTGATCACCACCCTGCAAAGCGACGAGCTGACGGACATGGCGATTCTGGAGCGTGTCCTTTGCGAGAGCATTACAAACGGATTCATGAGCGGCATCGAGCTGGTTGACAGCCGCCTTTCGGTCGAGTTCCCTTTCGATGCGGAACACCCGACCCGCTGGCAGCACTACGCCAACCTGCTGATGGCCATCGCCGATAAGGCCAAGGCCGCTACCCGGGTGAACACCACCTTGGTGGAGCCTGCGGACAGCGAGATGAAATACTTCTGCCGGGGGTTCCTCCTCCAGCTGGGGCTTGGCGGCGCGGCGCATAAGGAAATGCGCGGCGTACTGCTGAACCACCTGCACGGCTTCGCGGCCTTCCGCACGACCGAGAAGATGGATGCACACAAGCAGAAGTACGCTGACCTGCGCCGCCAGCTGCGGGAGCAGGATTCAGAAGCACATCAGGAGGTGGCCGAGCATGAGAAAGCCTAAGACGATTCAGGAGCGCATGGCACAGATCAAAGCGGCACAGGAGGCGGGTGTTCACACCCGCTGTCCGCGCTGCGGCGAGAACACCATGAAGCTGGGCGACCGGCTGTGCACCAACGCATTGAGCCGCCAGTACGATATCATGATTTGCGATCTGTGCGGCATGGACGAGGCGAAGATGGCCTTCATGGGTGCGCCCAAGCCGCTGGCACATTGGGCTTGCCTGAACCCTGTGCGGGAGGATTTCAAAGACACTCCCCGGGCACAGGCATTGAGCAGGATTGAGGAAACACAGATTTCCTTCCTGCAGGATCTCTACAGGTACTGGCTGGCACAGCCTGCCGGTGTTGATTGGGAAGCACACAGGCTGGACGCCTACGACAGGTGTCCGGGGCTGACCACGCTGTGGTTTGAACCTTTTGTCGCCCGGTACACGGTAGCGGAGGGCGTTCTGGTGATTTCCTTCCGCATGCGGGATGGCGCAGCACAGTATGCTGCTGACCTGATCACCGACTGACAAGCACATATCACGATTTCGAAGCCGTCCGCTGGGGCGGCTTTTCTCGTTCCGGGAAACCTCCGCGACACGGGCGCACGTTGCCGCCTGTCGCCGTGAGTAGCCCGGTGCTTGGGTATTTGCCCGGCCTGCGCCCTGCGGCGTGACACGGGGCAAACGTGGGGCGAATTTGAAAACGCCCGAAACGAGAAAAACCGCCGTCCCAATCGCGGAAACGGCGGCGGTCGATTTCGGAGCATGGGCTTACCTGTAGTGCCAGCCCTGATAGCTGGCGTTGCTGAACAGAAGCCCGTCCCGATTCAAGAACTGCCCGACAGTGGCTACATACCCGCCGCCGTCCATGATGGCGAACTTGGACTGTGCCAACTGCCAGATGGTGTCGAGGATTCGTCTGTTCCTCAAGTCTTCGCGGCGCTTGATCAGCACACTCAGGTACTGCGTGATGAACAGCGCTGTGTCGCTGTACTGGTGGTTGTTCGGGTCGCTGGTCAGTCGGATGATTCCGTTGTGTGCTACACCGATGCGGCAGTTGGTGTCGAGCTTCTTCATACGCCCCAGCCGATTTGAAAGCGGGAACGGATGTGTCATTTCCGGGTTGACCCCGGCTTGGGTGCTGATGCGGAAGTGGTAGACCACGCTGTCCTTTTCGGTGAAGTGTTCCCTGCGGACTGCATTCAGGAACTCGTCGAAGTCCATGTAGCCCTTGCTGACGGCGACCATACCGTGGCGGGCGACCATATAGCCCGCGCCGTGGGGGTTGTTTACGAACATGGTGTAGAGCTCCTGCTCGGTGGGCTGGCGAACGCCGGATTTGGAAACGCAGATGATGCACATATGTAGTGTCCTCCTTCGTGTGTCAGATTTGGGAGCCGCCGGGTTCTCACCCGGGTGGTGACCATTCATCACTCTGCCGGGCGAGAAAGTCAAGCGGTGTGTGTGCCAGGGGCAAAACTTTATTCAGAAGCTTCGCCGATGCCGACGTAACGCGGGTAGCTGTAGCCCTGCGGGTCGATGATCAGTACGATCAGCGAGTGTGCGCAGGTGACCCGGATAGCAGGCACCGCGTCACCTTGCATGGGGTGTTCCTGATTTGAGAACGCCCGAATCCAGTCGCGCTCGGACATGAGGTCATCGTGCAGGGCAAAGAATGTGTTTTCTTCCAGCTGGATCTCCTCGGCGACGTAGTAGCTGTGCAGTGCCTGCCCGCCGTGGCGGCGCTCGATGGATTTGGTTTCTTCCCAGACCTCGTTGAGGTCGCAGGGCTTGCGGATGAATGTGGTTTTCGGCATAGGTGTTCCTCCTTGCTTGATTTGGGAGCTTACCAGATCGCTGTGCGTGGGATCAGCTTGGCTTCGAGGTCAGCCCGGAGCAGGCAGTGTGCTATCTGTTCGGGGGTGATCTCGGTGTGTTCCCGAATGGTCTTTACAAAGTGTCCCTCGCGGTAGATGTGCCAGCAGGATTTGGAAGACTGCAGTGCCCAGTGATACTCCGTCCAGTCGTAGGCGTGTACGCTGGAAACCTGCAGTGTGCCGTTGCCCCGGTCGGTGACGTGGAAGCGTGTGCCCTTGATTTCAAAGGCGCGGATGTGCTTGGGTTTCATGGGTGTTCCTCCTTCGTGTGCTTGATTGGGAAGCTGTGGCTCCCGCGACCGTCCCGCCGTAGCGGGTGGTTTCGGCCTGTGCCAAAGGCCATCGTCAGGCGGGTCATACCGGGAATGTCAGCTGTGCCAGCGGGTACTCTGTGCCCTCGCGGTGGTTGTACTCGACCAGCTCGATCAGGCTGTAGATTCCGAAGCTGTCCGGCTCGGCGAAGAGCCGGAAGGCTTCCCACGCCGCCTCGGCGGTCGCGTGTTCCTGTTCCTCGTAGGGAACGCTGGTGTTCTTCTCGCAGTGGACGAAGCGGATGATGAATGTGCTTTCAGGCATGGTTGTGTTCCTTTCTGGGCGTGTGCCGCCCGGTTGATTTGGGAGCTTATTCTTCTTCCTCGGGTGTGTCTTCTTCGAAGCAGTAGGGCGTGATGCCGCCGTAGGTGTAGCCGCCGTCGTGGCGCAGGTAGACCTGTGCCTCCTCGTCAAACTGCTCGAGGTAGTCGATGAGGTCGCGGACGGTCATGGTGTGCCTGATCTGGTCGATTCCGTAGCCTTCGCGCTGTGCGGCGATATAGAGAACTCGCTTCATAGGGTGTTCCTCCTTGGCGGCGTGTGCCGCGTTGATTTGGGAGCAATGGCTTCCTGCGACGCGTGTGCGCGTTTCGCCCGGTAGCCAGCCGGGTCTCGTCAGGCGGGTGTGCCCCGGTGCGGGGCGGCAGGTGTGTTAGCTCGCCTGCCGCCAAGCGCTGTTCCCGGGCAGGAGCTTGATCAGCACCTCGCGGGCGGTTTTGAATTCGTCCCCGATGAAGCCCAGCTTCAGGAGCCAGCACCGGAAGGCGTACTTCGGGTTATCGGTTACCGGGCGGGTCGGACTGGCGGCCTTGGTGTGCAAGGCTTGGGCGCTTATGGCGAGGCAGAGCTGGATATAGGCGATAATCCGGTCGGCGTCGAGTGTGCCGTTGAAGGCGCGGAACTCGATGGTGTGCGCCGGGCGCTCCGTGGAGAAGGCGGCGTGGAGGTTGAGCAGGTGGTAGCGGCTGGAGTCGTAGTGCGTCCCGGCACACTCCCGCCAGTTGCCGCTGTAGCCGCCGCTGTGCCTGTACCAAAGCTGTGCCAGCTTCTCGAAGGAGTCGGGCTTGCTACGGTTGACCGCTTCGAGGAAGGCGGGTTCAACGGGCTTGCACCAGCGGTAGCGGCGCTCCGGGGTGATACCAAGCGCCTGTGTCAGCAGGTCTTCCTTGGCGTTTACGATATTGACCAGCCGCCTCAGGCTGGCCGGGGTGTGCTCCCCGAGGCCGACGTGTACGTGGATACCGCAGGAAGCGTCGGTTCTTGCGCCCGCCGCCCGGATAGCCTTGGCGACCGCGAGTACCATCGGGATATCCTCCCAGCGGCACACCGGGCTTACGACCTCCGCGCTGGGGTCGGTGACCGAGCCATCCCGCTCGACCGTCCAGTGCCGCCCGTCGGGCATAGGCACACGCCAGTCGTCGAGGTGGCGACCCCGGTGTACGGCGGTCGTGCCGAAGTAGGCGGCGATGGCCTTGGCGGTACGCTCGCGCCCGATACCGTAGGTCTCGAGCTCGATACCGAAAGTCTGGCTACGCATAGGGTGTTCCTCCTAAGCCCGGCGGCTTGCCCCGCCCGCGGCTACCGGGGGGGTGTGCCCGCCCGGCGTGACCATTCATCACTCCGGGCGGCGAAAAAAGCAACCCGACGAAAAGCACAATCATTTTTCGGTAGTTTTGTCTAAAAAGTATCCTCGCCGCCGCGCCCGGAAAAGGGCTTCTTATATATGCGCGTAAGGCCGGTTTGGGCGTAGCCGTCCGGGGTAGCCGCCCCGGCGAAAAAATATTTTTACGCCCGCCGCGCCCCGGTAGCCGCGCCCGCCGGGCTTCCGTAGGACGCCTACCGGGATCAGGACGGCGTATACCCGTCACGCGCCGCTGCCCAGATCACCAGCTGTGCCCGGGTAGCCCGCCGGGGGTAGCGCCGCCCGGGCTGGGTGTGCCGCCGCGCCGCCCCGCCGGGTAGCCCGCGCCCGGTATAGCCC
>ERZ504995.64-NODE-64-length-12778-cov-4.059970_pt1 | contig 12778 bp, 11 predicted proteins | sample MGYA00514197_ERZ504995 | MGnify/ENA primary metagenome ERZ504995 (study PRJEB26094, sample SAMEA4028455) | Ovis aries | biome: host associated; feature: stool; material: fecal | place: Italy | collected 2012 | study: EMG produced TPA metagenomics assembly of the...
CCGCCTGCACCCGGAGCCGCTGCTCATCAACTGCAGTCTCTGACCGCCAGCCCTTCCTACCGCTCAACCAGTTCGGGCACCAGCCCTGACCGGGTGGAGACCGGCCGCCCGGCTTGGATCACCATTGCAATGGATGAGTCCGGATCGGCGAGCACTGTGACGTCTTCAAGCGGATTCTCGTTGACGATGAGCAGGTCGGCGATGGCACCGGCTGTCACCACGCCCAGCTTCCCTTCAAACCCCATCAGCTCGGCCGCAGTGATCGTGGCCGAGCGCAGTACTTCCTGTGCCGTCTGTACCCGGGCGCGGATGCGGAACTCCTCGCTTTGATGAATCTGCATGGCACCGAGCAAATCGGTGCCGAAGACGATCTTGACCCCGCCTTTGTTGGCGCGGTCCAAGGCATCGAGTCCGGCGTGAAGGACGGTGTCCACCTTCTCCCGGCTTGCAGCGGGGAGGCCCGCCGCCTCACCGTCGGCCTTGAGGCGTTCGTACGTGATGAGGGTGGGCACGAGGTACGCCTCGTTTGCGACAAACAAGCTGACGCTCTCATCGTCAATCAGGTTGCCGTGTTCGATGCAGCGAACGCCCAGCCGCAATCCGCGGTTGACTGCCCTGGCCGTATAAGCATGCCCGCAGACATAACGGTTGGCGGCCTCTGCCTCCTCGACGACGGCAAGGATCTCACTTTCGGAGAACTGGGTTGAGTCCACCCGGTCGGTCGGTGAAGCCACTCCTCCGGACAGCATGACCTTAATATGGTGCGCGCCCGTGCGCAGCTGGTCCCTGGCGGCCTTTCGGACAGCGTCCACGCCGTCGCAGACAATGCCGATGGAAGGGCAGCATTGGTGCGGGTCAATCGTGTTCGTACCCATCGAACGCATGTCCCCATGCCCGCCGGACTGGGAAAGTGCCTTGCCGCCAAAGACAACCCGCGGACCCTCGAAAAGGCCCTCTTCGACGGCCATGGCGACGCCGAAATCGGCGCCGGCCACGTCCCTGACGGTGGTGAAACCGCGGCGCAGCATAGCGCTCAAGTTCCGGGCAGTATGGGCGGCCACATAGGTGGGCGACCAGGTGGCCATTTCACCAAGATCAGCGGTGGCAGCCGTTACATGCACATGGCCGTCGATCAGCCCGGGCATCACATACTTTCCGGCGGCATCGACAACGTCCCACTCCCGAGAGGAGTACTCGGCGGGTATGTTGGAGATCGGCCCTACCCAAGTAATTAGCCCATTCTCAATGAGAATACTGCGCCCTGGTGAAACAGTGCCCGCTGAAATATCCAGGACACTGGCGTTCTTGATGTGTAATTGCGCGGTTTCCGGCACGGTGCTCCTCTAATGGTGGTCTGGCTCATTCCTTACCCCGATAGTCACAATAATTAACGAAAGATGCAACAGATGTTGCAGAGGTGAAACAGCGTTGTTACAGATCGCAGACTGGTTCGAAGGCCTGGCTCTTGGAAGAAAGGCAAGTCCGGGCATAGAGGCAGTCCTCCAGGTGCTGCGCAGCGATACCGGTCCTGCGTCCTTCATGTCGACCCAGGATGTCGCTTCGAGGGCGAATGTCAACGTGGCGACAGTTGTCCGTGCCGCCCAGTTCCTGGGCTTCTCGGGGTGGTCTGCGCTCAAATCCGAGTTACGGCACCGCTACCTCGCCTCCCTGACGGCCGAAAAACTACTGAACGAACGCCCGTTTCCCGCGTCGGGCCTTGCCGGCACGTCACTGGCTTTGGATGCCCAAAGCATGTCCAGGCTGGCCTCTGCCGCAAGCACAGAACAGATTGCCCGCGCGGCGGCCATCCTCGCGTCGGCCCGGAGGGCCATCGTCCTTGCGACGGGAAGCTATGCGGCGGCGGGCTTTCAGCTGGCGCACATGGGGCAGTGGATGGGGCGTGACATCGAACTCCACACAGCAAACGGGACGTCCTTGGTCAATAGGCTGCGCATGCTGGGCCCGGGCGATGTGCTGGTGAGCTGCAACCTGTGGCGTGCGAGCAAATTCGTAGCCGAGGTGGTGAGGGTGGCCGAGCAGCGCGGGATCCGGATTCTGGCAATCGCGGACCGCCAGACCGGGATCACGGACCTGGCCGAAGAAGCGCTCATCGTGCCCAGCGAAGGCATGAGTTTTATGCCGTCCACTGTCGGGGCAGTTGCGGTGGTCCAGGCGCTCCTTGCGGAACTCGCTTCGATCGACCCGACCCGAACCATGGCTGCCTTGAAGGACACCGAGGAGCTTTGGGCCGAGCTCGATCTTGTGGATCCAGCCTGACATGCCGCCGGCTCCAGGCCAGCGCGGACAGGGCCGCGTCATATACAAAGATTGTGCAACATCTATTGCATATCGCGGTTGCTGAGGCGAGACTGCATTGAGTACCGGCGTTTTGGCCGGACGTCAGCGAGAGGTTTGCAACCAATGCACGTTTTTATCCTCGTAGGTTATGTGCTGCTCATGGTCCTCATTGGGGCATGGTTTAGCCGGGCAAAAACAGTGGCCAGCGGCGACGATTTCATGCTTGCCGGCCGCTCCCTTCCGGCGCCTGTTCTGGCGGGAACCCTTTTGGCGACCTTTGTCGGATCCGGGTCCATCATCGGGGGAGCGAGCTTCGTCTACACCTACGGTCCCTTCGCCGGTATATTCTTCTTCGGCGGTACGGTGGCCGGCATTGTCTGCCTTTATTTCATGGCAACTAAGGTGCGGCGGCTGTCTCACCACACGATTCCGGAGATGCTTGAGGTCCGCTTTGGCACTCCGGTGCGGGTCACCGCAACAGTGATCATCCTCGTGGCATTCGTTGGTATTACCGCTTACCAGTTCACTGGTGCCGGTGCCATCCTCAGCGTGATCACACCGCTCAGCACAGCCCAGGGAACAGTTGTGGCCGCTGTCCTCATTACCTTCCTCGCCCTCGGCGGTGGATTAAAGTCTGTTGCGTGGACCGACTTTGTATCAATTATCATGATCGTCGGTGCCTTGGTCGGCACTCTCGTTGTCCTGTTCATCAATGACGTGGGCGGCATTGGCGGTTACGTGGACCGTCTGGACCCGGCCCTGATGAAGCTCACCGGGTCGCTCACCCCGATCCAGCTGCTGGGCTACTTCCTGCCCCTGTTCCTCCTGATCCTCGGAGACCAGAATATGCACCAGCGCCTGGCCGCCGGCAAGGACGAAGGAACCGCCCGAAAAGCGACCATGGTTTTCCTCGTTGGTGCGGTATTGCTTTTGGGAACAATCGTCCTGCTTGCTTCGGCATCCTCGTTCCTCCTTCCGGACATCGATCCCGGCCAGGCAATCCTTGGCCTCGCAGGAACGGACTTGGTGCCGCTGGGGATCGGAGGCCTTCTGCTTGCGGGAGCGTTCGCGCTGATTGTTACCACCGGCTCGTCCTACCTGCTCACCTGCTCCGGCAATATCGTCTACGACCTCGTCATGCAGCGCCGGAACGCGTCCAACGATCCCCGGAGGGCCCTGAAGCTCGGCCGCTGGGCTGTTGTCGCAGTAACGGTGTTCGCCTACGTACTGGGGCAATTCTTCCCCAGCGTGCTCGCACTGCAGATGTATGCCTACACCATGTATGGAGTGGCCATCACACCCGTGGTGCTGGCCGCATTGTTCTGGAAGCGTGCCACGTCGTGGGGCGCCATCGCGGGAATGGTTGTCGGAGGGATTGCCACCATTGTCTGGGAATCGTCCGGCAGGTCTGCGGACATCAACGCAGTCGTCGTTGCACTGCCGCTTGCCGTCCTCGCGCTGGTAATCGTCAGCCTGGCAACGGCTGGCCGTACACGGGGCGAGCACAGCACAGCCGCTCCCGCGGCCGCCACCTTCAGTGAGCGGGAGAACGCCCAGTAAGCGCGGGTACGCTCAGGGGCTGTCCTGATCACGCTGGCTACCCTGCGGATGGCGTTGCGGATGCTCGACGGCGGAGCCCGGCGAACTAGAGGTTGCCGGTGGCGATCTTCAGCATGCGGCGCAGCGGCTCCGCGGCGCCCCACAGCAGCTGGTCGCCGATGGTGAAGGCGCTGATGTATTCCGGACCCATTTCCAGCTTGCGGATCCGGCCCACGGGGATGTCCAGGGTTCCGCTGACGGCCACCGGGGTCAGCTGGGCCATGGATGCTTCCTTGGTGTTGGGCACGACCTTGGCCCACTCGTTATCAGCTGCGATGATGCGTTCGATCTCGGCAACCGGAAGGTCCTCGGTCAGCTTGAGGGTCAGAGCCTGCGAGTGGGAGCGCATGGCGCCGATCCGGACACACAGGCCGTCAAACGGAATCCGGCCTTCGGTTTCGCGGCCCAGGATCTTGTTGGTTTCCGCTCCGGCTTTCCACTCCTCCTTGGACTGGCCGTTGCCCAGGTCCGCATCGATCCAGGGGATCACGGATCCGGCCAGGGGCACGCCGAACTGGGAGGAATCCATATCCGGGTTCTTTTGCTGGGCCAGGACGGCGCGGTCGATGTCCAGGATGGCGGAGGAAGGATCCGCAAGGTTGCCGGCGACGGCCGAATGCAGTGATCCGAACTGGTTCAGCAGCTCGCGCATGTGGCGGGCACCGCCGCCCGATGCCGCCTGGTACGTCATGGAGGTGCCCCATTCCACCAGGCCGTTGCGGAACAGCCCGCCCAGGCCCATGAGCATGCAGGAGACCGTGCAGTTGCCGCCCACGAAGTTCCGGACTCCGCGGGCCAGTCCGGCGTCAATGACGTCCCGGTTCACTGGGTCCAGGACGATGATCGAATCCGCATCCATGCGCAGAGTGGACGCCGCGTCAATCCAGATCCCGTCCCAGCCGGCGTCGCGCAGCTTGGGGTAGACCTCGGAGGTGTAGCCGCCGCCCTGGGCGGTGACGATGATCGGCAGTTTCGCCAGCGTCTCGACGTCGTACGCGTTCTGGAGTTCCCCCGCACCCCCGGCGAAGGACGGCGCGGCGCCCCCGGCATTGGAGGTGGAGAAGAACACGGGGTTGATCAGGCCAAAGTCGCCTTCGTCCTGCATGCGCTGCATGAGGACGGAACCGACCATGCCCCGCCAACCGACGAAGCCAACGCTGGGGACGGGGGTAGCTGCGAAAGTCATGGTCCCAGTTTAGGGCAGGACTGCCTGGCCGTCCTGATCGGTGACGTCATCCGAAGGCTTCTGTGGGCGGACCCACACGGCTATCCGGAAGGAGGTGCCGTTGGCTGCCGTGTGCCAGTCCTCCGCGGGGCTGACGGCGGCGAACGTCCACTCCGGGCCAAGCCGGGGTGCGTAAGTGTCACCCTCGACGCTTGTCTGGATCACGGTCACCACGGCGGCGTCCGCAAACGGCAAGGCCGCCTCATACAACTGCGCACCGCCCACAATCCAGATTTGCTCCCCGCCGGGGCTGTGGCGTGCCGTGTCCAGCGCCTGTTCCAGGGAGGAAACGACGACGGCGCCGGACGGCGAAATCTCATCGGCAAGCGTTTCGCTCGAGCTCACCACGATGTTGGTGCGGCCCGGCAGCGGACGGTAAGCGGGTGGGAAAGACTCCCACGTCCGCCGTCCCATGATGACCGGGTGCCCCGCGGTGGCCGCCTTGAAATGCGCCAGGTCTTCGGGCAGGTGCCACGGCATCCCACCATCGCGCCCAATAACGCCGTCCAGGGTTTGGGCCCAAATCAGGCCCACCAGCGGCCCGGCCGTCCCCGGCGTTCCGGCCGATGCCAGCGCGGAGGACAGGTCCAGGCCTTCGGCGGATCCTTCCCCCGCGACGGGGAAATAGCGGTTGCCTTTAACGGATGAACTCAAGGGGTTGCGCCTCTCACACTGCAATCGGAGCTTTGATGCCCGGGTGGTGGCGGTAATCGAGGACCTCGAAGTCTTCCAAGGTGTACTCGAAAATCGACTCCGGTTTCCGGGCCAGGCGCAGCTGCGGGTAGGGGTAGGGCTCACGGCTCAGCTGCTCGCGGACCTGGTCCACGTGGTTGTCGTAGATGTGGACATCTCCTCCGGTCCAGACAAACTCGCCCGGTTCCAGGCCGGTCTGCTGCGCCACCATCAGGGTCAGCAGCGCGTAGGAAGCGATGTTGAACGGAACACCCAGGAACAGGTCCGCCGAACGCTGGTAGAGCTGGCAGGACAGCTTGCCGTCGGCCACATAGAACTGGAACATGGCGTGGCACGGCGGAAGGGCCATGTTGTCCACCTCGGCGGGATTCCAGGCCGTGACAATGTGCCGGCGGGAATCCGGATTGGTCCGGATGCTCTCGACCACCTTGGCGATCTGGTCGATGGAACCGCCGTCCGGGGTCGGCCAGGAGCGCCACTGGACGCCGTAGACCGGGCCGAGCTCCCCGTCGTCGTCCGCCCATTCGTTCCAAATGCTGACGCCGCGCTCCTGCAGCCAGCGCACGTTGGAATCGCCGCGCAGGAACCAGAGCAGTTCCAGGGCCACCGATTTGAAGTGCACCCGCTTGGTGGTGATCAGCGGAAAGGAATCCCGCAGGTCAAAGCGCATTTGGCGGCCGAACACGCTGCGCGTGCCGGTGCCGGTGCGGTCGGATTTTTGCGTCCCGTGCGCCATGACGTCGTGGAGCAGGTCTTCGTACGGGGTAGGAATAGTCACCGCACCAGTCTAGTTGTTTCCCGTCCCGCACGAAGGATTGGTCCGCCGGAGTGAATATCCCCTCATCTGCACGAAGGATGGGGACATGGCTACGCGGAGAGCTCGGCCACCATGCGGCGGTAACGACGCTTGGCCAGCAGCCCGGCCCCGCCCATCGCGGCCAGGAACCCCAGCGTGGGCAGCGCAAACAGCAGGACCGAGCCGTCCGGCGACAGGAACCAGCCGCGCAGGCTGATCCAGCCCACCAGCAGGGACAAGTCCACAGCTGTCAGGGCGAGGAAATACAACGTTGCATCCATGCCGGCCTGTTGGTGCACCTGCTCGTCAACGCCGGCCGGAGCGGCGTTGTTGAGCGGAAAAGGTCGGATAATCAGTGCTGTTACGTACAGGAACACGAGCAAACCGGCAGACAGCAGCGGGCCGAAGAACACCGTCCCGAAGGACTTCTCCTCATAGCGGTCCGCGGTGCCGGAGCCATCCCAGTGCACCGGCAGGCGCTCCGGCAGCGAGGGCCAGGCGGCTGCTCCCACTCCTGCCACCAGAACCACTATGAGTCCGGCGGCCAGGTACCAGCCGGGATGGACGCCCGGAACAGCGGCGTCCCGGCTCACAGCTTTCAGAGGGCTCCGCCGGCAGCCTCGGGAGCGCCGGCGTCGTGCCCGCCGCCGTCGCCCACGCGTTCACGGGCCATGAAGTTCTCCAGATCGAAGAGGTTGTCCGCACGCTTGGCCACGGTCAGCAGCGTGGACATGGACGCCACTTCCTCCACCTGCTCCTTCAGGAACCACAGCATGAACTGCTCGCCCAGAGCGTCGCCCTCGGCCCGTGCCGCCGCGAACAGGGCTTCGATCTGGCGCGTGACCTGCTGCTCCTGCTCCAGGGCCAGGGCGATGGGTTCCACCACGGAGCTGAAGTCGTTCCGCACTGCTGCCACGCCCGGAATGCGCACGGGAAGATCCCGGTCCAGCATGTACTGCACCAGCATCATCGCGTGGTTGCGTTCCTCAACGGACTGCGCGTAGAAGTGGCGGGCCAGCTGCGGAAGGTCTTCGCCGTCGAAGAACACCGCCATCGCCACGTACTGCTGCGAGGCGTTGAATTCGTTGCCGATCTGGGCTTCAAGGAGTTCTGTGAAAGTTGTCATGCGCCCACCCTAGGGCCCTGCCGGTTCCGGAAAAAGCACGGTTAGGCTTAGCTTCCCGCCCTCATCAGTCGTCAAAAGCGCGGAACCGCTCCAGGGATACGATTCTTCCCTCGTCCGCGGCGCTGACCTGGCAAATGACAGCCTCGCCCGGGGCAAGATACGGATCCTTGGACGGCAGGCCAATGGACAGTCCGGTGGGCATGTGCCGGCCCAGGACCTCAAAAACCAGCGGAAGCACCGGCCGGTGGGTACACAGCACCACGGGCTTGCCCTTGTCGATCTGCGCCTCCACCGCGTTGCGCGCCCTGCCCGGCTTGCGTTTGGCGCTGCGTTCGGTGATCGCATCAACGGTCTTGAACTTCACGGAACGTGCCTTCACATAGGGGCGCACCGTTTGCACGCACCGGACCCAGGGACTGGACACCACCCGGTCCGGAAGCCAAGCGGCCAGCAGCCGGGACACGGCCTGCGCCTGACGCAGTCCGGTGGCCGCAAGCGGCCGGTCACCCTCGGCGCGGGTCCAGGAAGAGCGCGGTTTGGCCTTGGCATGGCGGACAATAATCAGCGGCCATGTCCGGAGCCTGCCCTCGGCATGCGCCTCTTCGAGGGCGTGCAGGGGCAGCCGGTCGGAAGGATTGGTCAGCTCGGCGTGGGCCTCGGCGGGGCTGCACCAGCGGACCCCGTCCACCTCCCGGCCATCCGGCTCCGGCTTGCCGTCCAGGATCCGGCCAGCCCAGTAGTGCACAATCTTCATCCCCGATGCCACGGGGTAGATGGTGGCGGGAAGCGGAATGCCCAGGCGGATGCCCACCCCGGCTTCCTCCCGCACCTCGCGCACGGCACACTCCGGAGTGGTTTCGCCGTCGTCGAGCTTGCCCTTGGGCCAGGACCAGTCCTTGTACCGCGGACGGTGGATCATGAGGACCTCGAGCTGGCCGTTCCGCGTACGCCAGCACAACGCCCCGGCGGCCACCACCTTGATGTCCGGGGGCGCCTCGGTTGACGTTTCAGGGTCAGAGGACATGGGTATCAACGGCGGACGAGTGCACGCTGGCGGGACCGGGAAGCGAGCAGCCAGGACTGCACATCCTGAAGCGGTTCCCCCTCTTCATTCTTGTGGTGCCGGGTCCAGATGCCGTCCTTTTCAAGGTGCCAGCTGGCCGTCGCGGGATCCATGTACCGGTCCATCAGCGAGATGAGGTCCGCAACGTCCTCGCGTGAGGCCAGCTGGACCAGGGCTTCCACCCGCCGGTCCAGGTTACGGTGCATCATGTCAGCCGAGCCGATGAACACCACCGGGTCTCCGGCATTGGCAAACGCGAACACCCGGGAGTGTTCCAGGAAGCGGCCCAGCACGGAGCGGACCGTGATGTTCTCGCTCAGGCCGGGGACGCCCGGCCGCACGGAGCAGATGCCGCGGACGATGACGTCCACGCGGACACCTGCCTGCGAGGCGCGGTACAGCGAATCGATGATCGCCTCGTCCACCATGGAGTTCACCTTGATGATGACGCGGGCGTTCAGGCCGGCCTTCTTGTTGGCGATCTCCCGCTCGATGCGGTCAATCAGCCCCGAGCGCACCGATCGGGGAGCCACGAGCAGGCGTTTGAACGTTGACTTCGGCGCGTAGCCGGACAGCTGGTTGAACAGCTTCGTCAGGTCTTCTCCCACCTGCTCATTGGAGGTGAGCAGGCCAAGATCCTCGTAGTACCGGGCGGTTCGGGGATGGTAGTTGCCGGTGCCGATGTGGCAGTAGCGCCGCAGCCCGTCCACTTCCTGCCGGACCACCAGGGAGAGCTTGCAGTGGGTTTTCAGGCCCACGATGCCGTACACCACGTGCACCCCGGCCTGCTCCAGCTTGCGGGCCCAGGAGATGTTGGCCTGCTCATCGAAGCGCGCCTTGATTTCCACCAGCGCCAGGACCTGCTTGCCGGACTCGGCGGCGTCGATCAGGGCGTCGACGATGGGGGAGTCCCCCGAGGTGCGGTACAGGGTCTGCTTGATGGCCTGGACCCGGGGATCGGCCGCGGCCTGTTCCAGGAAGGCCTGGACCGAGGTGGAGAAGGAATCGTACGGGTGGTGCAGCAGGATGTCGCGGCGGCGCATCGCCGCGAAAACGTCAGCGGGTTTGGAGGTCTCCGACTCCTTCAGGTGCAGGCTCGTGTGCGGCACCTGCTTGGGGTAGTGCAGGTCGGCCCGGTCGATCCTGCTGATCGGTGCGAGGCCGCGCAGGTCCAGGGGCGCGGGCAGCGCGTAGACCTCGTCCTCTTCCACGCCCAGCTCGCGCACCAGCAGCTCCCGGATGCTGGGATTGATGTCTGTGGTCACCTCGAGCCGGACAGGCGGTCCGAACCGGCGGCGCAGCAGTTCCTTTTCCAGCGCCTGCAGGAGGTTCTCGGCGTCGTCCTCCTCCACTTCCAGGTCCTCGTTGCGGGTGACGCGGAAGGTGTAATGCTCCATGACGTCCATGCCCGGGAAGAGCTGGTCCAGGTGCTCGGCAATCACGTCTTCCAGCGGGATGAACCGGGCGGTCCGCCCCGCAATGTTCCCCGCGCGGGGGCCATCCACGGAAATCAGGCGGGGAAGCTGGTCCGGAACCTTCACCCGGGCGAAGAACTCCTTGCCGCTCACGGGATTGCGGACCACGACGGCGAGGTTCAGGGACAGCCCGGAGATGTACGGGAAGGGATGGGCCGGGTCCACAGCCAGCGGCGTGAGGATGGGGAAGACCTTGGCCGCGAACTGGCGGTGCAGCTGGGCCTTGGACGCGTCGTCGAGGTCCTGCCAGCCCACCAGATGAATGTTCTCCTTCTCCAGTGCCGGACGGATCTGGCGGGCAAAGACCTCGGCGTGGCGCTGCTGCAGCCGGTAGCCGGCCTCGGTGATCTGTTCCAGCTGTTCCACCGGGCTCAGGCCTGCGGCGGAGGGCACGGCGAGACCGGTGGCGATGCGCCGTTTCAGTCCGGCCACCCGGACCATAAAGAACTCGTCCAGGTTCGAGGCGAAGATCGAGAGGAAGGTGACGCGTTCCAGCAGGTACAGATCCGGATCCTCGGCCAGTTCCAGCACCCGGGCGTTGAAGTGGAGCCAGCTGATCTCCCGGTCCAGGAAGCGGTCCGGCGTGATGTCCCCGCTGGGCACCAGGGCCGGGCCGAAGTCCGGAATATCAATGCGGTCCTGCGTGGCCCGCGGAGCAGGCATCGCCTCGGACGACCCGAAGGGCGACCGTGCGGCGGCTGCGGTGTCGGAATCCATAGTGTTTCTCCCTGGCAGTTCTGGCAGGCCCGGAACCACTGCTGTGCAGCGGCTAAGGCCATCATCCTCAACACTACAAGCAGCCGGTGCCTATTCGGCCGCGTACATCACGTCCACGTCCCACTGCACGAAACCGAGCTTGCGGTACAGGGCAACTGCGGGAGTGTTGTCAGCGTCGACATAGAGCATGACTGCGTCCAGCCCGGACTCGTGAAGGTGGTTGATGCCGGCCAGGGTCAGTGCCTTGCCCAGTCCGCTTCCCTGTGCCTGTGGCGTCACGCCTACTACGTAAACCTCCCCGATGGCCGGATGGTTACCGGTGCGGGGGTGGACCTTTGTCCAGTGGAAGCCCAGCAGCTCGCCGTCGGACTCGCGTACGGCAAGCAGGAAACCGCTGGGGTCGAACCAGTCCTCAGCCATGCGCGCTTCGAGGTCTGCGCGCGTCATTGCCCCCTGCTCGGGGTGATGGGCGAAGGCCGCGGCGTTGGCAGCAAGCCAGGCATCTTCGTCCTGTCCCGGCACGAACGGACGCAGCAGCACACCTTCGGGCAGCTTTGCGGTCGGCAGGCCGTCAGCCAGGGCATCGTGGGAGAGCCGCATCCGCCAGAGTTCGCGCACCGGCCGGTAGCCGAAGCGGGCTGCGAGCTTGACCGCTGCCTCATGATTGCCGTGGGACCAGGCCTTGAACTCCAGTCCGGTGTCCTGCCGGACAGCAGAGGCCAGCGAGGAACCGACGCCCTTGTTGCGGTAGTTCGGATGCACCACGAGTTCCAGCACACCTGCCGGGTCTCCGGCCTGGGCGGTGAGGACGGCGACGCCGGCGAGCTCCTGTGCGGTTGCGGGGTCAGACCCGTCGTCGTGGGTGAGCGCGAGATACACCCGAAGCAGGTCCGGGTCGGCTGAGGCGGAGCGCAGCTCCACCAGGGTCTGTTCCGAGAGGGGAGGATTGCCGTCGGCTTCGGCGGCGGAGGACGCCAGCTCCAGGACACCGCGCAGCGCTGCCGCTTCCGGGGTTCCGCGGGTAGTCAGGACAGGCCATGTGGTCAGGGGGTTCTCGCTCATTGAAGAAGACTAACCACTCAGGCCGCCGGACGGGAGACGGCTTACGCTTCGTGCCCCGCCACCGCTGCCTGCTCCTCGAGTGTGCGTGCCTTCGCGAAGCGGTAACCGACGTTGCGGACAGTACCAATGAGGTTTTCGTGGTCCGGGCCAAGCTTCGCCCGCAGCCTCCGGACGTGCACGTCCACGGTGCGGGTGCCGCCGTAGTAGTCGTAGCCCCAGACCTCGTGCAGCAGCTGGTCCCGGGTGAAGACACGTCCGGGGTGCTGGCACAGGTACTTCAGGAGCTCGAATTCCTTGTATGTCAGGTTCAGCGCGGTGCCGCTGACCCGTGCCGTGTAGCTGGCCTCGTCAATGACGACGCCGGAAGCATGGATTTCGGAGTTGGTGTCCTCGGCGGCGGCCTGGGTGCGGGAGACTGCCAGGCGCAGCCGGGCCTCCAGCTCGGCCGGCCCTGCGGTGTCCAGTACGACGTCGTCGGCGAGCCAGTTCGCGGCGACGGCTGCCATTCCGCCCTCGGTCAGCACCAGGACCAAGGGGGTGCCCAGCCCCGTTGCCTTCAGCAGCTGGGTCAGCGACCGTGCTCCAACGAGGTCCTTGCGTGCATCAATCAGGACGACGTCACAGGGGTCGATGTCCAGCAGCGCAGTCGGTTCAGCGGGGACGATGTGGACCCGGTGGTTGAGGAGTTCCAGGGCAGGCAGGACGTCGACAGATGACCCAGGGC
>ERZ504995.65-NODE-65-length-12709-cov-4.108977_pt1 | contig 12709 bp, 11 predicted proteins | sample MGYA00514197_ERZ504995 | MGnify/ENA primary metagenome ERZ504995 (study PRJEB26094, sample SAMEA4028455) | Ovis aries | biome: host associated; feature: stool; material: fecal | place: Italy | collected 2012 | study: EMG produced TPA metagenomics assembly of the...
GTCGGCAGCGTCAGATGTGTATAAGAGACAGCACTTCACCTACATCTCCGTCATCGCCTGCAAGGAGCCCGGCGCGGAAGAAGTCCCGCTGCTCCACGCGAAGGCCATGTTCGAAGACGAAGTCATCAAAGGCCCCATCCCCTATGTCATCCATCGCCCGACCGGGTACTTCTATGACATCGCCAAGGTCTTCAAGCCCTACATCGAAAAGGGTGAGATGCAGCTCCTGAAGGGTTACCACAACGTTCAGTGCAACGTCGTCGACTGCCCGGACTTCGCGAACTACATCGTCGACCACATGCTCGATGAGAACGCCATGTACGAAGTCGGCGGAAAAGAGACCTACGACTACGAAGAGATCACCAAGATGTGCTTCCGCGCCGCCGGCAAGCCCGTCATCATCAAGGACGCGGCTCCCTGGATGTTCTCCCTGCTCGGCAAGCTTCCGAAGGTCAAGAAGGAAGGCAAGGCCGACATCATGAAGTTCGGCGCCTGGACCATGACCCACAGCCTCGTCGGTAAAGACGTCACGGGCGATGCATCCTTCAAGGAATACATCACCAACTATTTCGGAGGTGACAATTAATGTTCCATCTCGATCCTGCTTACATCGGTCATGTTTGGCCGACCTTCATGTGGACCATCACCCTTGTCGCGGCCATCGGCTGCTGCATGGGCTTCTATGAGTTCGTCTGGTTCATGTCCGTTGGTTACGGCTTTGCCGTCATGTGCATCGGTCTGTTCCACCTCATCTTCGGCTTCGCCGCTCACACCTTCACCGCCGCCAGCGTGGTCCTGTCCATCCTGTTCATCATCTACGGCTGGCGCCTCGGCGGCTACATCCTGAAGAGAGAGCTCAACAACCAGAACTACAAGAACAAAGTCGGCAGCGGCGCCTTCAAGCGGACCCCCATCTTCGTTTCCCTGATGATGTGGATCATGTCCATGTTCCTGTATGCCGCACAGACCTCCGCGGTCTCCTACCGTGTCATCAACCGTGCCGACGACAACGTCTGGGCATGGATCGGCATCGCCATCATGGCTCTCGCCATCGTCGGCGAAGCCACCGCAGACCGTCAGAAATCCGCTGCTAAGAAAGAGAACCCGCATCGCTTCTGCGACACCGGCCTCTTCAAGTTCGTCCGCTGCCCGAACTACTTCTCCGAGATCATGTTCTGGGTCGGCGTCACCGTCTCCGGCATCGGCGCGGTCCAGGGCAAGCAGTGGATCATCGTCATCCTCGCCCTCATCATCATCGTCTATGTCATGTACAACTCCGCTCAGCGTCTGGAGCTTCGCCACGAGAAGACCTACGGTCTGGACCCCGAGTACCAGAAGTACTCCGACACCGTGCCCATCCTCTTCCCCTTCACGAAGCAGTACCACACGATGAAGGTCTACAGAGACTGATCAGCCTCGATGGGTCACTCACATCAAGTCTGGCTGAGTAACTCAACATAGAACCTCCGCTCCTTCAGGAGCGGAGGTTTTTGTTTGCACGCAACGCTCCGCCCCCTGTTCGGTCATCCGCTCATCCCCTTGTCCTCGAACGACCATATATGTATCTTTTTTATAAACATCCTAAGAAAACATACGTGTAGTTAACAAGTGTTCTTGCTCTACCCGGTTAACTCTTCTATAGTGAAATGGTAAGCAGCGGAAATGAAAAAATTCAACCGTTTATTGAGAAAGGAGAAACACCATGTTAGCCTGGAGCCTTATCGTAGAACCTCTGTTTGCACTGTTTGTCAAACTTCCCGTTTTTGTTCTTGGCATTCTTGCAAGCCTGATCTTCTGATTGATACCCTCAAAACCTCCGGCCCCAAAGCCGGAGGTTTTTTATGTTCATCCAGCAAATTCGAATTTGTCGCGCAAAATTCCCGGGCCCCTACCCCTTCCGGCTTTCTCGCTGGCCAGAGAAATCAAAGGCATATTTGGAAAATCACCATTGCCTTTGACATTTTTTACTGCTTTCAAGCTGGTTTTCCCGTTATTGTCAAAGGCATTCAAAACAATTTGTGTTTGCCTTTGACAAATCAAAGCACTCTGGCTTGTGCTCCTCAAGAAAAGTCAAAGGCAGAGCGTAAAAACAGCCGATGCCTTTGACTTTTCCAGCCAACGGCCTTGAAATGCGAACGAAAAAGTCAAAGGCATTCCTGGAATGTCAGGAATGCCTTTGAAAAAATAGAGTTCGATAGGTAAATCCTACCTCAAATCGTCATAGGCAATTCCTAAAAATTGGAAATGCCTTTGAAATGGCAAGGAAGACAGGAGAAAAGTTCAGCAGGCGGGTCAGTGGAACGCCGTGGGGGCGGAGTCCAGGCTCCATAGTCTGGGCTCTCGACCCCTTCCACCATCCCGCCTGCGTCAGATGGTGTGCGCATGCGCACGAACACATCGACAAATTTCAGTTTGTCAGTGGGTGGAGCGCTCGGACTCACGCTTGCTGGCTGCCATGAGGAGGAGGCAGGTCTTGAGGTCCTTGATGGTGTCGGCGGAGTCCTGCTCCGCGACGACGGAGGTGTGTTCCACCTTAAAGGTGACATAGGGCTTCGCGCCGCCCGAGACCATGAGCCGGCCGCGGAACTCCTGCGAGGCGCGGGCGACGGCTTTCATGTCGATGTCGTCCCACCAGAGGAGCAGCGAATCGCCCCGCTGGGTGATCTCGTAGATGCCGAGGAGCGCCGCCGTGTTGCGGAGCAGGGCCACTTCGATGAGGCCTTCGACGGCGGTCGGCGGGTCTCCGAAGCGGTCGATGAGTTCGTCCGTGACGTCCATCGCGTCCTCGCTCGTGCGGATGTCGGCGATGCGCCGGTACATGGCGAGACGGTGCGGGATGCTCTGGATGTAGTCCTCCGGGATGTGCGCGTCGACCTGGATGTCGACGAGACATTCGCGCTTCGGGGTGTAGGCCGCTTTCCCGGGAGCAGCACCTGCCGAAGCGCCGCCGGTCGAAGAGTCGGTGCCGTCGCTCAGCAGCCCGGACGCACCTTCGGCAGAGCCGTCCGCGCCGTTCAGGGCCTTCTGTTCTTCGATGGCCTCCGCGAGGATCTTCAGGTACATGTCGTAGCCGACGGCTTCCATGTGGCCGTGCTGCTGCGCGCCCAGGATGGAGCCGGCGCCGCGGAGTTCGAGGTCGCGCATGGCGATCTTGAAGCCGGAGCCGAACTCGGTGTACTCGCGGATGGCCGAGAGGCGCCGCTGCGCGATGTCCGTCAGCTCCTTGCCGCCGTAGAACGTGAAGTAGGCGGAGGCGCGGCGGGACGAGCGGCCGATGCGGCCGCGGATCTGGTGCAGCTGCGAGAGGCCGAAGCGGTCGGCGTTCTCGATGATCAGCGTGTTGACGTTCGGGATGTCGACGCCCGTCTCGATGATCGTCGTGCAGACGAGGATGTCGATCTCGCCCTCCATGAGGTCCCGCCAGACAGCGGACAACTGCTCTTCGGTCATCTTGCCGTGGGCGATGCCGATGCGCGCCTCCGGTACGAGTTCATGTACCTTCGCGGCACAGTGCGTGATGCCCTCGACGTTGTTGTAGAGGTAATAGACCTGACCGCCGCGCCGCAGTTCCTTCTCGATGGCCTGCGCGATGATGCCGGGGTCGTACTCGAGGACGAAGGTCTGGACCGGGTGGCGATCCATCGGTGCCTCTTCGATGATCGACATGTCGCGGATGCCGCTCATCGCCATATTCAATGTCCGCGGGATGGGCGTCGCCGACAGGGTCAGGACGTCCACGTTCGGGAACTTCTGCTTGAGTTTTTCTTTCTGCGCGACGCCGAACCGCTGTTCCTCGTCGATGATGAGGAGGCCGAGGTCCCGGAACTCCACGTCCTTCGAGATGAGCCGGTGGGTGCCGACGAGCACGTCGATGTTGCCCCGGCGGACCCGGTCGAGGATCTTTTTCTGCTGGGTGGGCGTGCGGAAGCGGGAGAGCATCTCGACTTCCACCGGGAAGCCCTCGAACCGCTGCATGATCGTGTTGTAGTGCTGGAACGCGAGGATGGTCGTCGGCACGAGGATGGCGCACTGTTTCCCGTCCGCGATGCACTTGAAGGCCGCGCGCAGCGCGACTTCTGTTTTGCCGAAGCCTACATCGCCACAGAGCAGACGGTCCATGGGGTAAGCCCGCTCCATGTCCGACTTGATCTCGTGGATGCAGCGGAGCTGGTCGTCGGTCTCATCGTACTCGAACCGGCGCTCGAAGTCCGACTGCATGTCGATGTCCGGCGAGAACGCGTAGCCCGGAGACTTGAGCCGGGTGGCGTAGAGCTCGGTGAGTTCCTTCGCCATGTCCTTGACGGCCGCCCGGACTTTGCTGCGGGACTTTTCCCACTCTTTGGAGCCGAGGCGATTCACCTTCACCCTGCTCGTATCGTCCTTCGGGCCGATGTATTTGGAGACAAGGTCCAGCTGCGTGACGGGGACATACAGGGCGTCGCCCTTCGCGTAGCGGATCTTCAGATAGTCTTTCGTGACGCCCGTGACGGTCATCTTCTCGATGCCCTCGAAGATGCCGATGCCGTGGAGCGAGTGGACGACATAGTCGCCCTTGTGGAGTTCGTCGAGGCTGTGGAAGGCGTTCGCGGCGTTGCGGTTGCGGATGTGCTTCCGCCGGTTCGTCGCCGCCTTGTTGCCCTGGGAGATGATGAGGAACTTCGACTCCCGGAACAGGACGCCGGCACTGAAGTTGCCGGGCAGGACCGAGACGGCGCCCTTCGGGAACTCGTTCGGGACGAGCGAGAAGTAGAACGCCTTGTAGCCGGCCTCCTCGAGGTCGTCCGCCAGCTGCTTCGCGGCCTTCTCCGTGCCCGCCGTGACGACGGTCGTGTACTCCCGGATGCCGCTCGGGAAGCAGTCCTGCTCGAGGGACGAGAAGGTGCCGTTCCACTGGGGCGTCTGTCCGAGGGTGAGGCTGAAGAGTTCGCGGACCGGCAGGTCGAAACTGCCGCGGGCGAAGTTGTCCATGTAGAGGAGGTCCGCGTGCTCATAGTCCGAGACGAGGTCCTGGTAGGAGACCATGAGGTCGCCGAGGGCCTTGACGTACTCGCCGGTCTCGAGGGCCGCTTTCAGGTCCTCCCGGTAGAGCTTCACGGCGCCGTTCACCCGCTCCTTGACCGTACCGCTCTCCGCGGCGATGAGCAGGTCGCCCTCCTGCAGGTACCCGAGGGGCGTGCAGGCATTCTCATAGTAGAGGTTCAGGTACTTGTCCGGGCACAGGTCTCTTCCGGCCGCGATGGCGTCCGCGTCTTCCTGGAGTCTCGTTTTCGCCCGGTCCGCGTTCTTCGAACGCACCTTTTTGGCGATCTGCCGGATCTGCTCCGCGACCCCTGCCGAAGCGTCGGACTCCCCGTCGAAGGCGATGATCTCCGCCGACGGCGTCAGGAGCACCTCGTCGACGAGGTCCGTGCGGCGCTGGGACTCGACTTCGAACTCCGCGATGGTGTCGATGGTGTCGCCCCAGAGTTCCATGCGCAGGGGCAGTTCCCGCTCCGGCGGGAAGAAGTCCACGATGCCGCCGCGGACCGAGAACTGACCGTGGCCCTCGACCTCGTCCGCCCGCTTGTAGCCGGCGGCGACGAAGCGCCGTTTGAGGTCGTCGAGGGAGATGTCCTCCCCGACTTTGAGGTCGATCATGCGGTCGGCGAGGACCGTCGGCGGGACGGTCTTCTGGACGGCGGCTTCGGCGGAGACCAGCAGCACGTCCACCGTGCCGAGGACCCAGGCGGACAGCGCGCCCATGCGCTGCTGTTCGTACTCCCGCGACCGGACCTGGTCCGTGAGGAACGTGAGGTCCTTCGCGGGCAGCACCGCCGCTTTGGTGCCCATCGCCTCGAAGTCCTCCATCATGCGGGTGGCGGTGCCTTCGTCCGGCACGAGCACCATGGCGCGCCGACGTCCGCCGTTCTCGTTCAGGGACGCGAGCAGCGAATGGAGCAGGAAGACCTTGTGCATCCCGGTCGTGCCGAGGATGCCGAAGGGGAACCGGCCCGCCCGGATGGTGGACAGGATCTCTTTGTAGGTCTCATGTTGTGCGATGGCATTGGAAAAGCCGGACATAGGTCACCTCGTAAAGAAGAAGTATAACAGGGAGTGCCCCCAACCCGGTTTCGGGTGGGGGTCTTGTATGCACAGAACGGGTCTCCCGTTCTTTTTTAGTTGAAGCGTCAGTTGAAGCGGTTCATCGCCTCGTTGACATCGCCCGCGATGATGAGTTCCGCCGCGGTCGCCGCGTTCTTCAGCGCCTTGTCGATGTCTTCCTGCTCGGACTTCGGGAACTTGCCGAGGACGTAGTCCGCAAGGTCCATGTCCGGGTGGGTCTTCCCGCCGATGCCGAGACGGACGCGGGGGAAGTCCTCGGTGCCCATGCACTGGATGATGGACTTGAGGCCGTTGTGGCCGCCCGCTCCGCCCTTGCGGCGGATGCGCATCTTGCCGGGGGCCAGGTTGATGTCGTCCGAGATGACGATGACGTTCCCGGTGGGGATCTTGTAGAAGGACCGCGCTTCCTCGATGGCCTCACCGCTGTTGTTCATGTAAGTGGTGGGTTTCATGAGGAGGACCTTCTCGCCGTTCAGGACGCACTGTCCGGTGAGGGCATGGAACTTCATGCGGTCCACCGAAACGCCCTGCTGCCGCGCCAGTTCGTCGAGCGCGAGCCACCCGATGTTGTGGCGGGTATTCTCATATTTGGAGCCCGGGTTCCCGAGCCCCGCGATAATATACATGGGTCGGTTTCCTTTGAATCGTTCGAAAAAACTCATTTCACAGCCTCCGGGAAGTTCCGGGCCGCGATGTCATTGAGGGCCTGCAGCTGTTCCCGGTCGTTCGCGCCGAGGACCACGTCCGCGTTCTCCGTGACGAAGACGCCGGCGTTCTTCCCTTCCTGCTTCAGGATGTAGATGGTGTCGGTCAGGTAGTACTCCCCTGCCGCGTTGTCCGTCGTCAGCTTGCCGAGGGAGGCGATGAGGTCCTCTCTGCGGAACCAGTAGGCACCGGAGTTGACGTTCTGGATGGCCTTCTCTTCCTCGGTGGCGTCCTTCTGCTCGACGATGCGTTCGAAGCTGCCGTCGGCGCCCTGGACGATGCGGCCGTAGCCGAAGGGTTCGTCGAGGCGGGCCGAGATGACCGTGACGGCGTTGCCGTTCGCTTCGTGGAGGGCGAGGCTCTCCGCGATGGTGGCGGCGTCCATGAAGGGCGCGTCGCCGTTCAGGATGAGGACGTTCTCCGCGTCGGAGGCGTTCAGGTAGTCGAGGGCCATCATGACGGCGTGGCCGGTGCCGAGGCGCTCTTTCTGCCAGCAGATGGCAGAGCGGTCGCCGCAGTGGTCAACGAGCTGTTCGCCGTAGGCGCCGACGACGAGGATGGTGTCTTTGACGCCGCTTGCATCGACCGCGTCGAGGACCCAGTCGATCATCGGACGGTCGAGGACTTCCATCATGGGTTTCGGTTTATTGGCTTTCATGCGTTTTCCTTCGCCGGCGGCGAGGATGACGGCACAATTCTTAGACATGGATCATTTCCTCCAGAGGGCGATGAGTACTTCCTGTGCGTTCTTCGCGGCTTTGGTGGCCGCTTCGGCAGCTTTCGTGGTGGCTTCCGCCATCTCCTGGCCGTAGCCCCGCTGCATGCCGATGCTCACGATGAGGTTCAGGAGCGTGTACAGGATGGCGGCGAACAGGACGGCCGCGATGACGCTGGTGCCGCCTCTGCGTTTCAGGAACAGAGAGCGTTCGTCCGCATTCTCGATGGTCTTGGCCTTCGTCAGGAGCTGTTCGCAGCGGCGCTTGTACAGCGTGTTCGCGAAGATGCCCATCAGGACATGGATGGCCATGATGATGTAGTGGTTGATCTGCAGGGCGACCGGCGGCTCAGGCATTTTCTCCATGAGAGAGGCCATCGCCTCTTCGGCCGCTTCCTCGTCGGTCGCGTCGGTCAGGACGTACTGGCGGGCCAGGGTGGCCGCTTCGCTGTAGTACTCGACGACGCTGTCAAGGGCAACGAGGGGAACGATGAACTGGAGGAGGACCAGGATGAGGGCCACACCGTACATCCGGCGGTACGCGCTCCACAGGGTGGGGGCGATGAACGCCGCGAAGTTCCCGACGAAGTTCCGTTTCGTGCGGTCCATGATGAAGAACTTCGGGATGTACTTGTTCTTGTTCTTCTGGATGACGTCTCCGTACTCCCGGACCCGGAAGTCGCCGAGCATCTCGTCCGGCCCGATGACCCGCATGGTGGGTTTCATCTCGCCGTGGTCGCCGGTGGTGTAGGAGGCGTAGTTGCCGTATTCGTTGTCGAAGGGCATGCCGTCGGGACGGGTGTCTCTCCCGCCGTTTCCGGAGCCGAAGGTGGCCGCTCTCTTGCGCTCGGCCTCTTCTTCCCGGGCCTTCTGCTCGGCTTCTTCCCGCTCCTTGCTGTAGGGGATCTGCCAGACGAACCCGGAGGCATGTTTGTTTTCATAAAGGCAGTGGCCGTTCTGCTTCCAGCAGGCGCGGTGGGCAGGGGTGCCGCATTCGGGGCAGACCACCACGTCGTCGTTCTCTTCGAACGGCTTTAAGCAGTAGGGACACTGGACGTATTTCAAGTCCATAGAAATTGTTCCTTTCTGTGGTAAATCGCCGACATTATACCGCAAACGAAAATTCTTTACAACATTTCAAGGTTCTTATATAATATCTAAAGTTTCCAAACGAAAGACCAATACGACAAAGGAAGGGAATTCCATGCTGCAATACGAAGAACTGCGCCTCGCCGTTCTCGAGAATGAGAAACCGCTGCAGGAGCTCAAGGAAGCTCTCGGCTACGACACCATGAAGGAAGAAGTGGCCAAACTGGAAGCGGAAGCCGCGAAGGACGGGTTCTGGGACGACGTCGAAAACTCCCAGAAAGTCCTGAAAGAGACGAGCCGGCTGAAGGCGAAAGTCGCGAAATACGATAAACTCAAAAGCCTCTACGAGGACACCCTCGTCATGATCGAACTGGCCGACGAGGAGGGCGATGAATCCCTCTATGACGAGTGCAAGGAAAGTGCGGACCAGGTCAAGAGCGAGCTCGAGTCCATGACCCTCTCCACCCTGCTCTCCGGCGAGTACGACGAGTCCAACGCGCTCCTCACGTTCCACGCGGGCGCCGGCGGCACCGAAGCTCAGGACTGGGCCTCCATGCTGTTCCGGATGTACAACCGCTGGGGCGAGCGCCACGGCTTCAAGGTCAAGACCCTCGACTACCTCGACGGCGACGAAGCGGGCCTCAAGTCCGCCACCATCCTCATCGAGGGCGAGAACGCCTACGGATACATGAAGAGTGAAGCAGGCGTCCATCGCCTCGTCCGTGTCTCCCCCTTCGACTCCCAGGGACGTCGTCACACGTCCTTCGCGTCCGTCGAAGTCATGCCCGAGATCGACGACAGCATCGAAGTCGACCTGCGGCCGGAAGACATCGAGATGGAAGTGTACCGCGCGTCCGGCGCCGGCGGCCAGAAGGTCAACAAGACCTCCTCTGCCGTCCGTCTCATCCACAAGCCCACGGGCATCGTGGTCAGCTGCCAGGTCGAGCGTTCCCAGCACCAGAACAGAGAAGTCTGTATGCGCATGCTGAAGTCGAAGCTCATCGAGATCAAAGAGCGTGAGCACCTCGACAAGATCGAAGACATCAAGGGCGACCAGCTGCAGATCGCCTGGGGTTCCCAGATCCGCTCCTACGTCTTCATGCCCTACACCCTCGCGAAGGACACCCGTACCGGCTACGAGATGGGCAACATCAACGCGGTCATGGACGGCGACATCGACGGCTTCATCAACGCCTACCTCAAGATGAAGTCCCTCGAAGCGATGGAGAAAGGCGAGTAAACGCCCTTATATATTCTTTATTGACAATCAAATATTCCCTTGTTATAATTATTGCCCGCGTGAAGAGTTTTCACGCGGGCTTACTCATGTAAGTTTATCCTTGCTCCGGACGAAGCAAGATCCGGGGCCAAAAGTCCAAAAGGAGGTGCAACGAATGGCCACTAAAAATTATGAAATCATGATGGTTTTCTCCGTCAAAGATGGTGAAGAGGCTGCAAAGGCTCTTCAGGAGAGATTCCAGGGTCTCATCGAGCAGAACGGCACATTAGGCGAAGTTGACGAATGGGGCAAGCGTGCTCTTGCTTATCCGATCAACGACGAGCCGGAAGGTTACTATGTCGTCGTCAAATACTCTGCCGAACCGACGTTCCCGATGGAACTTGAGCGTCGTCTCAAGATCACCGAAGGCGTTCTGAGATTCCTCAACATCGCCGAGTAAGGAGGTCGAACCATGCTTAACTGTGCAGTCATCATGGGTCGCCTTACCGCAGACCCGGAACTTCGCACGACCGGCAACGGCATCAGCGTCACCAGCTTTTCCGTCGCTGTCGACCGCAATTACCAGAGACAGGGCCAGGAGAGACAGACGGACTTCATCAACGTCGTCGCCTGGAGACAGACCGCCGAATTCGTCAGCCGTTATTTCCGCAAAGGTCAGATGATCGCAGTCCAGGGTTCCATCCAGACCCGCAACTACGAAGACCGCAACGGTAACAAACGGACCGCTGTCGAGATCGTCGCGGACAATGTCAGCTTCTGTGGCTCCAAGGCTGAGACCGGTGCTTCCACCGCTCCCGCCGGCTACAATGTAGCTCCCCAGGCCGCTCCCGCAGCACCCGCTGCCCCGCAGGCCCAGTCCTTCTCCACCGCAAGTGCAGACGACTTCTCATCCGTCGAAATGGATGACGAACTCCCCTTCTAAGGAGAGCATCTTAACAAGGAGGTAATACCATCATGGCATACGATAGAAACCGCCGCCGTGGACGCCGCAAGGTTTGCGCGTTCTGCGTCGACAAAGTCGAAAAGATCGATTACAAGGACACCGCCCGTCTTCGGAAGTTCACTTCTGACCGTGCGAAGATCCTTCCCCGTCGTGTCACCGGTACCTGCGCTTATCATCAGCGCGAGCTCACCACCGCCATCAAACGCGCAAGACACGTCGCTCTTCTGCCCTACACCGAAGGCTAAGCTCTTCCGGGCAGCACAACGCAAAACAAAAGACCGAAGTCTCAAGACTTCGGTCTTTTTTATTATGGTTTTCGGGTTTTCCGGCAAACCTTACGAATAGATGCTCGAGAAGGTCGAGGTGTCGAGGTCGAGGTCGCCGAAGTAGGAGGCGAAGTCCATGCCGAGATGGTCGGCCATCTGCTTCATCTCGATGACAGTCTTGACGTCGACGGGCACGCCGTTCTTTTTGACACGTTCGACCGCCAGCGCTTCCTTCTCGCCGTGGGTGTAGATGCGCTCGGCGCCTTCCGCCTTCGGGGCGTCGCGCAGTTCCTGCAGGAACGTGGAGAAGTGCTCCTTCAGGGCCTCCGGGTCTCCGAAGATGGCGGGGTCGAGGGCGATGAACCCGTGGCAGGTGCCGCCCTTGCCGTTCATGTGCGTGTGGTTCGAGGTGATGCCCATGGAGGCGATGGACGACAGCAGCTCGACGAGCATGCCGTAGCCGTAGCCTTTGTGGGAACCGAGTTTCTCGGTGCTGCCGCCGAGGGGCATGATGCCGCCGCCGGCTTTCGCGACGATGTTTTTGAGGACGTCTTCCGCGTCGGTGGACGGGTTGCCGTACTTGTTGAGGGCCCAGCCGTCCGGCAGTTCCTTCTCGGCCTTGCGGTACATCTCGAGCTTGCCGCGGGTGACGACCGTGGTGGAGGCGTCGAAGAAGAAGGGATAGGGTTCCGCCGGGACCGCGACGGCCAGCGGGTTACTGCCGAGCATGGCCTTCGACGCGAAGGTCGGGACCATGATGGCTTCGGAGTTCGTGGTGCTGAGGCCCACGAGGCCTTCCTTGACGGCCATCAGGGCATAGTAGCCGGCGATGCCGTAGTGGTTCGAGTTGCGGACGGACACGATGCCGATGCCGCTCTTCTTTGCCTTTTCGATGGCGATCTCCATCGCCTTGTGGCCGATGAGCTGGCCCATGCCGTCGTGGCCTTCGATGACCGCCGAGATGGGCGTCTCGAACACGACTTCCGGTTTGGCTTCGAGTTTGATGAGTCCGCTCTTGAGACCGTTGTCATAACGGGACAGACGCTGCATGCCGTGGGACTCGATACCGTACATGTCAGCGGTCAGCAGGACATCCGTGATGATGGCTGCTTCCTCTTTGGTGAACCCGAAGTTCTGGAACGCGTCACCGACGAACCGCTCCAGGACGGGCAGCTGGAAATACATATGTGCCATAAATACCTCCGCAAAGTGCGTTAAAAAGTGATGGGAAAAGAACTCGAGTAAACATATGACTTGTTATCCTTTACACTCCCATCCACATTATATAAAAGATACAGAAGAATATACAATCGGGAAACTGACCAAAAAAACGCCCTGCCGTTTGGCAGGGCGTTGTCCGTATGATTGTGGTGTTTTTTTCAGATCAGGATGCCGTTGCAGTGGTCGATCTCGTGCTGGATGATCTGCGCGGTATAACCGTCAAAGGTCTTCGTGTGCGGTTTCATCTGCCGGTCGTCCCACCGGACGGTGATCGTCTGATAACGGGTCGTCTTCCGCTGTCCCGGGAGAGAGAGACACCCCTCTTCGGTCTCATAGGGGCCCGTCTTCTCCACGATGACCGGGTTCAGCATGACGCCGGGCAGGTTGCCGTCGACATACACGATGACGCGAACGTTCTCGCCGATCAT
>ERZ504995.66-NODE-66-length-12673-cov-7.659930_pt1 | contig 12673 bp, 4 predicted proteins | sample MGYA00514197_ERZ504995 | MGnify/ENA primary metagenome ERZ504995 (study PRJEB26094, sample SAMEA4028455) | Ovis aries | biome: host associated; feature: stool; material: fecal | place: Italy | collected 2012 | study: EMG produced TPA metagenomics assembly of the Sheep...
GTTCGACCCCGACTTCCCCATCACCGTCCTCGAGTCCGTGATGCTCGGGCGCCTCGCCCAGCACGCGGACCGAGCCGAAGCGCGGCCGCAGCTCCCCGAGCAGGAGCCGCAGCAGCGTCGTCTTGCCGCCTCCGTTCGGCCCCACGACCGCCGCGAGCGCGCGGCGCGGAAGCTCGAACGAGACGTTGTGCAGCGCCTCGTTCCCCCCGTAGGAGAAGCAGACGTCGCGTACGGAGACGGCCGGCGTCTCCCGTTCCGGCGTTGTCGCGTCCATCGGCGCGCATTCTACCGCACCGCCCCCGCGAACGCCAGCGCGAACTGCTCCGGCGCGCGCGGGCTTGCGGGAGGCGCGTGCGGCGTGCTAGAATCCCGCGCCATGAAACCCAAGCTCCAGTGGATCGAGGGCGGCGGGGCGACCTCCGCCGCCGGCTGGCTCGCCAGCGGCGTCGCCGCCGGCCTCAAGGCGGATCGCGACGACATGGCGATCCTGTGCTCGGACCGCCCCGCCGCGTGCGCCGCGCTCTTCACCTCCAACAACGTCCCCGCCGCGCCCGTGCAATACGACCGGCCGCTCGCCGCCAAGGGCCGCTGCCGCGCCGCCGTCGTGAACGTCGGCTGCGCCAACGCCTGCACCGGGAAGGCCGGCTACGCGGACACCGTCCGCACCGGGAAGGCCGCCGCCGCCGCGCTCGGCCTGCCCGTCGGCGAGATCCTCGTCTGCTCGACCGGCACGATCGGCCGCCGCCTTCCGATGGACCGCATCCTCCGGGGCGTGAAGCTCGCCGCCGCGGCGCTCTCGCCCGACGGCGGCGCGAAGGCCGCCGCCGCGATCATGACCACGGACACGAAGCCCAAGCAGGCCGCCGCGTCGTTCCCGCTCTCCGGCGGGCGCGTCACGGTCGGCGGCATGTGCAAGGGCTCGGGCATGATCTGCCCCAACCTCGCCACGACGCTCATCTTCCTCACCACCGACGCGAAGGTCTCCGCCGCGAACCTGCGCCGCGCGCTCAAGGCCGCGGTCGCGAAGTCCTTCAACCGCGTGACGGTCGACGGCGACCAGAGCACCAACGACACGTGCGCGCTCTTCGCCAACGGCGCCGCGGGCCTCCCCGCCCTCGCGCCCGGCCGCCCGGGATGGGGCTCCTTCGTCGCGGCGCTCTCCGCCGTCGCGCTCTCGCTCGCCAAGCAGATCGTGATGGACGGCGAGGGCGCCACGAAGTTCGTCACCTGCGCCGTGCAGGGCGCCGCCACCGCGGCGGACGCCTACGCCGCCGCGCGCACGATCGCCAACTCGCCGCTCTTCAAGGCCGCCTGCTTCGGCGGCGACCCGAACTGGGGCCGCGTCATCTGCGCGGTCGGCAACTCCGGCGCGAAGTGCGCGGAGCTCAGGACCCGCATCTTCTTCGACGACGTGTGCGTCTTCGACCGCGGCCGCATCGCCACCGCCGCCGTGAACGCGCGCCTCGCCGCCGTGATGAAGCAGCGCGCCTTCGAGGTGCGCGTGGACCTCGGCATGGGCCGCTTCTCCGACGCCGTCTACACGAGCGACCTCTCGCACGGCTATGTCAGCATCAACGCCGACTACACCACCTGACGCGGGCTCTTTGCCCGCGGCTCGCCCGGAGGGTTCGCCCCACCCTGGCGCCGCTCCGCGCCCGCGCCGCGTGATGGTCTGCGCCGGGGAGGTCTCCGGCGACCTCTACGGCGCGGCGCTCGTCCGCGCCCTTCGCGCGCGCCTGGGCGCGGACACCGAGTTCTTCGGCCTCGGCGGCGACCGGATGCGCGAGGAGGGCGTCGAGCTCTACGAGCACGCCTCGCGCACCGGCGTCATCGGCCTCTGGGAGGTCGCGAAGCGGGCCCGCTTCTTCTCGCGCCTCCTGCGCCGCCTCCGCGGCGCGCTCGCGGAGCGCCGCCCCGACCTGCTGCTCACGGTCGACTATCCGGGGATGAACCTGCGGCTCGCCCGCGCGGCGAAGGGGCTCGGCATCCCCGCCGTGCACTGCGTCTGCCCGCAGGTGTGGGCGTGGCGCCGCGGCCGCATCCCGAAGATCGCCGCGTCGCTCGACGCGCTCGTGTGCTTCTTCCCGTTCGAGCCGGAGCTCTTCGAGGGCACCGGCCTGGAGACCTTCTTCTGCGGGCATCCGCTCGTCGACTCCGTCGCCGCGTCGCTGCGCGAGGAGGAGGGCGGGCCGCCGCTGCCGTGGGGCCCGGGCCGCCGCGTCGCGCTCTTCGCGGGCAGCCGCCGGGGCGAGGTGCGCCGCATCCTGCCGGACGTCCTCGCCGGCGCCGCGCTCGCCGAGGAGGCGGTCGGCCCGTGCTCGTTCCTGCTGCCCGTCCCGACCGCGGAGCGCGCGGAGGAGGTCCGCGCCGCGATCGCCGCGACGGCGCGCCGCCCGCGTCGCGTCGAGGTCGCCGAGGGCCGCTCGCGCCGCGTGCTGCGCGAGGCCGAGGCCGCCGTCGTGAAGAGCGGCACCTCCACGCTCGAGGCCTCGATCGTCGGCTGCCCGCACCTCGTCGTCTACCGCGTCTCGTGGCTCTCCTCCGTGATCCTGCGCCGGCTGATCACCGGCGTGCGCTGGATCGGCCTCTCGAACATCGTGCCGGGGAAGGACGTCGCGAAGGAGCTCATCCAGGACGCGCTCACGCCCGAGGCCGTGCGCGACGAGCTCGTCGCGCTGCTCTGCGACCCCGCGCGCCGCGCAGCGCAGCTCTCGGACTTCGCCGAGACGCGCCGCCTGCTCGGCGGCGGCGGCGCGATCGAGCGCGCCGCGGACTTCATCGTGGGCGGCCTTGCACGGCGTGGCGGGGTCTGAACCCCGCCACGCCGGCGGCGGCCGGAAGCGCGCGGCTGCACCGATGCGGGGCGCAGGGGCGCGAGGGGCGCATTTCGCCCCCGCGCCCCGCGAAGATCGAAAAATCTTACGATGATTTCTCGCTCCGGAAGAGGCGTTTCAAGAAAAATGCATTTCCCTTCATTTTTCCGCTTGACTCCGGGGGGGCGCTTTGCTACCTTGCTGACCCGTTGCGCCGCGAACGGGGGCGCTCATCCATTAGACCCCCCCGCCGCCCGCAGCCCAGGCGCCACGGCGCCGCTCTTTGAAAACGGAACCGCTTTTTCGGGTCTTCGCCCAACCGGGCGCGCCGCCATCTGGCGGGGCGCGGGAGGCGGGGCCCGACAGCAAAGTAAGTTTGTGCTAGGGAATTTCAAAACGAACCCGAAACTCGAGCGCGATCGCCGGGCCTGCCCGGAACGAAAGCGCAAGATTTCAATTCTTCGGAGAGTTTGATTCTGGCTCAGAACGAACGCTGGCAGCGTGGATGAGGCATGCAAGTCGAACGGTCAAGGGCTGGTAGCAATATTGGCTCTTGATAGTGGCGGAAGGGCGAGTAATGCGAGAGCAAGCTACCCCTCGATTCGGAACAACGGCTGGAAACGGCCGCTAATGCCGGATACGAACGCGGGACCGCATGGTCCTGCGTTGAAAGGCCGGGACCCGCAAGGGCCGGTCGTCGAAGGAGGCGCTCCCGTGCCATCGGCTAGTTGGCGAGGTAACGGCTCACCAAGGCTTACGGCTAGGTGGACTGAGAGGTTGGTCACCCGCACTGGGACTGAGACACTGCCCAGACTCCTACGGGAGGCTGCAGTCGAGGATCATTTGCAATGGGCGAAAGCCTGACAATGCGACGCTGCGTGCAGGATGAAGGCCTTCGGGTTGTAAACTGCTGTTGGGAGGGAAAAGGACGCGAAGCCCAATAAGCTTTGCCGTTTGATTGTACTTCCAGAGAAAGTCGCGGCTAACTCTGTGCCAGCAGCCGCGGTAATACAGAGGCGACGAGCGTTGTTCGGATTTACTGGGCGTAAAGCGTGCGCAGGCGGTGGACCATGTCCGACGTGAAATCCCGGGGCTCAGCTCCGGAAGTGCGTCGGAAACCGGTCCGCTGGAGACCGGGAAGGGAGTCTGGAACACACGGTGTAGCGGTGAAATGCGTTGATATCGTGTGGAACACCGGAAGCGAAGGCGAGACTCTGGAACGGATCTGACGCTCATGCACGAAAGCGTGGGGAGCAAACAGGATTAGATACCCTGGTAGTCCACGCCGTAAACGGTGCGCATTCGCCGTGGGGGGAATTGACCCCCCCCGTGGCTTAGCCAACGCGATAAATGCGCCGCCTGGGGAGTACGGCCGCAAGGTTAAAACTCAAAGAAATTGACGGGGGCCCGCACAAGCGGAGGAGCATGTGGCTTAATTCGATGCAACGCGAAGAACCTTACCCAGGCTTGACATGCAGCTGCAAGTCCCGTGAAAGCGGGATGCCTTCGAGGGTGCTGCACAGGTGCTGCATGGCTGTCGTCAGTTCGTGCCGTGAGGTGTTTGGTTAAGTCCACCAACGAACGCAACCCCTGCGTCCAGTTGCCATCGGTTCGGCCGGGCACTCTGGAGGGACTGCTCGTTCACACGAGAGGAAGGTGGGGATGACGTCAAGTCAGTATGGCCCTTACGCCTGGGGCCGCACACGTGCTACAATGGCCGGTACAGAGGGACGCGAGACCGCGAGGTGGAGCAAACCCCAGAGAGCCGGCCCCAGTTCGGATTGGAGTCTGCAACCCGACTCCATGAAGTTGGATTCGCTAGTAACGGCGCATCAGCAGTTGGTGCCGTGAATACGTTCCCGGGCCTTGTACACACCGCCCGTCACATCATGAAAGCCGTCTGCACCCGAAGCCGGTGGCCCATCCGCAAGGGGGGAGCCGTCTAAGGTGTGGGTGGTGATTGGGATGAAGTCGTAACAAGGTAACCGTAGGGGAACCTGCGGTTGGATCACCTCCTTTCTAAGGAGACGGACCTCTGGCGACAGAGGCTCCGATGGTCAATTCGTCTGGTTTTGCACCGGCCGCGCCCGCGACCGGTACGCCGACCCGGCGACACATGGCGCCGCGAGCTTGCTCGCGACGCCTCCCAAAACGAAAAACTGGAATCCTCCAGCACAGACCGAAACGCTGCCGGACCCCGCCTCCCGCGCCGCCGCCGGGGGCATAGCTCAGTTGGTAGAGCGTCGGCTTTGCAAGCCGAATGTCGCCGGTTCGAGTCCGACTGCCTCCACCAGGCTTCATGGGCGTGTAGCTCAGTTGGTTAGAGCGTCACACTGATAATGTGAAGGTCACTGGTTCAACTCCAGTCACGCCCACCAACTCGCGCGCTTCGCGCGCAATGCTGAATGCACAATGCAGGAGGAAAAGCGGTTCCACGATCGATTTCAACGATCTTTGACAACGGAAGACGAGAGAAGTTCAAATGTGAACTCATTAGTAGTTCGATTTCAAGACAATCGAACCGAGCGCGTGGCTTCGAAGCGAAGGCTTCGGCCGCGGGAGGTGGCCGCGAAGCGGCAACCGACCAAGGTTGAAGCGAAACGGTTTGAAGAAACGCACAAGCGCGAAAGGGCGCACGGTGGATGCCTTGGCATCGCAAGGCGACGAAGGACGCGGTAAGCTGCGATAAGCCCCGGGGAGCGGCAAACACGCTTTGATCCGAGGATTTCCGAATGGAGCAATCCGTCGGCCGAAGAGGCCGTCATCGGCGGATGAATGAATAGTCCGTCGAAGCGAGACGCAGGGAAGTGAAACATCTCAGTACCTGCAGGAACAGAAAACAACAGTGATTGCGCAAGTAGCGGCGAGCGAACGCGCAGGAGCCCAAACCGGGGAGCTTGCTCCCCGGGGTTGCGGGACCACGACGTGGGATCGCCTCTCGGTAGGGGAACGGCCTGGAAAGGCCGGCGATACAGGGTGAAAGCCCCGTACCCGAAACCGCGAGCGGCCCTAGTGGGATCCCAAGTAGGACGGAACACGTGAAACTCCGTCCGAATCCGGGGGGCCCATCCCCCAAGGCTGAATACTAGGCGATGACCGATAGCGAACCAGTACCACGAGGGAAAGGTGAAAAGAACCCCTGTCAGGGGAGTGAAACAGACCTGAAACCGTGTGCCTACAAGGTGTCGTGGCCCTCCGGGGTTGCGGCATGCCTTTTGCATAATGAGTCCGCGAGTCATCGCGTCCGGCATGGCTAAGCCCGTATGGCGGAGCCGAAGCGAAAGCGAGTCCGAAATGGGCGACGAAGTCGGATGCGGTGGACCGGAAGCCAGGCGAGCTATCCTTGGGCAGGCTGAAGGGGCGGTAACACGCCCTGGAGGGCCGAACCGGTAGGTGCTGAAAAACCTTCGGAGGACCTGAGGATTGGAGCGAAAGACTTATCAAGCTTGGTGATAGCCGGTTCTCCCCGAAATAACTTTAGGGTTAGCCCCGGAATGAAACCGCCGAAGGTAGAGCACTGTTTAGCCGAAGGCCTCTAGCGAGGTACCGACGCTTGGCAAACTCCGAATGTCGGCGGCGTCCTGTCCGGGAGATAGACGGCGAGAGATAAGTTCCGTCGTCGAGAGGGAAACAGCCCAGACTTCCAGCCAAGGCCCCCAAACCGCGCTCAGTCACGAAGGATGTGGGGTCTCGATGACAGCCAGGATGTTGGCTTAGAGGCAGCCATCATTTAAACATTGCGTAACAGCTGACTGGTCGAGAGACCCCGCGCCGAAAATGATCGGGAGTAAGCGCGGTGCCGAAGCTGAAGGATCGCCCGCAAGGGCGGTCGGTAGGGGAGCGTTGCATGCGGCTCGAAGCGGGGGCGTGAGCCTCCGTGGACTGCATGCAAGCGATTATGCGGACATGAGTAACGAAAAGCCGGGTGAGAATCCCGGCCGCCGAAATTCCAAGGTTTCCCGGGGCAGGTTCGTCCGCCCGGGGTCAGCCGGATCCTAAGGCAAGGCCGAAAGGCGTAGTCGATGGACATCGGGTCAACATTCCCGAGCCGGCCAGGTTTCGAAAGGGTTCGCGGAGAAAGCCGCCGCAGGGGTCATCGGATTCCCCGCGGGAGGGTTCGCCCTCCTGCATGCGGCGCGGCCTCCGCCAAGAAAAGCCCCGTAGGTGTGGCCTGGTCGTCCGTACCAAAACCGACACAGGTGGAATGGTAAGCACATACCAAGGCGCGCGAGTGAAACCTCGTTAAGGAACTCGGCACACTGGCCCCGTAACTTCGGAAGAAGGGGTCCCGGGACTCGATCCCGGGCGCAGTGAAAGAGCCGTGGCGACTGTTTAACAAAAACAAAGCACTCTGCCAACCCGCAAGGGGACGTATAGAGTGTGACACGTGACCAATGCGGAAAGGTCAAGGCGAGGGGTCAGCCGCAAGGCGAAGCTCCGAACCAAAGCCCCCGTGAATGTCGGCCGTAACTATAACGGTCCTAAGGTAGCGAAATTCCTTGTCGGGCAAGTTCCGACCTGCACGAATCGTGTAACGATCGCGGCGCTGTCTCAACGAGGAGCTCGGTGAAGTTGTAGTCCCAGTGCAGATGCTGGGTACCCGCAGCAGGACGGAAAGACCCCATGAACCTTCACTGTATTCTGGCACTGGCGACTGGCTGCGCATGCGTAGCATAGCCGGGAGCCTCGGAGGCCCCCCTTCCGGGAGGGGCGGAGGCACCAGTGAAATACCGGTCTTGCGAAGACGGTCGTCTAACCCCGCCCCGTGGATCCGGGGCCGGGACAATGCCAGAGGGTCAGTTTGACTGGGGCGGTTTCCTCCCAAACGGTAACGGAGGAGTTCGAAGGTCACCTCGGCGCGGTCGGCAACCGCGCGACGGAGCGCAAAGGCACAAGGTGGCTTGACTGCGAGGCCCACAAGCCGAGCAGATGCGAAAGCAGGACTTAGTGATCCGGCGGTCGCTCGTGGTAGCGCCGCCGCTCAACGGATAAAAGGTACTCTGGGGATAACAGGCTGATGATCGCCGAGAGTCCATATCGACGCGATCGTTTGGCACCTCGATGTCGGCTCATCGCATCCTGGGGCTGGAGAAGGTCCCAAGGGTTTGGCTGTTCGCCAATTAAAGCGGTACGCGAGCTGGGTTCAAAACGTCGTGAGACAGTTTGGTCCATATCCGCTGCGGGCGTTGGAGACTTGAAGGGAAGACTCCCTAGTACGAGAGGACCGGGAGTCACGGACAGATGGTGTGCCGGTTGTTCCGCCAGGAGCATTGCCGGGTAGCCAAGTCCGGAACGGATAAGCGCTGAATGCATCTAAGCGCCAAGCCCACCCAAAGATAGGGTCTCCCTGGACGCAAGTCCCTCAAGGACGGTGGAAGACCACCACCTCGATAGGCCGGAGGCGCACGCGCGGCAACGCGCTCACCCGACCGGTACTAATCGTCCGTGAGGCTTGTGCTTTTTTTCCCCTTCTTCGCTTCGGAGCCATTCGACCGGCTCGATTGTCCCTTCCTCGTCTTCCGTCTCTTTTCCTTGGTGGCCATGGCGGGGAGGCAACACCCGTTCCCATTCCGAACACGGAAGTGAAGGGCCCCAGTGGCGAGGGTACTGCGGCAATCGGCCGCGGGAGAGTAGCGCGCCGCCAAGGTTTTTCTTCCGGGGCCGTCCGATCCGCGCGATCGGGCGGCCCCGTCCTTTTCCCCCGCCGCCGCTCCCGGGAGGCGACACGCGACGACGCACGCCTCGCGCATTCCGGTTCGGCGGAATCAATGCGGACGGAGTTCGCATCGAGCGTGAATTCCCGCTGGAAACGGACCGCCATTTTTGGTATCCTCCTCCGCATGAACGGACATTCATTCGTTTCGGGACTTGCCGCGGCGCTCGCCGCGGGGGTCGCCCTGGGGCAGGATCCGGTGGCGGAGAAGGTCTTCGCCGTCCGGACGGCGCGGCCCGAGCGCCGGACGATCGCGCAGACGCTCGTCAAGACCGGATCGCTCGCCGCGCCCGCCGAGGTCGCGCTCTGCGCGAAGGTCCCGGGCCGCCTCGCCTCGACGTCGCTCGACGACGGAACGCCCGTCGAGGAGGGCACGCGCGTGAGGAAGGGCGCCGCCCTCGCCCGCCTCGACGACCGCGAGTACCGCATCGCCCGCGATTCCGCGAAGGCCGCCGCCGAGGCGGCGCGCGCCCTCGCGGAGGACGCCGCATGCGAATTCGAGCGCACCGAGAAGCTCCGCGCCTCGAAGGTCGCCACGGAGCAGGAGTTCGACGTCGCCCGCTTCGCGCGCGACCGCACCGCCGCCTCGCTCGCCCAGGCCGAAGGCGGCCTCGCGAAGGCGGAGCTGGACCTGGAGGAGTGCGTCGTGCGCGCGCCCATGGACGGCGTCGTGGCCGCCAAGCGTCTTCATCCGGGCGCGATGGTCACGGCGGCGAGCGAAATCTGCACGCTCGTCGCGACCGACCCCCTGCGCGCGCTCTTCGAGGTGCCGACGACGGCGCTGCCGCTGCTGAAGCCCGGCGAGACGAAGGTCCGCGTGACCGTCGACGCCTACCCCGACGAGCCCGTCGACCTCGTCGTCGAGGCGGCGTATCCCGCGGCGGACCCCGCCACGCGCACGGTCACCGTTCGCGCGCTCCTCCCGAACCCGGACGGCCGCTTCCGCCCGGGGATGTACGCGACCGGCGCCTTCGCGCTCGACGAGCGCGCGGACGTTCTCGTCGTCCCGTTCGAGGCGGTGCTGCGCATCCGCGACCGCCGCTGCGTCTACGCCGTCGAGGGCGGTCGCGCGGTCCTGCGCGACGTCGCCGTCGGGCTCCGCCACGACGACATGGTGGAGATCGCCTCCGGGCTCGCCGACGGCGCCGAGATCGTCGTCAGCGGCCTCCACCGCCTTTCCGACGGCGTCCCCGTCCGCGTCGCGGAGTAGCGCCGATGAATCTCTCCGAGACCGGTGTCCGCAGACCCGTGGCGACGCTGATGGCGTTCGTCGCGGTGTTCCTCCTCGGCCTCATCGCGTGGCATCGCCTCGCGATCGACATGATGCCCGAGATCGAGAGCCCGTCGATCTCCGTCTTCACCCGCTGGGACGGCGCCTCCACGGAGGACGTCGAGCAGCAGATCACGCGTCCGATCGAGAGCGCGCTCGGCTCCGTGACGGACCTGGACGAGATCACGTCCACGACGAGCGAGGGCGTCTCGCGCGTCACCTGCAAGTTCAAGTGGGGCACGGAGCTGGGGGAGGCCGCCAACGACATGCGCGACCTGCTGGAGCGCGCCAAGCGCCGCCTGCCGGACGACGCGGACGACCCCGTCATGTTCAAGTTCAACACCGCCAACATGCCGATTCTCGGCTTCTCCGTCACCGCGACCGAGAACATCGAGAAGATGGAGGACACGGTGAACGACGACATCGTCGACGTCCTCAAGCGCGTCCCCGGCGTCGGCACCGCGGAGGCGTTCGGCGGCCTGGAGCGCCAGATCAACGTCCACCTCGATCCCGCGAAGCTCTCGGCCCACGGCCTCTCGGTCGCCGCGATCGCGGCGGCGATCGACGCGGACAACCAGACGGAGCCGGCCGGCAACGTGAAGATCGGAACGGTCGACTACACGATCCGCGTCCCGGGCGAGTTCGCGACGCCGGAGGAGATCGGGCTCGTCGTCGTGAAGCGAGACGGCGACAAGGTCGTGCGCATCTCCGACGTGGCACGCGTGGAGGACGGCTTCGCGGAGGAGACGCGCGTCGTCGAGCGCATGGGCCGCGCCGGCATGATGGTCGACGTGCAGAAGCGCTCCGGCGAGAACACGATGGCCGTCGCGCGCCGCGTGATGGAGAAGCTCGGGGAGATCCGGGAGAACCTCCCGGCGGACTACTCGATCGACCTGGTGTTCGACACGAGCGACATGATCGGCAAGTCGATCCGCTCGGTCGGGAGCACCGTGCTGTGGGGCGGGCTCTTCGTCGTCCTCGTGACGCTCTTCTTCCTCCGGAGCGTCCGCACGTCGCTCGTCATCGCGCTCACGATCCCGTTCTCGCTCATCATCGCGTCGGTCTTCATGTTCCTCAAGGGCTGGACGATCAACCTGATGAGCCTCTCGGCGCTCGCGCTCGCGGTCGGCATGGTCGTCGACAATGCGGTCGTCGTGCTGGAGAACATCATCTCCCACGTCTCGCGCGGCGCCGGCCGGCGCGAGGCCGCGATGTTCGGCGCGGACGAGGTCGGGACGGCAATCCTCGCCTCGACCCTGACGACGATCGTCGTGTTCGTGCCGCTCGTCTTCGTGGACGGCGTGACGGGCATCATGCTCGGGCAGCTCGGCGGCATCGTGACGGCGACGCTCGTCGCGTCGGTCGTCTGCTCGCTCCTCCTCACGCCGATGCTCGCCTCGAAGCTGCTGCGCCCGCCGCCGGCGGGCCGCGGCGCCTATGCGCGCTTCTACGCCTGGAGCGAGGGGCGCCTCGCCGCGCTCGAGCGCGGCTACGCGCGGCTGCTCTCCGGCGCGCTCCGCGCGCGCGGGCTCGTCGTGCTCGCCGCCGTCGGCGTCGTCGCGCTCACCGTCTGGGGCTTCCGCTCGCTCGGCAGCGAGTTCATGGGCAAGGAGGACACCGGCCAGCTCTCGATCAGCTACCAGCTCCCGCTCAGCACGCGCTACGAGATCACGGCCGAGACCGGCCGCCGCATCCTCGAGGTCGTCCACCGCGTCTGCGGCGACGGCGCGATCGTCTCCGAGATGCTCCGCGCCGGAGGCTCGGGCGGGTTCGGCGGCGGAGGAGGCTCGCACGCCGGCACGATCCGGCTGCGGCTCGTCGACGCGAAGTACCGCGACAGGACCGCCGACGAATACGGCGACGAGATCACTCGCGAGGTCTCGCAGTGGCCGGAGATCGTCAAGGTCTTCTCCAACTCCGGCAACTTCCTCAACCGCATCCTGATGGGCGGCGGCGCGAACCTGCTCGTCGAGGTCTACGGCTGGGACCTCGACGAGACGACCGCCATCGCCGAGCGCATCAAGCGGATCGCGCAGGAGACGCCCGGCTCGCGCGACGTGCGCGTTTCGCAGGACATGGGCAAGCCCGAGCTCTCGATCGCGATCGACCGCGCGAAGGCCTCCGCGATGGGCCTCTCGATGCAGGAGATCACGGCGACCGTCTCCGCGCTCTTCCAGGGCGACGACGCCTCGCAGTACCGCGAGGGCGAGGACGAATACGACATCACGCTGCGCCTCGCCGCGCCCGACCGCGCGTCGATCGAGGACATCCGGCGCACGGAGCTGCCGCTCCCGGGCGGCGGGCGCGTGCGGCTCGACGCCATCGCGCAGGTCGTCGAGGGCTCCGGGCCCGTCACCATCACGCGCAAGAACCAGCAGCGCGTCGTCAGCGTCGAGTTCGACGCCACCGACGCCCGACCCGAGGGCGACGTGATGGCGGACGTGCGCCGGCGCGTCGCGGAGCAGATCGTGCTGCCGAACGGCGTCTCCGTGGAATACGGCGGCATGATCGAGGAGCAGGAGAAGAGCGAGAAGGCGCTCACGATGATGATCCTGCTCGGCATCGTGCTCGTCTACATGGTGATGGCGGCGCAGTTCGAGTCGCTGCTGCACCCGCTACTCATCATGTTCAGCGTGCCGTTCGCCTTCTCGGGCGTCGTGGCGGTGCTGCACCTCACCGGGACGCCGCTCTCGATGTCGGCCTACATCGGAATGGTGCTGCTCGTCGGCATCGTCGTGAACAACTCGATCGTGCTCGTGGACTACGTGAACCTGCTGCGCGCCCGCGGCCGCGCGCTGCGCGAGGCCATCGTCGAGGGCGGCCGCCAGCGCCTGCGCCCGGTGATGATCACCACCTGCACCACGGTGCTCGGCATGA
>ERZ504995.67-NODE-67-length-12667-cov-3.682287_pt1 | contig 12667 bp, 9 predicted proteins | sample MGYA00514197_ERZ504995 | MGnify/ENA primary metagenome ERZ504995 (study PRJEB26094, sample SAMEA4028455) | Ovis aries | biome: host associated; feature: stool; material: fecal | place: Italy | collected 2012 | study: EMG produced TPA metagenomics assembly of the Sheep...
CCCACTTTGTTCCCGGAGATGTCACGGATGCCGGGCAAATGGCTGCAGCTGTCGAAGCCGCCATGAACGCGGGTCCGCTGCGGGTGGCCGTGAATTGTGCCGGCATCGCCACTCCCGGCAAGGTTCTCGGCCGCAATGGTGTGCTGCCGCTGGAGGACTTTGCCCGGGTGATCCAAGTGAACCTGATCGGTACCTTCAACGTCAGCCGGCTGGCTGCTCAGGCCATGGCGGAGACCGATCCGGTGGAAACCGGCGGAACATCCGAACGCGGCGTCATCATCAATACCGCATCTGTCGCCGCTTTTGACGGACAGATTGGACAGCCCGCATACTCCGCGTCGAAGGGCGGCGTTGCTGCCATGACGCTGCCGCTGGCCCGTGAGCTGGCCCGGCATTTGATCCGTGTGGTCACGATAGCCCCCGGAATCTTCGAGACACCCATGATGGCGGGGCTTCCGCAGGATGCCCAGGATTCGCTGGCCAGCCAGGTGCCACATCCTTCCCGCCTGGGACGGCCGGACGAATATGCCGCCCTGGCCGCGCATATCATCGAAAACCAAATGCTCAACGGTGAAACCATCCGGCTGGACGGCGCCATCCGGATGGGGCCGCGCTGACGTGGCTTCTGATCCTTCCGCAGTCCCATCCACTGTGAATCTGGCCGACGTGAATATGCCCGGCGCGAATCTGCCCGACGCCGACTTTTACGCGTTTGAAGACCAGCTCAGCACCCGCGAACAGCAAAAGCTGCAGGAGCTCCGGGCTTTCCTTGCAGCAGAGGTTGCGCCACATGCCAACGATTGGTGGCGGGACGCCTATTTTCCGGCAGAGCTCCTGCCCAAGCTCGCCGCCCTGGAACTTTCCACACCTGTCCAGCAGGGGTACAGCCCCTTGTTTGCCGGACTGGTCATCGCGGAAATGACCCGGACTGACACCTCCATCGCAACGTTTTTCATGGTCCACCATGATCTTTTCGTGGAAGCCCTGCATGCATTCGGCTCACAGGACCAAAAAGAGCGCCTGCTGGCTGATGCGCTGTCGCTGCGGATAACCGGAGCCTTTGCGCTGACCGAACCGGAGCATGGTTCCGATGTCGCAGGAGGAATGGAAACCACGGCGGTCCGGGACGGGGACTCCTGGATCCTCAACGGCGGCAAGCGGTGGATCGGCAATGGGACGTTCTGTGACTACATGCTGCTCTGGGCCCGTGAGCCGGACACCGGCAAGACGCGGGGGTTCCTCCTGGACGCCTCGCTTCCGGGCGTGCACCGCAGCAAAATCGAAAACAAGACGGCGCTTCGCACAGTGCAGAATGCAGACATCACACTGACCGGCGTCAGGGTGGCCGAAGCGGACCGGCTGGCGGGCATCGACAGTTTCGAAGATATTAAGCATCTGCTTCGCGGTTCCCGGATCATGGTGGGCTGGCAGGCGGTCGGCGCCCAGTTGGCCGCTGTCGACGTCGCCCGCTCTTATGCCGTGGAGCGCCAGCAGTTTGGCCGTCCCCTGGCATCGTTCCAGCTGATAACCGAGCAGCTGGTGCGGATGCTCGGCAACACAGTGGCAAGCACCGGCATGCTTGCGAGGGTGGCCGAACTCGAGCGCGGAGGCTATCCGTCGGCACCCGGGCGGCAGTCCCCGGACGGCATGGCTCAGGCTGCCCTGGCGAAGTCCTATGCCAGCCGGAAGATGCGTGAAACCGTCAGTTTGGGCCGCAGCATTCTGGGCGGCAACGGAATCGTGACCGACTACCGCATGGCCAGGATTTTCGCTGACGCCGAGGCCATCTACACCTACGAGGGCTCGTACGAAATCAACACCCTGATTGTGGGTCGGGATATCACCGGCATTTCCGCGCTGCGGTAGTCCACCGGCTGCGGTGGTGCGGGCTGCGTTACCGCCGGGTGGTGCCGGGAAGTGGATGTCAGTAGGCTTACTAACGGAAGTTCTGCCGGTTATCCGCTGATTTGATGTGCAGAGGGCCGGCAGGCGAACGCAACGGAAAGGCAGAGTTGATGGACGAGCAGAGCATTCCCGATCCCGAGCTGGGCACCGACCCCGTACTGGCCGATGACATTGCCGACGTAGCGACTCCGGATGAAATCGCCGATGTTCCGTTGGAAGACCTGACGGATGAGGACGCCCTGAGCGACGCCGACGAGTTGATCGACCCCGAAGACCTGGACTATCCGGGCGCGGCTGAAGATAATCCTGACCGCTGGCAGGAAGACCCGCTGGTGAATGAAGAGCCCCTGCTCAACGAACCTGGGGCGTTGTCGGACCAGACGCTGAGAAACGAAACCGCTGAAGAGCGATTCGAAGAGGGAGATTCCCAGGTTCCTCCGGAGGTGCCCACCATCGGAGAAGCGGCCAGTGACGTTGACTTCGACGATCCTGTATCCGCAGACGAGGAAGACGGCAGCGATGACCCGGCGCACCTCGGCGGAGATCCACTAGCTGATTTCGATCCCGAGGAACGCGAGCTGTAGACAGCCGGCCCACCCGCCGCCGTAGCGGCAGGTGCTGGGGCGGCAGCCGTAACCTGCTGCCGCCGCAGCATACTTCCTGCCCCTACGGCGGTCCTGGACTCGTTTACGGATCGGCTGCGTCAGCTGGACACCCGTTCCGGGCAACTGCGTCAGGCTGAATGGCGTGGCCGCCTAACCTGAGTCAGGCTGAACATCGTGACCGTCAACTGCGTCAGGCCGAACGCCGTGGCCGTCTAACCTGAGAACATGCCTTCTTTCCGTGCCCAGCTGAACATCACCGGACTAAAATCCGGCACTCCGCCGGAAGCCGTCATGGAGACTGCCGTCGCCGCTCTGGCCGCCAGCCACCACGTTGAAGCCAACCAGCTCGATATCGTCAGTGGAATACCCCGTATCACCCTGCGTTTCATGGTTCCAGACAATGAATGGTCTTTGGAGAACTCCCAAGCGAAATGGGCTGCCGCCAACATGCGCCATGCGGTGGAGGGGGTGGCCGAGGCGGAACGCCTGCGTGTCCTCCGTCGTCAGCGCGGACGGTGGGTTTCGCTGTGACGGGCTAGAAGAGCAGCACCAAACGTCCACGGACTCCGCCCGCTTCGAGCCTGCGGTGCGCCTCGGCGGCGTCGTCGGCGGGCAGCTGATCGGCGACGCGGAGGGTCAGGGTCCCGTCCTCCACAAGGCGGCGCAGCGCGTCCAGCTTTTCGCCGGAATGGTATTCGTCCCGAACGGCAACAGGATGCACCGTGATTCCGCGGCCGGGATCTTCCTGCCACCAGCGGAAAGTCGCAAACCCTCCGCCGTCTTTCACCGCCGGGACGGCCTTTTCGTTCATGACGGCGGCATCGGCGAGGGCGTCGACTCCGTCGGGAAAGAACTCCCTGATGTGCTGAGCGGCGTCGTCGCCCCGGCCCACCAGGTAATCCGGACCCAAACCGGCAACCAGAGCGCGGTCTTTTTCAGCGGCGTCGGCCACCACCACCAGGCCCGCCTGCTTAGCCAACTGCACCAGATAGCCGCCCAGGGTTCCGGCCGCGCCCGTTACCGCAAGTGACTGACCGGGCTGCAGATTCAGTTTTTCCAGGGTCTGCACTGCGGTCAGCCCATTCATGGGGAGAATCGAAGCCTCAGCGAAGCTTGTGCCGTCCGGAATATGCGCCAGTGAGTCGGCAGGGACAACCAGATGCTCGGCATAGGCGCCGCGGTGAATACCCAGGGGCAGGGCAATGGCCATGACCCTGTCGCCAACCTGCCATCTGCCGGTGTCATCCGCCTCGTCGACAATTCCTGCTGCGTCCATTCCGGGGATCGCAGGAACCTTGAGCGGTCCTCTGCCCTGGCCGCCTGAACGCAGGACGGTGTCAGTAGGGTTCACGGCTGCCGCCTTGACCCGGATCCGGGCTTCTCCGGGTCCCGCGTGCGGTTCCGGAACGTCCATCACGGTCAGAGCCTCCGGGCCGCCGAACTTTTCCACGCCAATGATCTTCATGTCCGGCGGCAACCACAGTAGTTGCCGGAGTATTCCTCAGGGGCATCTCCGCTGTCCGATCAGCGCCGTGGCCGTCCGGTCAGCGCCGTGGCCATTCCGTACTGCCGTGGCCGTCCGCGGGCGTTCCATCACGCCGTGGCCGTTCCATCACGTCTGGATGAGGCGTTCATTCCTGCGCCGCTCGTGGTCCACCTGATGTCTCCGGGATCCTGCGGAGACCAGAACCAGGAACGCGGATGCAGCCGCGGCTGCACCGATGAGCGTCGAATCCGGTGCGCCAAGGAATCGTCCGCCGGCAACACACGACAGAGCCCACACGGTGGCCAGTGCCACGCACAGGTGTCCGCGGTCCGTCATGCACACGATATTGACGCCCACCGTCACCGAGACCAGGGCAATCAACGCCCAGGCCGGCCCGCCCCATCCCGCCAGATCCGCATCCGAGCCGGTCAGGATGAAGGCTAAGGACGTCGTCAGCGAAAAGACTGCGGCCACAAGGAACATTCCGAGAGGAACATCGGCCAGGAGTCCCTCAGTCCGAGTAGCCGGCGGACTGACGTTGACGCGGTGAAGACAATAAAGCCCCAGTGAGGTTTGCGCGGCAGCCAAAACTAGAATTCCGGCTGCCGCTCCGGATGCGGCAGCCAGCAGCCAGCAAAGTGCCAGGATTTCGCTCGCCACAACCAGCCAACCGATCCACTCCTGCCGCGGATTTGTGCGCTGCCGCGGAAGCCACTGATACAGCGCGTAGACCAGCCAGCCGGCGGCAATGGGAAGCCACAGCCACCACATCATGACCGCAGGCGCAATCAGCGATCCTGCAGGATCGAGGACTGCCTGTGGATCAAACGCCGCCAACCCGGTTCCGGAATTCGTGTCGGCCGTTACCGAGACAGCACTGGCCACAACCACAGCCGTTACTGCTGAAACGGCCGTCCTGCGGATGAGCCCGATCGGCAAGGTTGCTCGGTTCAAGTCCTGCGGGTTGGAAAGTGGCCCGGGAACGGGTGTGGAGGCAGCAGGTTCGCCGGCTGGCCCGCGTGCCGATAGGGGCTCAGTTTCATCCGCTGTTGTTTCATCTCCTGCGGGCCTTTCCTGCCGCTGGCTCGAAGCGGGATGCAGCGACTGGGTCGACAAGGCGGGATGCTGCGTAGAGGCGGTCTGGACCGGCGTGGAAGGCTGCGAAGAGTCGGACTTGGCCGGTGTGGACGGCTGCGTAGAGTCCGACTTGGCCGGTGTGGACGCGGGCGAAGAGCTGCGAAACCGGGATGGGGAGGTGCGCGAAGATGACGTTGGTGACGACGACGACGGCGCCGGCGACGACGGGGCAGGCTGGCGTTCCGGCACGGACGGCTTCACAACGCGTTTCCGCACCGGGTTTCCGTCCGAGATCTTCAACGGAGGCGCAGGATCGGGGCCGTCCTGCAGATCCGGAAAGGATTGTATTTCAGCTTTCCGCGGCCCTTCCAGTTTCCGCGGCCCTTCAGATTCCCGCAGCCTTTCGGTTTCCCGCCCCTTTTCCGGATCCCGCCGCGTCTCCGGAGCATGCAAATTTCTCGGTCCGCGCTGCGGTCCGGTCGGCGTTGACGGCGGAGTCATCAGGATCCTTCCCCTGCCGGAGGCAGCGAGTGCTGATCCGGACGTTTTCGTCCACCCTACCCATAGACAAAACGAAGGGGCAGTAAAAATTTTTGCCGTCCGGGACAGGCATAGCGGCAGCAGGTATGGACCAGCGGTCTCGGGGAGGTAAGTTCCAGGGTTTTTGAAGCTGGGGCTGCCTTTGGAGTTCAAGCTTTTGGCGGCAGGGCCTTTGGCGGCAGGGCTTTTGGTGCGAAGGCCAGGGTGAGCCCGCTTCGGTACTGGACGGGCTGCTTGCTCAACGGGTCGACAAACTCGACCGACCGGGCGAGTAACTGCAGCGGCCGCGTATAGTCATCCGCCGCCTGCGGCAATAAGTCGGGGTAGAAGGAATCATTCAGGATCCCAAGTCCGAGCGAGGCCATATGCACCCGCAGCTGATGCGTCTTGCCGGTGTGCGGCTGAAGGCGATACCGGCCTACGCCGTCGTGCGCTTCCAGGAGCTCCACCCGCGTTTCCGCATTGGGTTCGCCAGCCACCTCCTGCGCCAACAGGTACGTACGTGACTTGATCATCCGGCTGCGGACAATGCGCGGGAGCTCGAGGTCAGTGCGCACGGGAGCCACAGCCTCGTATTCCTTGGTGATCCGGCGCTTTTCGAACAGCGTCTGGTATTTTCCGCGGGTCTCCGGATTGGTGGAGAACAACAGGACACCCGCCGTCATCCGGTCCAGCCGGTGCATGGGGATCAGGTCCGGGATGTCGAGCTGGACCCGGAGCCGCACGAGTGCCGATTCCGCCACATACATCCCTCCGGGTGTTGTTGGCAGGAAATGCGGTTTGTCGACAACCAACAGGTTCTCGTCCTGGTGAAGGATGTTGATTTCCACCGGCAGCCGCTTCTCGGGAGGCAGTTCCCGGTAGTACCAAATAAACGTGTGCTCGTTCAGGGGAGTGTTTTGGGTCAGCGGCGTCCCACCCAAACCGACCACTTCGCCGCGGACAAAGCGGTCAATAATTCCGTCCGGATCGACATGGCCGAAACGGGACAGCACGTAGTCCATGGCGGTGTCCCACGGACCTTCGGCAGGCAGCCGCAAACGAGTGGCGTTCACACCGTTGCGCACGGGAAGCGGAGATTGCATCACCCTTCCAGACTACCGAGTGCAGTAGATGCATCAGACGACGGCGGTGCCAGAGGCGACCGGTCAGGACGGTCCGGAGACTCCTCCGGGTTCTTCTGCGGTTGACGGCTTGTCGTCGATGATGTCGGTGATGTTCTGGAGAAACCTGGCGATGATTTCCGCCTCATGAGGCGAGAGCGATGTGGCTACATCCATCATCCGGCGGTGCATCGGCCCAAGGATTTCCCGCATTTCCCGGCTCGACTTCTCGGTCGGGACCAATTCCAGGGCCCGGCGGTCCGTGGGATGGAGTTGCCGCCGGATATGTCCGCTGCTCACGAGGCGGTCGATCAATGCGGTGGTGGACGCAGTGGAGATGGCGAGCAGACGGCTGATGTCTGTGGGACCGAGGTTGTTGCCCTGCTGCTGGGCCCGCATGAGGTGCCGCAGCGCCTGCATGTCCTTTTCATTGATCCCCAAGGCCTCCCGGGTGCGGCGTCGCATGTCCTGTTCAGCCGTGCGATAGTCCCGCAGGGCTTTGAGAGCAGTCCGGCTCGACTCCTGCTTCGGGTCTCCCGAGTACCAGAAGCCCGGCACTCCTTTGGGCTGGGAAGGGCACATACCGCCATAGTACGTTGCAGCCCCGCCTGCTTCCCTGTATGGCGCGGACATGACGCTGCCAGATTTCCTCCCCAGTGGAGACTACGTGCAGCCGCTGTCTTTACGCAGGGGTTTTTGCACTGCACCGGTTTTTGTCACGGGTGCTGAACCTGTGTGGCAGGCTGGCAATGCGGGCAGTAATACAAGTCCCGCAGTTCCAACTCGTTGTCCCCGACGAGTTCATGCGCAACCTTTGTTCCGCACCGCAGGCAACCCCTGGTTTCGCGGTTGTACACCCACAGGGGATCGCGGGTTCTGTTTCCGGTGGTGATCCGCCGGCTCCGCGACTTATTGGCTTCGAGCAGACGCTTGGAGAGATCAACAATCCGCGGCAGGTTGGTCACTTCTCCCACCGGTGTCAACGGATGCACGCCGGCTAGGAAACAAATTTCGCAGCGGTACACATTGCCAATGCCCGCCAGATTGCGCTGGTCCAGCAGCGCCAACCCGATGGGCCGTTCAGGGACCGCTTCCAACCGGCGCAGCGCCTCCGCAGCATCCCAGTCCGGGCCGAGCAGATCCGGACCCAAGTAGCCCACGGCGTCGTCCTCCTCAGCGCGTGGAAGAACGCGCAGGAAGCCAAGATCGAAACCAACCACCTGCTTCTGTTCCGTCTCAAGGATGCACCGTGCCTTGAAGGCCGGACGCCGCCACCTCTCGCCCCGGCCATATACGTGCCACAGTCCCTCCATCTTGAGATGGGAATGCAGCAACCATCCGTTCTCTGGATCGCCCAGCCGAATCAGGAGGTGTTTGCCGCGGGAAACAACATCAGTGACTGTGCTGCCGGAGAAATCCGTCGTGGCGAATTTCGGTACCCGGATGTCGCACCGGGTGAGGGTCTGTCCGCCAAGCGCAGCGTGTAGTTCCCGGGCACTGCGCCATACGGTATCTCCTTCAGGCACGGTAACCTCCTCGGCTGTGGGTTCCCAAGGCGAGCGGAGAGGGAAGGCTCCGTTGGATACCTGGCTTTCGGACGGAATCACACACGGTAACGCAGCCCTTTAGGCGTGGTGTAAAAGCCGGCGCGGGTGAGGGCTTTGGCGGCGTCGGTGTCCAGGACATCCTGCCCGTTGACCTTCTCGATTGCCATTTTCTCAGCGGCACCGCGGCGGATGATTCCCACCAGCGCTTCGGCGGAAAGCTCGAGAGTTGCTGGGTCTTCGGTGAATGCGAGAAGAGTCTTGCCTCCTCGTTCGGCATAGAGGGACAGGTTTCCATCCACGAGAACCACCAGTGCGCCGGCCTTTCGTCCGGGACGGTGTCCGCCGTCGAGCGCAGGCCACGGCAGTGCAGCACCGTAGGGGTTGGCCGGATCTGTGGCAGCCAGCGCCACTGCGGTGGGTTCCGGCTTCCGCAGCTGGGCGTCCTCCGAAAATGACCGGAGCCGGTCGACAGTTGCGGGAACGGCAAACTGTGCAGCACCAAGCTGTTCGATGAAGTACCCCCGGCGGCAGCGTCCCATTTCCTCCAGCCGTGCGAGCACCCGGTACAACAGGCCAAAGCCGCCGGGGGTTCCTTCACTGGCAACGGATCCACGGGTAAGAATTCCGTACCGGTCCATGAGAAGCTCCGCTGTCGCATGGGCGTGAACGGTGGTGTCACTTTCGACCGGAGGAAGCATGCTCCATCGTCCGGCGACCAGCTGCGGTGCGTTGCGCAGGGCAGCGGGCTGGTTTCCGGCCGCAAGGCGCATGGAACCTCCGGTGAGGGAAGCGCCCGGAGCACGGCCAATCCTGCTGAGCCGTGCGGTGCGGGCACGGGGAGTTGCGGCACGCTGCTTATGTGCCGTTTTACCTCCCGACAGCAGGGACCGAACCGGAGTAAAGGTGTCGTTGGTGATCCGTCCGGACCAGACCAGGTCCCACAGGGCTGCTATGACGTCGGCGTCAGAGGATTGATGGCCCTCTGGGCTTTGTGCCGCCAGGCCATCAAGGAGTTGGCGGAAGAAGTAGGCGCCTCCGCCGGACAGCAAATTCAGTAACTGCACCTGCAGGTCGGAGGGATCAAAATCGTCCACCGGGTTAAGGGTCAGGGGTGCGTTTTCGGCGAGGTGCAGGGAAATCCACCCATCGTTTCCCGGAAGGGACGCGGTCCCTGACCATAGAACCTCACCCGTGGCAGTCAATTCATCCAGCATCGAAGGAGCATAATTCCTGACCCGGGAAGCCAAAATGAGCGGCTCCCATGCTGATGCCGGAATGGGAACACCGGACAGTTGATCGATGACCGTGACGACGCCGTCGAGTCCGCGGAGCGAGGAGCCGATGTTCTGCCAAACGGGCAGGAACCGGCCATAGGTCGCCGGATCCACCGGCTCCACCTCCGACCGGAGGGCAGCCAGCGAACGTCGGCGCAGACGGCGCAGCACCTCTGCGTCACACCATTCCGATCCTCCCGGAGCCGCCGGCACGGTGATAACGGCACCGGGTGTCGAATCGACTCCCGCTGCTGCATCGAGGATGCTGGTTTCCGCGGGCCGGAATTCCCCTTCGACAACCCGTCCCTCACCGGCAAGCCGCTGGAGGGTTCCGGTGACGACGGCGACGCCCAGCCCAAGTCTCGCCGCAGCTTCTGCGGCGGTGAAGGGCCCGTGGGTTCGGGCATAGCGGCCCACCAAGTCGCCCAAGGGGTCGGCAACCGGCTCGATGAAGGCCAATGGCACCCCCATGGGAAGGGGGACGCCCAGGGCATCGCGCAGGCGCCCCGCATCTTCAATCGCGGCGTAGCGCGTCAGTCCGGCGACACCGACTTTGAGGGCCCGGTTTGAACGGACCAATTCCTCGAGGAGTTCGGAGGCATACTCCTGGGATGCGTGCTCAGGTTGGGGCTGCGGCGCAGGCACCGCGGCGTCGCTGGAGGTTGGGGTGTCGGTGGAGGTTGCGGCGTCGCTGGACGTTGGGGACTCGGTGGAGGTTGCGGCTTCGGCTGTGACAGTGCTGTCTGCGGGCTGCAGGCGGGCCGCCGTTTCAGACACAGTGAGCGGTCCCAGCAGTCGGAGCAGGTCAGCGACTCCTTCAATTCCCCGGACCCGGCGTTCGGCAACGAGCCGTTGCAGCTCACGTTCAACCTGGGCGATGATGCGTGCATCGAGGAGTTCACGAAGTTCAGCCCGGCCAAGCAGTTCGTTGAGCAGCGTGGGATCCAGTGACAGGGCTGCAGCGCGGCGCTCGGCCAAGGGGGAATCGCCCTCGTACAGGAATGCGCCGACGTAACCGAACAGCAGTGACCGTGCAAAGGGCGACGGTGAGGGAGTGGTGGTTTCCACCAGACGAATCTCGCGCCGCTCAATTCCGGCAGCGATGTCCTTCAACGCCGGAAGGTCGTAGACATCCTGAAGGCACTCCCGCACCGTCTCGAGCACAATCGGAAAAGTGGGGTACTTTTTGGCGACGTCCAGCAGTTGCGCTGATCTTTGCCGCTGCTGCCATAATGGGCTGCGCTTTCCCGGATTCTGCCGCGGCAAGAGCAGCGCCCGTGCTGCGCATTCCCGAAACCGGGAAGCAAACAGGGCCGATCCGCCCACCTCTGCCGTGACAATGGATTCCAGCTCGTCTTCCTCGAACAGGAACAGCTCGGCGCCCGGGGGTTCATCTTCCATCAGCGGCACCCGCAGCACGATGCCGTCATCCGATGCCATCGCCGATCCGTCCAGCCCATAGCGCTGGTGCAGGCGCGCTCCGACAGCCAGAGCCCAGGGAGCATGAACCGGCATGCCATACGGGCTGTGCAGGACAACCCGCCAGTCGCCGAGTTCATCGTGGAAGCGTTCAACCACAAGCGACCTGTCGTTTGGCACCACATCCGTTGCCTGCTGCTGGTCGCGAAGATATGTGATGAGGTTTCCGGCCGCCCACTCATCGAGTCCGACGGCGGAAAGGCGTTCACGGGCCTTTGCGTCGTCGCTTCCGGACATCTCCCGGACGAAGGCTCCGAGGGCACGGCCCAGTTCCACCGGCCGTCCCAGGGAATCTCCGCGCCAGAAGGGCAGTTTCCCTGGTTGCCCGAAAGCAGGGGACACGAGGACCCGGTCGTGGGTAATGTCCTCAATCCGCCAGCTGGTGGCGCCGAGGGCAAACACGTCGCCGACCCGGGATTCGTACACCATTTCCTCGTCGAGTTCACCGACGCGCCGGCTGTTTTTGCCTTCGGAATCACCCACCAGGTAGACGCCGAACAGGCCGCGGTCGGGGATGGTTCCGCCGGAAGTTACGGCAAGCCGCTGCGCTCCGGGGCGCCCCGTGATGGTGCCTTCCGTGCGGTCCCAAATGATTCTAGGCCGCAGTTCCGCAAATTCGTCGGAGGGATAGCGGCCTGCCAGAAGATCCAGGGTCGCGTCAAAGGCAGAGCGGGGCAATCCGGCAAAGGGCGCGGAACGGCGCACGACGTCGAACCATTCCTCCACATCGATGGAACCCAGTGCCGCTGCCGCAACGGTCTGCTGGGCGAGGATATCCAGCGGATTGGCGGGGATGAACAGAGGCTCAATCTGCCCGGCCAGCATCCGCTCGGCGACCACGGCGGAGTTGAGCAGGTCGCCGCGGTGCTTGGGGAACAAAACGCCCTGGGATGTCTCCCCGACCTGGTGTCCTGCGCGGCCCACCCGCTGCAGGCCGCTGGCCACCGAGGGCGGGGATTCGACCTGGACCACCAGGTCCACGGCCCCCATATCAATGCCCAGTTCCAGGGAGCTGGTCGCGACGACGCAGCGCAGGCGTCCGGATTTCAGGTCGTCTTCGATCATGGCCCGCTGGTCTTTGGACACGGACCCGTGGTGGGCGCGGGCCAGTACGGGGTTATCGTCCTCGACCGCAGCCTGCTCCGGCTCGCGGTGCCGGATGGACACTCCGGCCTGGGCCATCAGCTGTGCCGGAGGGCGGGCGGGAAGAGTCTGCCCGTCGGTTCCGGTCGCTGCGGAATCGGCCACCGCGAGGGCTGCTGCTTCCTGACGGTAGGCATGGATCTCATTGAGCCGTGCCGTCAGCCGTTCGGCTAAGCGGCGGGAATTGGCGAACACAATGGTGGAGCGGTTGGCCTCGATGAGGTCGACAATCCGTTCCTCGACGTGCGGCCAGATGCTGGCCTGCGGGGCGAAGCCGCCCTCTGCGGTGTCTTCGGCCGTCGGTGCTCCTCCCAGGGCTGACATGTCCTCCACAGGCACGGTCACGGTCAGGTTCCAGGACTTGGTGGAGGACGGCGCCACAATGTGCACGGGGGCGTTCCCGCCGAGGAACCGGGCCACGGTTTCATGCGGTTCCACCGTCGCGGACAGTCCGATGCGCTGGACAGGCTTTGACAGCATCGCGTCCAGCCGGGCCAGGGTCACGGCC
>ERZ504995.68-NODE-68-length-12403-cov-4.441610_pt1 | contig 12403 bp, 6 predicted proteins | sample MGYA00514197_ERZ504995 | MGnify/ENA primary metagenome ERZ504995 (study PRJEB26094, sample SAMEA4028455) | Ovis aries | biome: host associated; feature: stool; material: fecal | place: Italy | collected 2012 | study: EMG produced TPA metagenomics assembly of the Sheep...
TTTCAAAACAGAGTAGAAATGGCCGCCCCCGGCAGCAGGTGATGATATTCAGTTATGGGAGGAGGACGCGCACGGCATGGGAGAATCAATTAACAATACCCCCAGCCTTCGACAATATCGGTAATCAACATGTAAGCCTGTTCTTCGCTGATGATCTCATCGTTGTACATATCCATGATTACAGCAAGGGTGTGCATGTTCATGGCGATTCCCTTGGAATGTTCATGTTCCAGCATTTCCTCGATCTCTTCACTTTCCTCCATATGCATCTGAGCTTTCAGCTGGCTGAGAGCCACAGCTTCCTTCAGCTGATTCACAAGCTGGATAACCTGGGGATCCACCACATTGGAGCTGTCTTTCTGAACCTGTTCCATGATTGCCTGAACTTTTTCATTGATCTGAGTCATTTTCTTGTTCCTCCATTTCTTCATTGACGTCCACCTCGTACACGGCATACGCCTCATCCGGGCGCAGCTTGAGACGGGCGGAGAGATACTTTTCGATGTTGAAAGCGTTCCGGGGATCGGCGTCTGATGTGAAGCGGTAGTTGGGATGTTGGGTAATGTCAAACTTGTCCGAGAAGAAAGGTCTGACGCCGCGCAGCTGCAAAATGCACTTGCGTCCGTCCATCACCGCCAGCTCATCCATGGACATCAGAGATTTGCCGAGTTTCTGATAATTCAAGCTGTGGGAGGTTTCCCGCCCACGGCTTTCACCTGTGTTGTACGTGTCAATCGTCTCTTTGCCCAGCGTTTCCTCCAATTCCTTGAGCGTTGAACGCTCTTTGCCGCCGAGAAACAGCACACTGTCCATGTTGCCAATGATGGTGTCGCTGTTGTCTTTGTACAAAGCCTTGAGCTGTGACTGTGCCTGCAGGATCAGGCAAGCGGAGATTTCACGGCTGCGGATGGTTGCCACCAACTTTTCCAGTTTGGGGATTTGTCCGATGTTCGCACATTCGTCGATCAAGCAGCGGACATGAACCGGCAACCTGCCGCCATATACATCATCCGCTTTTTCACAAAGCAGATTGAATAGCTGCGTGTAGCACATGCTGACGAGGAAGTTGAAGGTATCGTCGGTATCCGAGATGATAATGAAAAGCGCCGTTTTACGATCACCCAAGGTATCCAGCCCCAGCTCGTCATAAGCTGTAAGGTCACGGAGTTCCTGAATGTCAAACGGCGCAAGACGGGCTCCGCAGGAGATCAGAATACTCTTAGCGGTTTTGCCGGCTGCGAGCTTATACTTGGCGTATTGCCGCACGGCAAAATGCTGCGGGTTCTTCTGCTTCAGACGCTCAAACATGATGTCAACAGGATTCTGGTAGTCCTCATCGTCCTCCCTGGTATCCATTGCGTTCAACATGTCAATGAGCGTGGAGAAGTTCTGTTCTGCTTCGGAAGCCTCATAGTGGATGTAGCCAATCAATGCAGTGTACAAGAGCGTTTCAGCTTTGACCCAGAAGTCGTCGCCCGACTTGCCGTCACCTTTGGTATTGGCGATCAGCGTCGTAACCAGCTTCAGGATATCCTTTTCGCTGCGTATGTAGGCAAAGGGGTTGTAGTGCATGCTTTTCTTGAAGTTGATGGTGTTCAGAATCTTGATCTGATACCCCTTCCGCAAGAGCAGCTTGCCGCACTCGACCACAATGGACCCCTTGGGGTCTGTCACCACATAGCTGGAGTGGCACTGCATGAGATTGGGTTTGAGGAAAAAGCGGGTTTTACCACTGCCCGAACCGCCAACCACAAGCACATTCTTATTTCGGGCGTGAGCCGGATTCTTGGGCCGGGAAGACATCATCAGCCGTTCTGTCTGCGTCAGGATCACGTTCTTCTCAAAGACCGGATCGGTGAACGGTCGGATGTCCTCGCTCGTACCCCACCGGGCAGAGCCGTACTCTTCATTTTTTCGGTACTTTTTGGCGTTCTGGGCTTTGGTATAGACCGCCAGCCGCAGGAAGGCACCTACGACCAGACCCACCAGCAGATCAACCGGGTGAAAGCTGGGCAGGATGCTCTGGAAGGCAGCAGCCAGACCATCCATCAGGTTCAAAACCTTTTCGGATGCGTTGATACCTTCGGCAAGCCGCCAGCCTTGCCCCAGCTTTGTAGCGATCAGGCCGATCACCACATACGGTACATTCAGGATCAGCAGCTTCTTGATGTTCATCGGCTACGCTCCTGACTCTTGTGCTTGGTGGGATCTCGATTGGCGACAGCATCGCGGAGCGTCTGCAGCAGCTTGCGGATCGAAGGGCGGTTCTGCTTCTGGGCGCGGTCGCTGGCATATTCCTTCAGGGCAGAAGTGATGGCATCGGCGTCGCGCGCCTTGAAGAAGATCAGGTATTTGGGCTTGTCGCCCTTAACCTTCTTGATGGCGTAATCGACGCCATACTTTCGGGCAATGCGTTCAAAGTCCTTGATAGCCGGATTATCCAGCTCCACATTGCTGACGCCCTGATTCTGCGACACAAGCTGCTTCACGGTTTGCTTTCCGTGAGGCGTCACATCTTTGTGTGGCTTGTTCTGCATATGTGCAAGTACCTTCGAAAAGGCACTTTTCAGCACCCTGCCGGTCAGCTTGCTGCTGTTGATTGCCAGGGTAACTGTTCTGTTTTCAATATCTTCCTGCAAGTTGTTCACCTCCTTTCTGGTTCAGCAGGAAGATTGGCATGTGCCAGGGCGGCACCACCAACCGATGCAGCAGGTAACGGAGCATATTTCACCTCCTTTCAGGCATAAGAAAACGTCCTTCTGAAGGGGAAAGAAGGACGTCGGGCAGTTATGCTATTTTACTTGCGCTTGGGTGCTGCAGCCTTACGCTTGCGGCGACCCAGCAGCAGAATCACACCGGCAGCACCGGACAGCCCAACGCCGATCCAGGTCAGGGTCGTGGGCGATACATCCACGCCGGTTGCGATACTGGGATAGTTCACAAAGCGCTTCAGCTTGGTGGGAACGGTGTACTTTTCGTCGATGACGATCTCAATGGTATCGTCACTGACGGCGAAGCCTTCCACCGTGGCCGTCTCGCGGATCGTGTACTTACCGGGCATCAGGCCATAGATGTACACAACACCGTCCTCGCCGGATACGACTTCCTGAACCACCTTGCCCTTCTCATCTTCCACCACAAAGGTAACGCCAGCCAGGGCATTCCTGCGGTTGTCGGACTTGAAGAACATGTAGGTGCTGGGGATGTTGATGAGCGTGATGGGATCGGGTTCCGTCCAGTCGGCACCCACATGGAGCAGGTAGTCCTCCATCCGGCTATAACCGTCAGGTGCAGCCGTTTCGCGGATGATCCAGTCACCGTAATCGAACTGGGTGAACAAGAATTCGCCCTTCTCGTTACTGGTGACAGTTTCCACAACCTCATAGGTGACAGCGTTCAGCAGACTGAACTCCACACCGGGGAGGAACTTGCCAGAGGTATCGACCTTGATGAACTTGACACGCTTCTGGTGGTTGACCACCGTCGCCACGGGCGTACCGGTACTGCGGAAGTTGGCGTCTACCTTCAGGGTGATCTCTTCCTTACTGGCCAGATAACCATCAGGGGCTTTCAGCTCACGGATGGTATAACTGCCGTAGGGAACCTTGTGGAAACGCACCTGACCATTGGCGTCGGATGTTGCCACGGCAAAGCGATCACCAAAGGCGTCAATCAGGGCAAACTCAGCACCAGAGAGGGGCTTGCCGTCCTGATCGACCTTCTGGATCAGCACTTCATTGGGAACATTGACGATCACAGCCAGCGGTTCTTCCGGATTGAGGAAGGTTCCGTCCACATTGACCTGCACATCCATCTCGGCAGGGAGATAACCAGCCAGCGGGCGGGTTTCCACGATACGATAGCTGCCGTGAGGAACCTTTTCAAAGGTTGCGATACCGCTGCGGTTGGTTCTGACGGTCATCAGCGTGGAACCGTCAGGGCGAATCAGGCTGAACTCCACCCCGGCAAGCGGAGCCTCGTTCTCATCGCACTTGGCAATGGAGAAGCGGGTGTAGTCATCCCGAATGGTTGTGGTTCCAGTCACAACGCCATCGCCGTCCACAGTAAAGGACATGATGGCATCATTCAGGGCATAACCATCCGGAGCGTAGATCTCACGGAAGGTATAGCGACCGGGCGTCACCGGAATGCTGGCAATTCTGCCGTATTCATCAGTGGTGTCACGGTAGACCACTTCACCCTTGTCGTTGTATACCTCGATCACAGCACCAGGCAGGGTCTTTTCACCGGTGATGTCGGTCTTGGTGAGGGTTACTCTGCCATGTACCAGATCGTTGTGAATGGGGTCAACCAGAATCACACGCAGCACGTTCTCATCAGATGCCTTTCGGTCGGGGGTGATGGACAGATCGTAGCGGTCAGCGCTCATCTTCCAGCCAGCCTTGGCCTGCAGCTCCTTAACATAGTAGTCGCCATGAGGATAGATACCCTCAAAGGTCAGCATACCATTGCGGTCGGTTGCGCCGGTTGCCACCAGCGTATCAGCCATGAGCGTACCATAGGCATAGGGCATGTCGTGGGTACGGAACAGGCCGAACACAAAACCCTCGCCGGGGGCGGTGTTCAGAATGGACTTGACGCCATTCTTGCCGCTGCTGATGGTGCGCAGCTCGTCGATCTCCTTCATCAGGCTGATCTTCGCGGGCAGACAATCGTTGCCGACTTCCACACGCAGTTCCACCACGGCGGTATGGTCATTGGCATAAGCCAGATCAACCGGAATAGGAGCAGGGTCGAAGAAATAGCCTTCAGGAGCCTTGATTTCCACCAGCTCGTATTTACCCAGAGGCAGTTCCTTGGAAGCATCGCCGCCCTGTTCCGTGGTGGTGATGGTGTCCACCACTTCACCCTGCTGGAACCAGACGGTGCCATCCTTGCCGGTGATGGTTTCGGCAGCGCGAACCTCAAAGACCGCACCAGCCAGATAACCTTCCTCGTACTCAGGCGTATGGACTTCGTTACCCCAGGCGTCCTTGGTTTTCTTGAAGCCGACCAGCTGCAGACCGGTTTTGTCCAGCAGGATGCGGCCCTTGACGGGATCGTTGGGGATTTCGATCTCCAGTTCATAGGTCTGACCGGGCTGGTCGCCGTTGTTACCGACGAACACGGAGAAGTCCTCGGTACGGATCAGGTAGCCTTCAGGGGACTTGACCTCCTCAATGGTGTAAAGGCCCCAGGTGACGGTTTCGGGGAGTGTGACGCTGCCGGTTTCGTCCGTGGTGAAGGTGTCGATCACCTGCTCACGGGGGTAGAAGACCTTCTGCTTCACATACTCGCCAGCTGCATCCTTGAGCTTGAAGGTGGTGTTGGAGAGAATGATGGTTTTGCCGGTTTCGCTGTCAGTCTTGATGAACTTGAGGCGGTACAGGATGGGCTTGTCAGAGAGGGTCAGCGGAGGCGGATTCACAAGGCTTTCCGTGCCGTCGATCTCAAAGGTGATGGGGCCTTTGATCTCATAGCCTTCCTTGCCCTTGGTCTGCTCCAGCACATACACACCGTAAGGCAGCGCCTTGGTTTTTGCATAGCCGTTCTTATCCGTCTTCAGCACATCGCGCTCAAATTTACGGGCATTCTCATAGGAGCCTGCCGCTTTCAGATATACTCTGAACTCAGCACCCTTTTCAGGGGTTTCCACGCGAGTGGGATCGGCTTCCACGGTATGCTCACCCAGAATCTTCACGATAGCCTGCGCACCGTAGAGGATTTCGTTTTTGATGACGCCCTCATAGGTGACAACCGCTTCCTCAGACTGCTTTGCAGCGCTTCGGGCATCCACGATGATGGAACCCTTGGCGGGCTGATAGCCCTTGGGCGGCGTCAGCTCGATGACCTCATACTTTCCAGGCCAGAGGTCATCCGTGGTAACGGAAGCATCTGCACCAGCGGTCAGGAGAGAAGGAACGACCACATCTCCCTTGCTGTGTACCACATTGCCCTGACGATCAAGGATGTTCTCAGCAGCAAGCACCTGGAACTCTGCACCGGTCAGAACACCGTCGCCGCGAGTGCCGGGAACCGCAGCAGGATCGCCGTCGTACTCATTCACATCGCGCTTGTACAGCTTCAGCTTGACCATGACGGGCTGATTGGTGACAGCAAGTTTTGTGGTTTCGTCGCTGTGAACCGTGGCGTCCAGCAGGATTTCCTCAAAGACATAACCAGCGGTGCTGTTTCGCTCCTGAACGATGTATTTGCCCTTGCGCAGCGGCTCGGTCATGGCGATGCCATTCTCATCCGTCACGATGGTAGTGGCAAGGCCGGAGCCATACTGGTCATTGTAGTACACATCGAACACAACGCCAGCGATGGGATTACCGTTGCGCCGGTCTGTTTTGGTCAAACTGATCCAGCCCTTGGTCGGCTCATTTTCCACAGTGATCTCATATGTGCAGAAGTTTTCTTCGTTGATCACCATTTCGGTGGAAAAGCCCTTGTCAACAAAGTGTTCAGGAACCTTGGTTTCCTCGACTTTGTACAGGCCATAGGTCAGCAGCGGAGATACCGCTACACCCTCTGCGTCAGAAGTGATGACTGCGACCACCTCGCCGTCGCCATCGCCGTTGTGGGACGGCAGACCGGAAATCCGCGTGATGGTGAACTCGGCACCTGCCAGGGCTTCGCCGGTCAGTTCATCCAGCTTGCGGATGCGCAGAACCCCCTGAATGGGCTGATTGGTTACGCTGAGATAAGTGGTTTCATCCGATTCCACCATCGCAGTCAGTTCCACCAGATCGGAGACATAGCCGGTGGCTTCGTCTACCTCCTGTACAAGGTACTTGCCCTTGCGGAGTGCGGGAGAAGTTGCGACGCCGTTTTCATCCGTTACCATGCTGGCTGCAAGGCCGGAACCAAACTCGTCGTAGTAGTAGATGTTGAACTGAACACCGGCAATGGGGTGACTGTCCAGACTGTTGGTCTTGGTCAGCCTGATCCAGCCCTTGGTGGGTTCGTTCTCTACAACCACTTCATAGGTTTTCAGGTTGTCATCCGCAATGGTGACGTCCACAGAAAAACCGTTGTCCACAAAGTGTTCAGGGACAACGGTTTCTTCAACCTTGTAGACGCCGTAGGTCAGCAGCGGGGATTCAGCAACACCGTTTTCGCCAGTGGTGATCACAGCCACAACCTCACCATTACCAGCGCCATTGTGGGAAGGCAAACCAGAAGCGCGAGTGATGGTAAACTCCGCACCAGCCAGCGCATCGCCGGTGAGCTGATCCTTCTTGACGATCCGAATCTTGCCCTGAATGGGCTGATTGGTCGCTTCCAGCTCGGTTGTTTCGTCAGAAGAAACCACCGCTTCCAGCTCCACCAGCTCGGCAACATAGCCTTCGGGATTGGCATGTTCCTTGACGGTGTACTTGCCCTTGGGCAGCGCAGGAGAAACCGCCACGCCGTTGGCATCGGTGGTCATGCTGCCTGCAAGGTCGGTGCTGCCAGCGTAGTAGATGTCAAACTGCACACCGGCGATGGCATGACCATCCAGAGCATCCGCCTTGGTCAGCTTGATCCAGCCCTTGGTAGGCTCGTTCTCTACGCTGATCTCGTAGGTCTGAAGATTGTCCTTGGTGATGGACACCTCCGTGGAGAAACCGGCATCCACGAAGTGTTCGGGAGCCTTGGTTTCTTCGACCCGATAGACGCCGTAGGTCAGCAGCGGAGACTCGGCAATGCCGTTCTTGTCAGTGGTGATCACAGCCACCACTTCGCCATTGCCTGCGCCGTTGTGGGACGGCAGACCGGAAATCTGTGTGATGGTGAACTCCGCACCAGCCAGCATATTGCCAGTCAGCTGATCCTTCTTGACAATCCGGATCTTGCCCTGAATGGGCTTGTTCTCAGCGGACAGGTGCGTTGTCTCTTTGGAACGGACTTCTGCCTGCAGTTCCACCAGTTCAGCAACATAACCTTCGGGGTTGGCATGTTCCTTGACGGTGTACTTGCCCTTGCGCAGAGGCGGAGAAATGGCCACGCCTTCATCGTTGGTGGTCATGCTGCCCGCAAGACCGGAACCATCTGCATGGAAGATATCGAACTGCACACCGGCGATGGGCTGATCATCCAGACTGTTGGTCTTCACGATCTGGATAAAGCCCGCCATGGGTTCGTTTTCCACATCAAAGGAATAGGTCTTGCCGTTTTCGTAGCACTCCACAACTGTGGAATAGCCGCTGTTGAGATAGCCGTCAGGTGCAGCGGTTTCCTCGATCTTGTACTTGCCCCACTTGAGCCAGCCGGTTTCAGCCACACCATTGGCGTTGGTGGTGATGGTGATGACTTCGCCCACACCTGCGCCATTGTCCGTTGCCGGAGCAGACAGTCGGGTGATGGTGAAGGTTGCACCAGCAAGCGCGGAACCAGTCACCTGATCGGTTTTCCGAATCTTGATCTTGGCGGTGGTCTTGTCGTTCTTGAAGGTGACGCCGGAAGTCTGACCATTGGTGACGGTCACGTTCTGCACATTGACGCTGCCGAGCGTATACCCCTGCGGAGCGGTGCGCTCACGAATGGTATAGGTGCCGGGAGCGATGTTGGAGAAGGTTACAACGCCGTTTGCACCGGTGGTCTGGGTCTGGATGACGGTGCTGCCGCTCATCAGATCGAAGACGGCACCAGCCAGGACAGCACCGGAGGCTGCGTCCTTCTTGGTCACGCTGATGGAACCGTAAGGAATCTCAAAGGACACCGATACGGACTTCAGCGGGTACGGCAGACCTTCGATGGGGATCAACAGCTTCTGAATGGCTTCCTGGGGGACGCCGACGAAGAAACCAGCTTCTTCTTCCGGAGAAGACATGGATTCCGCCTTGAAGCTGAAGGCAGAGGCCGTGGAAGTAATGGTGATCGTATCGCCGCTATTGAGGTAATAATACGAACCATCCTCGCCGTAGGTATGACCGGTGACGGTGCCGTAGCTCTTGCTGATGCGGATCAGATCGGCATCAGTCGTCAGCTTGACAGTACCGACAGTCCTGCCATTGACAGAAGACACACTCTTGTTGGAAACGGTGATCTTGCCGGTCATGGAACCACGGGCAATGCCGTTGGTTGCCAGCCAGCGGGCGTACTCCAGATACACCGCAGGCGCATTGCCGCTGGCAGCGTAGAAATCCTCCATCTGCCAGTAATCACGGACATACTGCGAGCCTTCCAGCTGCTTGATCACCTCACGGATGGCGAACTGACCAGCCACACGGCTCCAGGTACGGTTATCAGAGTCGGAACGATCCAGTTCCATGAAAGGAACCGTATGCCGCAGCACCCAGCCGATAGCGTGCATGGTGGATTCTTTGTACATGACACCGGAATAGCCGGGGGTGTTCATGTAGGACGCCAAATCGACCACCGCATAGGGGCCAGTGGGTTGATCACTACCACCGGATACCCGCTCCCCAGGACCGGGAAGCAGGTGTTCAAGGCAGTAAACCACGTATCCTTCCAGAAAATGAGGGGTGGCATAGATCTTGCCGTGTCCAGCCAAAGTTGCAAGCTGCAAATACTCGCTGTCCTTGCCGGAACTGCCATGCAGACCGGTCTGACCGGCATAAAAATTGCCCAGGCTTGCACTGATGTCACGAAGGCTGAAGCCATTCATCGCCGTAGTGGAGCGAAGACTGAAAGTCATCGCACGGGGGGCGAAGGGAAAAGCATAGTCGGTGACGTCAAAGTCCTGGGCGTCGGTGTATTCAGTTTCTTCTGCCAGCACATACAGGGTGTCGAAGTCCGTCCACTTCAGGGTGCCGTCCGCATGGTCATCGCCGTACATGAACGTGATGCGATACCACCAGCGGTCAAGGGAATCCTGTTCCACGGTTTCCACCTGAACAGCAGCGTCGTTCACGAAGAAGCCAATCGCCAGATCGCCCTCGTAATCCTCGGCTGCGGTATCATCCACGGACAGGAAGGCCCGTGTATCAGGACTGACCAGCACGAAGTCGCCTTCCTGGGCAACCCAGACTTCATCAGCAGGCTCCTGTTCGTCCTCAGTCATTTCTTCGGAAGCATCAGGAAGCAGTTCGCCATCTTCGGGGAGCAGGATTTCACCTTCGGGATCTACGACAACCTCACCGGGAAGCTCCTCATCCTCTACGGGAAGGGGATCTTCCTCCGGGAGTTCATCACCGGATTCCTCCGGCAGCTGCTCAATGGGGTCTTCGATAGGTGCTTCGACCACCGCATCTTCCTCGGTGGGCTGTTCCACGGGAATGTCCTCAACGGGCGGCACAACCTCAACAGGCTGTTCATCCTCGATGGGATATTCCACGGTTGCCGCGAAGACAGCCGCTTCCATGCCATCCAGCAGGATCAGAGCGAAGGGGGCGGTCTGGTACAGGATTGCCAGATCATCATCCGTCAGAACGGCTTCAGGCAGATCAGCAGCATCCACATAGGCCAGCTCACAGGCATCAGCCATGAACTGCACTTCCAGCACATCCATGGCATCCAGCTCGATGAAAGCAGTCACCAGGAGTGCGCTGCCGGGAGCGATGCTGCACATATACTCCTGAAGGTCAGCGTCGGCATATGCGCTTACCGCATCATCGGTCATCACATAGGCATAACCGGAAGCCTCAAGCATCACCTTGACAGGATGCTCATCCTCGGTGATTTCTTCCGGTTCGGTGGCGATTTCATCCTCGAAGTAGAGTTCTTCTTCCTCCGGCATATCGTCGGCAGGCTCGTCTTCTACGATGATTTCATCCTCGACAGGGGGAATCTCGTCGGCGTTTTCCTCCGGGATCTCCTCCTGATCGGGCAGTTCTACCTGCTCACCATCGTCGGTGGGCAGATCTTCGGGGGCTTCCTCTACCGGATCATCGGACGGCACAAGCTCGTCCACCACATCCGCAGGAAGCTGGGAATCATCAAGCACAGGGGCTTCACCCTCTGCGGGTGCTTCCTCTTCCGCAGGCTGCTCTTCTTCCGTAACCGACACTTCTTCCACCACATCTTCCGTGGCGGTGGCGGTTTCCTCCGGCTGCTCCAGTTCCGTGGGCGTGGCGATCTCTTCTGCGAAGACTGCCATGGGCATCCCCGTCAGAACAAGAACCACCGAAAGGACAAGAGCAAGCACCCTGGTCAGGATCGACGTGTTTCTCATGAGAACCTCCTTGTTTTTTATTTGTGAATGGCACGTTCGGTTAGTCCTTCACGGCCATAATCACCAGCTGTCCATCCTCGGAGTTGTAGTCACGATCACAGGTGACAAGGGTCAGAATGTGATCATCCGCAGTCACAGTGACGCCGGTATCATAGATGGACCACTCAACGGCGCGGTCAATGAATGCCTGGAAGTCAGCAGCAGAAGCGAAATCGGCGGTGGACACATCCCAGTCGCACTCACGCTTGTTGATGACGGCAAACACGGTGTAGGTGTCAGAACCATACAGGGTGTCGTAGTTGATGGTCTTGTGAGAGGCGTAGAAGCCGGAATCCTTGTAGTTGTGCAGGGGCTGGAACATGGTGGTGGCACGGCTGCGGCGCATGTGATGACCGTACACGGCAATGTTCTGGCTGGGGGTCTGGTAATCGGACTTGCCCAGAGAGAACAGGCAGCCAATAATGCTCTCCTTGCCGTTGAAGGTGTGATCCAGATAGTAGTCCACATCGTTGGTCAGCACCACAGGGTAATCCACATCGGTGCCGGGGATTTGGAGCCAGCCGATAAAGTCCTTGTTGATCGCCTTGCAGGCATTCAGATCGGCACCGGTATTGCCGCTGGAAGCAGCCTGACCGGGCTGCACAACGGGCTTGTCAACCACAGGAGCCTTGCCGGAAGACTGGTCAGACTCCGCAGGGACGGTGACAGGCTCCTTCAGGTCGGTGTTGTCATGCTCGGACAGCTCCTGATCGTCCTGCTGGGCGTCGCTGTCAGCCTCGTTTTCGGTATCAGCAGCAGGTTCCTCGTCAGCTTCGGTCTGTTCGGTGGCGTCCTCGATGCTCTCGGCATCCTCGGCAGGGGCGTCGGTCACGGTCTGGTCGTCCTCAACAGGGACATCCATCACGCCGGTTTCTGCCTTGGAATCCTCAGAGGGCTGCTTGAGTTCCAGGGTCATGTTTTCGTACTCCTGAGCGCCCTGGCTGATCTCGTTCTCCTGCATCCAGTAGGAGCCGCCGATGGCAAACAGGCCGAAGAGAAGGAGAATGACCGCCAGTACGACGGTGGTGGTGCTGCGCTTGTTGCGATTGTTCTTGGACATGGTTATACCTCCTGTCAATGTGAAAAGTCATAACGCACTCTGGCGTCGTAGTAGTTGCTGATGGTGGCGGGGGCGTTGAACAGCGTGGCGAGCAGATACGTTTTGATGTTGTAGATTGCCTTGGTGTTCTTGTTAAGGCACTCAAAAACGTACTGGATATGCAAGCTGTTCAGGGACAGCAG
>ERZ504995.69-NODE-69-length-12352-cov-5.014719_pt1 | contig 12352 bp, 3 predicted proteins | sample MGYA00514197_ERZ504995 | MGnify/ENA primary metagenome ERZ504995 (study PRJEB26094, sample SAMEA4028455) | Ovis aries | biome: host associated; feature: stool; material: fecal | place: Italy | collected 2012 | study: EMG produced TPA metagenomics assembly of the Sheep...
CCACCTACGCCGGGACGTCGCTCCTGGACCTCTCCGCCGCCGCGACCGACTGGTCGCAGGGCGACGAGCTCACCGTATCCTTCACGGTCGCGGGCGGCACCGCGCCCTACGCCGTGCAGCTCCTCGTCGGCAACGGCCCCGGCAACCTCGTGCGCGTCGCGCGCACGACCCTCGCCGCCGCCGGCACCGGCACGCTCACCGCGACCGGCCTCACGCCCGGCTCGACCTACTACTGGCAGATCGTCGTCACCGACGCGGCTGGCGGCACGGCCTCGTCCGACCCGAACGCCAACGTGCTTCTGCCCGGCGCGGCCGTCTATCTCAACGAGCGCAACGGCATCTCCTGGTCGGTGGACCAGCGCACCGCGACCTTCAACGGCGTCCTCAAGGCGCTCGGCGCGGGCGACAACTGGGCGTGGCTCTTCCTCACCGACCACCTCTACGACCGCTGGCCGGACAATCTCCGCAGCTTCCGCGGCAACACCACCAACAGCAACCTGCGCGTCCAGCTCACCGAGACCGGCGCCTTCTCGATCACCCACACGTTCGACTGGGGCGACGAGATCGGCTTCAACTGGGTCCTTTCCAACGCAACGGAACGCCTCTCCTGGACCGGTTCCCGCATGCCCGACTGGGACGGCAACACCGCCGCCGACGTCGCCCACTTCTGGCTGGGCGACTACCAGACCTACACCTGGAAGGGCGGCGCTGGCGTCTGGAACGACCCGGCGATGTGGACGCCCGACGGCACGATGGAGGGCCACGAGCAGGCCGGCTACCCGGTCACGGGCTCGATCGCCGCGTTCCCCGAAGGCACGAGCGAGGTGACGATCCCCGCGGGCCGCATCCTGAAGCCCGTCTCCCTCGAGGCGCTCGCCGGCGCGGACGTCACGATCAAGGCGACGGCCGAGTCCGGCGAGTTCGGGCTGCTCCGCACCGACGCCCCGTCGCGCCAGCGCAACATCTACGTCCGCGAGAACGCGAACCTCGTCTTCTCCGGCGTAAAGGGCCGCTGGATCCCGCGCACCAGCAACGACACCACGCTCGACATCGTCGGCAAGAACGCCTACGTGGAGTTCACCGACGGCTGCGACGTCGACCTCGGCTGGGGCACCGGCACGTATGGCATCGCCGACTGGTCGAACAAGCGCCAGGGCCGCGGCCTCCGCTTCACGAAAGGCTCCAAGGTCTACATCCGCGGCTGCCTTATGCTGGCCGGCCCCAACGAATACGTGATCGACGACGCGCAGGTCACGATGCATCCGAACACGTCCCGCGACGACAGCCGCGTCGACCTCGCGCTCTGGACCGGCGGCCGCTTCGTCTTCCGCGGCGCGCACCCGCTCCTGCAGGCGAACAACCGCTTCGCCGCCACGACGGGCAACAACCCGGACGCCGCCGACGAAACGTTCGTCGACTTCGAGATCCCGGCGGGCGGCTTCGCCGAGGCGCCCCTGCGCTCGCGCGCGGGCAACACCTACAAGCTCGGCAACCAGGGCAACGCCAGCAACAAGGTGATCTTCCGCGTCCCGACCAACAGCCCGGCCGCGACGGCCGCCGGCATCCTCGACCAGCCGCTCGTCTGGTGGCCGGCCGGCAAGGAGACCTGGATGGTCCTCGACAACCAGTATCTCCCCAACCCCGACACGGACTACTGGTACGAGACGACCGACGACCTCACGGGCGCGTTCACCGGCTGGGGCGTGCACATCGTCGGCCGCCCGGCGGTCGAGGAGCCGCAGATCGTGGGCCTCGCGGTCACCAACGTCGTCGCCGGCGCCGCGGACCTCTTCTTCTACGGCATCCCGGGCACCAACGCGGCCTCCGCGACCTTCACGGCCGCGATCGAGCGCCTCGACGACCCGAGCGACACGACGGCCGCCGTCCAGCTCTCCGGCGGAAACGCCGGCGTCGTCACGGCGGGCACGCGCTTCACGCTCGCCGCGACCGGCCTCGCCGAAGGCGGCTCCTACCGCATCACGGTGACGGGCGTCGACGGCACCGACGCGACCCTCACCTGCACCGAGACGGTCGACTTCGACGCGCTCGCGGACTACGCCGCGGCCTCGACGACCTCCGCCGGCGCCACGACGGCGCAGGACGGCGCCTACACCGTCTGGACCTTCACCGACACCGAGAACGAGGGCGAGCTCGTCGTCACGCGCGCCGGCACCGCCCGCATCCTCGTCGTGGGCGGCGGCGGCTCCGGCGGCGGCGGCGACACGGCCGACACCAACACCTCCAACCCGCGCCGCGGCGGCGGCGGCGGCGGCGGCGGCGAAGTCGTCGACACTACGCTCTACCTGCAGCCCGGCACCTATCGCGTCGTCGTCGGGGCGGGCGGCGCGCGCGTCACGCGCGCGACGCACGGCAAGACCGGCGGCTACTCCAGCTTCGACTACCGCGTGACGGCCCTCGGGGGCGGCGGCGGCGGCGGCCACTACTGGGCCAACAACACCGTCAACCGCGACGGGCAGCCCGGCGCCAACGGCGGCGGCGGCGGCGGCGGCGCGAGCGGCGGCGCGGCGACCGCGACCGGCGGCCACGCGGGCGGCTCCTCGACCTACAACGCCTGGGCCAACTGGAACGACGTCTACGCCGCGGGCGGCGGCGGCTCGATGGCCGCCGCGGGCGGAAACGCCGGGCTCGACGCGCAGAACATGATCGCCGCCGGCAACGGCGCCGACGGCGTCCCGAGCGACATCACCGGCCGCACCGTCTACTACGGCGCGGGCGGCGGCGGCGGCGGCGCGGGCCTCAACTTCGGCCCCGGCCGCGGCGGCCTCGGCGGCAAGGGCGGCGGCGCGGCCGGCGGCCACAACGGCAACGTCCCGACCGAACAGCAGTGCTACTGGGGCGGCGCCGGCGGCAGCGGCGTCGTCGTGGTCCGCATGCGCACCGTGTCCGCCCGGACCGCCGACCCGCAGGTCGCGGTCGAGTCCGTCGAGCCCTCCGCGGGCGGCGTCGCGCTCGCGCTCGACGTGCAGTCGCTCGGCCAGGGCGCCGCGGCGGCGGACCTCGCCTTCGCGTGGGACAAGGCCGCGGACTACGACGCGGCGAAGGGCTACTCGCACACCAACGCGCTCGGCTCCGTCTCCGCGACGGGCGCGGCAGCTTACACGGTCGCCGGCCTCAAGCCCGGCACGGACTACGTGGGCGCGGTCGTCGCCTCCAACACCGAGGGCGGCGCGGCCGAAGTCGCCGCCGGCGCGTTCCGCACGGCCGGCGAGTTGCACGCCGACGCCGAGAGCGGCGTCGTGGCGGGGTCCTGGACGATTGACCAGTGGATTGAGAACGATTCAGGCGTCTTTGTGGACAACCTCCTGCGCGCCGCCAACGGCACGGTCGTGAACTTCCAGCAGAACCGCCGGAAGATCGACAGCTGGGGGGCCAGCGCGTCCAACCAGGGCGGCGCTTCGGAGGACCTCATCGACGGCATCGTGAATCGCACGAACGGCCGCTACTGGGGCACGGGCACGAACACGCTCGTCGTCTTTACGCTGCCCGAGACGTCCGCCGTCTCGGCCCTGCGCTTCTACGCGGGCTGGGGCGTCGGCAACGAGTGGTCGCCGATCTCCATCGAGGGCATCGACGTGCGCTCCGGCGCGAACGAGGCGTGGGCCGAGCTGCCCGGCTCCGCGATCTGGGCGGAGAAGACCACGACGTGGGGCACCGTGGCGGAGTTCGCCGCGGGCGGCAACGACTGGCTCGCGCGCGACGTGCGCCAGATCCGCGTCCGCTTCAACCGCAACAGCCAGCGCGACGGCACCATGTATTGGGAGATCGAGGCCGACGGCGCGGCCGAGTCGGACGCCCCCGCGCTCCATGCCCGCGCGGGCGTCGGCCGCGCGCTCGCCGTCTCCTCCTCGATCCGCACCGCGAGCGCGCTCAGCGTCGTCGCCACCGCGGCGGCCGGCGCGCCCGCGTTCACGGACGTGATCGCCGTCTGGGGCCCGGCCTACGCGGGCGAGGACGCCACCGCCTGGGCGCACAGCCGCTCCGTCGGCACGGCCGCCGCCGGCGTCGCCACGTCGATCCCGGCGACGCTCGACGCGGCGGACCTCGCCGACGCCGTCTACGTCCGCTTCTGCGGCATCGGCGCGGACGGCACCGTCTCGTGGAGCGACTCGGTCTACGTCCCGGACCTCGAGGTCCAGCAGGACGTCCCGCCCGTCGTCGTCTTCGGCGCGTGTACCGGGTCGACCGGCGCGGACGCGACGCTCACGGCCTCGCTCGTTTCCGCCGGCTCGATGGCCACGCTGCAGCAGGCCGACGTCACGCTGCAGTACACGCTCGATCCCGACGGCTTCGCGGGCGGCGTCGCGGCCTCGACGGTCGACACGTTCGCCTTCGCCGAGGACGCGGCCGTCGGCGCGATTCCCGCCGTGGCCGTGAAGCCGCTCCGGCCCAGCCGCCGCTACTACGCGCGCTTCGTCGCCGAGAACGACGGCGGCCAGACCGGCACCTCCGACGTCTTCACGTTCGAGACCTCCGACGGCGGCCAGGGCGCCGTCCTGGCCGACTGGGGCCTGCTGCAGCAGGTCGTCACGGGCCTCTCCGACGGCTCCTATCTCTCCAGCGTCCGCGCGGCGGTCTGGGACGAAACGAAGGCCGAGGTCGTCGAGGGCGCGATCGGCGCCTACTCGGCCGGCTCGTTCACGAGCGCCAAGAACGGCAATTCCTACGCCTGGGGCGGCAACGCCGGCTTCCTCTACAAGGGCATGGCGAACCTCGCCGGCGGCACGACCTACACGTTCGGCGGCCGCATCGACGACGTGATCGAGCTCAAGATCGCCGGCACCTCCATCCTTTCGATGGAGCGATACAACAACGCGGCCTACGGCACCTACACCCCGGCCGAAACCGGGTGGTACGAGGTCGAGGTCCGGATGTCCAACGGCGGCGGCGGTGCCGGCGCCTCGTTCGGTCTCGGCTGGAACACCACCGGCCAGAAGGACCTCAGCGCCTCGAAGATGTCCCGGTTCGTCGACCCGGAGGACGGCTCGTTCCTGCGGCCCTCCGCCGCGCGCACGATCGCGATCACCGGCGCCACGCCCGGCGCGGGATCCATCGCGCTCGACGCCGCGGCCACGCCCGGCGTTCCCAGCGGCGCCGTCTGGGCCGTCTGGGGCGCCGAGGACCTCGGCACCGCGGCCGGGGTCGCCGACTGGACCGGCTCGCAGCTCCTGCAGGCTTCGCTCGGCGGCGCGTCCGCCACGATGAGCGCCACGCTCCCGATCGACGCGGCCGCGACGCCGGTCATGCGCGTCGTCATCGTCCCGGCGAGCGGCGACGCCGTGTGGTCCGATCCGGTCCTGCTCTCGGTCGCCGACCCGGTCATCGGCCCGGCCGAGGCCGTGACCGACGGCGACCGCATGACGGTCTCCGGCACGATGCAGAGCGTCGGCACCGGCGCGGACCTTGCGCTCTCGCTCTTCTGGGGCTACGCGGAGGACTTCTCCGACGCGCGGACCAACGCCGTTGCGATCGACGCGGCGGGCGCCTTCACGGCCACCGTCGAGACCATCCCCGGCACCAACGGCTGGTGGCGCCTCGTCGCGCGCGACGCCGCGGGCGGCTGCGACGCGACGCTTCCCGCCGCGTTCGAGACCGCCGCGGGCTCCGTCCTCAAGCCCATCGCCTCCGCCACGGTCTCGCACCACACGATCACCGCCTCCGGCACGCTCAACGTCTACGGCGCGGGCATGACGACCGCCACGATCTGGGCGGGCGACGATCCCGACTCCCTCGCCCCCGTGGCGGGGTCCGACAAGGTCCTCACCGGCACCGGGCCCTTCGACATCGTCGGCACCATCCCCGGCGCGCCGCGCGCCGTCTACTGGAAGATCGTGACCGAGAACGTCGCCCCCGGCGGCTCGACGTGGACGAGCGAGACGCCCGTCTACACGATCACGACCGAGGACGCCGCCACCTACACGTGGAAGAGCGAGGTGACCGAAGGCGACTGGAACGATCCGGCGAACTGGACCGTCTCCGGCGTCGCGGACACGACCGACGTGCTCGGCTACCCGAACAACGCCAAGTCCAAGGTCGTGTTCCTTCAGGATACCGCGGCGACGGTGCACGTCCCGGCCGGCACGTGGAGGTTCGAATCGATGAACCTCAACAAGACGACGCTCGACCTGGCGTTCGTCGGCGAAGGCGCCGGCTCGACCACGCTCTACGGCAACGTCTGGGGTGCCGATGAAAACTCGGCGTGGAACGGCTGGCGCGTCGTCTTCGACGGCCTCACCGTCCGCGAGGAGAACAGCATCTCCCTCGGCGGCTCGCGCAGCCAGGACGTCACGATGCGCCTGCAGAACGGCGCCGTCCTCTCGCTCGTCAACTGGCAGGACGTCCGCGGCACCAACGTGTGGCTCGAGGCGGTCGGCGGCTCGGCGATCCAGTGGCGCAACAGCGACGGCGACGCCGCGGGCCTCGTGCTCTACGTCGCGGACGGCGGCGTGCTGCTCGAGGACTCGACCGCGAACCCGCCGTGCCTGTACTACGAACGCGGCGACGGAATCAAGTACAGCAAGAGCACGCCCGGCGACCAGACGGTGGTCCTCAAGGGCGCGTCCGTGCTGCGCGTGCGCAACTACGGCCGGCCCTACAGCGAAAGCGAGGATCCGGGCACTTTCGGAACGTTCACGCTCTCGTTCCACGTTCCGCTCAAGGGCTGGAACGACGCGGACGACGACGCGCCGATCTACGCCGACTACCTGCGCGGCGACGCGGACAACAAGAAGTTCGCGTGGCGCTCGGCGGGCAAGGAGGTGCCGGTGGTGCTCGAAGTCGCCAAGGAGAGCCCGCTGCTGAGAAGCAGCCGCCGCCGCACGGTGCAGCTGCTGGAGTGGAACGCCGGCATCGACGTGAAGAACGTCACGCTGACCGACCGCAGGGGCGTGCACATGTACTACACCTACGGCTTCCCGCAGCAGACGCGCAAGACCCCGAGCACGGCCGACGAGCTCCCGACCGGCGTCGCCGCCGACGTCGCCGGCCTAGTCGGCACGCTCCTCTACATCGAGTAGTCCGCTCCGGACGCGACATGGCGGGGTGCGGCGCTCGTCGCGCCCCGCCCGCGTTATCCGCCTCCCGTTGCAATCCGCTCGTCCGCTCGGTTGCGGCGCGCGCGCGCATGGTGTAGAATCCTCCGCGTTGGCCGCAACCGCTCGGTGGCGGCTGGCCCGCCACGGAACCCGGAACCGAAGCGACTCCTCCCATGAAGAAGTCCCCATTCCTCTTGTCGCTCCTCGCCCTCGCGCTTCTCGCGATCCCCTCCTCTGCCGCCCGGACCAGCCACGCCGTCTACCGCCCCGGTCTCACCCAGGCGCGGATCCCGCTGGGCTCTCCGATGGGCTACGTGACCGCCTACACGGGCGTGCCGGCCCTCGCGTCGAATCTCCTCGCGACCGCCGACGCCTCCTGGCTCGACCGTACGCTCGACGTCTTCAAGGACGGCGAGCACGCCAACGATGCGACGAATCCCGTCTCCGGGAAGACGTGGCTCTGGCTCGTCGAGAACCGCCACGGCGTGTTCGCCTACGAGGGCGAGATTTTCGTCGACGGCGAAGCGCTGCCGCACGGCTGGTACGGTTCGTCCGAATCGGACGCGCAATTCGTCGACGACGTCCACTTCGAGGGCCCCGGCATGATCCACGCCGGCAATTTCCCGACGATGATGATCCTTCGGTAGCACTCCATGGAATTCGACCTTGCCATCATTGGCGCCGGCACCACCGGCTGCGCCATCGCCCGCCACCTTTCGCGCTTCGATCTGAAGATCGCGCTCGTCGACGCCGCGGAGGACGTCGCCGCCGGCGCCTCCCGCGCCAACTCCGCCATCGTCCACGCGGGCTTCGACGCGAAGCCCGGCACGCTCATGGCGCGCCTCAACGTCCGCGGCAGCGCGCTCTTCCCGGACTGGTGCCGCGAGCTCGCGGTCCCCTACGAGCGCTGCGGCTCGCTCGTCGCCGCCTTCTCGGAGGCCGACGTCGCGACGCTGCGCGACCTGCTCGCGCGCGGAGAGGCGAACGGCGTCCCGGACCTGCGCCTCGTCTCCGGCGACGAGGCCCGCGCGCTCGAGCCGCGCCTCTCGAAGGAGGCCGTCGCCGCGCTCTGGGCGCCCACCGCCGCCATCACCTGCCCCTACGAGTTCTGCATCGCCTGCGCGGAGAACGCCCGCGCGAACGGCGCCGCCTGGAAGCTCGGCTCCCCGGTGCGCGAGATGCGCGAGGCCGGGGACGCGGTCGAGGTCGAGACCGCCTCCGGCGAGGCCTTCCGCGCCCGCTTCGTCGTGGACGCCGCCGGCGTCTTCGCGGACGACGTGGCGCGCCTGCTCGGCGACGACTCGTTCTCCATCCGCGCGCGCAAGGGCGAATACCTGCTGCTCGACCGCGCCGCGGCCCCGCTTTCGCGCGTGCTCTTCCAGTGCCCCACGAAGCTCGGCAAGGGCGTCCTCGTCTCGCCCACGGTCGACGGCAACACGTTCGCCGGCCCGACCGCGGCGGACCAGGAGAGCAAGACCGACACCTCCGTCTCCGCCGAGGGCGTAGCCGCCCTGAAGGCGCTCGGGCGCAAGAGCGTCCCCGACCTCGACTTCCGCAAGGCGATCACGCTCTTCGCCGGACTGCGCGCGCAGCCGGACGGAGGGGACTTCGTCATCCGCCGCAGCGCCGCCTGCCCGCGCCTCGTCCTCGCCGCCGGCATCTGCTCGCCCGGCCTCACGAGCGCGCCCGCCATCGCGGAGCTCGTCGAGTCCCTCCTCGCCGGGGCGGGCCTCGCGCTCCGCCCGCGCGCGGGCTGGAACCCGCGCCGCGAGCGTCCCGTGCCCTTCCGCCGCATGGACGAGGCCGCGCGCGCCGCCGCCATCGCCGCGAACCCGCTCCACGGCCGCATCGTCTGCCGGTGCGAAACCGTCACCGAGGCGGAGATCGTCGACGCCATCCGCCGCGGCGCGACGACGCTCGACGCCGTGAAGCGCCGCACCCGCGCCGGCATGGGCCGCTGCCAGGGCGGCTTCTGCTCGCCGCGCGTCATGGAGATCCTCGCCCGCGAGCTCGGACGCCCGTGGACCGCGCTCACGAAGGACGGCGGGGATTCGTTCCTCGTGTTGGACTCGACGCGAAACGCCGAATGCACAATGCTGAATGCAGAATGCAGGACGACCCCCAATACGCCCCCCATTCAGCATTCAGCATTCGGCATTCAGCATTCCGACGATGGCGATGGCGGCGGCGAAGCCGCGGACGTCGCCATCGTCGGCGGCGGCCCCGCCGGCCTCGCGGCCGCGGTCGCGGCGCGCCGCGAGAACCCCGCCGCGCGCGTTGTCGTGCTGGAGCGCGATTCGGCCGCGGGCGGCATCCTGCGCCAGTGCATCCACAACGGCTTCGGCCTGCACCACTTCGGCGAGGAGCTCACCGGACCGGAATACGCGGGGCGGTTCGTCCGCGAGGCCGCGGAGGTCGGCGCGGAGGTCTGGACCGACACGATGGTGCTCTCCGTCACGAAGGGGCGCGAGGTCGTCTGCATGAACCCCGCGCGCGGGCTCGTCCGGCTGCGCGCCGGGGCGGTCGTCCTCGCGATGGGCTGCCGCGAGCGCACGCGCGGCGCGCTCTCGATCCCCGGCACGCGCCCGGCCGGCGTCTACACCGCGGGCTGCGCGCAGCGGCTCGTGAACATGGAGGGCTTCCTCCCCGGCCGCAAGGTCGTGATCCTCGGCTCGGGCGACATCGGCCTCATCATGGCGCGGCGCATGGCGTGGGAGGGCGCCGAGGTGAAGCTCGTCGCCGAGATCATGCCGTATTCCTCGGGCCTCAACCGCAACATCGTGCAGTGCCTCGTCGACAACGGCATCCCGCTCAAGTTCAACCACACCGTGACGCGCATCCTCGGCAGGGAGCGCGTCGAGGGCGTCGTCGTCGCCGCGGTGGACCCCGCCACGCGCGCGCCGCTCCCCGGCACCGAGGAGACGATCGCGTGCGACACGCTGCTGCTCTCCGTCGGCCTGCTGCCGGAGAACGAGCTCACGACCGCGGCGGGCGTCGCGCTCGACCCCGTGACGGGCGGCGCGGCGGTCGACCAGGACCGCCAGACCTCCGTCCCGGGCGTCTTCGCCTGCGGCAACGTCCTGCACGTGCACGACCTCGTGGACAACGTCACCGCCGAATCGCTTCTCGCGGGCGCGGCGGCCGCGCGCTTCGCAATGCTGAATGCTGAATGCAGAATGCTGAATGAAGCAGAGTCTATTCAGCATTCAGCACTCAGCATTCAGCATTCGGTCCGCGGGACGGGCGCGGTGCGCTATGTCGTCCCGCAGCGCGTGACGGCGGGGGCCGAAGGGAAGGTCGACCTCTACTTCCGCGTCGGCGCCGTGCAGAAGCCGGCGCTCTGCGAGGTGCGCTGCGGCGGCGTGGCGATCGCGACGCGCCGCAAGCCCGTGATGACGCCGGGCGAGATGGAGAAGATCACCGTCGACGCCGCGAAGATCGCGGGCGACCTGGAGGTCTTCGCCGGCCCCGCGGCCGCCGCGCCCCGCGCGGGCGCGGCGGCGTCCGCGGAGGCCGCGCCCCCCGGCGCGACCGAGATGGTCTGCATCCGCTGCCCGATGGGCTGCCGCCTGCGCGTGGCGCCGAAGGCGGGCGGCGGCTGGACCGTCGCGGGCAACTCCTGCCCGCGCGGCGCGGAATACGCGGTGCAGGAGATGGAGGCGCCGATGCGCGTCGTCACCTCGACCGTGCGCGTGGAGGGCGGCGCCGCGCCGCTCGTCGCGGCGAAGACCGCCGCGGCCGTGCCGAAGGCCTCCATTCCCGGCTGCCTCGCCGCGATCCGCTCGCTCGCGGTCCCGGCGCCCGTCGCCGCGGGCGCGGTCCTCGCGCCCGACCTCGCCGGCACGGGCGTCGCGCTTGTCGCAACGGCGGCCGCACCCCGCTAACGGTCTCGCGGGGCGCGGCGGGGCGGAACGTCCCTTCCCCTACTTGCGCTTGCGCTGGACCTTCCTCTCGTAGTCCTCGACCGCGGCGAACCAGTCCTCGCGGGCGGGAACGCCGGCGCGGCGGCACCACTCGGCCCAGACGTCGCCCATCGGGTAGTTCTTCACCTCCTCCTGGAGCATCAGCAGTTCGGTGAACTTCCCTTCGGACTGGAGCCTGGCCATCCGCGCGTTGGGCTGCAGGAGCGCGGCGAGGAGGGCCTTGAGCATGTTGCGCATGCCGATCACCCACGCGGCGACGCGGTTGATCGACGCGTCGAAGTAGTCGAGCGCGAGGATCACGCGGTCCGGGCCGGCGAGGGCGATCTCGTGCGCGATGTCGGCGAGCATGTCGTCCTGGCGCAGGACGTGGTCCGAGTCCCAGCGCACGGGGCGCGAGACGTGGAACGCGACCTTGTCGGCGAAGAGCAGCATCGACGAGATCTTGTCCGCGACGTTCTCGCTGAGGTGGAAGTGGCCGCTGTCGAGGAGGCAGAGCACGTTGTTCTTCGCGGCGTAGTTCATGTAGAACTCGTGCGAGCCGACGGTGTAGCTCTCCATGCCGATGCCGAAGAGCTTGCTCTCGATCGTGACCTCGACGAGCGAGCGGTCGTAGTCGGTCGCGAAGATCTCGTCGAGAGATTTCTTGTAGACCGCGCGCGGCGTGGTGCGGTCGGCGGGGATGTCCTTGAGGCCGTCGGGGATCCAGATGTTGAGCGCGGCCGGCGTCCCCATTTCGCGCGCGAAGTACTCGGCGATGCGGAGGCACGCGACGGTGTGGCGGATCCAGAACCTCCGGACCTGCTCGTCCTCCGAGGAGAGCGTGCGGCCGGAAGCGGCGAGCGGGTGGGAGAAGTAGGTCGGGTTGAAGTCGAGGCCCTTCAGGCCGGCTTTCTTCGCGAAGGCGACCCACGGCGCGAAGTGGCGGGGCTCGAGCGCGTCGCGGTCGACGAAGCCGTCCTTGCCGAAGATCGCGTAGTTGGCGTGGAGGTTGAGGCGGTGCGTGCCGGGGATCAGGGAGAGGGCCTTCTCGATGTCGGCCATCAGCTCCTTGGGCGTGCGGGCGCGGCCGGGGTAGTTGCCGGTCGTCTGGATGCCGCCGGAGAGGGCGCCGTCGTGGTCGAAGCCGACGACGTCGTCGCCCTGCCAGCAGTGCATGGAGACGTGGAACCGGCCGAGGGTCTTGAGGGCGGCCTCAACGTCGACGCCGAGATTCTTGTAGAGGGCCTTCGCGGAGGCGAAGCGGGGGGAGGCGGGCATGGTTTGCTCCTTGGATTGGATGTCGTTTCGCGGACGCCCATTGTACGCCAAACGAGATCCGCAATCAACCGGAAAACGCCGGAGAAATCGGGGAAAAATCCGGCAAGGCGGGACGTGGTG
>ERZ504995.70-NODE-70-length-12306-cov-4.333850_pt1 | contig 12306 bp, 14 predicted proteins | sample MGYA00514197_ERZ504995 | MGnify/ENA primary metagenome ERZ504995 (study PRJEB26094, sample SAMEA4028455) | Ovis aries | biome: host associated; feature: stool; material: fecal | place: Italy | collected 2012 | study: EMG produced TPA metagenomics assembly of the...
AATCAGGATAAGCCTGAAGAAAGACAGGAACCTGTCTTCAAACAAGAAGGCGCTCATCAGAACGATCCGCGAGTTCGAGAAGGAGCGCAGGTACGAGGGCCATATCACCGTCAACGTCGATCCGGCATGATCACGTTTATCTGACGTGGCATGACAGACATCCTCACAGGAGCACGGCCGAAACGACCAGTTCCACCCGGGCCACGGCCAGTCCCACCCGGGCCAAGGCGGGCCCGGACGGGACCGCTAGGCCGTCAGCTGGCGTTTGGACGAAATGACGCCGGTATTAAACCCGGCCAGGTTCAGTCCGCCGTGGAACCGGGCGTGTTCAATCTTCACGCAGCGGTCCATCACCACGTTCAGGCCCGCTGCTTCGGCCTCCCGCGCCACCTCCTCATGCCAGGACCCCAGCTGCAGCCATAGGGTTTTCGCACCCACCGCCACGGCTTCGGACAGCACACCGGGAAGATCCTCCGTGCGGCGGAAAACATCCACGATGTCCGGTGCCTCCGGCAGGTCCGCCAGCGAGGCATAAACCTGCCGGCCCAGGATCTGTGTCGCCGTCGGATTCACGAAGTAGACGCGGTAGCGGGAGGAAGAGAGCAGATACGTGGCCACGAAGTAGGAGGCCCGGGACGGTTTGTCCGAGGCGCCGACAATGGCGATGGACTCAGCCGAACGCAGCAGCGCCAGCCGCTCCGGCGCCGTCGGCCCCGTCCAGGTGCCCGTGCGGGCAGAAGTTTCAGCGGACATGGGTGCTCTCCTCGAGAATCGGTGCTGCGGACGGGAGGTCCGGTTCTGCGGCGGCGGACAGGGCCTGGTCCAAATCCCAGAGGATGTCCGCCAGATCCTCCAGCCCCACGGAAATCCGGATCAGGTCCTCCGGAACGCCCGCTCCGGCAAGCTGCTCGGGGGAGAGCTGCTGATGCGTGGTGGACCCCGGGTGGATCACCAGGGTGCGGGAATCTCCCACATTGGCCAGGTGCGATGCCAGCTGCAGGGACTCAATGAACTTTTGTCCTGCCGCCCGGCCGCCGGCCACACCGAAGCTGAACACGGATCCGGGGCCCTTGGGCAGGTATTTGCGGGCCCTCTCATAGTGCGGATGCGAGGGCAGGCCCGCGTAGCTGACCCAGGACACCCTCGGATCCGCCTCAAGCCACTGCGCCACTGCCCGGGCATTGGCCAGGTGCTCGTCCATCCGCGGTGCCAGGGTTTCCACACCCTGCAGGAGGGCAAACGCCGACGTCGCACTGAGGCTGGGACCGATGTCCCGCAGCTGCTCCGAGCGCAGTTTGGTCAGGAACCCGTATTCACCGAAGTTCCCCCACCAGGAGATGTTGCCGTAGCTGGGCACCGGTTCGGTCATGGCCGGGAACTTCCCGTTGCCCCAGTTGAATTTCCCGCTTTCGACGACGACGCCGCCCAGGGTGGTGCCGTGCCCGCCCAGGAATTTGGTGGCGGAGTGGATGACAATGTCCGCACCGTGCGCGAAGGGCTGCACCAGGTAGGGCGTGCTCAGTGTCGCGTCCAGGATCAGCGGCACACCGGCGTCGTGCGCCACCTTCGCCAGCCCTTCAATGTCGGTCACCTCACCGCTGGGGTTGGCCACCACCTCGGCATAGACAGCCTTGGTGTTTTCCTGCACGGCGGCGGCATAGTCCGCCGGATCCGTGCCGGGGACAAAGGTGGTCTCAATGCCGAACCGGCGCAGTGTGACATCCAGCTGGGTGACGGTGCCGCCGTAGAGCTGTGCGGAAGCCACAATGTGGTCTCCGGCGGAACAGAGCGCCGCGAAGGTGACAAACTCCGCGGACATGCCCGACGCCGTCGCCACCGCCCCGATGCCGCCCTCCAGGGAGGCGATGCGCTCCTCGAACGCCGCCACCGTGGGGTTGCCGATCCGGGAGTAGATGTTGCCGTACTTCTGCAGCGAGAACAGGTTCGCGGCGTCGGCCGTGTCCTTGAAGACAAAGGAGGTGGATTGGTAGATGGGCACGGCGCGGGCGCCGTGCAGCGCATCGGGGGTACCGCCCGCGTGCAGGGCGCGGGTACGGAAACCGAACTGGTGGTCACTCATTGGCTGAGTGCTCCTTCCTGGGGTGGGGCCGGGGGAATCAGGCCTTGCGGCGTTGCGGTTTGGCCCCGGTATGGGTTTAGGTGGCGGTAGGCGGAGTGAGGTCAGAGACAGGACACGGACTGACGGCGTTCAGGGAGGCCGGCGTGGACGAGTACGTGATTGTGGTGGAGACGGGCTACAAGGAAGCTTCGGCAGCGCACCGGGTGTCCTTCACGGAGCCCATGCCGCGGCGGGAGGCCGAGACGATGTTCCTGGAGATCATGGACGGCCGGCATGAGGAGCTGCTGCCGTTCCGGACCAACCGGTTCATCCTGGAGGTTTCGCACACCGAATTTGTCCAGGTGCAGCAGAACATGGGCGGATCCGTGGTGCTGGACCGGGTGACCCTTACGCGCAAGCATTAGCCTCCCTGTCTGCCCGCCGGGCGGCGCAGACCGCGGCAATCCGGGGGATGCAGGGTTCATTCTGCAGGCTGCTCGTATCCCCGAGCGGACGTCCCTCGAACAGCTGGGTGAGCAGCCGGCGGAGGATCTTTCCGGACCGGGTTTTGGGAACGTCCGGAACCACGACGACGGCGGATGGCCGGGCGATCGGGCCGATCTCCCGGGTGACGTGTGCCCGCAGTTCCTCGCGGACGCGGTCCGGGTCCGCCGCAGCGGTGAGCACCACGAACGCGGCGACGGCGTGCCCGGTCCGGGCATCGGCCACCGGGCAGACGCCGGCCTCCACCACCCAGGGGTGGGAGACCAGGGCTGATTCAATTTCGATGGTGGAGAGCCGGTGTCCGGAGACGTTCAGCACGTCATCCACCCGGCCCAGGATCCAGGTGTCGCCGTCGTCGTCATACCGCGCGCCGTCGCCGGCCAGGAACCATCCCTGCCGTGCATATTGCCGCCAGTAGGACTCCAGGTACCGCTGCGGGTTGCCCCAGACGGTGCGGGCCATGCCCGGCCCGGGCCGGTCCACCACAATGAAACCCTGGGTGTCTGCCGGCACCGGATTCCCGGCGTCGTCCACAATCCGGGTGGAGACCCCGGGCAGTGCCCTGGCCGCGCAGCCGGGCTTGAAGGTGGTGTCCGTCGGGCGCGGGGAGAGGATGGTGGCGCCGGTCTCGGACTGCCACCAGGTATCCAGGACCGGCACTTCGCCGCGGCCGAACTGGTCGCGCAGCCAGCGCCACGCCTCGGGGTTCACTGCCTCGCCCACGGTGCCCAGCAGCCGGATCGAGGAGAGGTCATAGTCCTGCGGCACGCCGTCAGGGAACCAGCCCATCAGCGCCCGGACCAGGGTGGGGGCGGTGTAGTAGCTGGTGACCCGGTAGCGTTCGATGATTTCCAGGTGCCGGCCCGGGTGCGGGGTGTCCGGTGTGCCCTCGAAAATCACCTGCGTGGCACCGTTGGCCAGCGGCCCGTACATCTCATAAGTGTGTGCGGTGACCCAGGCCAGGTCCGCGGTGCACCAGTGCACGTCCGCAGCCCGCTGCCGGGGATCCGGGTTGGCAAAGAGGTATTCGTAACTCCAGGCCGCCTGCGTCAGGTAGCCGCCGGTGGTGTGGACCAGTCCCTTGGGCCGGCCGGTGGTTCCGGAGGTGTACATGATGAACAGCGGCGTTTCGGCGTCGAAGGACTGTGCCTGATGGGTCTCCGACGCCGTCTCCACGCTCTCGTGCCACCACACGTCACGCCCGGGCACCCAGCTGATCTCCGATCCGGTACGCCGGATGACCAGCACGTGCTCAATGTTGTTGGTCCCGGCCACGGCGGCGTCGGCATTGTCCTTCACCGGTACGGCCGCGCCGCGGCGGAACTGCCCGTCGGTGGTGACCAGCAGCTTGGCGCCGGTGTCCTCCACCCGGAATTTCAGCGCTTCAGCGGAGAAACCGCCGAATACCAGGGAATGCACGGCGCCGATCCGGGCGCAGGCCAGGGTGATGACGATGGTTTCCACCAGTACCGGCAGGTAGATCACCACCCGGTCCCCGGCCTCAATGCCGAGGGACTGCAGGGCATTGGCCGCGCGGCAGACCTCCCGCTGCAGCTGCGCGTAGGTCACGGTGCGGCGGTCTCCGGGTTCGCCCTCGAAATGCAGGGCCACAGTGTCACCGCGCCCGGCGGCCACATGGCGGTCCACGCAGTTCACCGCGGCGTTCAACCGGCCGCCGGCAAACCATTCAATGGACGGGACGGTGTACTCGGCGTCCTCCTCGGGAACCTCCGGCCCGCTGATGCGTTCAGGTTTCCGGAAGGTATGTGCGCGCTGCCACGGCTGCTCCCACTGAAGCGTGCGGGCAGCCGCTTCCCAGAAGGCGATGCGTTCGGCTTCCGTGGCCGGCTCCGCAATGTCCTCCGTCACGCGCCGGTGTCCGGCTTCCAGGTCCGTGATTACGCCCATTTCTTCACCGCCTGCTTTTCGGCGATACCCAGGACGGCGTCGGTGGTCTTGCCGATGACGGCCAGCAGGATGATGGCCAGGAACATGCGGTCCGTCCGGCCGTTGTTCTGGGAATCCGTCAGCAGGAACCCCAGCCCCATGGAGGAAGCAATCAGTTCCGCCGCCACCAGGAACAGCCAGGCCTGCGCCAGGGCGAGCCGCAGACCGGAGAACACGGCCGGAACCACGGCGGGCAGCTGAACGGTGGTCAGCAGCTTCACCCCGCGCAGGCCGAAGGCCCGGGCGGCCTCCACCAGGTTCCGGTCCACGTGCCGCAGCGCCAGGGCCACGGTGGTGAAGACGGGGAAGAAGGCACCGATGGTGATCAGTGTGACCTTCGAATCCTCACCGATCTTCATCCACAGGATCAGCAGCGGCACCCAGGCCAGTGAGGGCACCGCGCGCAGCGCACCGACGGCCGGCCCGAGCAGGGCATCGGCCAGCCGGGACAGCCCCAACAGTGCGCCGAGGAGCAGTCCCAGGGCTGCCCCGAGCGCAAACCCGGTCAGTACCCGCTGAGTGGAAATGGCAATGTGGGTGCCCAGCTGGCCGCGCTCCACCAGATCCGCCGCGGCGCTGTAGACCGCTGCCGGTGAGGGCAGCTGGACGGGGCTGAACACCCCGGCGGCGGTAGTGAGCTGCCAGGCGGCCAGGATCAGGGCAGGGACCACCAGGCCCAGACCCAGCCGGGTGAACCGGTTCTCCAGCCGGGATCCCCGGGCCCTGGCCACAGGGGTGGTTTCGTTGGTCCGTGTTGCAGGGGGAAGGACGCTGCTCATGAGGAGGCTCCCAGCGAGTCCGGATCAGCGTTGCGGACGTAGCTGTCCTCCAGCAGGGAGTCCAGGGCCGCATCGATCTGATCCTGGCCGGCCACGTCTCCGGTTTCCACCAGGGTGGGTCCGATCTTCTCCAGGACCTTGCGCTGGGCTTCGCCCGGGGCGGGATCCGTATCCAGGTTGCTTCGCTCCAGGATGACCGTGCTGGCGACGGCGGGATCAAGTCCGGCGACGTCGGCCAGGATCTGCGCGGTCTCCTCCTGGTTATCGGCTGCCCAGGCCCGGGCCTTGGCATAGGCGTTGACCACGGCCTGGGCCTGTTCCGGTTCCTCGGCGAGGAAGGATTCATTGGCGGCAAGGAGTCCGTAGGTGTTGAAGTCCAGGTTGCGGTAGGCGAGTTTGGCGCCGTTCTGCTCGGCGCCGGCCATGATCGGATCCAGCCCGATCCAGGCGTCCACGGAACCGTTTTCCAGGGCGGTGCGGCCATCGGCATGCTGCAGCTGTTCCACCGTCACGTCGGAGAGGCTGAGTCCGGCTTCCTCGAGGGCCTGGACCAGGAAGAAGTACGGGTCGGTGCCCTTGGTCGCAGCCACTGATTTTCCGGCCAGGTCTGCCACGGAGGTGATGTCCGAGTCCGGGCCCACTACCAGGGCTGCCCATTCCGGCTGGGAGAACACGTCAATGACTTTGATCGGGGAGCCGTTGGCGCGGTTGAGCAGGGCAGCGGACCCTGCGGTGGATCCGATGTCGATGGCACCGGAGCGCAGGTTTTCGTTGGCCTTGTTGGAGCCGGCGGACTGGACCCATTCCACGGTGACCCCGTCCTCCGCCAGTGCCTCCTCCAGCCAGCCCTGGTCCTTGATGATCAGGCTGAGCGGGTTGTAGGTGGCGAAATCCAGGGTGAGGGTGCCGCCGTCGGCGTCCTTGACGGCGGCAGCGCCGGCAGTGTCCTCGCCGGCGACGCAGCCGGTGAGGGCCAAACCGGCCACCGCGGCCAGACCGGCGAACGTACGTGCTGTGCGTCCGCGGACGGAGCGGGGGAAGGGCAGGAAGGCCGGTCGGGTACGGGGTGCAGGGGCAGTCATGATGGTTCCTTTGAAAGGGTCAGGCTGGAAAAGGGGAAGCCGGGGCCAGGCGCAGGCGCCAGGGGCGCGGCCGGATCAGGGCAAAACAGGGGAAGCTCTCCCCGGAGCGGGAAGGGCTGGGTCAGGCAGTGCCCGGAAAGGGGTGCCTGCGGAGTGAAAGGAAGGCCTAGTGGCGGTCGACGCCGAGCAGGGCCAATAACTCGCCGCGCATTCGGGCCAGCTCCGCCGAGGCACGGTCACGCGGTCGGGAACCGGGGACGGTGACCACGTTGGTGATGGTGGCACCCGGTTGTCCGGGTTCCCTGCCCAGGACGATGATCCGGTCCGCGAGCTGCAGGGCCTCATCAACGTCGTGGGTCACCAGCAGCACCGTGGCCGGGGCTGCCTCGTGCACGGCGAGGAGCAGATCCTGCATCTTCAGCCGGGTCAGTGCATCGAGGGCGCCGAAAGGCTCGTCCAGGAGCAGCACACCCGGTTCGCGGGCCAGGGCGCGGGCCAGCGACGCGCGCTGGGCCATGCCGCCGGACACTGCCCGGGGCTGGTGCTTGGCAAACGCAGCCAGACCCACCAGGTCCAGCAGCTCGGCTACCTTGGCCTTTCCCCGGCTGGCGCTCGCGGACTTGGGCAGCCCGATGGCGATGTTCGCCTGCAGGGTCTGCCAGGGCAGCAGCCGCGGCTCCTGAAAGGCGAAGGCACACCGCTCATCGATGCCGCGGACCGGCCGGCCGTCAATCAGGACGTCACCTGCGGTGGGGCGGTCCAGACCGGCGGCAGCACGCAGCAGCGTGGATTTTCCGCAGCCGCTGGAGCCCAGAATGGCCAGGACCTCTCCGGGTTTGACCTCAAAGGTGACGTCGCGGAGCACTACGTGTTCATTTGCTCCGGTGCCGAAACTGCGGCCCAGGGCGTCGAAGGTGACCGGCAGGGCGGGATCGGCCGGCGCTGCCGTACCGGTGCCGGACGCGGTCGTGGAAGGAGACAACACTGCTGTCATAGAAAACACTCCATCGGTCCTGGCAGTAGCACCCTACGGAAGGTGTCCTGAGCCGGGGTAACGGCTTCCTGCGACACCAGCCTCGTTATTGCCGTACTTCAAGGAGGAAATACGGCAACCAGGGTTGCTGCGGCTTCATCGATCCAGGTCTCTCAGCCGCTCGGGATGGTCAAGGACTACTAAACGCCGGATTTACGGATCGGACAAGTCCCGGCCCTGCAGCCGATTCATAGAAGGAAATGTTCGCCCGGACGCTCTTGGTGCCCGCCGCCGCCATGAACACCTCGGAGCATTGACCTGACGCGCCACCGGCTCCAAGGTTGGAAGAGGCCAGCCGGAGCCCATTCCCGTTCTTCGCGGCCGGTCTCTTTGCGGAAATCAACGAGCCTTCGGTTAAACGAGCCTGGATCAACGAGCAGGAGCAGCCATGGAACAAGCAGCGAACGCATCGGGAACGGTTCTATCCGCTGACGGCACAACCATCGCGTGGTCGCGGCAGGGTAGCGGACCGCCGCTGGCCATCGTGGGACCGCTGCTGGCACACCGGAGCAGCCGGGCCACGGCGGCTTTGGCGGACGCTCTTTCAAAAACCCACACCGTGTACACCTATGACCGCAGGGGGATCGGGGAAAGCGGGATTGGCGAGGAATACACTGCGGAGTCCGACGTCGATGACCTGCTGGCCGTATTGCAGGTGGCAGGCGGGGCCACGGACCTCTACGGGTTTTACGACGGCGCCTTCCTGGCCTTGCGGGCGGCGGAGGAATCCACGGTGGTGAGCCGTGTAGTGGCGCTCGAGCCCACCCTCTCCCTGGGCGACGGGGAGGATGAGCTGCTGGTGCTGCAGAGCGAGATTGAGGGACTGGGCGGGGTGAACGTTCCGGTGCTGATCCTGGCCGGCAGTGCCAGCGGCGGGGAAACCCAGGACCTTGCCCGGCGGGCCGCCGATGCGCTGGACGAAGGTGAATTCCGGCTGCTGGAGACGGACACGAGCGGGTTACCCGATTCGGCGCTGACCGAGGCCATTGAGTCTTTCCTTCAGTGACGCACGCCCGGGTAAGCTGGAGCCCCCATCCCGGCTTCCCATAAGGACGGCAGATGTCAGACTCCAACGGCACCGCTACCGCGCACGCCAATGATCCCGAGGTCATCCGCAGGCTGATGGCCACCCCCGGCCGCTGGGCCGTGGTGGGCCTGTCCAACAACCCGATGCGCACCGCCGTCGGCGTTTCCCGCTACATCCAGGACCATCTGGGGATGGAAATCATTCCCGTGAGCCTGAAGGGAGACGACGTGCACGGCAACAGGGGCTACAAAAAGCTCAGCGAGATCCCCGGCAGCATTGACGTTGTGGACTGCTTCGTGAATTCGGAGCGTGTGGGTGACATTGTGGACCAGGCCATCGAGGTGGGCGCGAAGGCGGTGTGGCTGCAGCTCGGCGTGGTGGATGAAGCGGCAGCGGCCCGGGCCAGGGCCGCGGGACTCGACGTCGTGATGGACACCTGCCCGGTGATCGAGGCCCCGCGGTTCGGACTCTGAGCCATCCTGCCGGCGGGCCTACAGCTTGGCGAAACGGGCCCGGATAATGCCGATGTACAGGCCGTAGAGCATCAATCCGATGCCTACCGCGGCCAGGGCCACCACGCCGAAGGGCTGGTCCCGCAGGGTATGCAGTGCGCCGTCGAGTCCGGTGGACTGTTCGGGATTCGCGTTCACCGCCGCCAGGGTCAGCAGCACACCCAGCACGGCGAGGGATATTCCCTTGGCGGTAAAACCGGCTACGCCGGTGACGTCCACTGCCCGGCGCCACGCCGAACCGGGGATGCCCGTCAGTTCCCGGCGGAACCGGCGTGTCACACCCTTGAAGATGAAATAGCCGCCCACACCCACCACCACGAGGCCCGCGATCGCGAGGATCCACTGGCCGGCAGGGACGGCGAGGAGGCGGGCCGTCCAGCTGACCGAGGATGAGCTGCCGTTATCGCTGCCGCGGCCCAGGGCGAAGCTGGCAAAGATGGTGCCGATGGCTCCATAGACAATGGCCTGGCCGGCATTACTGGCCCGGTCCTTCCACAGCTCCTTATCCTTGAGCCGCCGTCCGGCCAGGAAGATGCGGGAGAGCTGGAACAGGGCCAGGGCGTAGCAGCCGATGAAGCAGAACCAGAGCAGCAGCGCCCCGCCGGGCTGCTCGGCCAAGGCTGCCACGGCGCCGCTGGTGTCGGCATTGCCGGATCCGCCGGAATCGATCTGCAGGGCAATGAGGCCGATGACCACGTGGACAATACCGCTGGCTACATACCCCAGGCGGGCAACCCGTTCGAAGGTCCTGGAGTCCGCTGCGCGCCCGGCTGTCTCCGCCACGGAATTATCAGTGCGGTTCCTGTGCTCCAAACCGTCCATCCTCTGCTTGGTCTCCGGCACGCCGGCTGGCATGCCTCTTCCTCCATCCTGCCATCCATATCAGCAGGCAGTGCCGCAGCACCGAAAGCGGGGATAGGCTTCAGGCATGGATGCAGAGGCCCTGCGCCGGGTATGCCTGGCGCTGCCGGGGACGTATGAGGATTTTCCCTTCGGACCGGAATCGTCCGTGTTCAAGGTGCGGGCTGCGGGCGGCCGGGCCAAGATGTTCGCGCTGGCAGCGCTGGCAGCCGAGCCCCTGATGATCAGTTTGAAATGTGAGCCGGAGCTGGCGGTCCAGCTGCGTGCCGCGCATCCGGAAATCAGCGGGGCCTGGCATATGAATAAAACGCACTGGAACCAAGTGGAGGTTGCCGCCGCGCTCCCTGAGGGAATGGTGGCGGACATGGTGGAGGATTCCTATGACCTGGTGGTGGCATCGCTGCCGCGAAAGGACCGGGAATCACTGCGCTGGAAGGGGCTGGCGGACGGATGAGCGGCGCCCGGCGTGCATTGACCTACCCGGACACGGGAAGTACCGAGCGGCCGTACCCGGTGCCGATGACTGACCGGTGGCCCGCCGGGTACCGGCTGGTGCTGCGCAAGGAGGAGCTCGAGGTGCCGGATCCGCGCGCCGGGTTCCTTCGCCTGACGGAGGGCCTGCTGGACTGGGATCTGCACCGCGGAGCGGGACTGTTCGTCCGTCCCGGTACGCCCCGGGCCGCCCCCGGGGTGGAGATGGCCTCCGGTGTCGGAGTGTGGCGGGTGCGTTATTACGCGCCGTGCCGGGTGCTGTGGGCTACGGAAGCGCTGCTCGACGACGGCGGGGCGCCGGTCTCCGGCCAGCGCGCGGGGTTTGGGTACGGCACCTTGCCCGGGCATCCGGAACGTGGCGAGGAAGGGTTTTACGCCGAGCTGGATGAGGACGGCAGGCTTTATTTCCGCGTGGCTGCCTACAGCACGCCCGCCAACCGCATCATTGCCGCCGCGGACCGGGTCAATGTGCGCGTGCAGGCGTTCTACACCAACCGGTATTTCGCCTCGGCCTACCGGCTCGCTTCCGGCAGCTGATCACGCCGGAGCGTGAACTTCAGGGCAATGTCGCCTTCTTCTTCAGGCAGGAACCCGGCGGTCAGCAGCACCGAGTTGGAGGCGGTGTTGCCCGGATCGGTGTACGCAATGGCTTCCTCGACCCCCGGCTGCGCCAAGGCAAACCGGGACAGGGCAATCAACGCCTCCGAGGCATAGCCCTGCCGCCGGCTGGAGGGCGCCACGCTGTAACTGATTTCCACCGCGTGTTCAACGGGAATACCTTCGAAACCGATGGTGCCCACCACCAGGGAGGTGGCACGTTCGCGGATCATCCGTGTGCCGAAGGCGGTAGCTGCGGGGGAAAGCAGCCCCGCCTCGAAAAACCGGCGAGCGGCGTCGTAATCAGCGGGCTGGGGGAAGTCCTCGGCCCAGTCCGGCAGCCGTTTCTGAATGATGAGGGCATCCACCTCGGCCACGGACATGAGGTCCAGCAGCAGCCGCTGAGTGGGAATGCCTGCATTGGCTGCAAGGTTCTCGGGGATTGTGCTCACGAGCTAATATTGCCTCTTCGTCCCCGATTTGCCGTATTTAGTGACCGGAGACGCCCCTCCGGCGCGCCGCTCCGGGGGTTGTTTCCGCAGCCTTACCGTCCACGAACAGCTGCATAAAAGGGCTCACGAGCAGCAGGCCGGGCAGGGAGGTCATCACCGTGGGCTGCCGGCTAACCAGCGCTCCGGCCAGCAGCAGTGCACAAACAGCGACCATTATGCCGGCATAGGCAAGGCGGCCAGTGCTTTCCGTAAGCACCAGCGGCTCACCGCGGCGTCGCGGTCCGCTCAGCAGCCAGAGGGCCGAACCCAGGACCAGCAAGCCGGCACCGGATCCGATCCAGGCTGAAATCAGCTGGTCCTGGTTGTCGCTGGAAAGATACGGGTTGTTCACGACCAGCGGGACCGCGCCGAAGGCCGCGATCACCAGTGCGCAGAGGATTCGTGCCCGGGGTTTTTTCTTAGCTGTCACCATGACTCGTGACCCTACACGGCCGCTGGACCGGCACAGGCCCGGCGGAAGAATCCCGCCGGGCCTGTGCCGCTCTGCCGTTCTGCTTAGCCGAAGTGCCGAGGCAGGGTGCCTTCGTGGGCCGCCTTGAGCTCGTTCAGCGGCACGGAGAACCGGCTCTGGAAGTCCAGTGCGCCAATCTCGGTATCCACCACGCCAATCCGGCTGTGGGCGAAGCCGCGGGCGGAACACATGTCCTTGAACCGGACTTCTTCGCTGCGGGCCACGGAAACCACGGCACGGGCCTGGGATTCGGAGAACAGCAGGGTGAACAGGTCCACGCCGTCCCGCTCGCAGACCTCATCCAGGCCTATCCGTGCGCCGACGCCGAAGCGCAGCGCCATCTCGGACAGTGCCGCTGCCAGGCCGCCTTCGGAAAGGTCGTGCGCGGCGTCGATCATGCCGTCACGGGAGGCGTTGACCAGCAGTTCGCCGAGCAGCTTCTCCGCCTGC
>ERZ504995.71-NODE-71-length-12306-cov-3.514978_pt1 | contig 12306 bp, 9 predicted proteins | sample MGYA00514197_ERZ504995 | MGnify/ENA primary metagenome ERZ504995 (study PRJEB26094, sample SAMEA4028455) | Ovis aries | biome: host associated; feature: stool; material: fecal | place: Italy | collected 2012 | study: EMG produced TPA metagenomics assembly of the Sheep...
ACGTGGTCATCAGGTAGAACAGCACGTAGGTGGCCAGCATGATGAACGTGCCGGCAATCATCGGACGCCAGCTGTACTTGAAGGCACGGCTCAGCGGCAGCTTGCTCACTTCACCGGAGTCCACAACCTTCTGGAAGGCCGGGGTCTCCACCAGCTTCAGCCGCACGTACAGGCCGATGATCACCATGACGGCGCTGGCCAGGAACGGAATGCGCCAGCCCCAGGCGTCGAACTGATCGGCATCCAGCTGGAAGCTCAGCAGCAGGAACAGGCCGTTGGCCAGGATGAAGCCGATTGGCGCACCCAGCTGCGGGAAGGTACCCCACACGGCGCGCTTGTTGGACGGCGCGTTCTCAGTTGCCAGCAGCGCTGCTCCGGACCATTCACCACCCAGGGCGAGCCCCTGGGCGAACCGCAGAACCACCAGCATGGCCGGGGCCAGGATGGTCCAGCCGTCGACGGCGGTGGGCAGGCAGCCGATGAGGAACGTTGCGATGCCCATGGTCAGCAGCGACGCCACCAGGGTTCCCTTGCGGCCGACCTTGTCTCCAAAGTGCCCAAACACGATCGAACCGAGCGGGCGGGCAATGAACGCCACGCCAAAGACAGCGAAGGAGCTCAGCAGCGCAGTGACGCCCTCGGCGTTCGGGAAGAAGAGCCGCGGGAACACGAGGACTGCTGCGGTGGCATAGACGTAGAAGTCATAGAACTCAATGGAGGTTCCAACCAGGCTGGCGATGATCACCCGGCCCTTGGAATTGGCCTTGGCCGGCGCCGGTGCCGGATCCGTGGAGGGATTCGTAGTAGACATTTGGGAGTCTTTCGGAAGGTGGGAGTGACGTTCTCGACAATCGTAGGACTGCCGGTCCACCATCCGGACATTCTGTCCACTATGTGGACAGATATCGTTTTGAGCGCATAAAAAACCCGCCTCCGGACGGAACCACCAGGGAATCGGCGGTTCCGCCCGGAGGCGGGCGGACAGTAAAAGCCCTACATGTGCACGTGCAACCGGCGCGCTGCCTCGGAAATGGAACCGGTCAGCGACGGGTACACGGTGAACGTGTTCGCCAGGTCGTCGACATGCAGCTTCTGCGTCACGGCGATGGCAATCGGGAAGATCAGCTCGGAGGCGCGCGGACCCACCACCACGCCGCCGATCACAGTGCCGGAGCCCTTGCGCGAAATGATCTTCACGAAGCCCTCCTTGACCTCCATCATTTTGGCGCGTGCGTTGGTGTGCAGCGACAGCTTGATAACGTCGCCCTGGTACCGGCCGTCAGCGATTTCCTGCTCGGACACGCCCACGGATGCAATTTCGGGCGAGGTGAAGATGTTTGAGGCGACGTTCTTGAGCTTGAGCGGCTTGACGCCGTCACCCATCAGGTGTGCGATAGCGATGCGGCCCTGCATGGCCGCCACCGATGCCAGGTTGAACACTCCGGTGCAGTCCCCCGCGGCGTAGACATTGGAGGCGGTGGTGCGGGACACGCCGTCAACCTTGATCTGGCCGCGCTCGTCCAGTGCCACTCCGGCCTCCTCCAGCCCGATGCCGGCGGTGTTGGGAATCGCGCCCACAGCCACGAGGCAGTGGCTGCCCTCCACCACACGGCCGTCTTCGAGGGTGACCACCACGCCGTCGCCAGTGTTCTTCACGGTTTCGGCGCGGGAGCGGTTGAGCACCGTCATGCCGCGGGCCTGGAACACGTCCTCCAGCACGACGGCGGCGTCTGCGTCTTCGCCTGGCAGCACGCGGTCGCGGCTCGAGATCAGGGTGACCTTGGTGCCCAGGCCGTTGTAGGCGGAGGCGAATTCGGCGCCGGTGACGCCGGAGCCGATCACGATCAGGTGCTCGGGAACCTCGGTCAGGTTGTAAATCTGCTTCCAGGTGAAGATGCGTTCGCCGTCGGGCATTGACGTTTCGAGTTCCCGCGGCCGGGCGCCCACCGAAATCAGCAGCGCCTCCGCCTCAACCGTTTCGGTGCCGTTCTCGGTGACAACCTCGATGGTCTTGTTATCCAGCAACCGGCCTTCGCCAATCTTGACCTTCACGCCCACCCGCTCCAGCGTGCGGCGGATGTCGTTGGACTGTTCCTTCGCCAGAGCCAGCAGGCGGTTGTTGACCATCTTCAGGTCGGCCACCGCGGGCTGTCCGTTGTCGCGGAAATCAACGCCCAGGGAAGAGGCCGAAGCGAAGCGCGTCATCACGTCCGCGGTGGCGATCAGGGTCTTGGAGGGGACGACGTCGGTCAGCACGGCTGATCCGCCCAGCCCGTCGCGCTCCACGATGGTTACGTCGGCGCCGAGGGAGGCAGCCACCATCGCGGCTTCGTATCCACCGGGGCCGCCGCCGAGGATGGCAATTTTTCGGGCAGTAAAATCAAGTTGGCTCGTCACAGTTGTCCATTCTGTCCCATCCCCGCCCGCCGCTCAAACGCCGGGACGGACCCCGGAGGTTCCGTGCTCCTGCAGAGCAGGCTAACTCGCGGTAGGTTGGATCAGTGAACAACGATCCCTTTGAACTAGCCCAGCAGGCCGCCAAGTACATTGCCGAGAAAACAGGCGTGCCCAACCACGACATCGCCTTGGTCCTCGGCAGCGGCTGGGGCGAAGCCGCCGAACTGATCGGTGAGACCACCGCAACCCTGGATGCGAGCGATATTCCCGGCTTCTCCGCTCCGGCCGTTCAGGGGCACGTGGGCACCATCCGCTCCGTGCTGACGCCGTCAGGCAAGCGCGCGCTGGTCCTTGGCGCCCGCACGCACTACTACGAGGGCAAGGGCGTCCGCGCCGTCGTCCACGGAGTGCGCACCGCAGCGGCCGCCGGTGCCAAGGTGATGGTCCTGACCAATGGCTGCGGCGGCCTGAATCCGGACTGGAAGCCCGGCACGCCGGTGCTGATCAGCGACCACCTCAACCTCACGGCCACATCCCCGCTGGAAGGGGCCACGTTTGTGGACCTGACCGACCTGTACTCCTCCCGGCTGCGGGATCTGGCCCGCACCGTGGACCCCACGCTGGACGAAGGCGTGTACGCGCAGTTCACCGGCCCGCACTACGAGACGCCCGCGGAGGTCCGCTACGCCAAGACCATCGGCGCCGATCTGGTGGGCATGTCCACGGCCCTCGAGGCCATCGCCGCCCGGCACGCCGGCATGGAGGTCTTCGGCATCTCCCTGGTCACCAACCTGGCCGCGGGCATCAGCCCCGAACCGCTCAGCCATGCCGAGGTCCTGGAATCCGGTGCTGCAGCCGGACCACGGATTTCCCGCCTGCTGGCTGACATCATCGGCAAGCTGTAGCCGGCTGCCGTTCCGTCCTCCATCCCCGATTCCTAGGTACACCCCATGACGTTGAATCCCACCGAGCTTGACGAGCTCGTGACCGCAGCCCAGATGTGGGCCGATGAAGATCCCGACGCGGCCACCGCCGCGGAACTGCGTGCACTCCTCGCCTCCGTGACGGCTGAAGGGGCCGCCGGAGCAGCCGCAGCCGAAGAACTGGAGGACCGTTTCGCCGGCACCCTGGAGTTTGGCACCGCCGGCCTGCGGGCCGCCCTGGGCGCCGGTCCGCGCCGGATGAACCGGGGGGTGGTGCGGCGCACCGCTGCCGGCATCGCTTCCTTCCTGCAGGAGACCGCCGGGGACAACTGGACCCCAAGCGCGGTCATTGGGTACGACGCCCGGCACAAATCCAAGGATTTCGCTCTGGAAACCGCTGCGGTCTTCGGCGCGGCAGGCATCGAAACCTTCCTGCTGCCCTGCACGCTACCGACGCCGCTGCTGGCCTACGCGGTCCGCGCCCTGGACACGGATGCCGGTGTAATGGTCACGGCGAGCCATAACCCCGCACTGGACAACGGCTACAAGGTCTACCTCGGCGGACGCACCGTGAAGGGGCCTGGCCGCGGCGCGCAGATCGTGACACCCTACGACGCGGAGATCGCGGCACGGATTGACTACTCGACGCCGCTGGGCTCCATCGACCTGGCACCGGACGGCTACACCGAGGTGTCCGAGTCCCTGATTGCGGATTACATTGGAGCGGTGGACCGGCTGATGCATGCCGAGGGCTACCCGGAACGGGACCTGGACATTGTCCTCACACCGATGCATGGCGTCGGCGGAGAGACCATGACCGCGGTGCTGCGCGGTGCCGGGTTCACCAAGGTGAAGCTGGTGCCGGAGCAGGCCCTGCCCGATCCGGACTTCCCCACCGTGGCCTTCCCCAACCCGGAGGAACCCGGTGCCCTGGACCTGGCACTGAAGCTGGCCAAGGAACGAAACGCGGATCTGGTGCTGGCCAATGATCCCGACGCGGACCGCGCCGCTGTCGCGGCAAAGGATCCCGCCACGGATGAATGGCGGATGTTGCGCGGTGACGAGGTGGGTGCCCTGCTGGGCCGCCACATAGCCCGCAGGATTGCCGCCGGACGCTGGAAGGTTCGGGGCGAGAAAACCCGCTCGAATGTGGTTTTCGCGAACTCGATTGTCTCCTCCCGTCTTCTGGCCCGCATCGCCGAGTCTGCCGGGTTCGCTCACCAGGAAACCCTCACCGGCTTCAAATGGATCTCCCGGGTGCCCAAGCTGACCTACGGGTACGAAGAGGCGCTGGGCTACTGCGTGGCCCCGGGCCTGGTCCGTGACAAGGACGGCATCTCCGCCGGTGTGCTGCTGGCGGAGCTGGCAGCCTCGCTGAAGGCCGCCGGGCGGACGCTGTTCGATGAGCTCGACGACCTGGCGCTGGAGCACGGGCTGCACCAGAGTGACCAGCTCTCGGTGCGGGTGGACAACCTTGCCCTCCTCACGGAAATGATGGACCGGCTGCGAGCGAACCCGCCCGCATCCTTCGCCGGCTCGCCGGTGGAAACCGCCGTCGATCTGGCCGAAGGCGCGGACGGCCTGCCGCCCACAGACGGCCTGCGGTACATTACCCGGGATGGCACCCGGGTCATCATCCGTCCCAGCGGAACCGAGCCAAAGCTCAAGTGCTACCTCGAAGTCATTGAACCTGTGGGATCGGCAGACGACCTGCCGGCGGCGCGGTCCAAGGCGCGGGAGTCGCTGGATGCCGTGCTGGCAGATGTCAGGGTGGCCCTGGGACTGTAACCAGGCAGGAGGCCGGCATGGGACGGCTGATCTATACGGCAATCACTTCGCTGGACGGCTATGTCGCTGACGAGTCGGGTTCCTTCGACTGGAGCATGCCCGATGAGGAAGTGCACCGCTTCGTCAACAACCTGGAACGCGGCGTCGGCACGCAGCTCCTCGGCCGGCGGATGTATGAGGTGATGTCCTATTGGGACACCGTGGAGACAGAGAACGAACCGGCGGCTGTGCAGGACTATGCCCGCATCTGGCGGGGAGCGGAGAAGGTGGTGTTTTCCCGCTCCCTCGCCGGAGTCTCCGCGCCGCTCACCCGTCTGGAACGTGAGTTCGATCCGGACGCCGTGCAACGGCTCAAGGCGGAGTCCGACGCCGATCTCTCAGTGGGCGGAGCAGAACTCGCCGGCCAGGCGCTGCGGACCGGGCTCGTTGACGAACTGCAGCAGCTGCTCTCCCCCGTGATTGTCGGCGGTGGCCGGCATTTCCTGCCTGCGGGGCTGCGGCTGGAGCTGGACCTGCAGGAGGAGCGCCGGTTCGGTAACGGGGTGGTGTTTCTGCGCTACCTCGTGCGGAACTGACGTCCGGGCGGGCGCCTAGGCAACCAGTTCGGTTGCCAGTGGCAGCCGGCTGCCACTGGCAAGGAGGGTGCCTACCTGCTCCTCGTTAATGGGCCGGCTGAAGTAGTAGCCCTGTCCGCTGCAGCATCCCATGTCGCGCAGCTTCCCCGCCTGCTGTTCTGTCTCGATCCCTTCGAACACCGCTTCCATCCCGGCCGCCCGGATCAGCTGATGCACGGCGTCCACGAATTTCAGCTGTCCCTCGTCACCGCAGATGTCCGCGATCAGCGTCCGGTCCACCTTGACCGTGTGCACAGGCAGCCGGCGCAGGTAACTGATGGAGGAATAGCCGGTGCCGAAATCGTCAATCTCCAGGCGGACGCCAAGCGCCTTGAGCGAGCGCATTGAGTAGGTCTCCACATCCCCGCTGCCCACAAAGGCACTCTCGGTGATTTCCAGGACCAGCTCCTGGGGTGATGCCCCCGTGTCGCGCAGGACCGAGCGGACATAGTCCACCAGGTCCATGGCCTGCAGCTCGGCCGCACTGACGTTGACCCGGACGTGGAAATCTTCCCGGTGCTCTGCGTGCCTGCGCCACTCGGCGAGCTGTTCCAGCGCCTTACGCAGCACCCAGCGTCCGATCTGCAGAATCGCACCGCTTTCCTCCGCGAGGGGGATGAACATGTCCGGCATTACCAGGCCCTGGGCCGGGTGCTGCCAGCGGACCAGGACCTCCACGCCCTGCATGTGGCCCGTCACCAGATCAACAACGGGCTGGTACACCAGACGCAGCTCGTCACGCTCCACTGCGCTGCGCAGTTCAGAGGCCATTTCACGCCGCAGCTGCCGGGCGTACAGCATGACCGGCTCAAAGGACCGCACCAGGCCCGGCCCTTCTTCCTTGGCAACGTACATAGCGGTATCGGCGCACAGCAGCAGGTCGTCAGCGGTTTGGCCCGTTTCTGCCACGTGGACGCCGATGCTGGCGCGCGGCCAGACATCCAGTTCCTCGACCTTGGTCCGGATTCCCAGTGCATTCTGGATCCGTTCGGCCACTCCGCGGGCAGAAAGGCGCCCGACGGCGGGAACCAGCACGGCGAACTCGTCGCCGCCCAGCCGCGCAACGGAGCTCCCCTCCGGCACCGAGGCAAGCAGGCGTGCTGCCACCTCCTGCAGCACCACGTCCCCCGCGTGGTGCCCGAAGCTGTCATTGATCTCCTTGAAGCCGTCAAGGTCGATCATCAGCACGCCGGGCGCCGATGGGCCGCCATCCCAGTTCATCAGTGCCTGCTGCACATGCTGCATCAGTGCGATGCGGTTGCCCAGCCCGGTCAAGGGATCGGAGAGGGCCATGCGCTGCATCTGCCTGTGAGCTTCACGGAGTTCCAGCGTCCGGGTTTCCACCCGCTGCTCCATGTCCTGGTAGATGTCGTCCAGCTCGGAGGCAAGCAGATTGATGCCGGTGCTGACAGCATCGATCTGGTCACGGGCAGGGGAAACCGGGATCTTGGAGGTCAGGTTCCCGGCAGCGATGCTGACAATGCCCTCGACAATCCGGTCAAGGCGCGGGTCCTCCGGCAGCTGGCCGGACTCAGTTGGTGCGTCTGTCATGGTGCGTGCCGTTTCAGCCAATCCAGTGCGTCTTTTTCACGGGAAAAATACCGTGTGGGGCAGGGCTGGACTTCGCCGCCCAGCAGGAAATTGGCTATCACCCTGTCCACGGGAGATATGCCGATCACTGCAACGGCGGACAGGGAACGGGCTGCACTGAAAATGTCCCGGGCGGTACGGGAAATGGATTCCACACCTGTCAGGGTGAGCAGCAGCGGCAGGCGCCGGACGCCGGCCAGGTTCTCGATCTCCTGGGCTGCTTCTGCAGCCATGGCTCCGGTAACCACTTGTCCGGGCGGCAGTACCAGCGTGATTTTGCCGTCCGCTGTCATACCCACCCGGGCACTCTCCGCGAGCGGTTCCGCACGCATCTCCTCTGCGGCGTCCATACGTTCCGGATGGTTCCCGGGACTGCTTTCCTGCACCGTATTCTGTCTTGCCATAGCTCCCCCAAGTCGCCGCGCAGGACCTCAATGCAGCGGATTTGCCATTTCGGTCTGGAGGACGGATTGGAGCTTGCCTGACCAGACCTGTAACCCTGTTTGTATTGTGCGCCTTCGATGCTTAAATATCGAGTTATTGTCTCGACGTGTCTCGCCTTATCGAGCCGACTGCCCAAGGGCGTCTCTGATTTTCCGCGAATCGGCCGCCAGCACCTCGGCTCCTACCTCGGTAAAGATGCGTTCGCTTTTCTGCGCGCATTCCATGGCAGCAGCTTCCTGCCCCAGTGCGTCGAGGCAGCGGGCGCGCAACTGGAGCGTACGTCCCAGGAGGAAGGGGTAAGGACCGGCTACTTTGGCCTCTATCGGAATCAGCAGCTCGTCAGCCTTGTTAGGATTTCCAGTCTCGAGCTCCCACCATGCCCGCGTGATTGTAATCTCGTAACCGTCTATTTCAGTCACCCGGACCACCTCGTAGGCGACCTCTGCACGCTCAATGCACTCTACGGTTTCCTGAGTGACTAGGCCTGCTGTTAACCGCATATGTGCGGAGGCCTTGTTGAAAAGTCCCCAAAGACTGACATCGTCAATCATGGCAAGCGATTCTGCCGCCAATCGATGGTAATTCAATCCGGCATCGACCCGGCCTGACATGAACCCCGCGTTTCCTATCGCCCAATACGCCATTCCTGCGACACGAGGCTGCGGCTCATCATCCAACATGCCGGCAAGACGCACGGCCTCTGCCCACGCCGATTCTGTGTCCCCCTCCTCTGCCAGAGCCGCCACAAGAACATGTTGGACGCTCAAGCGCCCTTCCGACGACAAGCCCTGCGTGGGAAGTCTCGACACTTCGCGAGCAGACTCGAGGGCGTCCCCCATCTGGCCACGGTTATGCATGGCCCTGGTGACGAGAACCTTCGCACGTGACTCATAGTCCGGGTACTTCCTAATTGCCTCAGTCTCGAATAGGTTGGCGCAGAGCGCGATGCAATCATCCATAAGACCGAGTGCGAGCTGGAGTTCTGCCGCGTTTATGGTCATGCGACAGAACCCCCAACTGTCATCCACTTCAGCCGCCTTAGCAGCAGCGGCTAGGGAATACTGGATCGCCGAGCCATAGTCCTTGCTCTCTTCGGCCTGTCGGGCACGGTATTCGTTAAGGATGAACGCTGTGTTGCTATCCATTATCTGGTGCTTTCTCGCTGTGATAACCATCGATAACCTGAACTCTAGCCGCACGCGTTACTACGTCGCGATAAACTGGGGCCTCCTGATTCGGGGGTGACAACCGTAGATCAACTTGTCCTCAGTTTTTCTACAAGTCTTCAGCTTAGGATAATCGGCTGAACCTTTGTATAGCTATACTTCGAGAGTCGTAGTTACTCATTAGGTTGATTTTAGGGGTAGAGAATGAAGAAACTGGGTGCAGCTCTTGTACTGGCCGCTGTTATTGCAGGAGCAGGAGTAGCGGCGCCGGCAACGGCGGCTGCGTCGCCGCTTTCTCCTTCTAACAACGTGGTTAAGCCTTTCGGCATGTGGCCGAACGGATAACGAATTAGATGCAATGGCCCGGATTCCCTTCGAATTAGGGAATCCGGGCCATTGCTGTTTCACGTGCAGGCACCGCTGCTCCCCGGAAAATCTTCCCAGCAGTTAACCGCGCCGCCCTATGGCAAAATGGATTCATGCCTACCCCTATTGCCTCTTACATCGACCACACGCTCCTGAAGCCGGAGGCCAGCCGCGAGGACATCCTTAAGGTCTGCGCCGAGGCAGCGGAATATGGTTTCAAGTCCGTCTGCGTGAATCCCCTCTGGGTCGGCACCGTCCGCACTGCGCTCAAGGGCAGCGGTGTGCTCACCTGCTCCGTCATCGGGTTCCCGCTCGGAGCCACCACCACCGAAGTCAAGGTGTTTGAAGCCCAGGGCGCCCTCCAGGACGGCGCGGACGAGATCGACATGGTCATCGACATTGCCGCAGCCCGCCGGAATGACAAAACCGCTCTGGTCCGCGACATTGCCGCCGTTGCCGACGCAGTGCATGCTGCCGGCGGCATCCTGAAGGTCATCATCGAAACGTCCCTGCTCAATGACGAGCAGAAAGTCCTTGCCTGTGAGGCATCCGTTGAGGCCGGGGCGGACTTCGTCAAGACCTCCACCGGATTCAACGGCGGCGGTGCCACTGCTGAGGACGTTGCCCTGATGCGCCGCACCGTCGGTCCCGACCTCGGCGTGAAGGCCTCGGGCGGGGTGCGTTCGCTCGAAGACGCCCAGGCAATGATCGATGCCGGAGCCACGCGTATCGGAGCCAGCTCAGGAATCGCTATTGTTAAGGGAAGCAAAGCCACGTCGGACTACTGACCCGCGAAGCTACAGAACACTTTTTGAAACGGAGAACTCCCATGGTTGGAACACGGTCGAAGCAGCCGACGCACTCGGGTGAGGGCCATCTGGTCAGCAACCTCATCACCTTTACCGTACTTTTCGCGCTCTTCTGCGGCGCTCTGTACTCGCTGAACTGGCTGACCCTGGGCAACGTCTGGCCCATGGCGATCCTGCTGGTAGTCGGCACCGCCGTCTACCTCGTGGCCTTCAGCATCGGCCGCTCCGACACCACCACGGAGCTGGCGAAGGGCTACTCGCACAACGAGTAAGTACCACCGACACACACTGATGCACCCGGACCGAGGCGGTCCGGGTGCATCAGTGTTTAAGCACCAGGTAGTGGCACGGTTCAAGCACTAGGTAGTGCCCGTTAGCAGGCAGGTAGGTCCTACTCTTAGCGCCCCATACGGCTTTTCCCTAGATTCTGCACATGACTACCATGATGACCCGCAGGGAATGGCGCCGGGACAGGGCACGGCAGCAGCGCATCACGTTCGTCGGTTACGCGGTACTCGCCTCCTGTGTGGTGGCTGCCGCCGTGCTTTTCGTGGTTGCCCTTACCGGCTAGCCGGGTTGCCCGCCCGGCTTCGTGCCGCCGGTTACTCCTTGAAGACCGCTTCCAGCACCTGTTTGGCCCAAGCCAGGATCTCAGCGTCCACCAGATCGCGTCCGCCAATCCTCGCAGTCTTCGGCTTGGGCACCAGCACGGCGTTCAACGCCGGTTTCACCTGGGCCCCCGGGTACATCCGCTGCAGGCGCATGGTCCGGGATTCGGGCAGGTCAGCGGGAGCGAACTTAATGAAGTTCCCCTGCAGCGCCACGTCGGTGAGGCCTGCCTCACGAGCGTTGACCCGGAACCGGGCCACCTCGATCAGGTTCTTCACGGCCTGCGGCGGCTCGCCGTAGCGGTCCACCAGCTCGGCGAGCACTTCGTCGATTGCCTCGTAAGTGACGGCCGACGCCAGCTTGCGGTACGCCTCCAGCCGGAGCCGCTCCCCCGGAACGTAGTCATGCGGCAGATGCGCGTTGACGGGCAGCTCGATCTTCATTTCGGCTGCCTTTTCCTCGGCCTCGCCCCGGTAGTCGGCCACGGCCTCACCGACCAGCCGGATGTAAAGGTCAAAGCCCACACCGGCAATGTGTCCGGACTGCTCCCCGCCGAGCAGGTTGCCCGCTCCGCGGATCTCGAGGTCCTTCATGGCCAGCTGCATACCGGCGCCAAGCTCGTTGTGCGTGGCCACGGCCTTAAGCCGTTCCAGTGCGACCTCGCCCAGCGGCTTCTCCGACGGGTACAGGAAGTACGCGTAGGCACGTTCGCGTCCGCGGCCCACGCGTCCGCGCAGCTGGTGCAGCTGGGACAGGCCAAAGTGGTCGGCGCGGTCCACAATCAGCGTGTTGGCATTGGAGATGTCCAGGCCGGTTTCGATGATGGTGGTACACACCAGCACGTCAAAGCGCTTCTCCCAGAAGTCCACAATGATCTGCTCCAGCTTGGACTCGCTCATCTGCCCGTGTGCGACGGCGATGCGCGCTTCCGGGACCAGCTCCTGCAGGTGCGCGGCCGTGCGGTCGATCGAGGACACCCGGTTGTGCACAAAGAACACCTGCCCCTCACGCATCAGTTCGCGGCGGATCGCCGCCGACGCCTGCTTGTCCGTGTACGGGCCAACGTAGGTCAGCACGGGATGCCGCTCCTCCGGCGGCGTGGCCAGCGTGGAGGTTTCGCGGATGCCGGTCAGGGACATCTCCAGGGTGCGCGGAATCGGGGTGGCGCTCATAGCCAGCACGTCCACGTTGGTGCGCATCTTCTTCAGCGCTTCCTTGTGCTCGACGCCGAACCGCTGCTCCTCATCGACGATCACCAGCCCCAGGTCCTTGAACTGGACCTCCTGCGACAGCAGCCGATGCGTGCCGATCACCACGTCCACAGAGCCGTTTTTCACGCCTTCAATGGTTTCCTTGGCCTGCTTGGCGGTCTGGAAACGGGACAGCGATTCCACCCGGACCGGGAAACCGGAGAAACGTTCCCCAAAGGTTTCCATATGCTGCTGGGCCAGCAGCGTGGTGGGCACCAGCACCGCCACCTGTTTGCCGTCCTGCACCGCCTTGAAGGCGGCGCGCACCGCAATCTCGGTCTTGCCGTAACCGACATCGCCGGAGACCAGGCGGTCCATCGGGACTTCCTTCTCCATGTCCGCTTTGACCT
>ERZ504995.72-NODE-72-length-12227-cov-5.802580_pt1 | contig 12227 bp, 21 predicted proteins | sample MGYA00514197_ERZ504995 | MGnify/ENA primary metagenome ERZ504995 (study PRJEB26094, sample SAMEA4028455) | Ovis aries | biome: host associated; feature: stool; material: fecal | place: Italy | collected 2012 | study: EMG produced TPA metagenomics assembly of the...
ATACGAGATTGCCTCTTGTCTCGTGGGCTCGGAGATGTGTATAAGAGACAGCCACGAAGTCGACTGGAGCGAAACCCGCTCGCACAAGCCGGTGGGGCGGAAGGAGCCGAACGCGTGGGGACTCTACGATATGCACGGCAACGTGTGGGAGTGGACCGAAACGGCGGTTCGCGGGTACCGCTTCTACTGCGGCGGCAGCTGGGACAACTCGGCCAGGAACTGCGTGGCTTCCCTCTGGGGCTGGGACTCGCCCTCCTACCGGGACAGCTACTTCGGCTTCCGCCTCTGCGCCACGCAGCGCCCCGCCGCGGAAGAAACTCACGCAGAGAACGCAGAGAGCGCAGAGCTCTGACAATGTCCACCAACTCTCAGTGTTCACCAACTCCCATTGCCGCCAGTGTCCGCCAACGCCCAATGCCACCATTGTCCACCAACACCAATGTCAATGTCCATCTCCAACTGCCTGCCGACCGCGCGTCAGTGCTATTGTCATTGGCGATTGACGATTGATGGACAATGAGAGTTGGCGGACAATCCCCAACACCCCGCCACGCCGCCCGAACGCCCGCGAAACGCCGCTCGGGAAGTGGCGTTTCGCGGAAAATGAAAAATTTTTCGCGGAGGGGTTGCTTTTCCCGGGGGATTTTGCTAGCATCAGCGCCCGTTTTGCGACCATTCCAGGAAAATCAGGCTAGCTAACCCATGCCCACCATCAACCAGCTCGTGCGCAAAGGCCGTCAGACGCTCGCCAAGAAGAGCAAGTCCCCGGCCCTGAAGAACTGCCCCCAGCGCCGCGGCGTCTGCCTGCTCGTGAAGACGCAGACCCCGAAGAAGCCGAACTCCGCGCTGCGCAAGGTCTGCCGCGTCCGCCTCACGACCGGCTACGAGGTCACCGCCTACATCGGCGGCGAAGGCCACAACCTGCAGGAGCACAGCGTCGTGCTCGTCCGCGGCGGCCGCGTGGCCGACCTTCCGGGCGTGCGCTACCACGTCGTCCGCGGCGCGCTGGACTGCCTCGGCGTCAACGGCCGCAAGCAGGGCCGCTCGAAGTACGGCATGAAGCACGGCAAGTAGGATAGGAGCGCTCAACCATGTCACGCAGGAAGAACGGCGCGTCGATGAAGCGCGCGCACGAGATCGACCCCAAGTACGGCAGCGAGCTGGTCTCGCACATGATCAACCACTTCATGCGCAAGGGCAAGAAGACCACGGCCCAGCGCATCGTCTACGGCGCGCTCGCGGAGATCGACGGCAAGGTCGAGGGCAAGGAGATCCTCGAGGTGCTCGACGCCGCGGTGAACAACATGAAGCCGCGCGTGGAGGTGAAGAGCCGCCGCGTCGGCGGCGCCTCCTACCAGGTCCCGGTCGAGATCAAGCCCGCGCGCCAGCTCGCGCTCGCGCTGCGCTGGCTCGTGACCTACGCCTCCGGTCGCCGCGGCATGGGCATGCCCAAGGCCGTCGCGGCGGAGCTGCTCGACGCCTACAACAACACGGGCAACGTGATCAAGAAGCGCGACGACACGCACAAGATGGCGCAGGCCAACCGCGCGTTCGCGCACTACGCGTTCTAGGGACGCATCGCACTTTGGCCGCTCCCGGCTCGTGTCGGGGGAGGCGGCCGCGGATCCCCTGCGGGGCGCGGCAAGACGGTTCTTTGACAACGGCAGACGATACGAAACCTTTCTCTCCCGAGAAATCGATGGGCACTGACGCCACCAGCACCAAGCGCACCGCGGGCGCGGCCGGAAACGGCCGCACGCACGCGCTCGCGGACGTGCGGAACATCGGCATCATCGCCCACATCGACGCGGGGAAGACGACGGTTTCCGAACGCATCCTGTACTACGCCGGCGCGATCCACAAGATCGGCGAGGTCCACGAGGGCAACGCCACGATGGACTGGATGATGCAGGAGCGCGAACGGGGCATCACCATCACGTCCGCCGCCATCACGTGCGAGTGGATGGGGAAGCAGGTGAACCTCATCGACACGCCCGGACACGTCGACTTCACGGTCGAGGTGGAGCGGGCGCTGCGCGTCCTGGACGGCGCGGTCGGCGTGTTCTGCGCCGTCGCGGGGGTCCAGCCGCAGTCGGAGACCGTCTGGAGGCAGGCGGACCGCTACCAGGTCCCGCGCATCGCGTTCGTCAACAAGATGGACAGGATGGGTGCGGACTTCGGCCGGGTCGTCGGGGAGCTGAAGAGCAAGCTGAAGGCGAACGCGATTCCCCTGCAGCTGCCGATCGGCGCCTCCGAGACGTTCCGGGGCGCGGTGGACCTGATCGGCATGAAGGCCGTCACCTACCGGGACGAGGACCTGGGCTCCGAGCCGCAGGTCTCCGACATCCCGGCGGAGCTCGCGGACGAGGCGAAAGCCGCGCGCGAGGCGATGGTCGAGGCGATCGCGGAGGCCGACGAGGCGTTCGCGGACCTCTATCTTTCCGGCGAGGAACTGAAGGCGGACGACATCCACGCGGCGCTGCGGCGCTGCGTCGTCGGCCGCAAGGCGGTGCCCGTCCTCTGCGGGACGGCGCTGCGGGACAAGGGCGTGCAGCCCCTGCTCGACGCGGTGGTCCGGTATTTGCCGTCGCCGCTCGACGTGCCCGCGGTGGAAGGCACCGAGATCCGGACGGGCAAGACCGTCCAGAGGCCGGCGGACGACACCGCTCCGCTTGCGGGCCTCATTTTCAAGGTGGCCGCTGACCCCTATCTCGGCCGCCTGCTTTACGTGAGGGTCTACTCCGGCGTTCTGCGCAAGGGCATGAACGTCTGGAATCCGAGGACCCGGACGAGGGACCGCGTGATGCGGCTCATTCGGATGCATTCGAACGAGCAGCTCGACACGGACGCGATTTACGCGGGGGAGATCGGCGTGCTGGGGGGCATCGGGAAGTTCACGACGGGCGACACCGTCTGCGCCGAGCAGGCGCAGATCGCGCTCGACCGCATCGAGTTCCCGGAGCCCGTGATGTTCATGGCGATCGAACCGAAGTCGCGCGCGGACAAGGACAAGCTCGGGGAGGCTCTCCAGATGCTCTCCGACGAGGATCCGACGTGCCGCGTGCGCACGGACGAGGAGACCGGGCAGACGATCGTGAGCGGGATGGGCGAGCTCCACCTCGACATCCTCCGCGACCGGCTCGTCCGGGAGTTCAAGGTGCCGGCGAACACCGGCAAGCCGATGGTTTCGTATTGTGAAACGGTCACCGGGGAAGCGGACGGACGCCACACGTTCGACCGCGAGATCGGTGGCAAGCGCCAGGCGGCCACGGTGGAGCTCCACGTTTCGCCGATGGAGCGCGGGAAGGGCAACCTCGTCGAGGTGAAGCCGCCCCGCAACACCATCCCGCCGGAATTCTGCGCCCCGATCGAGCAAGGGGTGCAGGACGCGATCCTGACGGGCGTCGTGGCCCGTTTCCCGATGCAGGACGTCCACGTCCGCATCACCGGAGGGGGGATCCTCGATCCCGACTCCGCGACGGAAACGGCGTTCCGCACCGCCGCGATCCTGGCGTTTCGCGAGGCCGCCGAGGCCGCCGCGCCGGAATTGCTCGAGCCGATCATGTCGGTCGAACTCGTGACGCCGCCGGAGTACACCGGCGACCTCATGGGCGACCTGAACGGACGCCGGGGGCAGGTCCGCGAGATGACGATGCGTGGCGACATGCAGGTCATTTCCGCGAACGTGCCGCTGGCCGAGATGTTCGGGTACGCGACCGCGATCCGATCCCTCTCCCGGGGCAGGGCGTCCTACTCCATGGAGCCGGAAGAGTTCGCGGTGGTTCCCCGCGCCGTCAAGGAATCCATACTGAACAGGTAACCCACACAATGCAGAGTCAACGCATCAGAATCCGCATGCAGGCCTACGACCACCGGGTCCTCGACCAGGCCGTCGCCGAGATCGTCGGCACGGCCCGGAGCACGGGCTCGGACGTCGTCGGGCCCATCCCGCTGCCCACGCGCGTCGAGCGGTTCACCGTGAACCGCAGCCCGCACGTGGACAAGAAGTCGATGGACCAGTTCGAAATGCGCACGCACAAGCGCATGCTGGACATCGTCGGCCCCACCGCCAAGACGGTCGAGGAGCTCAAGAAGCTCAACCTCCCCGCCGGCGTGGACATCACCATCAAGGTCTAAGGAGCATCCCATGCAAGGCTTGATCGGAAAGAAGATCGGGATGACCCAGATCTGGGGCGAGGGCGACGTCCGCGTCCCCGTCACGGTCATCGAGGCCGGGCCGTGCCCGGTCGTCCAGGTGAAGACGAAGGAGAGCGACGGCTACGAGGCGGTCCAGCTCGGCTGGGGCCCGCAGAAGGCCTCCCGCCTCACGAAGGCCGAGGTCGGCCACGCGAAGAAGGCGGGGCTCGACCCGCTGCGCCGCCTCCGCGAGTTCAAGGCCGAGGCCGGGGACGACCCCGCGCCCGGCAAGGTGTTCACGGTCTCGGTGTTCGAGGGCGTCGGCTACGTCGACGTCATCGCCACGAGCGTGGGCAAGGGCTTCATGGGCGTCATGCGCCGCCACGGCTTCGCCGGCGGCCCGATGACGCATGGCGGCCACGTCAAGCGCCGCCCCGGCTCCATCGGCATGCGCCAGACCCCCGGCGCGACCGAGAAGGGCCATCCCATGGGCGGCGACACCGGCAACCGCCGGACGACCGTCCAGAACCTCAAGGTCGAGAAGATCGTCCCCGAGAAGAACCTGATCCTCGTTCGCGGATCGGTCCCGGGCGCGAACGGCTCGATGCTGGTGATCCGCAAAGCGATCAAGAAGGCGGTGAAGGCGTAATGGCTACGATCAAGATGTTCGGCCTCGACGGCAGCGAGAAGGGCGCCGTCGACGTCGCGGACGAGACGCTCGTCCTCGACCGCGGCGCGCAGGCGGTGCACGACGCCGTCGTCGCCCGCCAGGCGTACTACCGGGCCGGGACGGCCTCGACCCTGAGCAAGGGCGAGGTGAACGGCTCCAACCGCAAGCCCTGGAAGCAGAAGGGCACCGGCCGCGCCCGCGCCGGCCTCAAGCAGTCCCCGGTGTGGCGCGGAGGCGGCGTCGCCTTCGGCCCGCACCCGCGCGACTGGTCCGTGAAGCTCAACAAGAAGGTCGGGAAGCTGGCCTTCCGCCGCGTCGTCTCCGACCGCATCGCGGACGGCACGCTCGTCCTCGCCGAGGAGCTCACGCTCCCCGCCGCGAAGACGAAGGAGCTCGCGAAGGTCCTCAAGGCGTTCGGCACCGAGGACGCGCTGCTCGTCGTGAAGGCGGCGGACGACGCGCTCACGCTCGCCGCGCGCAACCTGCCGGGCGTCGAGGTGGCCACCGCCGCCGGCGTCGGCGTCTACCAGATGATGGCCCACGACAAGGTCCTCGTCGCCCGCGCGGCGTGGGAGACCCTGGCGGGCCGCCTCGAGGGCAAGCAGAAGAAGGAGACCGTGGCATGAAGCACGAGAACGCCGTTCTGAAGGCGGTCATGCAGACCGAGAAGGGCGCCGCCCTCCAGGAGAAGCAGAACCGCTACATGGTCCGCGTGGACCGCGCGGCCAAGAAGCCGGAGATCAAGAAGGCCGTCGAGGACTTCTTCAACGTCACCGTGACCGCCGTCAACGTCCAGAACTACGAGGGCAAGAAGCGCACCCTGCGCAACCGCCGCGTGGTGAAGGCGCCCGACTGGAAGCGCGCGATCGTCACGCTCAAGGCGGGCGACAAGATCGACCTGCTCTAGGAGAAGCACCATGGCCATCAAATCCTACAAGCCCTACACGCCGAGCCGCCGCACCGCGACGGGCTCCACCTTCTCCGAGGTGACGAAGGACAAGCCCGAGCGCTCCCTCACGGCCCCGCGCAAGCAGAAGGCCGGGCGCGACAGCGCCGGCCACATCTCGATCCGCCACCGCGGCGGCGGCGCCAAGCGCCGCTACCGCCTCATCGACTACCGCCGCGAGCGCCTCGACGCCGTCGCGGAGGTGGTTGCGGTGGAGTACGATCCGAACCGTTCCGCGTTCATCGCCCTCCTCAAGTACGAGGACGGCGAGAAGCGCTACATCCTCTGCCCCGAGGGTCTGCGCCCCGGCGCGAAGGTCGTCGCCTCCGAGACCGCCGAGCCCGCCGTCGGCAACTGCCTCCCGCTGGGCCGGATCCCGCTCGGCACCGCGGTGCACAACCTCGAGCTCGTCCCCGGGCGCGGCGCCAAGGTCGTCCGCACGGCCGGCTCCTCCGCCACGGTGATGAGCCGCGACGGCGACTGGGTCACCCTCCGCATGCCCTCCGGCGAGGAGCGCAAGTTCCTCGCGAAGTGCCGCGCCACCGTCGGCGTCGTCGGCAACGGCGAGATCGAGGGCCTCAAGCTCGGCAAGGCGGGCCGCAAGCGCTGGCTGGGCATCCGCCCGACGGTGCGCGGCGTCGCCATGAACCCGGTCGACCACCCGATGGGCGGCGGCGAAGGCCGCACCTCCGGCGGCGGCCCGGCCGTCTCCCCGTGGGGCAAGCTCGCCAAGGGCGGCAAGACCCGCCGGCCGCGCAAGGCCTCCGACCGCGTCATCCTCAAGCGCAGAAAGTAGAAAACCATGCCACGTTCGCTCAAAAAGGGACCCTACGTCGAGGAGAAGCTCCTCAAGAAGGTCGAGGCGATGAGCCAGTCCTCGCGCAAGCAGCCGATCAAGACCTGGTCGCGCCGCTCGATGATCACGCCCGAGTTCGTCGGGCTGACCTTCTCGATCCACAACGGGAAGACGTTCCTTCCCATCTTCATCACCGAAAACATGGTCGGCCACCGCCTCGGCGAGTTCGCCCCGACGCGCACGTTCAAGAAGCACGGCGCGACGACGGACAAGGCGACCAAGTAACGGAGCAAGGACATGGAAGTCAAAGCCATCCACCGCAACGCGCGCATCTCGGCCTCCAAGGGCCGCGACCTGGCGCGCGCCGTGCAGGGCAAGAAGCTCGACGTCGCGCTCAAGACCGTCGACTTCAGCCCGCGCAAGGCCGCGAGGATCCTCGCCGCCGCGCTGCGCAGCGCCGCGGCCAACGCCTCGCACAACTTCGGCCTGGACGCCGACGCGCTCGTCGTCCGCAAGGCGGTCTTCGACGAAGGCCCCAGCATGCGCCGCTACTGGCCCCGCGCCCGCGGCAGCGCCAGCCCGATCGAAAAACAGACGAGCCACGTCACCGTGGTTCTCACCGACGAAAAGTAAACGCCATGGGACAGAAAGTCAATCCAATCGGTTTCCGCGTCGGCGTCGACCACGACTGGCGCTCGCGCTGGTTCGCGGACAAGCGCTCCTTCGGCGACTTCCTCGCCGAGGACTGCGTCCTGCGCGACGCCGTCGCCAAGGCCCTCAAGGAGGGCGCCGTCTCCGAGGTGCGGATCGAGCGCTACGCCAACCGCGTGCGTCTCAACATCCACACGGCCCGCCCCGGCATCGTCATGGGCAAGGGCGGCGAGGAGATCGACCGCCTCCGCAAGAACCTCGCCAGGCTCACCGGCAAGGAGGTCTTCGTCGAGGTCGTCGAGGTCCGCGACGCGGACGCCAACGCGCAGCTCGTCGCCGAGTCGATCGCCGACCAGATCGTCCGCCGCACCACCGTCAAGCGCGCCATGAAGCGCGCGCAGCGCACGGCGATGGAGATGGGCGTGGACGGCATCAAGATGCTCGCCAGCGGCCGCATCAACGGCGCCGAGCTCAGCCGCGTCGAGTGGATGAAGGAGGGCCGCGTGCCGCTCCACACGCTCCGCGCCAAGATCGAATACGGGTTCGCCGAGGCGGACACCACGGCCGGCAAGATCGGCGTGAAGGTGTGGATCTGCAAGGGCGACCACTACCAGCCCCGGCTGAACAACAGAAGGAGGGATCGCAATGCCTCTCATGCCTAAGCGGGTCAAGCACCGCAAAGTCCAGCGCGGCTCCCGCGCCGGCCTCGCCCAGACCAACACCGAGCTCTCGCAGGGCGACTACGGCCTCAAGACGCTCGAGCGCGGCTGGATCACCGCCATCCAGATCGAGGCGTGCCGCGTCTGCATCAACCGCCACCTCAAGCGCCGCGGCAAGCTCTGGATCCGCATCTTCCCGGACAAGCCCGTCTCGAAGAAGCCGATCGGCGTCCGCATGGGCAAGGGCAAGGGCGACCCCGAGTTCTGGGTCTCCGTCGTCGCGCCCGGCACGATGCTCTTCGAGCTGGCCGGCGTCCCGGACAGCCTGGCGCGCGAGTCGTTCCGCCTCGCCGCCAACAAGCTCGGCGTCCGCACGCGCATGGTTTCCCGCAACGCGCAGGTCTAGCGCCAGAGGAGAACGACCGAAATGAAAGTCAAGCAGATCCGCGAGACCCCCACCGAGGAGATCCTCTCCCAGGTGAAGGAGGCGAAGGGCAAGATCCTCCGCGCCAAAGTGAAGAAGACGGCCTCCGACGTGGCCAAGAACCCCCTCGAGGTCCGCACGCTGCGCCGCGACGTGGCGCGCATGCTCACCGTCGTCCGCGAGCGCGAGCTCCAGCAGGAGAAGAAGTAACATGAGCGAAGAAGAAAAGAAGGCGGCCCCCGAGCGCGGGCACCGCAAGACGCGCCGCGGCACCGTCGTGAAGAAGAGCGGCGACAAGACCGTCTCCGTCCTCGTCGAGCGCCGCTACGCCCACCCGATCTACGGCAAGCAGATCACCGTGGGCAAGAAGTACGCCACGCACGACGAGCGCAACGAGTGCGGCGTCGGCGACGTGGTCCTCATCGAGGAGACGCGCCCCCTCAGCGCCCGCAAGCGCTGGCGCGTCGCGAAGATCGTCGTCTCCGCCCGCGCCCGCGAGGCCGCGGCCGAGGCGAAGGCCGAGGCGATCGAAGCCAAGGAAGAAGGGAAGTAGAGATGATCCAGGAAGGTACTGATCTCGCCGTCGCCGACAACACCGGGGCGCGCCGCGTGCGCTGCTTCCGCGTGCTCGGGCAGCGTAAGAAGTACGCCCACTTGGGCGACTGCATCCGCGTCTCCGTCAAGGAGGCCCAGCCCGGCGGCGCCGTGAAGAAGGGGCAGGTCTGCCTCGCCATCATCGTGCGCACCGGCTACCCGATCCGCCGCGCGGACGGATCCTACATCAAGTTCGACAACAGCGCCTGCGTGATCGTCGACGCCAAGAAGTCCCCCATCGGCACCCGCATCTTCGGGCCGGTCGCTCGCGAGCTGCGCGAGAAGGGCGACAACGCCAAGATCATCTCGCTGGCACCGGAGGTCCTCTAATGAGCACCGCACGCATCAAGACCGGCGACATCGTCGTCGTCATCACCGGCCGCGGGGGCGACTCCGAGAAGGCGTTCAAGGGCAAGACCGGCAAGGTCCTGGCCGTCAACGCCAAGAGGGGCGTCGCCATCGTCGAAGGCCTCAACCTGCGCAAGAAGGGCGTCCGCAAGAACGACAAGGCCCCCAACGGCCAGATCGTCGAGATCCCCGCCCCGATCGCGCTCAGCAACCTCCAGCCCTGGGACGCCAAGGCCAAGAAGGGCGTCCGCGTCTCCTACGTGCGCGAGGACGGCCGCTCCGTCCGCGTCGCCAAGGGCACCGGCACCCGCCTGTAAAGGAGACCGACCATGGCAAACCTCAAGGAAAAATACGAGCAGACGGTCGCCCCGGCGCTGAAGGAGAAGTTCGGCTACGGCAACCCGATGCAGGTCCCGCGCCTCCGCAAGATCGTCATCAACATGGCCTTCGGCATCGTCGACAAGGACACGCAGAAGTCCGTCGTGGACGACCTGGAGAAGATCACCGGCCAGAAGCCCGCGCTCTGCCCCGCCAAGAAGAGCGTCGCGAACTTCAAGCTCCGCGAAGGGATGGTCATCGGCGCCAAGGTGACGCTCCGCCGCCACCGCATGTGGGACTTCCTGGACCGCCTCGTGAACGTCGCGCTGCCCCGCATCCGCGACTTCCACGGCATCCCCGCGCGCGGCTTCGACGGCCGCGGCAACTACTCGCTCGGCGTCAAGGAGCAGACGATCTTCCCCGAGATCGACCTCTCGCGCCACGGCGCGCCCGAGCAGGGCATGGACATCACCATCGTCACCACGGCCCAGGACAACAAGGCCGCCCGCGCCCTCCTCGAGGGCCTCGGGATGCCGTTCGTCGGCCGCTAGAACGAGGAGAACGACTTATGGCCAAGAAATCCCTCATCGCCAAGGCCGGCCGCGCGCAAGCCGCCGCCGCCGCCGCCGTCAAGAAGGAGAAGGAGGGCGGCGCGCCCGCCACCTTCACCTCGCGCGCCTACAACCGCTGCTCCCGCTGCGGCCGCCCGCGCGGCTACATCCGCAAGTTCAAGCTCTGCCGCCTCTGCTTCCGCGAGCTCGCGCTCCAGGGCAGGATCCCCGGCGTCACCAAGGCGTCCTGGTAGCAAAGGAGAACCACAATGAGTTGGTCTGATCCCATCGCGGACATGCTCACCCGCATCCGCAACGGCCAGGCGGCCGGACACGAGATCGTCGAGATGCCCTCCTCCAACCTCAAGGCCGCGATCGCCAAGGTCCTCAAGGACGAAGGCTACGTCGAGGACTACGAGGTCGAGGGGGACGTCAAGAAGGTCCTCCGCGTCGCGCTCAAGTACAACGCCGAGGGCAAGCCCGTCATCCGCGGCATCCGCCGCGAGTCGGCGCCGGGCCTCCGCCGCTTCTGCGGCTGGAAGCAGATCCCGCGCGTCCTCGGCGGCCTCGGCGTCGCCGTCATCTCCACCTCGGGCGGCGTCATGTCCGGCCTCGAGGCCCGCCGGCGCAAGCTCGGCGGCGAAATCGTCTGCACCGTCTGGTAGGAGGAACCATCCATGTCCAGAATCGGAAAAGAGCCCGTCAAGGTCCCCGCCGGCGCGACCGTGTCCGTGAAGGACGGCGCCGTCGCCGTCAAGGGCCCCAAGGGAGAGCTCACGTACACGCTCCCGCCCGGCATCGAGTGCGCCGTCGAGGACGGCGTCGCGCGCTTCACGCGCTCGGCCGACGACCGCCGCACCCGCGCCTTCCACGGCCTGGCGCGCGCGCTCGTCGCCAACATGGTCGAGGGCGTCACCAAGGGCTACGCCAAGGCTCTCGACATCGAGGGCGTCGGCTTCAAGTTCGAGATGAAGGGCAAGGACACGCTCGCCCTCTCCATCGGCTACGCCGCCCCCAAGCTCTACAAGATCCCCGCGGGCGTCACCGTCGCGGTCGGCAACGCCGGCCTGCACGTGGACGTGAGCGGCATCGACAAGGAGCTCGTCGGCCGCGTCGCCGCCGACATCCGCGCCTACAAGCCCGCCGAGCCCTACAAGGGCAAGGGCATCCGCTACACCGGCGAGAAGATCCGCCGCAAGGAAGGCAAGACCGTCGCGTAACGGAGGAAAGGAAAGCCAATGCAGCTCAAGAATCTCAAGGAATACCGCGTGCGCCGCCACCGCCGCCTCCGGCAGAAGATCGCCGGGACGGCCTCGCGCCCCCGCATGGCGGTCTTCGTCTCCAACACGAACCTCTACGTCCAGTTCGTCGACGACGAGGCCGGGCGGACGCTCGCCAGCGCCTCGTCCCTGCCCCTCAAGGCCAAGCTCAACGTCGAGACGGCCGCGCAGGTCGGCCGTGCGGCCGCCGAGGCCGCCAAGGCCGCCGGCATCTCGCTGGTGGTCGTCGATCGCGGCGGCTTCAAGTACCACGGCCGCGTGAAGGCCGCGGTCGAGGCCGCGCTCGAGGCCGGGCTCAAGCTCAACGACAAGGAGAACGCGTAACATGGCACGCGAAGAATCCCGCAAACCGCGCGAAGAGAGCGAATTCGACGAGAAGGTCGTCTTCGTCAACCGCAGCTCCAAGACCACCAAGGGCGGCCGGCGCATGAGCTTCAGCGCCGTCGTCGTGGTGGGCGACCGGAAGGGCCGCGTCGGCCTCGGCTACGGCAAGGCCAACGAGAACGCCGACGCCATCCGCAAGGGCGGCGAGGCCGCGCGCCGGCACCTCGTGCGCGTCGTCACCAAGGGCACGACCATCCCGCACGCCGTCACCGGCCAGTGCGACGGCGGCCGCGTCCTGCTGATGCCCGCCTCGGAAGGCACCGGCATGATCGTGGGCGGCGGCATGCGCGCCGTCCTCGAGATGGCCGGCATCCGCAACGTCCTCGGCAAGAGCCAGGGCTCCAAGAACCGCCTCAACGTCGTGAAGGCGACGTTCGACGCGCTCTCGCAGCTCCGCCCCGCCGCCGCCATCCGCGCCGAGCGCGGCCTCGCGCCGCTGCCGGAGGACAAGCCCGCCGAGGCCCCGGCC
>ERZ504995.73-NODE-73-length-12133-cov-4.123365_pt1 | contig 12133 bp, 13 predicted proteins | sample MGYA00514197_ERZ504995 | MGnify/ENA primary metagenome ERZ504995 (study PRJEB26094, sample SAMEA4028455) | Ovis aries | biome: host associated; feature: stool; material: fecal | place: Italy | collected 2012 | study: EMG produced TPA metagenomics assembly of the...
GTCAGATGTGTATAAGAGACAGGTCGGAGAACAGGGCCTCGTGCCGGTGGGTGGAGGCAGCAGCCCGGTCGAGGGCGGTTTGGGTGTCCGCGTGCAGGATGTCGGCGGAGTTCTCCTCGAAAGTCATGTCCACATCCTAGCCCGGTGTATTCACCAGCAGGCAACGAATGTTGTCTAGATCCACCCGGCGCGGTGCGCCTTGATGCCAGCCTGGAACCGGCTCTCCGCTCCCAGGTCCTCCAGCATCTTTGCGATGTGCCGGCGGCAGGTCCGCACGCTGATTCCCAGCCGGCGGGCAATGACGTCGTCCGGGTTTCCCGCGGCCAGGGCGCGCAGGATGGAGCGCTGCGTGCTGGTCAACTGGTTGGACTGCGGTTCCTCGGTCAGGAACGGCTCCCCGAGGTCCCAGGCAAAGTCGAACATGCGCACGAAGATCTGGACCAGGTTTGGATCGCGGATGACCAGCCCGGCCCGGTCGTCAGGGGTCCGCCCCCGCGGGATAACCGCAACCTTGCCGTCGAAGATCACGGTGCGCAGCGGCATATGGGGCAGTGTGCGGAATTCACCGCCGGCGGCGGTGACGGCCTCCACGGCCCGGCGGGTGGGCACATGGTCCCGGATGCTGGCGTGGTAGAGGGTGCGGCGCTGGACCCCCTGCCGCAGCAGGTCGACGTCCTTCTGGATGCTCTCCTCCTGGGTGTCGGCATTCGCTCCGGGGCCGGGACGGGACATCAGGACACATTCGGAAGCGGAGCGCGCGTATTCAATCAGGACCCGCATCACCCGGTCCGGGTCCTCCAGCACCTCCACTGCCGAATCCGTGGAGGCCTGCCGGCTGGCTGCGGCAAAGGTGGGAATCAGGCCGGCCAGTTCACGTCTCTTGGCGCCGATGCGGGAGCGCAGATCCAGGAGGGCACGCTCATCCGGGTCGACGAGTTCGGCGAGGGCGACGTCGGGGGACACCGCGGTGTAGCCCGTCAGGTCCTCGCCGGCCGGAACCAATAAGCAGCGTTCGGTCAACTGGGCAATGGCTTTTTGGAGGGACCGGGTGGTGAGGCCAAGTGCCTCGGACGCGTCGGAGACCGTCCATCCGGGATGGCTGATTGCGTACCGGTAAACGGCCAGGGAGGACTGGTCCAACACCACCGCTCCTTTCGAGACTGTAAGCAGGAACTTCTGCTGCCGGCATCAGCCGGCCACCGGCGGCCCGGGACTAGCTGACATGGCCGCTTAATGACACTATGCCCCAGCTGTCCCCATCAGGCCATGCGCACGCCATATTTCGCGGATTATCCGGGCGGTTCCGCGGATCCCGGCCGTTGTCCGGTGTGCCCCCGGTGGCGGAACAGGCCATGTCAGCAACCGGGCATCCGAAAGGGTAGACGAAGGCTTGCGCAGCGGGGGAAGCTTTCGGAGTCAATCAATCGCACCAGGCTTCAGGGCCGCAGGCAGAGGAGGGGGACTGAACATGACCACCAAGGTTTGGGACTGGATCTAGCCACCGCCCCGCAGGGGGATCGGCGAGCTACACACGTCAGACGAGCTACAAGTCAACAGCATTGATGAACACAGCATTGATGAACACACAGTTAGTCCCGCCAGCGGCGGTAACCAAGCACGGACCCCGGAGGGGAAGCACGCCATGAGTCAGCTGACAGCAGTTCGAAACGCCTCGCGAACTCACTCAACAGGACAGTGGTGGACACTCTCGATATATACGGGCGGCTTCGATGTAGCGGACGGCATCATTGGAGAACTGGTTACCCCGCTGGCGGCACAAGCCCAGTCGCTGGGAGCCCAGCGATGGTTTTACACGCGGTGCTCGGAGCCGGCAAATGCCCACGTGCGCCTGCGGCTGCTGGCCGCCCCTGACATTATCGAGAGGCTCCAGTCCCTACTGGGGGCCCTGCAGGAGCAGGCCTCCGGCGTCATCGGGCATCTGGAGGTTACGCATCAGTTCAGCCAACCGGTGGCGGACCGGATGGGACCCGGCGGCATGGAACAGCACAGTTCCCGCGTGGAAGCGGATCTGGCCAAGTACGGCGGTGTTGAGGGACTCGCGCTGGCCGAGGAAGTATTTGAGCTTTCCTCTGAATTGGGGGCCTGGGCGACGGCGCGCTTCCCCAAGGTCCAAAACCGGTGGGCGCTGGGTTCACTGCTCCTTTTTGACGCTGCGCGCAGCATGATGAAGGGGCCCCGCTCTGCCAGCTGGCCCGACCGCCGGCGCGTGTCCTGGGACTACTACTGGGACAGCCACCTGCGCAGCTGCACGGCGGGCTTCGGTCCGCGGGCAGCAAGCGTCCGGCAGGCCATGACGGTCCAGGTCGCAGCCAAAGTGGCACCCACCCAACGGCTGATGGCGGCAACGGCCGCAGAGTCAGCGGTGGAAAACTGGCGCCGCCGCTGGTTCCGGACCATAGACACCTACCTGTACCGGGCAGACAAGGCACGGCTGAGCCGCAGTGCACAACACCTGACGGTCTACCAGGCCCACATGCTGTTGAACCGGCTTGGGCTCTCACTGCGCGAAGAGGCGGCTCTGGGCCTCTACGCGCGGAGTTGGAGTACGGATCGGGAGGCCCTCCTCCTGGACAGGCATTGACGCCACGTTGGGACGCCCCCAAATATTGAACCGCGTGACATTCCTAGGACCCACTGAAAGGAGGCTGCCGCTGTGGCAAGCCGCGACGAAGTAGTTGTAGCAGCCAGCTCCCGCGACCTTTCGGAAGTCCTGGGGTGCTCCGAGGACGTGGTGGAAGACCTGCGGGACATGGGCATCGTCGAGTCGCGCGGAGAGCTGTGGAATGTTGGCCCGGCCCGCGATTACCTGCGGGATGCCGCCTGGGCCGGAGGGTTCTGGCATTAGCTGCCGAGGCTCTTGGCATTAGCCACAGGCCCGGGACCAGCTCGAAGACAGCAACAAACCGAAGACAACAACAATGAGGGCGGACCCGGTTGCCTCGGCAGGCGGGTCCGCCCTCTTTGCTGTGTTGAGCCTTCTTTTACTGCAGTGAACTCCTTCACTGCAGTAAAGCAGTGCGGGCAGGCTAGGCCGCAGTGACGGCCGAGCTGTCGGCCAGCGTCTCGAGCACGGTGCGGATCTGTTCCACGACCTCGGCGTCATCCTTCGGGTGGATCTCGGCGAACCGGGTCACCGAGGCACCAATGGAGAGCCGCACGTCCTCGACCACGCTGGCACCGGCAATGCCCAGGGACTTGCGGGCGTCGTCGTGCGCCCACACTCCGCCGAACTGGCCGAAGGCCGAGCCGATAACGGCGGCGGGGGTGCCGGAAATGGCGCCGGTGCCGAACGGGCGGGAGAGCCAGTCAATGGCGTTCTTCAGGACGGCGGGCATGGTGCCGTTGTACTCCGGGCACACGAGCAGGACGGCGTCGGAGCCGGCGGCAGCGGCACGCAGGGCGGCGGCGGCTTCGGGAACGGAGCCCTCAACGTCGATGTCCTCGTTGTAGAACGGAATCCTGCCGAGACCCTCGAAAATCTCGACCTCGACACCTTCCGGGGCAATCAGGGCCGCTGTTTCGGCCAGCTGGCGGTTGACCGAGCCCGCCCGCAGGCTGCCGACCAAGGTCAGTACTTTGGTACTCAATGAAACTCCTATCCGGGACTGTGCCGGTGACGGCAGAGTCGTATGTTCTTCCACTATAAACGGACCGTAGTCCGCTTCTATTCCCGGCAGGTTAGACTTGCCCGCATGCATGAGAGCGGAGGCGACAACCTGGGCGGCGGCTCCGAACGCCTTGACGCTGCCCGCAACCGCCGGCTGCTGCTCGGAACGGCCCTCGATATCGTCGCCGAGCACGGCGCCGATGCCCTGACCATGGACGATCTGGCCCGCCGGGCCGGCGTGGGCAAGGGGACTGTCTTTCGCCGCTTCGGCAGCCGGGCCGGGCTGATGCAGGCCCTGCTGGACCACGCCCAGCGCGACTTCCAGGAGAGCTACATGAGCGGCCCCGCGCCGCTGGGTCCCGGGGCGCCGCCGCTGGCGCGGCTCCACGCCTTCGGCGGGCCGCCGACGTCGCCGGCCCGGGCAGCTATCGGCATCCCGTGCGCCGGCTGGAGCTGGCCCACCTGACCATGCTCCTGTCCGCTGTGCCGGAAGTCCGCGATCCCGAACTGTCCGCGTACCAGTTGGAGGCCTTCTTGGAAGCCGGACTGCTGCTACATCTGCACCGCGGTGCAGGCATGTCCCTCGAGAGGATCACCGACGGCTGGGTGGGACTGGTGTCCTCGGTGACCGGCGCTGCAGCAGTCGGCCAGCCTCCAAGAACCGATGTGTAAGCAGGCTTACTAGTTTAGTAGGGTGGTCTTTGGCCGTCGCACTCGGGCGGCTGACTGGTCCGAACAACGATGGAGGCTACATGTCTGAAAAGAACGCATCCGCACCCGACCTGCCCATCCCCGGCGCCCCGGCGCCGCAGCCGCCCGAACTGGCCGAACCGGTGGAGCCGCGTGAACCGCTCCCGCCCAAGCCGGACCAGGACGGGCCGGAAACGGTCTCTCCGACAGGCGTTCCCACCGGGGCGCCCAAGGCTTCCAACGCCCAGAGCGGGCGCTACCTGACCACTGCGCAGGGCGTGCGGTTGCAGGACACGGACCATTCCCTTAAAGCCGGCCGCCGCGGACCGGTGTTGCTGCAGGACCACCACCTGCGCGAAAAGATCACCCACTTTGACCATGAACGCATCCCGGAGCGTGTAGTCCACGCCCGCGGTGCCGCAGCTCACGGCGTATTTGTGGCCAACGGCGCCGCAGAAGGGGTGACCCGCGCCGGTTTCCTGGCCAGGGGAACGGAAACACCGGTGTTTGTCCGCTTCTCCACGGTGTTGGGATCCCGCGGCTCCGCCGACACGGTCCGGGACACCCGGGGCTTCAGCACCAAGTTCTACACGGACGAGGGCAACTATGACCTGGTTGCCAACAACATTCCGGTCTTCTTCATCCAGGACGCCATCAAGTTCCCTGACGTGATCCACGCGGGCAAACCGCACCCGGACCGTGAAATCCCCCAGGCGCAAAGCGCCCATGACACTTTCTGGGACTTCGTCTCGCTCCACACCGAAGCGCAGCACCACACCATGTGGAATATGTCCGACCGCGGCATCCCGCGTTCCTACCGCACCATGGAAGGCTTCGGCGTCCATACCTTCCGCCTGGTCAACGCCAAGGGGGAAACCACCCTGGTGAAGTTCCACTGGAAGCCGCGTCAGGGCGTGCACTCCCTGGTCTGGGAGGAAGCACAGATCATCAACGGCATGGATCCTGATTTCCACCGCCGGGACCTGGCCGATGCCATCGAAGCAGGCGCCTTCCCGCAGTGGGATCTGGGCATTCAGGTGTTCCCGGACACCGAGGATGAAATGTTCGAGGGCATCGACCTGCTGGACCCGACGAAGCTGGTGCCCGAGGAACTGGCTCCGGTGCAGATCATCGGCACCATGACGCTCAACGCCAACCCCACCAACTTCTTCGCGGAAACCGAGCAGGTGGCCTTCCACCCCGGCCACCTCGTGCCGGGCATCGACGTCACCAATGATCCGCTGCTGCAGGGCCGGCTGTTCTCCTACATCGACACCCAGCTCACCCGGCTGGGCGGACCGAACTTCAGCCAGATCCCCATCAACCGCCCGCACGCCCCGGTGAACGACATGCTCCGCGACGGCTTCCACCAGGATGCCGACCATGCGGGTGTGGCCCCGTACCAGCCCAATTCCCTGGACGGCGGCTGCCCCTTTATGGCCGGCGCCGACATGGGTGCCTTCATTGACGTTCCGGCCGAAGTGCCGGCGTCCCGGAAGGTGCGGGAAAACCCGGCCAGCTTTGATGACCACTACAGCCAGGCACGGATGTTTTTCCGCTCGCTGACCCCGGTGGAGCAGGACCACGTGGTTCAGGCCTACACCTTTGAACTGGGCAAGTGCTACGAGGAGAACATCCGGCTGCGCCAGCTCCAGTCGCTCGCCAATATCGACGCACGGCTGGCCGCAGAGGTCGCCATGGGACTGGGCCTCGAAGCACCGGAACCGGAGCTTGCCGTGGAAGACACCGCACCCAGCCCTGCCCTGAGCCAGATCGGCGGCTCCTGGCCGGTGGCCGGCCGGATAGTCGGTGTGGTGGCGGATGACACCACCGACCTCGGTGCGCTTTCCGAGGTGCTTGCCACCCTGCAGGCGGAAGGAGTGGTTCCGCTGGTAGTGGCTCCCCACGGCGGGAAGCTGGGCGGAGAGATTACCGTCCAGCGGACCTACCTGACGGCCCGTTCCACTGAGTTCGACGCCGTGGTGGTGGCGGCCTCGGGTGCTCCGGCGACCGACGCCGTCGGCAGCCTGGACGCGAAGGCCGGCAATCCGGAGGGTCATCCCTCCCTCGACCCGAGGGTGACGCTGATGCTGGCCGAAGCCTTCCGCCATGCAAAGGCCATCGGCGCCTGGGGCGACGGCAGTTCCGTCCTGATGGCAGCAGGCATCCCCACTGACGCCCCCGGTGTTGTGACGGGGGAAGCTGCTGAGGTGACTGCCGGACTGACCGGCCTGCTGGCCGGCCACCGGGTCTGGGAGCGCACCGTCGCCGCCTAGCCTGCGGGCCTGCGTTTCCGTACGGGAAATAGAAGAGGGGATCCCCGGCTCACGCCGGGGATCCCCTCTTTGGCTATGGTCCGTGTCTAACGGCGGACCCGGATCAGGTCACTCAGACGCCGAGCAGCTCCGTGATCGGGCCTACGCCGAAGTACAGTGCGAAAGCTGCGGCGACCACGTACATCAGGGGATGCACTTCGCGGCCGCGGCCCTGGAAGAGGCGGATCACGGTGAAGGAGATAAACCCGGCGCCCAGGCCGTTGGCGATCGAGTAGGTGAACGGCATCAGCGCGAAGGTCAGGAAGGACGGCAGGGCCAGCCCGATGTCGTTCCAATCGATCTTGCCCACCTGCGAAACCATCAGGTAGCCCACAACCACCAGGGCGGGGGCCACGGCCTCAAACGGAACCAGGTAGATCAGCGGGGTGAGGAACATGGCCACAAGGAAGAGCAGGCCGGTCACCACGGAGGCCAGGCCGGTCCGCGCGCCTTCGCCGATACCGGCACCGGATTCCACGAAGATCTGGTTGGAGGAAACACCGGCGCCGCCGCCTGCCACCGCACCCGCGGCATCAACCAGGAGTACACGCTCCACGTTGGGGATGTTGCCGTCCTTGTCGATGGATCCGGCGCCGGCGGCCAGGCCCACCATGGTGCCCATGGCGTCGAAGAAGATGCTGAGCAGGATCACGAAGACCAGCAGCGAGGCGGCGATGCCGCCCAGGGTCTGGAAGGATCCGACCAGGCTGACATCGCCGATCAGGGAAAGATCGGGGGCTCCCCATTCGGGTGCGCTGGGCGTTACCAGCGACCAGCCGGTGGCAACGCCGGCGCCCTGGCTGCCCGGGCTGGCCAGCCACTCGACGAGTACGGCGAAAACAGTGGAGGCCAGGATGCCGATCAGGATGGCGCCGCGGACCTTGCGTGCCATCAGCACAATGGTCAGCAGCAGGCCGAAGACGAACACCAGGGTAGGCCAGCCGAGCAGTTCCCCTCCGTTGCCCAGGCCCAACGGAACCGTGGTGCCGGCCTCGTCCAGGTTGCGCCGGACAAAACCGGCGTTGACCAGTCCCACGAGTGTTACGAAAAGACCAATGCCCACCACAATCGCGGTTTTCAGGCTGGGCGGCACGGCACGGAATACGGCTGTCCGGAAGCCGGTCAGCACCAGGATGACCATGGCGAGGCCCGCAATGACCACCAGCCCCATCACATCCGGCCAGGTCAGGCCGTCATTGGAAGCCACAGTCACGGCCACGAAGGCATTTACGCCCAGGCCGGTGGCGATAGCGAAGGGGTGCTTGGCCCAAATGCCCATAATCAGGGTGAGGATGCCCGCAACGAGGGCCGTTCCGGCGGCAATGGCCGGCCCGGGCATGGTGTTGCCCATGGAGTCTTCGCCGCCAAGGATCAGCGGGTTCAGTACCACTATGTAACTCATCGCGAAGAAGGTGGCCAGGCCGCCGCGCACTTCGGTGGCAACGGATGAACCCCGTTTCGTGATCTCGAAGTAGCGGTCCAGCTTTGAACCTTTTTTGAGCATGACGCGTCCTCTGAACTGACGGTGGGATGAAGTGAGGGAAATCCTGCACTTTGATCTTATCGCGGCCCCGGAGGCGTCCCCGGCCGGGGGCGGCTAGGCTGAAACAGTGAGGAACTTCGTACGTAACAGACCGTCCCTGTCCGGTTTCACCGCGCTCGCCGCCTTGCTGTTCGCCGTATTCGCAGGGCTGCTGCTGTCCGCGCCGCCGGCGGCAGCACACGATGAGCTGACGGGCTCGGTTCCCGCCGACGGTGCGGTGCTGGACTCCGCACCCGAGGCGGTGGAGCTGACCTTCTCCAACACTCCGGCCGCCATCGGCTCCGAGGTCAGGGTACTGGCCGAAGACGGCACTGACTGGGCGGACGGTGATGTGCGGATCCTGGACAACACTGCCACCCAGCGGCTGCGCGACGGCGCGCCGGCGGGCACGTACACCGTGCAGTGGCGGGTAGTGTCCTCGGATGCCCATCCGATTGAGGGGACCTTCGGCTTCACCGCCGCGGGAGGCGAAGCTGAGACGGCCCCTGCTGCAGGCCCGTCCGTGCAGCCGTCCGAGCCGGGCGATTCCTCGCAGACGCCGGTGCTGAACCAGGGGGAGGACACCGGTCTCTCCTGGCAGGTAGTCGTCCCCGCCGTCGTCGTGCTTATCGCCGTCGCCGTTTTGATTGCACTGATTGTCCGGCGGCGGTTGCGCGAGGACTGACTTTCGGCCCGTCCGTAGGCAGAATCACACCCGCGATGGCTTCGCCGGCGGCTTTGGCCTGGCGCAGGAGTTCACTGACCGTGGGCAGCATGGTCCCGCCCACGCCCACAAAATAGACGCCGGCCTCCCGCAGGGCGGTTACCGTTTCGGGCCAGGTGGCCACCCCGGCGGCTTTGGTCATCTTCCGCAGATCGGAGCGGGAGCAGCTGGTGAGGACAATGGTGTCGGCCAGCAGCACCCCCCGTCCCGTACGCACCGCCCACCTCCCCGTGCCGGCCACGGGGGAGGGGCGTAGCCCTGAGGGTGCAGCCCGGCGCAGATCCCTCGCCGGGGAGTCGCCGCGGATATCCAGCTGGTGGCTGGCAGCGTAGCCCTGCAGAATCCGGCGCAGCTGGTCCCGCTTCGTGTAGGGTTCCGGCTCCGCCGCCGCTCCCCGGATGGCCTCCGCATCCGGAACCGGCCCGTGCACCACAATGGAGTCCACGCCCTGCCTGCTCAGTTCGGCCGCTACGGCCATCCCGCTGAGTCCGCAGCCAATCACCACCGTCCGGGTCCGTTCGGGAATCGGCGTTTGACGCCCCGCGCCGTTGCGATCAGGGTTCATGCCGGTGTTGTCCTTCCGTCGGGTCCGGAACCTCCCCACAGGCCGCTGGCTCTGGGAGCGAACCATATAGCGGACCTCGTCGCAGCGGTAGCGTGTTCTGTTGCCGCAGCGCGGTACGCTACTGCTAAGGACAGCCGGACGCTGATTGCCGGTTGGGTACCGGAAGGAGCAGCACGTGACTGATTCGACCTGGGGAACCGGACCCGGCGCAGACGGGCCCGCGGGCATCGTGGTGGGCATCGACGGATCCGATCAGAGCATGTGCGCCCTTTTCTGGGCCGCCCGTGAAGCCCGGCGCAGGCAGTGCCCCCTTCACGTGGTGACGGCATACACGGTGCCGATCTTTGCCGCCTCTTCCATGGACGCCGGATACACCACGGTGGATGACGAGATGATCCGCGACGGCGCCCGGCAGGTGCTGGATGACGCCGTGGCGCGGATCAGCCATTACAACCTGGAAATCGTTCCCCGCGTGGAAACCGGCGACGCCGCCGCGGTCCTGCTGGAATTGTCCGAGGATGCGGACCTGATGGTGGTGGGTTCACGCGGACGCGGCGGATTTGTCGGCCGGCTGCTGGGTTCCGTGTCCAGCGCACTGCCCGCCCACGCAAAGTGCCCCACCGTCATTGTTCCCCTGCGCACCGCCGGGCGCCTGCCGGATTCGGGGGTGAAGCCGCCGGCCAACTCACCGGATCCTGATGCCGTGCACCAGGCCGTGGTGGTGGGCGTGGACGGCTCCGAGCAGGGCCGCGCGGCCTCGCTGGTCGCGGCGGAACAGGCCCTGCGCATGAACCTCCCGCTGCGCATCCTGTGCTCACTTCCGCCCTTCAGCGGCTCGCTGGCCTGGGTGCCCGCACCGCTGGACATCGAGGCCCTGCATGCGGAACTGCGCGAACAGCTCGACGCCGGCCGCGACTGGCTGCAGAGCCACTTCCCGTCACTGGAAATGACCGTGGAGCTGGTGGATGGGGCGCCGCCGGAGATTCTGGTGGAGCGGACCGCGAAGGTGGAACTGCTGGTGCTGGGTACCCGGGGCCGCGGCGGCTTCGCCGGAATGCTCCTGGGCTCCACCAGCCAGAGCGTGCTGCACCATGCCAAGGGACCGGTGATGGTGGTGCCTGATCATGAGGACCCGCGGCTGCTGGACCGGCGGGACTTCGGCCCCATGGTGATGGAGTAACCCGCAGCCCCTAGGCGTGCTGCTGCCCTTCGTGGACCGCGTGGCTGGCGGGCTCCAGTTGGAAGGTGCAGTGGTCGGTATCGAAATGGCTGCTGAGGCACCGGGTCAGCCCGTCCAGCACCCGGTCCATGCCTTCCGGGGTGAGGTGCTCCTCGTCCACCACCACATGCGCGGAGAACACCGGGACCCCTGAGGTAATGGTCCAAATGTGGATGTCATGTGCATCCGCTACGCCGTCGACCGAGACGATATGGTCCCGGATCAGCGCAATATCCACGCCGGCCGGGGTGGCCTCAAGCAGCACGTCGATGACTTCCTTCAGCAGCGACCATGCCCGGGGCAGGATCATCAGGGCAATCAGGATGGAGGCCCAGGTGTCCGCCTGCTGGTAGCCGGTGAGCATAATAACGACGGCGGAAACCACCACTGCCGCCGAGCCCAGCAGGTCCCCGAGCACTTCCAGATAGGCCCCGCGTACGTTCAGGGACTCCTTGCGGCCCGAATGCAGCACCAGCAGGGAGGCCAGGTTGGCCAGCCCGCCCACGATCGCCGCGATGAGCATCAGTCCGGTGTGGACCTCCGTCTGGGACCCCAGCCGGCGCAGGGCCTCGATGAAGATGACCGACGCGATGACGATGAGCAGCACCGCATTGGCCAGCGCTGCCAGGACCTCGGCGCGCTGGTAGCCGTACGTCCGCCGGGCTGTGGGCGGGCGCGCCGCAATCCACGCAGCCACCAGGGCAATGGAAACACCGGCAGCGTCCGAGAGCATGTGCCAGGCGTCGGCAAGCAGCGCCAGTGAACCGGACAGCAGCGCGCCGGCCACCTGGATCAGCACCACGGACATGGTGATGATGAAAACAATCAGCAGGCGGCGGCGGTGCTTCCCGGTGGCGGTGACGGGGCTGAGGCCGTGGCTGTGGCCGGAATGGTCACTCATGGTTTAAGGCTAGCCCCAACCGAGTTCGTGCAGCCGCTCGTCATCGATGCCGAAGTGATGGGCCACCTCATGGATGACGGTGATGCGGACTTCATCCACTACTTCTTCCCGGCTTTCGCACATGCGCAGCAGGGGTCCGCGGAACACCACGATGCGGTCCGGCAGCGAGCCGGCATCCCACCAGGAGTCCCGTTCGGTCAGAGGTGTGCCTTCGTACACGCCCAGCAGCTCGGTGTCCGGATCCTCGTGCGGGCCCGGTACGTACTCATCCTCAATGAAGATGGCCACGTTGTTCATGGCGCGGGAGAGATCTGCGGGAATGGTGTCGATGGCGGCTTCCACGCAGGCCTCGAACTCGTCGGCACTCATCTGAATTGGCACCCCTCCACTGTAGTGGCGTGTGCCTCACCGGAGGCGTTTTGTTTATTCCGGAAATAGGCCCTATAGTTTTAGAGTCCACAACGGAGCGAAACGACTGGTTCACCGGCCGCTTCAATCCATGTGTGTTCTGTTGGCCCCCATCGTCTAGCGGCCTAGGACACCGCCCTTTCACGGCGGCGGCACGGGTT